>Ga0210044_10000034_pt1 | contig 184663 bp, 184 predicted proteins | sample CryGey13umfilter_2_FD_183959 | JGI IMG/M metagenome (GOLD analysis project Ga0210044, IMG submission 183959) | Groundwater microbial communities from aquifer in Utah, USA - Crystal Geyser 4/9/14 3 um filter (SPAdes) (version 2) | ecosystem: Environmental > Aquatic > Deep subsurface >... | reverse complement strand
GCCCTCGCTGGTCCCTTGTCCGCACTGGAAAGTCTTGCTCAGTCGGGCGTATGAATAACTACGCCGCTCCTTCGCAAAATTCCCATTGCAAACAATGGCCTGCGCGATCATCACGCGAATTCATGCAATATCCGGGTTAAGTACTAATGAGGTGTGGAAAAATCAGGAATTACCTGAATTGTCTGAGGGGTTTCTTTGCGCCGGCAATACCCTTTAGCCGGTAGCCACTGAGGGACGCAAGCCTGGTAAACCGTGAGAAGGCTTGTTTCTCGGCTCCGCAGAGCAAGGTCAGAGATTTTTCGCCACTTTGTTGCGCGCCAGCGGCGGGTTTTTGTCGAAGTAACGTTTGATGCCGGCGACGATAGCGCTGGCCATACTGTCTTGATAGGCCTCGTCGGTGAGGCGCTTTTCTTCGTCCGGGTTCGAGATGAAGGCGGTTTCAACCAGGATGGAGGGGATGTCCGGGGCTTTCAGCACCGCGAAGCCGGCTTGCTCCACCTGGGCCTTGTGCAACGGGTTGATGCCGCCGATTTCTTGCAGCACCGCGCGGCCGAGTTTCAGGCTGTCGGCAATGGCGGCGGTCTGCGAGAGGTCGATCAGAGTCTGCTTGAGGTAGACATCTTTCACGTCGATGTTGATACCGCCGATCAGGTCGGCGTCATTCTCGCGCCTTGCCAGCCACTTGGCCGCCGCCGAGGTGGCGCCCTTTTCTGACAGCGCGAACACTGAGGAACCGCGCGCATGCGGCTTGACGAAAGCGTCGGCATGGATGGAGACGAACAGGTCAGCCTGCGCCCGGCGCGCCTTGTTGACCCGGTCATGCAGGGGAATGAAATAGTCGCCATCGCGGGTAAGGTAGGCGCGCATATTTTCCTGTTTGTCGATCTGTGCCTTGAGGCGGCGCGCAATGGATAGCGTGATGTCCTTCTCGTGCGAGCCCTTGGCGCCCTTGGCGCCCGGGTCTTCGCCGCCATGGCCGGCGTCGATGGCGACCGTGATCAGACGGACGTATTCGGGCTTGGCGGCAAGTTTGCCAGGATGGGCCTCTACCTCTTGCTCGCCCGGTGCTTTGCCCGCTTTGCCGATAGCCGCCTCGACCTGCTTTTCCATGGCTTCCAGCGAGGTGGGATAAACATCCAGTACCAGGCGGTGGCCGTAATCCCCCATGGGTTTGAGCGCGAACACCTGGGGACGGATTTCGCTTTTCAGTTCCACTACCACGCGGGTCACGCCAGGGCGATTCCTCGCCACCCGGATGGAGGCGATCTGCGGGTCTTGAGGGGCTACCCTGGCCGCCATTTCCAGCAACGCACCTTCCGGCTCCACCCCTTCCAGATCCAGCACCAGGCGCTCCGGGTTTTTCAGAATGAAATATTTGTAGGCGGCCGCTTCGGAAAGCTCGAAGGCAATGCGGCTGTATTCCGGCGACGGCCACAGGCGCGCGGCGGTGACCCCATTGGCCTGGGCGGCCAGGGTGGCGAACAGCCCAAACAGCAGACTCAGAGTATGGATAAGCGCGTGACGCATTGTTTACCTGCCTCGGTCAAGCCCTGCACATGGGCGATGCGGCCCGTATCGAGAATATCCAGGCGCACCTGGATATCCGGCCTGGGCAGCAGGGCGCCGCCCTTTTCCGGCCATTCCACCAAGCACAGGCTGGTGTCGTTGAAGTATTCGCGGAAGCCCGCCTCGGCCCATTCATCCTGATCTACAAACCGATATAAATCAAAGTGGTAGAGATTGAAACTCGAAAATGGATAAAGTTCAACCAGAGTATAGGTCGGACTCTTGACGCGGCCACCATAACCCAGTTCTCGCACCAGGCCGCGCGACAGCGTGGTCTTACCGGCACCCAGATCACCACAGAGCCAGACGCTCAAGCCGGGCACTAGCACCCGCGCCAGGCGCGCGCCCAGCGCCTGAGTGGCGGCCTCGTCGGGCAGCGTGGTGGTGAACTCGCCGCTATCATTGCCGGCATGACTCAAGACCGTTCTCCCGGAGCATTGGCCGCATTGAAACCGCTGATCCGGCAATGGGGACAGCAACTGGGTTTCAGCGCGGTGGGTTTTGCGCCCGTCGACCCGGGCACTGCGGAAGCGGAACTCATGGATTGGCTGGCGAAAGGGTTTCACGGAGAAATGGATTATATGGCCCGGCACGGCGCCACCCGCGCGCGGCCGGCAGAACTGCTGCCGGGAACCGCCAGCATCATCAGCGTTCGCCTGGACTATCTGCCGGATGCGGCGGAATCGTGGGAAAACCTGGGCGACCCGGCTCGCGCCTATGTCTCCCGCTATGCCCTGGGGCGTGATTATCACAAGCTGCTGCGCGGCCGCTTGCAAAAGCTGGCGGAGCGCATCGCCGACGAAATCGGGCCGTTTCAATCGCGGCCCTTTTCCGACAGCGCACCGGTGTTGGAAGTGGCGCTCGCCAGCCGTGCCAGCCTGGGTTGGCGCGGCAAGCACACGCTGCTGCTGAACCGGCAAGGCTCCTGGTTCTTTCTCGGCGAACTGTTCACCAATCTGCCGTTTTTGCCCGATGAGCCCGAGGAGGACCATTGCGGTACCTGCCAGGCTTGCATCGGCCTCTGCCCGACCCGCGCCATCGTCGCGCCTTATCAAGTCGATGCGCGACGCTGCATTTCCTACCTCACCATCGAACATGCCGGGGCGATTCCATTGGAATTGCGTCCATTACTGGGTAACCGCATCTATGGCTGCGATGACTGCCAACTGGCCTGTCCGTGGAACCGCTTCGCCCGCTCCGCCGCCGTGCCCGACTTCCAGCCGCGCCACGGCCTGGATACGGCCAGCCTGATCGAGTTGTTCGCCTGGAGCGAGACCGAGTTCCTGGCGCGGATGGAAGGCTCGGCCATCCGCCGCATCGGCCATGAACGCTGGCTGCGCAATATCGCCGTGGCGCTGGGCAACGCGCCACCCACAGCCACCATTGCCGCCGCCCTGAAAGCGTGGCTCGACCACCCCTCGGCGCTGCTGCGTGAGCATTTACAATGGGCGCTTTCCCGCCAGGCAGAAAACCATGATCCTTGATTCCTCAGTTGAACGCGCCCGAGTGTGCGGCTGGCGCGTTGGCTGGCAAGGCGCAACGACGCGCATGGCCGCACCCTGCAAGGAGGCGCAACGCGGCCAGACGACGCGCCAGCCGTGCAATCGGGCGCGTAGCGGGCGCTCCCGAATGACGGGCTTCGCCGAAGGCTACGAAACCAGCCTGCGTGGGTCGTCTCGAAGATTGATGAGCGGTCAACTGAGGAATCAAGGATGAACAGCCATTTAGACCCGCGTAGCCCCATCGGCGTGTTCGACTCCGGCGTCGGCGGGCTGACCGTGGTGCGCGCCCTGATGGAGCGGCTGCCGTTCGAATCCATCCACTATTTCGGCGACACCGCGCGAGTGCCCTACGGCGTCAAGTCGGTGCAGACCATCGCCCACTACACCACCCAGATCGCCGAATTCCTGCTGGAAAAGCGGGTCAAGGTGCTGATCATCGCCTGCAACACGATGGCCGCCGTCGCCTCGCAAGTCGTGCGCGACCTCTCGCCGACGCCGGTGCTGGACGTGATTGAAGCCGGCGCCCTCACCGCCCTGGCCGCCACGCAGAGTCGGCGCATTGGCGTCATCGGCACGCCCACCACGATCAACAGCAACGCCTACTCGCGCGCCATCCACGCCATCGAGCCGGACGCGCGCATCTTCTCGCAAGCCTGTGCCCTGTTCGTGCCGTTGGTCGAGGAAGGCTGGCTGGATCACCCGGTCACCCGCCTCACCGCCCAGGAATACTTGAAGCCGGTGTTGGCCGAGCAAGTGGATACTTTGGTCCTGGGCTGCACCCACTACCCGCTGTTGAAGCCCCTGTTGCAGGAGGCCGCCGGCCCCGCCATCACGCTGGTGGATTCGGCCGAAGCCATGGCGGAACAGACCGCCGCGCTGCTCACCGACCTCAATCTGCACAACCCGGAGCGCACCCCGCCCGACTACCACTACTGGGTCACCGATGTGCCGCTACGCTTCCAGACCATCGGCGAGCGTTTCCTCGGCCGTGGGTTGAACAACGTGCATGTGGTGGCGTGGTAATAACTAACAGTAACAATTGACCGCTTCAAGCAATTGCGGACAAGCGAACTCTTTAATATAGTGAAGCCGCACTCCCACCACTTTGAAAGGAAAACACATGAAGACGCTGACCACCCTGGCTATCGCCGCTGCCCTGTCCTTCTCCGGTGCCGCCTTCGCCGACGCCGCCTTGGCCAAGAAAGATGGCTGCGCTAATTGCCATGACGCCACCGCCAAGAAGATGGGCCCGACCTGGACCGCCATCGCCGCCAAGCACAAGGGCCAGGCCGATGCCGAAGCGAAACTGGCTGATGCGATCAACAACGGTAGCAAGGGCGTCTACGGCAAGATCCCGATGCCGAAGCAACCCAAGGCTGCCGCTGATGCCGCCGCGCTGGCCAAGTGGATCATGACCCACTGATCGATTCGCCAGCGAACGGCAAAAGCGGGCTGCGGCCCGCTTTTTTGTGGCCTCGAAGGTGGGATCACCTGCGTCCCGGCGCCGAATCCAGTAATAAGCGGGTGTATTCGTGGCGCGGCGCCGTCAGCAGGCGGGCCGCATCGCCTTCCTCGACGATGCGGCCCGCCCGCATGACCGCCACGCGCCGCGCCAGGTAACCCACTACCGGCAGGTTGTGGGTAATGAACAGGTAGGCCAGGCCCTGCGCGGCCTGCAAATCCGCCAGCAGGTTGAGAATTTGCGCCTGCACCGAGACATCCAGCGCGCTGGTGGGCTCGTCGAGGATCAACAACCTGGGTTGCACCGCCAGGGCGCGCGCAATGGCGACGCGCTGCCGCTGGCCACCAGAAAACTCATGCGGATAGCGTCCCGTGGCGTCGCTGGGCAGGCCCACCTGATCGAGTAATTCAGCCACCCGCGCTCGCCGCGCCGAAGCGGCCAGCGGCAATAGCGCGGCCATGCCTTCTTCCAGGATGTCGCCGATGCGCATACGGGGATTGAGCGAGGAGAACGGGTCCTGGAACACGATCTGCATCTCGCCCCGCTTCTTTCGCAACGCCTCCCCAGCCAGGCCGCCAAGCGGCTCGCCCATCACGCGCACCTCGCCGCGCGTGGGTTCGAGCAGGCGCAGGATAGCGCGCGCCAGCGTGCTCTTGCCGCAACCCGACTCCCCCACCAGTGCCAGCGTCTCGCCGGCCTGGATGGAAAGGCTGACCCCATCCACCGCCTTGAAGTGATCGACGGTGTGGCGGAACAGGCCTTTTCGGATGGGGAAATGGACGGCAAGATCGTGTACGGAGAGCACGACTTCACCTCCCTCTTTTGCAAAGGGGGGCGGGAGGGGCTTTACGGTGGCGGGGAAAACGGGCGCCAAATACATCCCTTCTTCCCCCCCCCTTTCAAAGGAAGGAATGGCCCGCGGTTCGGCCAGATGACAGCGCGCGAAGTGCCCCGGCACCGCTTCATGGAAGGCTGGCGCCTCCTCGCGACAACGCTCGAACACCGCCGGGCAGCGTTCCGCGAAGCGGCAGCCGATGATGACGGCATCCGGCGGCGGCACGCGGCCGGGCAGGCTGTCCAGGCGCTCACCGCGGCGATCCAGGCGCGGTAGCACGGCGAACAGCTTCTGCGTGTAGGGATGCCGTGGCGTGGCATAGAGGCTGTCGCGGCTGGCCCACTCGACAATCTGGCCGGCATACATCACCGCCACCCGATCGGCCATGTCACGCGCCACGTCGAGGTCATGAGTGATCAGCAACAGGCCCATGCCGCGTTGCCGTTGCAGGTCGCGCAGCAAGGACAGGATTTGCGCCTGCACGGTGACATCCAGGGCGGTGGTGGGCTCGTCGGCGATCAGCACTTCCGGCTCGCCGGCCAGCATCATAGCGATCAGGGCGCGCTGGCGCTGGCCGCCGGAAAGCTGGAACGGGTAGGCGGTGAGGCGGTCGCGCTCCAGGCCCACCGCTTCCAGCAGGCGCCCGGCCTCGGACGGCACGGCATCGCCGGCCAGATCGCGGTGCGCGGTGAGCGCCTCGGCAATCTGTTCGGCGACGGTCATCACCGGATTCAGGCTGGTTTGCGGCTCCTGGAAAATCATCGCCAGACGACCGCCACGCACCTCGCCCATTGCCGCTTCCGGCAGCGCGAACAGCTCCTCGCCTTCCAGCCGCGCGCTACCGGAAGCCACCCGCGCGCCTTCCGGCAATAGGCGCATCAAGGCCAGCGCGGTCATCGACTTGCCACAACCGGATTCGCCCAGCAGGGCCACGCATTCCTCGGCGCCGATGGCGAAGCTGACCCCATCCACCGGCTTCAACAGACGGCCACCAGCGACGATCTCGACGCTCAGGTTTTCGACCGCGAGTCCTTGCAAATGCGCTTTCATGTGCGCCCTCATTGGCGCCCTCTCGATTTTGGATCGAGCGCCTCGCGCACCTGGTCGGCGAACAGGTTGGCGGCCAGCACCAGCACGAACATGAACAGGAAGGCGGCGGCCAACTGCCACCACACCACCGGCTCGCGCGCCAGTTCCAGACGCGCACCATTGATCATGTTGCCGAAGCTGATCATGCCCGGATCAACCCCGACACCGACATAGGACAGCACCGCCTCGGCCAGCACCAGGCCGGAGAAATCGAGCACCACGGTAATCAGCACCAGGTGCATGACGTTGGGCAGCAGATGGCGCAGCAGGATGCGGCCGTGGGTGACACCAAAAGCACGCGCGGCCATCACGAATTCCAGTTCGCGCAGCTTCAACGATTCCGCCCGCAACAGCCGCGCCAGGCCGGTCCAGCCGGTCACCCCGAGAATCCCGCAGAGCGCCAGCAGGCGCACGTCGGAACGGGCGGCGGCGGTGTTGAACAATTCGGCGTGGGCCTCGATCTGCACCTGTACCACCAGCACGGCGGCGGCGATGAGGAGGACGCCGGGAATGGAATTGAGTGTCGTGTAGAGGTACTGGATGACGTCGTCGATACGCCCGCCGAAATAACCGGCGGCGATTCCCAGGCCCAAGGCGAAGGGCAGCATCACCAGGGTGGTGAGGCTACCAATCAAGAGGCCGGTACGGATGGATTTGAGCGAGAGGTAGAGCACGTCCTGGCCGACCTTGTCAGTGCCGAATACGTGGTAGTGCGGGGCCAGGGCTATGAGCAGACCCATTGTGAGCAACAGGATCAGCAGCGTGGCGTATCGACTCGCGGGGTTGTTCGAGCAGACACCGGACACCCCGAAACGGGCGCCGCCATCTCGGCAACCGAACCAAGACCGCCACAAGAGCCAGGCCACCCAGCCAGCCAGCAGGCCGAGGCTGGCGCGCTCCGAAACATCACGCCAGAAATCCTTGTCCGGGTCGGCCAGATGCGCCCCGCCATGTTGCAGGCGCGGGAAATCCCGGATTTCCCGGCCATCCCGGCCGGTCATGGTTTCCTTGGCATAGAGGTGGGTGGCAAAGGGCGCCGAGTAGGTCTTTTCCACCTTCTCGCGTAGTGGCGTGAGCAGCCAGTCCAGCGCGGAACGCACCTCTCCACTGTATTGCGCCGCCTGGCCCGGTGCACCGGGCAGGCGTTCGACGTAATGCAGGGAATCGAGCAGGCCAATGCCGATGTAGAGCGACAAAATCAGGGCGGTGGCTGCCCCCATCCGGGTCTTCATCACCTGGCGCCAAGGCCCGCGCAGGGTTTCATTGTTACGCGCCAACCAGACCAGCACCGCCAGCGTGGCAAGCAGCAGCAAGATCAGGGTGTCGGACCAGAGCAGGATGGGCTTGATCATTCCAGCCTCACCCTCGGATCGACCAACGTATAGGACAAATCCGTCAGCACCAGACCGAGGATGTAGAGCAGCGAACCGAGGAACACCATCGAGCGGACGATGGCGAAGTCCTGCGCCTGGATGGCGTCGATGGTATAGCTGCCCAGGCCGGGAATGCCGAAGAAGGATTCGATGATCAGGCTGCCCATGAACAGGCGCGGAATCACCACCACCACCCCGGTCAGGATCGGAATCATGGCGTTGCCGAGCACATGGCGGAACAGGACACGAAGTTCCGACAGCCCCTTGGCGCGGGCGGTGCGCACATAATCCTTGGCGATTTCCTCGAAGAACAGGGAGCGGTAGAAGCGGGTGGAATCGCCGATGCTCGCCACCACGCCGACCAGCACCGGCATCAGCAGGAATTTCCAGGCATCCAGCCCCGGCTGATAGCCGGAAATGGGGAACCAGTGCCACAACTTGCCCATCAGGTACTGGCCGCCGATCACGTAGAACAGGCCGGAGATCGACATCAACGCCACGCTCAACACCACCCCGCCGGCATCCAGCGGCGTCCCCCGAAAGAACACCAATAGAAGGGCGAAGCTGATGTAGGCAAGTAGGCCGACCAGGAAGGTCGGCAGCGCGATCGCCAGACTTGGCCACATGCGTTGCCCGATCTCGCGGGCGATATCGCGGCCATCGTCGGCGGCGCCGAAATCCAGGGCGAACAACTTGAGCGACTTGTCCACGAACAGGGTCTCCGTCGCCCGCCCCGCGCCTTCGGCTCTTTCATTCAGGAACAAGGGTTTGTCATAACCGTGCTCGCTCTTCCAGCGGCTGATGGATTCCGCCGTGACATGCTTGGCGCCAAGGTGGATGCGCGCCATGTCGTCCGGCGTGTTGACCATGAAGAACAACGCGAAGGTCAGCAGGTTCACCCCCAGCAGGATGGGGATGGCATAGAGGATGCGGCGGAGGAGGTAGTTGAGCACGGCGATAGCTCAGGCGAATCCAGGTTGCGGGGTGTCAAAGGCCACGATAAGCCCCAGCGTCCGCAGCACCCATCCATTCTGAAAATGCCCCAGCTTCGGGATTCAGGAAGGGATTCACGATGCGCAATTCCTCGATTTCCAGACCGTGTTGCATGTCCTCGGAGAGCAGGATGGTGCAATCGGCACGGCGCGCCGCCGCGACGATCTGGGCATCCCACCAGGTGAATCCATAGCGATCCGCAAGCCCCCAGGCCGACTCCAACAGCAGCGCATCCGTCTGTACCGGCTGCCAGGCGAGCAGATTGCGCACATCCTGCCGCGCCAATTCCTTCGCCAAACCCGGTTTCAGTTTCTGCGTTGCGTTGACGTAATACTCCTGCAAGACCTGGTAACTCAGGCGGCCGCAACGCTCGCGCCAGCAACGCGATATCCACACCATCGCAAGGGGTTGCTTGACCGGCTGATTACTGTCCCGTGCGTAGAGCAGGATGTTGGTGTCGACGAAAACCCGGCCATTTGCCCGGTCATTTACCTTATCGCTCATGCGCAGCATCCCGGCTCGGATAGGCCTCCCGCGCCAGCAGCACGGGCGGGACCGACAGATAGGACTCCATCGCCAGCGAATACTGTTCCTCGGCCCGCATCTTTTCAGCCAGAAGCTCCCCCAACATGCGCGAAACGCTGGTCTGATGACCCGCCGACCAGACCCGCGCCCAATCAGCGGTTTCGTCTTCCAGAGTGATCGTCACGTTTCTCATCACACACCTCCTTTTAAACACGAATCCAGTGTAACACTGGGTTCGTGTTCGTCGTATCCACGAACCTGCTGCTAGTTTGCCGCTGTCGCCTTCAACCGCCGCCGATACCCCGCCACCGCCGGCCAGATCAATGCGGCCAGCACGGCCACGGCCAGCAGCAGCGGCCATTGCGCCGGCCGATTCCATTTCGCCTGATAGGCGGCGCGCGCGGGCGGGTCGATGCGGCGGTACTTGAGCAAGTTGTGCGCCATCAGGTTGGGCTTAACATTCTTCGTCCAGGCGTGGCGCAGGCCGAAGCTCTTGGGGTGGAAGGCGTAGACCCAGGGCGCGTCCGCGCGTGCCAGTTTCACCATCTGGTCGATCACCGCCTGGCGTTCCGAGCTGTTGTCCATGTCCTTCATGCGCTCGAACAGGCGGTCGAATTCCGGGTTCTGGTAATTGGCCGCGTTCTCACCGCCCACGCCCACCTTCTTGTTGGGGCCGTAGAGCAGGAACAGGAAGTTCTCCGGGTCCGGGTAATCGGCGTTCCAGCCCCACTCGAAGAGTTGTTCACTGCCCTTGCTCATCTTGTCCTGGAAGCGGTTGTAGTCGCTGGCGCGGATCACCAACTGGATGTCCAGCCGGGCGAACTGCTTGCGGAACCAGTCCATCCGGCTCTTGGCCTCTGGTCCACTCGCGGCGGTGTCGAAATAGAGGGTGAGCGGCTGGCCGGTGGCGGCGTCTCGGCCGTTGGGATAACCCGCCTCGGCAAGCAGTGTCTTCGCCTCGTCCAAAGGGCGGCGGCGTACCTGTTTGCCCTGCCAGCGGAACACCACCGGATTCATCCCCGCGGCGCCTTCCCGGTAACCGAATATCCCCGGCGGCAATGGCCCCTGCCCCGGCACGCCGCGCCCGTTGAGAAATATCGAAATGAACTCGTCGTAATCGATGGCGATGGACAGCGCCTGGCGCAGCTTCCTCGCCCGTTCCGACCGGCCGCCCACCACCGGGTCCAGCATGTTGAAGCCCAGGTAATTGAGCGACGGCCGCGCGGCGGTGGAGAGCAGGATGCCGCGGCTACGCATGTCCTCGGTCAGATCCGGCTCGCCCTCGGCATTCATGCGGATGGCCTGATCGAAGCTGTCGGAACTCACCCCGGAAGCATCGTAATAGCCCTGCAAGAACTTGTTCCAGTACGGCACATCCTCTTTTTCCAGAGAGTAAATCACCGACTCCACCATCGGCAGTTTCTTGCCAGCGTCGGCCAGCAGGCCGGCTTCAGCATCGCCGGGATCCCCCTCCATCGGATAGAAATCGTCGTGGTAATACGGGTTGCGTTGCAGGCGCATGACCCGGTTGGGGTCGTTCTCGGCCAGGTAATAGGCGCCGGTGCCCACCGGCTGCCAATCCAGAGTGAAATTCCGCTCCGCCATGCCCGGCTGCCGGTAGAACCGTTCCACCTCCTCCGGAACCGGCGCGAAGAATGGCATACCCAGCCAGTAGACGAACTGCGGGTATTTACCCTTGATGCGGATGCGATAGGTGGTGCGGTCCACCACATAGGCACCGGGGAAATTGAAGCGGCCGATGTCAAGATAAGCGTCCTTCGGCTGATCCTTGGCCGCGAGGCCCAAATTTTTCGCCAGGTCTTTCAGGCCGACGATGGTGTCCGCCATCAGCCCGAGGATGGGTGATTGCACACGCGGGTGCGCCAGACGGCGAACCTGGTAAACATAATCGGCGGCGGTCAGCTCGCGGCTGCCCTTCTCCGTGAAATCCGCGAATTTCTTGATGCCCGCCAATTCATTCGTCCGGATCGGCACATAGCGCGGCTTGCCCTGTTTATCTTTCGCAAAACACGGATGCGGTTGATAGCGGATACCCGGCTTGATGCGGATCTCGTACTCGGATACCGCGATCTGCTTAGCCGCAGCATTCGCCGGCAATTCGCGCCCCCGCGCATCGAAATAACGCACCGTCGGCATCACGGCGGCGGTCTGCGGCTCCAGTTGATAAGGCCGCTTCAGATAGTGGTATTGCAGCGGCGACTCATAGATGTTGCCGATAAAAACGTACTCGTTCTCACTATAGGAACGCGCCGGGTCGAGGTGCTTGGGACGCTCCTCGAAGGCGGAATAGAGAATGGATTTGCCCGCGTCACCCGCCGGGTAGGGGCTGTTCACCGGCTGCGAGCAGGCGGCGAGGAAAACGATGAAGAGCAAAAGCAAGTGCTGCGGCGCGTAGGGCGGAACAGCGGCTTTATCGCGCCTTCCGCCGAATGCCACCGGGGTTGGTCGGAAGGCGCCGGTAAAAAAAAGCCGGCTTTCCCAACCTAACGGGCATGGCTTTAATGCCGCCCTGGAGGATGAAACCGGGCGCCCTGGTAGCGCCGGCGCCTTCGCCGGCGAGGCGCCGGCGCTACCGGGGGGCGCTTGTTTCACGTTAAAAGGAGAGGACGAAAACCTTAATCGAACGGATGCCGCCGGACGATGGTTTCTTCCCGTTCCGGGCCAGTGGAGATAATGTCGGCGGGGACGCCGCAGAGTTCTTCCATGCGCTTGAGGTAGGTCTGGGCGTTAGCGGGCAGTTGTTCGAAGGTTTTGACGCCAACGGTGCTGTCTTTCCAGCCGGGATGGTCTTCATAGATCGGTTCGCAGTCGGCCAGCATTTCCGAGCCGACCGGGAGGATGTCGCAGACTTCACCGCCGAGCTTGTAGCCGGTGCAGATGCGGATGGTGTCCATGCCGTCGAGCACATCGAGCTTGGTCACACACATGCCAGTCAACCCGTTGATCTGGATCGAGCGCTTCAAAGCGGCGGCGTCAAACCAGCCGCAACGGCGCGGGCGGCCGGTGGTGGAACCGAATTCGTGGCCTTTCTCCGCGAGCCAGCGGCCGTCCGCGTCGAACAATTCGGTGGGAAACGGGCCGGAGCCGACGCGGGTGGTGTAGGCCTTGGTGATGCCGAGAATGTAGTGCATGGAAGACGGCCCCATGCCGGAACCGGTGGAGGCGCCGCCGGCGGTGCAGTTGCTGGAGGTGACGAACGGGTAGGTGCCGTGGTCGATGTCCAGCAGGGTGCCCTGGGCGCCTTCGAACAACAGGTTCTCACCGCGCTTGTTGGCTTCATACAGCTTGCGCGGCACATCGCCGATCATGGGCTTGATCTTCTCAGCGAGCTCCATCGCCTGGTCCAGGGTCTTGTGGAAGTCGACCGTTTCCCACTTGAAATAATGCTTGAGCACATAGTTGTGGTAGTCGAGGACTTCGCCCAGCTTGGCGGCGAAGCGCTCGCGATGCAGCAGGTCCTGCATGCGGATGGCGCGGCGGGCGATCTTGTCTTCGTAGGCGGGGCCGATGCCGCGCCCGGTGGTGCCGATCTTGCCGGCGCCCTTGGCGGCTTCGCGGGCCAGATCGAGCGCGACATGGTGCGGCAGGATCAGCGGGCAGGCTTCCGAAATGGTCATCCGGCTGGCGACGTCGATGCCGCTTTGCTCCAGCATTTCCACTTCTTCCATCAGCGCCTCGGGCGAGACCACCACGCCGTTGCCGATGTAGCAGCGCACACCGCCGTGTTCATTGTCGCGCAGGATGCCGGAAGGGATGAGGTGGAGGACGGTCTTCTTGCCGCCGATCACCAGGGTATGGCCGGCATTGTGGCCGCCCTGGAAGCGCACGACCCCTTGGGCGCGATCGGTCAGCCAGTCGACGATCTTGCCCTTGCCTTCATCACCCCACTGGGTGCCGATTACCACGACGTTCTTGCTCATGCTTGGTTTCCTCTGTAGCACCGGCTTCCTGCCGGCGAATGACGAGCCGGCTGGAAGCCGGCGCTACACGTTCACGATCCAACCTGTAGCCGTTTTTAGCAACCGCCGATCGCAGCCCAATTCCGCGCCATGCGCTTCTTGCCCCGGCAATTCGACCACAACCCGTTCACCGGTGGCGCGCAACTCGGTGACCTTGGCACGCAGACTTGGGTCTTCCAGGCGTGGCGCCAGGATGCCGCCACGCGGCACGGGGAGAGCCAGGCAGCCGAGTATCTGGCGCAAATCCAAAGAAAAGCCGGTGGCCGGACGGCTACGGCCGAAAACACTGCCGGCGCCGTCGTAGCGGCCGCCCAGGGCCACCGCGCGCGCCTGGCCGCCGGCATAGGCAGCAAAAGTGGCGCCGTTGTGGTAACCGTCGCCACGCAAATCGGAGAGATCGACCGCGACGCTGGCCTCACCCTGGGCATTGCCGGCGGCGAAGAGACGGTCGAGTTGATCCAGCGCCTGGCGAATGGCGGGCTGATCGGGCAACACGGCGCGCGCGCGCGCGAGCGCCTCGACGCCGCCATAGAGGCCGGGCAGTTGGCAAAACGCCGCTTGCCAGGGCGCGGCGAGGTCGGCGCTCAAGGCTTTTACTTCGGGTACATCCTTGCCGCGTAGCGCGGTGAACAGGGCGGCGGCGCGCGCTTCCGACAAGCTGGCGCCCGCCACCAGGGCACGGAACAGGCCGGCGTGGCCCAGACTCAGACGCGCATCAGGGACGCCCGCGCTGGCGAGCGCGGCGAGCAGAATTTCCTGAATTTCCAGGTCGGCTTCAATGCCGGCGTGGCCAAACAACTCGACGCCCACCTGGAACGGTTCCCGGCTGGCCAGCCCGACGGGCTTGGTGCGCAACACCGGGCCGGCATAACAAAGACGGGTGGCACCCTCATGGCCGATCAGGTGGGCGTCGATGCGGGCGGCCTGCGGCGTCATGTCGGCGCGCACGCCAAGCAGCCGGCCGGAGAGGCCATCCACCACCTTGAAGGTTTTCAGGTCGAGATCGCGCGCCGCGCCGGTGAGCAGGGAATCGAGGTATTCAACCAGTGGCGGGCAGACCAGGTCATAGCCGTAGCCATCGAACAGGTCGAGCAGGCGGCGGCGCAACCCCTCCGCCTGGCGCGCATAAGGCGGCAGAATGTCTTCGATATATTCGGGCAGGAGCCAGGCTGGGTTCATTGTGTGAATAACAGGAGAGCGAGGCCGGCGAGCATGGAAATCAGGCCCATGAAGCGCACCTGGCCGTCGTTGAACTGAATCATGCGGGAGAAGGTTTCACGCCAGGCGGTGGGGGCCAGGAACGGCAACACGCCTTCCATGACCAGCATGAGCGCGAGCGCGGGAAGCCATACCTCGCCCAGACTCACGCCACGCCATCCCGCTTATTTGCCACCGCGCGGAGACTTCATGTAGCGGAAGAACTCGGAATTGGGTTGCAGCACCATGACGTCGTTCTTGCTGGCGAAGCTCTGCTTGTAGGCTTCCATGCTGCGGTAGAAGGCATAGAACTCGGCGTTTTTGCCAAACGCCTCGCCGTAAATCGCGGCGGCGCGGCCGTCGCCCTCGCCCTTGATGCGCTGGGCGTCGCGGTAGGCCTCGGCGATGATCACCTCACGCTGCTTGTCAGCATCGGCGCGAATCTTTTCCGCCTCGGCGAAACCGGTGGAACGCAGTTCGTTGGCCACCCGCTTGCGCTCCGCTTCCATCCGGCGATAGACCGATTCGCTGACCTCCGTCGGCAGATCGACGCGTTTGATGCGCACGTCCATGACCTCGACCCCGAAACGGTGCGCATCCAGATCCGCCGACTTGCGCAGCGATTCCATGACGTTATCACGTTGGCCGGAAACCACATCATGCACGGTACGCTTGCCAAACTCGGCGCGCATGCCATCGTTGACGGTCTGCGCCAGGCGGCTGACGCCGCGCTGCTCATCGCCGTTGAAGCTGACGTAGAACCGCTCGACATCCTTGATGCGCCATTTGACGTAGTAGTCCACCAACACGTTCTTCTTCTCGGAGGTGATGAAGCGCTCCGGGTCGACGGCGTCCAGGGTCAGGATGCGGGTATCGAAGTAACGGATGTTCTGCACCAGCGGCAACTTGAGATAGAGGCCAGGTTGTTTCTTGATGTCGACCACTTCACCCAACTGGAACACCAGCGCCGCTTGGCGCTGGTCCACGCTAAACAGCGACAGCGACAAGATGAAGAGGACGACGACCAGGCCGACCACGGCCACAGCGGGGTTCTTCATGGCCGGGCCTCCCGATCACGTCCACGGAAGGCATCGCGGGAACGGAACAGGTCTTCGCTGCGGGTGGGTGCGGCGCTGTCCTGGCGTTGCGGCGCCAGTTCGATCTGCTGCGGGATGGATTGCGCCGCCATCTGGCCGCTCTGGGTCATGTTCATGAGTTTATCCAACGGCAGATAGAGCAGATTGCCGCCCTGTTTGTCGTCCACCAGCACCTTGGTGGTATTGGAAAGGATCTGCTGCATGGTGTCCTGATAGAGACGTTCACGGGTGACTTGCGGCGCCTTGGCATATTCGGACAGCACCTGTTTGAAGCGGGATGCCTCGCCCTCGGCCTGGGCCACCACGCGCTGCTTGTAGCCCTGCGACTCTTGCGTGAGGCGGGCGGCGACACCGCGCGCTTTCGGGATGACGTCGTTGGCGTAGGCCTGGCCCTCGTTCTTCTGGCGCTCCAGATCCTGGCCGGCCTTTACCGCGTCATCAAAGGCGCCCTGCACCTGCTCGGGCGGCTGCGCGTTCTGCATGTTCAATTTGCTGACCGTGATGCCGGTCTTGTAACGGTCGAGGATTTCCTGCATCAGCCGGGTGGCGCGCGCGGCGATGTCGGCGCGGCCTTCGTAGAGCACGTAATCCATCTTGCTCTTGCCGACGATCTCGCGCATCGCGGTTTCCGCTACCTGTTTCACCGCCTCGTCCGGGGAGCGGTTGGAGAACAGGTAGTCTTCCGGGTCTTTAAGCAGGTATTGCACGGAGAATTGGAGATCGATGATGTTCTCGTCGTCGGTCAACATCAGGGCTTCAGACAGCACCTTGGATTTCATATTGTGCTGGTAGCCCACCTCGACGGTGCGCACCTGCTCGACATTGACCGTTTCGGCGGTTTCCAGTGGATAAGGCAAATGCCAGCGCGGGCCGGGTTCGGTGGTCTCGACATACTTGCCAAAGCGCAGCACCACACCGCGTTCACCCGCATCGACGATATAGAAACTGGAAGCGAGCCAGACCAGCACGGCCAGGCCGATCAGCAGGCCGGCGCCACCGGGGATATGAAAATCACGGCCACCCCCGATACGCGGCGGTGGCTCGTCGCCACCGTTGCCGCCCTTCTTGCCAAACATCTCATTCAGGCGGCGATTGAAGTTCTTCCAGAGTTCGTCGAGGTCCGGCGGGCCACCGGCATTCTTGTTGCCACCGCCACCACCCCATTGCGGGTCATTCCAGGCCATCGAGATTGGTTTCCACATAACTTTGAGAAAGTTCGGCATCTTGAGCCGCCAGTACGCTGGTTTGATGTTGTTGATCACGGGCAAACTCCGCCAGAACGCCGCGGAGTAGTTCCACCCCCGCGCCCGTCTTGGCGGAGAGCCAAACGGCGGCGATCTTACCATACTCATCCCGCGCCACCTGGGGCGCGGCGCTGGTGAGATCGAGCTTGTTCATGACCTCGATCCGCGGCACTTGTTCCGCGCCGATTTCCTTCAATACCTTCTCCACCTCGACGATCTGGCGCTCGCGGTTCGGGCTGGCTGAATCGACGACATGCAGCAACAGATCGGCATGAAGGGTTTCTTCCAGGGTGGCGTGGAAGGCTGAAACCAGGGTGTGCGGCAAGCGGGTGATGAAACCGACGGTATCGGACAGCACGATTTGTTGCCCCGCTTCCGGCAGCCAGAGCCGGCGCGAGGTGGTGTCCAGGGTGGCGAACAACTGGTCGGCGGCGTAGGAGCCGGCATGGGTAAGCGTGTTGAACAGGGTGGACTTGCCGGCGTTGGTGTAGCCCACCAGGGACACCGAGAACACCCCGCCACGTTGCCGCCCGCGGCGTTGCACGGCGCGGCTCTTTGCGAGTTTCTCCAGCCGCCCCTCGATGCCCTTGATCTTGGTCAGAATCATCCGGCGATCGAGCTCCAACTGGCTCTCGCCGGGTCCACCACGCATACCGATGCCGCCTTTCTGCCGTTCCAGGTGAGTCCAGCCGCGTACCAGGCGGGTCGAGTAATGGCGCAGTTGCGCCAACTCCACCTGCAATTTGCCTTCACCGCTGCGCGCGCGCAGGGCGAAGATTTCCAGGATCAGCGCGGTGCGGTCCAGCACCCGGCATTGCAGGCGCCGCTCCAGGTTGCGTTCCTGAACCGGGGAGAGTTCGTGATTGAAGATGACCAGTGAAGCATCGGCCGCGCGCGCGGCGTCACCGATTTCATCGGCCTTGCCGGAGCCGGCGAACAGCGCGGGATCGGGCCGGCCACGTTTGCCTTCGACCACGCCAGCCACGAAGAGGCCGGCACTTGTGGCGAGCAGCTCAAGTTCACTGAGGCTTTCGGAGTAATCCTCTTTGCCGAAATCCAGGGAGGCCAGGATAACCGCCTGCCCATGTTCGGGACGCTCGAACACGACTCAGTCGGCTTCAGTACCCACACCCGCAGCCGGCCCCGCGCGTTGCACGGAGATCGGACGAGCAGGCACCACGGTGGAAATGGCGTGCTTGTAGACCATCTGGGTGATGGCATTCTTCAGCAACACCACGTAGGGATCAAAGCTTTCGATGACGCCCTGAAGCTTGATGCCGTTGACCAGGTAGACCGAAACCTGAACTTGTTCCTGGCGTAGCGCGTTGAGGAACGGGTCTTGTAATTGCTGCCCTTTGCTCATGGTGAATCCTTTATATGAAGGGGGTTGTTGCGGAGTAATACACAAAAAATGCGAACCAAGGGCGCGGATTTTATCGGGTTTTATTTTCGCGGCCCGATTTTATTCAAGGCGGGGCGAAGCTGCTCACCTTGCTGATGCGGTTCGTCCCTCACCGCATCCTACGATGCTTCCACCAGGGGCCGGCCGAAGTACCAGCCTTGCCCCAGATCCACCCCCATTTCCCGCAGGATGCGCGCGCTTGTCGCGTCTTCGATGCACTCGGCCACGGTGATGATGCCTTCCTGGCGCGCAAACCGCGCCAGGCTCTCGACGATGGCGCGGATTTTCCGTTCCTTGTGCATGTTGGCGACCAGCCAGCCTTCGATCTTGAGAAAGGAGATGGGCAGGCGGGCCAGATAAAGGAAGGAGGAATAGCCGCTGCCGAAGTCATCCAGGGCCAGGCGGAAACCAAAATCCAGCAGCGGCCTCAGGTCGGCCTCCAGGGTATCCAGGTTGCGCAGGAACTGGCGTTCAGTGATTTCCAATACCACCGGCTTGATCGGACCGAATTCGACCCCGCAGGTCTGGCAGTAGCGCATGGCGTTGGCGAGCAGTTCTTCGACCAGATCGCGGCGCGCCAGAAATTGTGGCGAGAGGTTCACGAAATGCGCAAAGTTCTCACCCACGATGCCGCCGCCCACCTTGGTGGCACAGCGCGACATGGCCGCGGAGCAGATGAAGCGATCGATGTCCGCCATCAACCCGAGCCCCTCCGCCGCCTCGATGAAGTCACTGGCCGGGAGCAAATGGCCATCGGGCAGGCGCACCCGGGCCAGCGCCTCGTCGGCGACGACCTCGCCGGTTTCCAGATCGACGATGGCCTGGTTCGCCATCACCACCCGCCCATCGCGCAGCGCCCGCTTGATAATCTGCGCCGGCCACAACACGCCGCCGCCCTCCTGGGCTTCGACGCGATCACGCCCATTCGCCTTGGCCCGATACAGACAGGTATCCGCCATTTCGACGGCATTGCGGAAAGAACGGTCCTCGCCCGCGGGCAGGCCGATACCGGCCGACAGGGTGAGCCGGATCGCCCCGGCGCTGGTGGCGATGGGCGTGGCTTTCACCTGGGTGACCAGGCGCTCCAGGACAAACACCGACTCGCGCACATCGGCGTTGCGCAGAAACACCAGAAATTCTTCGCCGCCCCAGCGCGCCACCCAATCGTCCTCACGCAAGCCGGCCTCGATGCGGCGTGCCACGGCCTTGAGGACCTCATCACCGACGGCATGGCCGTAACGATCATTCACCGTCTTGAAATGGTCGATATCCATCATGGCCAGCGCATAGCCTTCGCTATGGCGGCGCGCCCGCGCCAATTCCTCATCCAGTCGCACCTCGGCGGCGCGCCGGTTGATCAAGCCAGTCAAGCCATCGGTGAGGGCATGGCGCTCCAGCACTTCCCGCTGCCGCACCTGCGCCAAGTGGTAACCCAGCCAGCCCGCCACCAGCTCCATATAGGCGATGTCGGCTTCGGGCCAGGGTTCCGGCATGGGCTGGCGACGCATAAAGGCGAGCACGCCCTCAACTTCCTCGCCCGCCCAGACGGGAACTCCGGCGTAAGCACGCAGGCCCGCCTCGGCCACCAGGCGGTGGTCTCGGAATTGCGGATGTGCCACCAGATCGGCGATGAAAATCGGTTCACGCGCCAGGAATACCTGCTGGCAAATCGTGTCGCCGATCGGGATCACCCTCCCTTCCGGCAGCACGCCCAGGGTGTCGTGCGCATAACGAGCGGTGTACTCGCCGTTGAATGCCCCCAGCACCGCCAGTTCCATCCCCAAGGCTTCACAAGCCAGGCGCAGCATGGAGTGGAAGCGCGCTGATTCGTCGAGGTCGCGCCGGGTTGCCAGTTGCCAGAGCGCTTTCAGGCGCTCGGCCTGGGCGAGGGTGTCGGAAGGGTTCATGAATGCGGCCTACGCCGCCCCCCAATACGGCGTGGCGATCCCGGTACCCAGGTCGGCTTCCACCAGGCGGCGGCGCACTTCCAGCAACTTCTCGATCAAGGCCGGCTCGGCGCGGCCATAGGCGTCGGCATCGGGAACCCGCTTGACCACCACGCCAAGCAGTTCGGTGATGGCATTGCCGATGGAGTTCTGGCTTATGGTGACGATCAACTGCCCCACATCATTGCGGTAGATCAGTTGCTTGAAGGCCGGCTGCCAGCGGATCGAGTTGGCGTACTTGGCATCTTTGATGCAGCGATCGCGCACCGTCTTCGCGGTCTTCAACAGGTCGTTGTTGAACTGCAACTTGGCCTCCACCAGTTCCGGGAAATAGATGTCGCGCGGCAACGGCGCGTTGCGAGTGGAGACCTGGCCGAAGAAGGTGCGATAGAAGTCGCTGAAACCTTTCAGGATCGTGTCGTACTCCTTCCAGAAGCGCACCTCCTTCAACGACTCGGCGCCGCCGGTGATTTCCCAACTGGGCAGGCCCTGCGGGTAACCGGTCAGCGCGATGCGGCAGGAACCGGACTGGCACGGGCGCAGGATGCGCAGATCGAGTTCATCGAAAAACGCCCGATAAACATGGCGCATGTAGGCCTGGAACAACGAATTCTGGCCGCCGTCGGTGAGGTTGGGGTTACTGGTGTCGGCGATCGGCGCGGCGCGCAATTCGGCCTTGTTGAACACGATGAAGTGGTTATGCAGCATACGGATGCTGGGCACCCCCGGCGAAGTCAGCGGCCAGGTCGCATCCAGGCTCGCCTCGCCGGCCAGCAGCAGGGTCTCGTCCGGGTCCGGATACTGCTCCAGCATGTACGCGAGGATGACCTGGTTCATCCGGTTCCAGACGTTCTTCACCGCTTCCGGCACCTGGGTACGGCGCACCGGGCGGCCGAGTGGATCGAGGATGCTCCGCGAGGTGTTGTAGATGATCGAGGTGTCGAATTCGTTGCTGTGGCCCAACGCCTTGCGATACAGCAACAGCCCCTCCGGGTTCTGCAACAGGCCGTTGTTGTGAGCCAGATCGTTGAGGTTCTCGGTGCTGTTGAAAAACTCGTTCGCCTTCATCCCCTCGGGAACATCGAGCGGAATCGGGCGAAACGGGGTGATGATCTCTCTGGGGCCGGACTGCATGGGATACCTCGAAAAAGCCGATAGGAAAAAGGTTGCGGATCATAGCCGGCAACGGGGTTTCGATGGGAAAAGCGCGACGCGCCAATCCGCCGCCAGCGCTACAGGTTTACCTCAGGGAATGCTCGTAAGCGCGGCAGGTTGGGCGGAGGGAGCAGCCCAACACCCTCGGCGGGGCATCTCGTGTGGGCTTCCTGGCGTCAATTCAAAACTGACCACGCTTACGCCGCTCCGCCATTGGCTGACGCCACACTGCGCCGGTCGCGCACATACAGCCCCTTATCCCGTGTTTGCAGCTCAAACAGGCCCACCAGCCGGGCATCGCCCTTCAACTCGTTGGTTCCCTTTTTCACCGGCGCCGGTTTGGCGACAGGCGTGGGGGTCGGCTCCACTAGCTTCACCACCGTGACCTCAGTGTGCTTCTCCGGCATAGCCGCCGGTTCAGGGCTGCCGAGGTTCTCCAGGTTGAGGAAATGCGAACAGGCATTGGCGAAAGGCATCGGCGTTTTTCGCTCAAGCAAATCCATCACGTCGATGACCATCGCCCTATCGCTCGCGTTCTTGCCCAGCCCTTGCAACGATGCCCCGCTTATTTCTTGAAAGTCTGGTTGCGTCGCCGGGCGTCGCGTTCGGCGGTGCGGATCTGGCGCGGGGTGAGGGGGGTGGGGTTGCGCGCTTCGAACGGGTTGTGGCCGGACTTGAAGTCCACCCGCAGCGGGGTGCCTTGCAAATTGAACACGGTGCGGAAGGTATTTTCAAGGTACCGCTTGTAGCTGTCGGTGATGCCTTCCAGGTGATTGCCGTGGATGATGATGACCGGCGGGTTGCTGCCACCCTGGTGGGCGTACTTGGGCTTGGGCCGGAACAGGCCGGAACGGCCGGGCTGTTGCTGGGTGACGGCATCTTGCAGAACCCGGGTGAGGCGCGGCGTGGGGAGCTTGGCCATGGCCGCCGCATAGGCCTCGTCGACGGACTTGATCAGGCCGCCGACCCCGTCGCCCTTGAGCGCGGAGATGAAGTGGAAGCGGGCGAAGGAGAGGAATTCCAGGCGCCGCGTGAGCTCCTGCTTGATCTGTTCACGCGCGTAGTTTTCCATGCCATCCCACTTGTTCACCGCCACCACCAGGGCGCGCCCGGCTTCCAGGACAAAACCGGCGAGGTGGGCATCCTGATCGGAGATTTCCTGCTGGGCATCGAGCACCAGGATGACCACATTGGCATCCTCGATGGCCTGCAACGTCTTGATGACAGAGAACTTTTCGACGACCTCGGTTACCCGACCCTTACGCCGCACCCCGGCGGTGTCGATCAGGGTGTAGGGCTTGCCGCCACGCTCGAAGTCGACGTAGATGGAATCGCGGGTGGTGCCGGGTTGGTCGAAGGCGATGACGCGCTCCTCGCCGACGAACGTATTCACCAGCGTGGACTTGCCGACATTGGGGCGGCCGATGATGGCGATCTTGGGATGGTCGGCATCCGCGCCGTCTTCCGGCTCGACTGCGAACGACTCCAGCGCCAGTTCCACCAGATCGCGCACGCCCTCGCCGTGGGCGCTGGAAATCGCCACCGGCTCACCCAGGCCGAGCTCGAAGAATTCGGCGCTGACCACGCTGAGGTTCATGCCCTCGGTCTTGTTCACCGCCAGGAACACCGGCCGCCCACTGCGACGCAACTTCTCGGAAATAATCAAATCCTGCGGCGTGACGCCAGCGCGGCCATCGACCAGGAAGACCACCACATCGCCCTCCGCCACCGCCTGCATGGTCTGCTTGGCCATCGCGGCGAGGATGCCGGTTTCCACCACCGGCTCGAAGCCACCGGTATCCACCACCAGAAACGGCTTCGAGCCACTGCGGCCATGGCCGTAATGGCGGTCGCGGGTGAGGCCGGGAAGATCATGAACGAGCGCGTCGCGCGTCTTGGTCAGACGATTGAACAACGTGGATTTGCCAACATTGGGCCGGCCGACCAGGACAAGGGTGGGTTTCATTTGCGTGCTGCGTTAGGCGTCAGGCGGGGGGGCATTTCGCCTCACCCTCACGCCTCACTGGATTTTGAACGCCATCACCCCGCCATTCGCGGTCTGCACGACCAAACCGGATTTGAGCGGGATCATGATGCCCTTGATGGGGCTGCCATCCGTGGCACCGCGGGCGGCGAAGGCGCCGTCCGCGGTGTTGATGAGGTGGATCTGGCCCTGGAAATCACCCACTGCGACATAGTGCTCGGCCACGGCGACCGGGCTAGAGAGGTGGCGGTCACGCAATTTGTCCTGTTTCCAGGCGTTGCCGCCGCGCGCGCGCTCGTAGGCGAGCAGGCTGCCGTGGTCGTCACCCGCGAAAACGAAGCGGGCATCCATATCCACCCCGCGCAGGGAGGAGAGTTCGCGCGCCCAGGTTCCGTTGCCGGTAATGCGGTCAACGCAGGCGACACGGCCCTGGTAGGCGGCGGCACACACCTGGTTCTCATCCAGCGCCAGCGGGCCGATCACATCGGCGATGCGTTCCAGTTCAGTGCTGCCGCGTGGCAGGGCGATGTTGGCTTCCCAGAGCGGGGCACCGTTGACCAGCGAGAGGGCGCTCAATTTACCGCCGGCGTTGCCCGCATAGAGCGCCTTGTCGCCAAGCGCCAGATGGCCTTGTTCGCGCAGAGTGAGGGCGGGTAGCGCGCGGCTGTTGGCCCAGCGCTGCTTGCCGTCGCGGGCTTCGAACAGGGCAATTTTTCCATCGTTGCCGCGCGCGGCGACCACCCCGTTGGACACCACCGGCGGCACCAGGATTTCGCCGGAGAGCCTGGCTTTCCACACGGCGCCGCCATCGGCGGCGTTGAAGGCCAGCAATTCACCCTTGGGCGTCCCCACCAGCACCAGGCCTTCGCCGACGCCAACACCGGCCGAGAGCACCTGGCCAGCGTCGCCGCGCCAGAGTTCGCGGCCACTGGCAAGGTCCAATTTGACCAGCTTGCCATCGCGGCCGGCGGCGTAGACAGCCTCGCCGTCGGTGGCGGGCGAGAACTCATAGGGGCCGGCGTCGCCAACCTTGGCATCCCACTGCCGGGCCAGACTGGCGCTGGCCTTGAATTCGGTCAGTTCGGCCGGCTTGGCGGCGGGCTTGTCGGAGCCAAACCAGCCACTGATCGTGGAGCAGCCGGCAAGTGTGGTGGCGAGGGCGGCCAGCAAAAGGGCACGTTTCAGCAGGCCAGTTCCGCACGGCCGTTCGAAGGAACTGGCCGCCCCCTCGGGGTACCGAAGGGTATAAGCAGGGGCTAGCAGCCTGTCGGACTTTGGAATCACCGGCTGCAAACCGACCGCGCCGGCCCATTTTTCGCCGCTTTCTTGGGCAATAGTTCGACTATTCCCCAGCGAAAGCGGCAAAAACTGGCCTCGCTGGGGCCGATTTTCGCTATCGACGGCCAAAGTCCGACAGGCTGCTAGGCCACCGTCTTTTGGCGGCTTAGTCGTTCGCTTAGGAGCCAAGAAATAAAAAGGTGGACAAATAGGGGTGTGATGGCGGGATGCGATGCAAGGCGACGGTCGCGCCGCATGGCCATTCCCTGCAAGCGCCCGGCAACGCGGCAGCGCGCTCGCTGGCGCGGCCAGAATGTTCAACTTATTGTTTCTCGGCTCGTTAGTGGCTTCATCACAGGCTTCATCAGGCAACGAACGCAGTGAGTGGGGGGGTCGTTCCATTTCAACCTCCCAAGGCATCCAGGCGGATTTCCAACAAAGGTTTCAGGGAACTCTTGTCGCCCAGTTTTTCCAGCGCCAACTTGTAGGCGGTGCGGGCTTCCGAGGGCTTGCCCTGTTCGGCCAGGATGTCGCCCTTGAGTTGGGCGGCCAGGCCCAGGAAAGCGGGATCGAAGGGTTCGTTCAGCAAGGCCAGGGCGCCGGCGAAGTCTTTGTCCTCGAAACGGATGCCGGCCAGACGGATGCGCGCCAGTTGTTTGAGGCCATCGTCCTTGGCGTGCTCGAGCGCGTATTCATACTGGGCACGCGCGCTTTTCAGATCACCGCTTTCGTAGTTGACGCGGCCGGCCAGCCAGGCGGCGGGCGTCGCATAGGCGCTATGTGCCTGGTTTTCCATGATCCGCGCGGTGGCGCCCTTGGCGGCTTTCAGATCATTCATGGACGCGGCCTGCACCGCGGTATCGAACAGCATGGAGGCTTCCGCCGCCTGGTTGTGCTGCCAGGTCTGCCAGGCGCGCCAACCCCCGGCGAGCAGCAGGAAGGCGGTCACGCCCAGGACCACCTTGTAGCCATGCAGTTTCCACCACACCTTGAATTCGTCAATTTGTTCCTGTTCTTCCAGATCGAGTGCCATTGTTTTGCCCTTCAAAAAAGGTCGGTACTCGCCGGCGAGACGCCGGCGCCGCATAGTTCCACCGCCGCCACCAGGGCGACGCGCTGTTGTTCACCTTCCCCTCGCAGAGGTTTCACGGATACCTCGCCAACCGAGGCCTCGTCATCACCGATGATGACGGCGTAACGGGCACCGCTGGCATCCGCTTTTTTCATCTGCGACTTGAAACCACCACCGCCGCCGTGCAGCACCACATCGAGGCCGGCGTCGCGCAAGGTTTCGCCGGCTTGCAGGGCGAAACGGCTGGCGGCGAGGCCGACATTGACCAGGTAGACGTCCGGCGCGGCGGCGGGCGGCGCCACGCCCACCTCCGCCAGCAACCCCAGCAGGCGTTCCACGCCCATCGCAAAGCCGCAGGCGGGCGCCGGTTTGCCCCCCAATTGGGCAACCAGGCCGTCATAGCGGCCACCGGCACAAACCGTGCCCTGGGCGCCCAAACGATCGGTGACCCACTCGAACACGGTGTCGTTGTAGTAATCGAGGCCACGCACCAGACGCGGGTTGATCTTATAGGCGATACCGGCATCGTCCAGCCCCTGTTTGACCGCGTCAAAGTGGGCCAGGGCGGCTTCGTCGAGTTCATCCATCAACCTCGGCGCGGCTTCCACCATCGCCTGCATGGTTGGGTTCTTGCTGTCGAGGATGCGCAGCGGGTTGCTGTGCAAGCGGCGTTTGGCGTCTTCATCGAGAACGGCTTCATGCGCCTGGAAGTAGGCGATCAGCTTTTCCCGATGGCGGGCGCGCGATTCGGCGCCACCCAGGGAGTTGAGTTCCAGATGGATGCAGTCGGAAAGGCCCAACAGCCTCCACAGGCGGGCGGTCATCAACAGGTGTTCGATATCCAGGTCCGGACCGGCGAAACCCAGGGCTTCGATGCCGAACTGGTGGAACTGGCGGTAGCGCCCCTTCTGCGGCCGCTCGTGGCGGAACATGGGGCCGGCGTACCAGAGCCGCTTGCCACCGTCGAACAGGAGGGTGTGTTCGATCGCCGCGCGCACACAGCTTGCGGTGCCTTCCGGGCGCAAGGTCATGCTCTCGCCGTTGAGTTCGTCGACGAAGGTGTACATCTCCTTTTCGACGATGTCGGTCACCTCGCCGATGGCGCGCTTGAACAGCGCGGTATGTTCCAGGATGGGGGTGCGCATCTCGCGGTAGCCATAGGCTTTCAGCCAGCCGTGCAGGAGGGTTTCGAAATATTGCCAAAGCGGCGCCTCCGCGGGGAGGAGGTCATTCATGCCGCGCACGGCGCGGAGTGGGTTGCTCATGGGAGGCCTTTACTAATTATCCGTACCGTAGGTCCGCTCTACGTAGGCTTCGACGATGGCCTGGAATTCCTCGGCGATGTTATCGCCCTTGAGGGTGACGGTCTTTATCCCGTCGACGTAGACCGGGGCCACCGGAGTTTCATTGCTGCCCGGCAGGCTGATGCCGACATTGGCGTGCTTGCTTTCACCGGGGCCGTTCACCACGCAGCCCATTACCGCCACATTCATGCTCGCCACGCCCGGGTACTGGCCGCGCCAGACCGGCATCTGGGCGCGCAGCCAGGTCTGGATCTTCTGCGCGAGTTCCTGGAACACGGTGCTGGTGGTCCGGCCGCAGCCGGGGCAGGCGGTGACCAGAGGGGTGAAGGAACGCAAACCCAGGGTTTGCAGGATTTCCTGCGCCACCTGGACTTCGGTGGTGCGCGATTCACCGGGTTGCGGAGTAAGCGAGACGCGGATGGTGTCACCAATGCCTTCCTGCATCAGGATAGCCAGCGCCGCCGTGGAGGCGACGATGCCCTTGCTGCCCATGCCAGCCTCGGTCAGGCCCAGATGCAGGGCGTAATCGGAACGGCTGGCGAGGTCGCGGTAAACCTGAATCAGGTCCTGCACCCCGGACAACTTGCACGACAGGACGATGCGATCGCCGGCCAGGCCGAGTTCCTCGGCGCGGGCGGCGGATTCCAGGGCGGAGACGATGAGGGCGTTGCGCATCACCTGATCAGGCTCTCCCGGCTCGGCGTGGCGCGCGTTCTCATCCATCATGCGCGCCAGCAATTCCTGATCCAGGCTGCCCCAGTTGACGCCGATGCGCACCGCCTTGCCATAGCGCGCGGCGGCTTCCACCAGGGTGGCAAACTGTTCGTCCTTCCTGGCGCCGTGGCCGACATTGCCGGGGTTGATGCGCAGCTTGGCGAGCGCCTGGGCGCATTCCGGCACGGCCTTGATCAGGCGGTGGCCGTTGAAATGGAAATCGCCGATCAGCGGCACGTCACAGCCCATCGCATCGAGTTTCTCGCGGATGGCGACCACCCCGCGCGCGGCTTCTTCAGTGTTGACGGTGAGGCGTACCAGTTCGGAGCCGGCCTGCCAGAGGTCATAGACCTGGATAGCCGTGCCGGTGACGTCGGCGGTGTCGGTGTTGGTCATGGACTGCACCACCACCGGGGCGCCACCGCCCACCGCCACGTGGCCCACCATGACGCGCCGCGTGAGGTGACGCGGAATCGTTCGGCTCATATTCATTCCAGCGTCAAACGGGCCACTTTCTGCCCGATGTAGGGGGTGAGGTCGATGTGGTGGCCGTCATAGGAGAGTTGCACCTGCGCCGCCTCACCCACCACCAGACTGAATGGTGGCTCACCGGAAAAGGTTTCGACACTGCCGGCGGTCACTAGCCTGGAATAGCGCTTGCCCTGCCCATCCACCACCTGTATCCAGGCATCCAGGCCTGGGACAAAACGCAAGGTATGGCCCTTGCCAGCCAGGACGGCGGCGTCTGGCGCGGCCTGGTTCAGCGGCGACGCGGCTTTGGCGGCGGCGGCCGGAGCGGATGACGCCGGCGCGGGAATCCGCGTGGGCGCCGGCAAAGCGCTGGCCGGCATGGCGGGGGCCATTTCGCTAGGCGCCAGCGAATCCGGCGCGGCGGGCGGAGGCAGCCGCGCGGGGGGGGCGGGCGGCGGCGGCGAACCCACAGGGGTCCGCGCGGTCGGCACTGGCTCCATCCGTTCGCTGACCAGCGCGTCCTCGCCCTGGCGCAGCCAGTAGTAGAGCAGCGCCACCAGCACGACGAAAAAACCCAGCGCCAGCAGCGGCAGCAATACCCAGCGGCGCAGCCCGGGCGAAGCAAAGATCAGCCCTTCGCTGGGGGCGGTGACGGTTTCCGAAACGACGGCGTGGATATCCACCGGTACGATCAGTTGTTCTGGATCGAGCTCCACCAGACGCGCGTAATTGCGGACAAAGCCGCGCGTGAAAACCTCACCCGGCAAATGGGATAAATCCTCCGACTCGATGGCCTCGATCTGGCGGGCCGCGAGCTTGAGCTTGGCGGCCACGTCGGCGCTCGTCAGCCCGAGCGCTTCGCGCGCGAGCTTGAGCTTCTCGCCAAATCCCGGATGGAATAGGGATAAATGAGCTGCGGACTGAGTTGCATGTGAGGCCACGCTCATAACAGGCTCCCCATCTGGTCATATTGGCTGGTGATCAGCCATTGGGTCTGCATGGAATCCGGATAGCGACGGCGTAACTGGGCGCCATAGTTGGCTTCCGCCTCGCGGTCGCCCAGGCGGCGCTCGATCCGCGCCCCCAGCCAGAGGGCCTGCGCGCTGACTTCCGCCTGTTCCGTGAGTTGCCGCAACAGGGCGCGCGCCGCCAGCCAGCGGCCCAGACGGTAGTGGACTTCGGCCATGCCCAATTGCGCGCTGGCATGGTTGGGGGCGAGTTTCGTGGCGCGCAGGTAATACCTTTCCGCCGTCGCCAGGTCGCCTTGTTCCAGGCTGCATGCGCCGGCATTGGCCAGCGCCTTCTCGGGCGAGGCGTAGAGCGAGTTGGAAAGGGCCGCCTCGAAATGTTCGCGCGCTTCTTTCATGCGCTTGCGCTGGCACAGAAACAGGCCGTAGTTGTTATGCGCCTCGGAGAACTGCGGCGAGCGCTCGATGGCGCCGCGGAAGCTCTCCTCCGCGCGCGCGTCTTCGCGCAGTTCGCCCTGTACCAGGCCGAGCATGTTGTAGGCCGGGGCATAACCGGAATCGGCCTTGATCGCTTCCGCCAGTTCCTGCAAGGCAATCGCGTACTGGGCGCGCAGATAATAGTTGGCGGCCAGATCGGTATGTATCTGGGCGCGGGGATCACCGCCGCCGCTGGCACGCGCCTCCGGGCTGCCGTCCAAACGCGGTTGTGCGGCGCAGCCGGCAAGCGCCAGCAGCAGCAAGAACGCGATACGTTTCATGCCGCCCCCATGAATTTGTCGATGCGATGGCTAACCCGCCGCGACTTGTCCTGAACCTGGCCGGCCAACTGGCCACAAGCGGCGTCGATGTCGCCGCCGCGCGTCTTGCGGGTGGTGGCGATCTTGCCACCGGCCATGAGCTGGCTGGCGAAACGGCGCACGGTCTCGGACGACGAACGCTGGAAACCTGAGTTCGGGAACGGATTGAAGGGGATCAGGTTGAACTTGCAGTTCACGTCGCGGGTGAGTTGCAACAACTGCTCGGCATGTTCGGGACGGTCATTGATGCCGTCGAGCATGACGTATTCGAAAGTGATGAAGTCGCGCGGGCCGTCCTGGATATAACGCTGACAGGCGGGCATCAACGCTTTCAGCGGGTATTTGCGGTTGATCGGCACCAACTGGTCGCGCAGCGCGTCGTTGGGCGCGTGCAGCGAAACCGCCAGGGCCACCGGCATCTGCTCACGCAACCGATCCATCGCCGGCACGATGCCGGAGGTGGAAATGGTGACGCGCCGCCTCGACAGGCCATAGGCATGGTCGTCGAGCATCAGGGACACGGCGGTCACGGTGTTGTCGTAGTTGAGCAGGGGCTCGCCCATGCCCATCAATACCACGTTGGAAATGAGGCGATCCCCTTTCGGGTCGCGCCCCATCGCCTTGTTGGCCCACCAGAGCTGGCCAATGATTTCCGCCACCGACAGGTTGCGGTTGAAACCTTGCCGCCCGGTCGAACAGAAGGCGCACTCCAGCGCACATCCCACCTGGGTGGAGACGCACAGGGTGCCGCGCTCGGCTTCCGGGATGAATACCGTCTCGACCCGATTTTGCGGGCCGACTTCCAGCAGCCATTTGCGCGTGCCGTCGTCGGACACCTGCTCCTGGTGCAGCAGCGGCGGCCGAATCTCGGACACTTCGGGCAGCTTGGCGCGCAGCGACTTGGCCAGATCGGTCATCTGGGCGAAGTCGTCGGCGCCGTATTGATGCAGCCAGTGCATCACCTGGCGAGCGCGAAACGGCTTCTCGCCGAGGCTTTCGAAGAAAGCGACGAGTCCGGGAAGATCGAGATCGAGAAGGTTCTGCATGGCGTGGCGGGTGGCGAGGGACGTAGGATGTGGTGAGCGCGGCGAACCGCATCCTACGAGGCTGCCGCGCCATCGGCCTATCAGCGACCGGCGTAAACGTTCATTTCCGGGAAGAAGTAGGCCACTTCCACTTGCGCGGTGTCGGGGCCGTCGGAGCCATGCACGGCGTTGGCGTCGATGCTCTCGGCGAAGTCGGCGCGGATGCTGCCGGCTTCCGCTTTTTTGGGATCGGTCGCCCCCATCAGTTCACGATTCTTGGCGATGGCGTTGTCGCCTTCCAGCACCTGGATCATCACCGGGCCGGAGCTCATGAAGGCGACCAGATCCTTGTAGAAGGGGCGCGCCTTGTGTACGGCATAGAAACCGCCGGCTTCCTGCTCGGACAACCAGGCCATGCGCGCGGCGATGACCTTGAGGCCGTTGCTCTCGAAACGGGAATAAATCTTGCCGATGACATTCTTGGCGACGGCATCGGGCTTGATGATGGACAGGGTGCGTTCGACGGCCATAGTGCAGTGCTCCGGGTACGGGGGGAATTGAAAAAAGGCAGGGAATCTTTGAAAAAGCGCTTTGAAAAGACGTGAAAAAAGCGCGCGGAAGTTACCACGAAACCCCCCTAAAATAAAGGCGGTGCGCCACCCTGGGGCGCGGTGAGGAGGGTGCAATGGCGGTTGAAAATAACCCAATCGGTGGCCAAAACGAGGGGCCAACGGAAAGCGGCGATGTCCGGCGCCGGGCACTGTTGCGCCTGGGGGTGGCAGGCGTGGTGACCGCCGCCGCGTTGGCTGGCCTGTGGTGGCTGGATCAGGGTGGCGGCACCGGGAAGCCGGTGCCGCCGGCGCTGCCCGTGCCCATCGTCGCGGCCCCCCCGCAGGAAAGCGCGCCACCACAACCCGCGCCGGCCACTGAACCTCCCGCCACAGCGGAGCCAGCCAACCCGCCAACCGCCGCCGCGGCACCAGCCACTTCCAGGCCCGCCGAGCCACCGCCCCCGCCCAAGGTCAGCAATGCGCCGAAGACGCCGAGCGTTCCGGCCGCCGCGCCACGCACAACACCAACGCCGCCGCCCGCCACACAACCTGCCCCACAAGCGCCCGCCACGGGCGAGCGTTTCGTGGTGCAACTGGGCATATTCAGCAATCCGGAGCGCGCCCGTGAGCTGGTCAACAAGCTGAGGAAACAGGGCATCCGCGCCCACATGGAGACACGCGTGCAACTGGGACCATTCGCCAGCCGAGAGGAAGCGGGAAAAGCCCAGGCGGAAATGCGCAAGCTAGGCGTTCAGGCGCTGGTTACGCCGGCTGCCGCCATGAAATGAGCCAGCCTGTCTCATCGGGGCCGGCCTGAAACGCCGCATCGACGCCGATTTCCGCCGCCCAGGCAAGGCGGCCATCCACGTAGACCAGAGGCAAACGCTGGCGCAACCAGGGCGCTACGCCGGCTTCGCGCAGGAGATTTTTCAGAGTACGCGCCGGCCCTGGCGCCACGGGCCGCAGTTGCTCGCCGCCGACGCGCAGCCTCACTGTCGCCCTGTCCGGCAAACGCACGCCCTGCCCGGCCGCTGCCGTGAAACACAAGCTACCGGCCGCCCCCAAGTCCAGCTCGGCTTCGCCCCACCAGTGCCATGTCCGCGCGTCCGCAGCCGGCGGGTTAATGTGAAACAAACTTGCGCCTCGCCGGCGCCTCGCCGGCGAGGCGCCGGCGCTACCGCCGCCAAGTCGATCCTGGGGCCGCCTGGGCGTCGACTTGAGGCGCACCAGCACGACATGCCCCTGGAAACGCCGCAGCGTGGCCGCGCCAAAATCGACCACGGGTTGCGCATCCGCGCGGGCTTCCAGCATCTGGCTCAGGGCTTCGCGCAGGCGTTCGCGCTGGATGGGAATGCCGTGCAATTCCAGGTAGTGGCGCAGCAGATTGCGCGCGCGCGCCGCGTCGAGTTCCGCCAGACGCGCCACCGACAACCCTTCCGGTGAGATCGCGGCGGCGCCATCTTGGCGCGCCAGGGCGTCGAGCAGACCGGCGCTTTCAGCGAATTGCGCAGCCGCTTGTGCCAGGGCGATGGCGGCGCCGGGGAACAGCTCTTCCAGCAGCGGCATCAGGTGGTGGCGGACGGCGTTGCGGCGCAAGTCGGTATCGACATTGCTGGCGTCGTCCACCCAGGACAGCCCGTGCGCGTGGGCATACGCCTCAATCTCATGGCGCGGCACGGCAAGCAGCGGGCGCAACAGTTTGATCGGGCCGAGCGCACGTTCTTCCGGCATCGACGCCAGGCCTTTCATGCCGGCGCCGCGCAGCAGTTGCAGCAACACGGTTTCCGCCTGATCGTCGCGCTGCTGCGCCAGCGCCAGGGCATCGACGGCAAGGCCGCTAAACACCCGATAGCGCGCTTCCCGCGCGGCGGCTTCGAGACCGTGGCCGGCGCGCTTCACCACGACCCGCTCTACCCGCAAAGGTACTTCCAGCCCGGCGCATTGCTGGCGGCAATGGATCACCCAGGCATCGGCCTGTGGGGAGAGGCCGTGATGCACATGCACGGCGGATAAGTGGAAAGCGAACTCGCCGCGCAAATCGGCGAGCAGGTGCAGAAGTACCGTGGAATCCAGCCCGCCCGAGTAGCCGACGCAGAGGTTCTGGCCGGGAGGGTGGCGCTGGAGAAATAGGGCGACCCGCGCTTTCACTGAAACCTCCCGGCGTGCCGGGTCCTGCAAGCAGGCCGGCGCCCTTGTAGCGCCGGCTTCCAGCCAGCATCAAAGGCCCGATCGGAATAATGAAGCCGGCTGGAAGCCGGCGCTGCAGGTGCGCCAGGTTTCATCATCCAGATCGGGAGGATGCCGGCGCCACCGAATTTCAGGCCCGCGCTTCCTTGAACTTGCCGTAGCCCATGAGTCGGGCATAGCGGTCGTTGAGCAGCGCGTTGCGCGGACGCTGTCCGATTTCCCGCAAAACTTCGGAGAGGCTGGCGCGCAGGGATTCCATCATCGCCGCGGGGTCGCGGTGGGCGCCGCCCAGCGGTTCATTGACGATGCGGTCGATCAGGCCCAGGGTTTTCAGACGCGGCGACGTGATGCCGAGGGATTCCGCCGCCAGCGCGGCCTTGTCGGCGCTTTTCCAGAGAATGGAGGCGCAGCCTTCCGGGGAAATCACGGAGTAGGTGGCGTATTGCAGCATGATCAACACGTCGCCGACGCCGATCGCCAGGGCGCCGCCGGAGCCGCCTTCGCCAATCACCGTGCAGATCACCGGCGTCTTGAGTTCGGCCATCACATAAAGATTGCGGGCGATGGCTTCGGACTGGCCGCGTTCCTCGGCGTCGATGCCGGGATAAGCGCCCGGCGTGTCGATGAAGGTGAGCACCGGCAGGCGGAACTTCTCGGCCAGGCGCATCAAGCGCAGCGCCTTGCGGTAGCCCTCGGGGCGAGGCATGCCGAAGTTGCGGTATTGCCGCTCCTTTACGTCGCGGCCTTTCTGATGCCCGATCACCATCACCGGCTCGCCTTCAAAGCGGGCGATACCGCCGACGATGGCGGGATCGTCGGCGTAGGCGCGATCACCGTGCAGTTCCTCGAACTCGGTAAACAGGGCCTGGATGTAGTCCAGGGTATAGGGGCGCTGCGGGTGCCGGGCAACCTGGGAAACCTGCCAGGCATTGAGCTTGCCGTAGATATGTTTGGTCAGCGCCGCACTTTTCTTGCGCAGGCGGCCGATCTCCTCGGAAATATCCAGCGACGAGTCGCCCTGCACTTCCGAGAGCTCTTCAATTTTGGCTTCGAGTTCGGCGACAGGCTGCTCGAAATCGAGAAAAGTGACTTTCATGGCGTGTTGAGCCTGAATAAAAAGGGCGGCCATTCTACTGGAACCGCCCGGTTGATCAGTGAGGGTGCTCGTGCTCACCGTGGACATGGCCGTGTTCCACTTCCACGGGCAAAGCGACGCGAACCTCCCTTACCTGGCATTGCAACCTGAGACTCTGTCCCGCCAGGGGATGATTGCCATCCACCACCACCTGGCCTTCGGCCACGTCGGTCACGGTGTAGAGCAGGGCGTGCTCGCCCTCCTCGCTGGCTCCTTCCAGTTGCATACCGACCTGGACTTCCTCTGGGAACAGATGGGCCGGTTCCACTCGCACCAGTTCGGCGTCGTACTCACCGAAGGCGTCATTCGGCTCCAGTACCACGTCGAGTTCGTCGCCCGCGGCCTTGCCTTCGAGGGATTCTTCCACTTTCGGGAAGATGCCGTCGTAGCCGCCATGCAGGTAGGCCGCGGGCGACTCCAGGGTCGCTTCTTCCAGCAATTCGCCGGAAAGCGTGGTGAGCTGGTAGGTCAGGGTGACCACCGTATCCTTGCCGATTTGCACTTCATAACTCCTTGACGAGATTGAGAATTGCCTCCGCGTGTCCCTTCGGGGTGACGCCATGGAGAGCGTGGCGGATGACCCCCGCCGCGTCGATGATGAAAGTGGAACGATTCACGCCCTCGCGCTGCACGCCATCCACCTCGCGCGTCACCAGCACGTCGTAAGCCTTGCAGGCGATGCCTTCCTTGTCAGCCAGCAAGCGCACCGTGATGCCGTGCTTGTCGCGGAAGGCGCCGTGGCGAATGCAATCGTCACGCGAAATGCCGACAACCGCGCAGCCCAAGCGCGCGAAACGCGACTCCAGATCACTGAACTCGACCGCTTCGGTGGTACACCCAGGCGTATCATCGCGCACGTAAAAAAACAGCACGAGCGGCTTGCCCCGATATTCCCCCAGGCTGGCGATGGTCATGTCCGCATCCGGCAATTCAAAGTCAGGAGCCATTGCACCGACCTTTGCACCTTTCTTCGGCATCGCTTTAGTCTCCTCGAAATAGATCGAAAGTATTGTATGAGCAAAATGTCTCGCCCCAGTCCAACCCCTTTCAACATGTCGGTATTTTCCCTGGAGCACCTGCTGGGGGGATGGTCGCCAGAAGCCTTCCTGGCCGAATACTGGCAGAAAAAGCCGTTGTTGGTGCGCCAGGCGTTGCCGGGCTTCGGTGGCTGGCTGAATCGCGACAGCCTCGCCGTACTAGCCATGCGCGACGACGCGGAGAGCCGCCTGGTGCGCTTCACGCGCGGCCAATGCCTGCTCGATCATGGGCCGTTCGCAGCGGACGACCTCGCCACCCTGCCGAAAAAGAACTGGAGTCTGCTGGTTTCCGGGGTGAATCATTTCTTGCCGGACGGCGATGCATTGCTGCATGCCTTCGACTTCATTCCGCTCGCCCGCCTGGATGACCTGATGGTCAGCTTCGCCCCGTCCGGTGGCGGCGTCGGCCCGCATTTCGATTCCTATGATGTCTTTCTGATCCAGGGCCTTGGGCGCCGCCGCTGGGAAATCAGCGCCCAGGACGATCTGGAAATCATGGATGGCGCGCCACTGCGCATTCTCAAGCGCTTCCATGCCGAACAATCCTGGGAACTGGAGCCCGGCGACATGCTCTACCTGCCGCCGCGCTATGCCCATAACGGCGTGGCACTGACCGATTGCATGACCTGGTCGGTGGGGTTCCGGGTACCCACCGCCGAGGACATGGTTGGCAACTTCCTCAACTACTTGCAGGACAACCTGGCGCCGGTCGGGCTTTACCGTGACCCCGGCCTGAAGCGCCCGCGCCACCCTGGCGAGATTCCGACCACTATGCTGGATCAGGTGGCGGCGATGCTGAAAGTGATCCGTTGGGACAAAAGCACGGTTGAGGACTTCCTCGGCCGCTATCTCTCCGAACCCAAGGCCCACATCTTCTTCGACCCACCACGGCCCCCCCTGAAACCCGCGGCCTTCGCCAAAGTGGTGGCCAAACGGGGGTTGCGCCTCGACCCGCGCAGCCAACTCCTGTTTCGTGGCGACAGGTTCTATATGAATGGCGAGCGGGCGGCTTCCTCGCCGGACACCTTCGCCACCCTGCAAGACCTGGCCGACCACCGCCGCCTGCCGCCCGGCCCAGTCACGGAGCCCCTGCTGCCGCTGCTGCATGAGTGGTATGTCTCGGGTTACCTGCTGCCCAATTCAGATTCACCCCGCTGAACAGACCGCGCGAGGCTGCCCACGTGGCTGCCCATCCCGTTCAAGAAAAAATTGGCTTTTTTCAACCGAGCCTCTAGCCGCAGGGTGATTCTTTGCTAGAATCCGCGCGATCATCCGGAAGGCGTAAGTATTCCGGCTGATTGAAGACTCCGTTGATCAACTTTGTTTTTGTTTTTTAGGGAACCCCAAATGAAATACTCCGTCCTGCTCGCCGCCCTGCTCGCCGTTTCTCTGACCGCCTGTGGCAAGAAAGAAGAAGCTCCCGCTCCCGCTCCCGAGGTGGTTGCTCCCGCCGATGCTCCTGAAGTTGCTGCTCCCGCCGACGCTGCTGCGCCCGCCGACGCTGCCGCTCCTGCCGCTCCCGCCAACTAATTCGGCGCGTAAAGCAAGAAAAACCGGCCTTCGGGCCGGTTTTTTTTCGCCCACCACTCATGCCGGTATAGGTGGCACGGGGAAGCGTCAGTGGGGATTGCGATCACATTGACTTGTTCTCGACAGCGCTGACAGTTCACCCATCAACTGCCACCCACAAAAGCCCGAATAAACTGCTTGGGGCCCACCTGTTTTATATAAAAACAACATGGCACGGTAACTGCTTAATGTTCACCAGACCCCCAACTGGAGAGCAGCATGAGCAACACCCTGATCCGCGCCCTGACCCTCGCCGCTTTGTTGAGCGCCGGTAGCGCCCAGGCTTTCGTCATCGATGGCAACCTGAGCGACTGGGGGGTGCAACGCAACGGCAATGCGACAGATTGGACCCCGAACAGCAGCGCCGCCGCCTACAAGGTCGAAGACCAACATGCCAGCTACCTGAATCCCGGCTATGGCGGCCAGGCCTATGATGCCGAAGCGATGTATGTGGCCTGGGACGCGAGCAATCTCTATATCGCCATCGCCACCGGCCACAACCCGTTGACGCCCAACACCCCAAGCAACGATACCTATGGCCCTGGCGACATTGCCATCGATTTTGCCGCGAACGGTAGTTTTGACTACGGCATCGAACTCACAGGCAGCGGCACGACCAGCGCGGGGCACGTCTACTCCGGAGTGAACTGGGCAGTTGGCTTGTGGAAGAGCAACGGTGCCTGGACCGGCTATTACGATCCCAATCTGGCCGGCAACAAGGCTCTGGCGGACCCCGCGCACCCGACCTCCATCCTGAGCGGCAGCGATGTTGGAACCGGCGTGGTGGCCTACACCACGATCGGGCAGAACAACTACGGCATCTGGGCCGGCGACCTGCATTACTTCTATGAAGTTTCCGTCCCCCTGTCCGCGTTTGGGTCGGACTGGGCCAACGGCAACCATTTCGACCTGCACTGGTCGCAGAACTGCGCCAACGACAGCATCCTGGTTGACCCACCGGTGACGGTCAGTGTGCCGGAACCCGGCATACTGGCTCTGCTGCCGTTGGGCATGCTGGGCATGATGGTGTTGCGCCGGAAAAAGCCCGCCGCATAAAACGGCGCGCTAACGGTCATGGCGGCCAGGAACCATCCCGGTTGATGAAACCGGGCGCACTGGTAGCGCCGGCTTCCAGCCGGCGTCTTTCTGATTACCCCACATTTAACCTAGATTCCTCAGTTGAACGCGCCCGAGTGTGCGGTTTTCGAGTCGTCTGGCAAGGCGCGACGACGCAGCGGGCCGCCATCAACAAGTGCTGGATTAGGGGTGAAAGCCCCATTCAGCGCCTGAGTGAATGCGGCAAAATCACGTTTTGCCAGTGTGATGCGCGACTCACGATCCAGGAGAATAAGCGCTTTTTCCTTGGCTGCTGCCCGCACAAAACCCGCCATCGTCGTCCCCATCAAGTCAGCGGCTCGCGCAACAAGGTCTTTTTCATCGGCATCCATTTTCAGATCGAAACGGGCAACGGCAGTCATCTTGGGCTCCTTGGCTATCAATTAACATACGGCTTCATACCGTATGCACAGCCACCTTGCTTCTGAAATTGTAACTGTTCAGCCCGCCGCAACCGCAGCTTCAATCCAGGCTTCTCCTGTAGCGCCGGCAAAACGCCGCAGCGTGCTGAATAGTCACAAACCGTGGTCTGTCCCCGTTTCCTTCCGCCGTGCGCCCTACGCGGGCTACGTTGGGCCCGTTCAGATTAGTTGTTCACGTTGAGGTTATAGGTGGTCACAACCCCCCGTGGCGAGGTGATGGTCACCGAAAGAATGCCGGTGGGCGTGGGGTCCACACACGTACCCGTCGTCGGCGCATCGTTCTCGATGGTGATCGGGTAAGAGAACGCTGAACTACCCGGGTTGGTCTGGTAATTGTCAATGGTATTGGGCACCACGTAGTTCGCGCCCTGAGTGAGCATACCGTTAAAGGTGGAGACGTGGACCGTGGTGCCCGCCGGCAGTGCGTTGCTGTGCAGGTCACGCAGCAGCAGGTTGAAGGAGGTCGAAGTTCCAGGCTTACCGGGGGTACAACCGCCCAGGTCTAACGGGCTACTAGGCGCGTTGGTGAAGACATCCCCGGTCGATAGAGCTTCGGAATCGGAAAGCACGATGACGACATTGCGATAAACGTGCGCCGCAGTGCGCACAGAACAGATCGGAGCACCGGCCGTACACAGAATGCCGTTGTATTTGTTGCCGGCTACCAGTGCCGTGCCATTCCAATCCTCATTGGCCGCGCTATAAGTGCCAGTGCCCGCGCTTGTGCTGCCGTCGAAGTTGAAGAACGGCTCTGTGGGACCATGCGCCCCGCTTTCGTCGTAATCTATCCAAGCCTCTGGCAGCGCAGTACTTACGCCATTAGCGTCGATCAATTCTCCAGCATCGGCGGTGCCGTTGCTGTTCAAATCGGTGAAGGATTCCTCGCCCACCGCATATGCCAGCACGGTGATTCGGCCATCGCTCGGGCGCAAATTCTGCGAGGTAAACGTGGCTGTGCATTCACTTTCATTGTTTTTCGTCGTGCAAGAGGCATCGACTCGCCCACCCTCGGCGACAAAATTGACCACCGTGCCATCCGGAACCGGGTTGCTGAGATGATCGGCCAGTCGCATGGTCAAAATGGTTGTGGTGCCATCGAAGCGCCAGCCGTCTATGTTGAAGGTGCTATAGGAAAGCGAGGTATGGGCTTGATCCGGCAAGCCGGTAGTGATGGTCAACTGGTTGGACTGGGTTTTGATCGTGGTGCCGTTGATGGTGGCGAGTACCCGCAGCGGTGTAGGCAGTGTGCCAGAATTGACGCCGATCTGGACTTCTCCGGTCGCGGCGTCCGAGGTCGCGCTGGCTGTGGCCGCTCCGTTGCTTAAGGTGATCGCGCCCAAAGTGGTGCTCAGAGAGAAGTCCACCGTCTTGGAAATGGGATTGCCGGCGGTGTCAAGGATCTTGAACTTCACTGTGGAGACTTCCGGCAAGGTGGCGCTGCCAGTGCCTTTCAGGCTAATGATACTGGGCGTGGCGGAGACGAACTGAATGGAGCCGGCACTGGGCGAGGTCACCGTCAAGGGGCTCGTAGCGGTAACGCCGGTGGTCACGCTGGCGGTGATGGGGTCGATATTGCCGCAGCCGTTGTCGCGGTAGGAAGCAGTCGCGACATTGTTGATCGTGGTGACGCTGGCTGTCAGTACGGCCTTGCCGCTGGTGGCGCAGGACGAGGTGAAACTGACGTTCAATGGTGAGGTGGTTCCACCGACCGTGACCGATACGCTGGTCGTGCCATAGGCGGAAAGCGAACTGGCGCCGACGCCGAATGCGGGTGCCGTTATGGTCAAGGTGACAGCGCCCGCCGCCGAGACGATGTAGTTGACCGAGCCACTGGCGCTGACGTCGGCACCACTTTCCTTCCAGACCGCCGTCACGGTGGCGGAGCTGGCCCCGGACGTGGCGCCGCCACTGATCAACATGGTAGCAACCCCGCTGGCATCGGTCAGCGTGGTGCCCGATGCGGGGTTGAATGTGCCAAAAGCGCTATCCGTGCTGAATGTCACCAAAGCGCCCGTTACGGCCGAACCGTTTTTGTCCTTGACTGTGGCGGTGAGCCTGCCGGTGACGCCCGCCGACAGGTTAGTCAGTGCATTGCCGGTGGCGGCATCCGTCAAGGTGACGGTCAATGTTGGGGTAGCTGTCGTCGTTGTACCACTCGTTGTACCACCCGTTGTGCTCCCTGTGGTTCCCGCCCCCCCACCGCCACACCCGCCCAGCAATCCAGCCAGTCCGATCATGCTGGCCAGGAGCAGGCCTTGTATCGCTTTCATCCTGTACATCTTGGTGTTCCCCTTTCTGAATTACAGTTGTTTTGCTGCCCTGAATTCGCCGCCCGTTGTGCGGATGCGCTCACGAATGCAGGGTTGTCCCGCGGCAAGACTGCGGCTTCGGATTCATTGCACCCGCGCTTCATCCTCAAGCAGGACACGCGGGGTGAGGAAGATCAGCAGTTCGGTCTTGATATCGCCCTTGATGGTGGTCTTGAACAGGTGTCCCAAAAACGGAATATCGCCAAGGAAGGGGACTTTTTCCGTGTCGTTGCGCAGTTCCTGCTCGAAGATGCCACCGAGCACGGCGGTTTCGCCGTTCTTGACGCGCACCTGGGTCTTGACCCGCTTGACATTGATGGGTGGCGCACTTCCCGCGGCTGAGGCGCCAACCGCATCCTTCTGGACCTCGACGTCCAGGATGATGGTGTCGTTGTTGAGTACCTGGGGATCGACCAGCAGGCACAGCAGCGCATCCTTGAAACTCGTGGTGGCCACGGTACCGCCCCCGGTAGAGGTGGACGACTGATAGGGTATCTGCTGGCCTTGCAGGATGACGGCCGGTTTCTGGTTTTGCGTGATCACCCGTGGGTTGGAGACGATCTTGCCGCGTTTGTCCGCCTCCAGTGCTTGCAACTCCAGCCCCAGGATGGCGGTGCTGGCGGCATTGATCACGGTAAAGCCGAGAGACGAGGGGGAACTATTGAAGGACAAGCCCCCCACAGATACGGCGGCCGGCAGATTGACGTTGGTGGGGGTCGTGGAAAAACCGGCCGTTGTGGTTGCCGCCGTGTTGGAATCGCTCAACGTACCCGCCGTCCCCAGCCTGATGCCGGTGTGTCCCGCGTGGCTGGAACTCTGGCCCTGGTAGCCCAGGCGGGCGCCCAAGGTGCGGCCAAATGAGTCATCCGCCACCACGATGCGGGCCTCGATCATCACCTGCTTGGACGGCACATCGACGCTGGCGATCATGTCCTTGATCTCCTTGATCTTGCTCGGGGTGTCCTGGACGAACAGGGTGTTGGTCTTGAGATCGTAAGAAGTGGTGCCGCGCTTGGACAGAATGCGCTGGCCGCTGGCGGCGCCGCTGGTGCTGCCGGCCTGGGTCGCGCCGCCGCCGACGCCGGCCGCCTGGGTGGCGCAGGAGGCCCGTTCACTGGAACCCGCCGCGCCCAGCGACTGGCCATTGATGATGGCCTGGGCCTCGTTGGCGCGCAGGTAGTTGAGGCGGATGAATTCGGTGCTGATGTCTTCCAGCTCGGCGATCTGCTGACGCGTTTCTTTCTCCAGCTTTTCCTTGGCCGCCAACTCGTCGCGCGGGGCGATCCAGATGACATTGCCACTGGTGCGTTTATCCAGCCCCTTGGCCCGGAGAATGATGTCGAGCGCCTGGTCCCAGGGCACGTCTTTCAGGCGCAGGGTGACGTTGCCGGCCACGGTGTCGCTGGTGATGATGTTCAGCCCGGTGAAGTCGGCGATGACCTGAAGCACCGCGCGGACTTCGACGTTCTGGAAGTTGAGGGAGAGTTTTTCGCCGCTGTATTGGGGTTTGCCTTCCAGCGCGGCCTGCGGGCCTTCGAGGGAGCGCACTTCGAGGGTGAACAGATTGCCGGTCTGATAGGCGGAGTAATCCCACTTACCCTTGGGGGTGACCAGCAGGCGCGTGTTCTTGCCTTGCGCGAAGGTTTCCACCGTTTGCGCGGGGGTGGCAAAGTCGGCCACGTCCAGGCGGCGTTGCAGCGGCGTGGGCAGGGAGGTGTTGAAGAATTCGACCTGGATGGCGCCGCCCTGCTTCTTGATGTCGACGCCGACACCGGGGTCGGACAGGGTGGCCAGGATGCGCGATTCGCCATCCTTGCCGCGGCGGAAGTCGAGGTCGCGAAGGGCGTGCGCGCTCGCCGGGCTGGTGGCGGCGAAGTGGGCGGGTGCGGGTTCGTCGGGGGGGACGCCGGCGCTGCGCAGGACGGCAATCACCAGGTTGCGGTCACGGCGTAGTTCGTAAGTGCCGGGGCCGCTGAGATTGATGACCACCCGGGTGCGCTGGCCGGCCTGGACCACTTGCCAATTCTTGATGGCGCCACCCGCGGCGGCTTCGGAAAGCCGTGGCAGGGTCGTGCTGGTGGCGGGAAAATCGAGCACCAGGCGATACGGATTGCTGGTGGTGAAGGCGATCGGCAGTTCCGCCACGGGGTTCTTGAAGACCAGCTTGATCACCTGGCTGTCGTTGTTGCCCAGCGCCAGCGATACGGCGTTCAAGGTATTGGCCACGGCATCGGCCTGGGTTTTCGTTTGGGCCGTCGTTTGGGAATGCGCCGGCAGGGCCAGGAGCGCCGCAGCGGCTAAACAGAGCAGTTGGCGGATGGCCAGGCGCGGGAAGGGGAACATCGCTTTCATACCAATCACTCCTGAAGGGCCAGGCTGGCCTTCGATTCTGTCCAGTCGCCGCTGCCGTCCTGGACGACCTCTTTGATCTCGATGCTGGATTCACTAATGGAGAGGATGACGCCGAAGTTCTGGCCGAGGTGATCCCCTTTGGCAACCCGGTACAAGGTGTTGTCGGGACGGCGCACCAGGGCGAACAACTGGCCGCCTTTGTAGAGCGTGCCCACCATGCGCAAGCCGTCGAGCGGGTCTTGCTCCAACGGCCCTTTCGGCCGGGTGAGGTCGGGTTGGATGCCGCCCCCCTTGCTGGGTTTCATGCTGCGCGGGCGGAACGGGTCGGGTAATTCACCCGGGTCGTAATTGAATTCTTCCCGCGCCTTGACCGGGGGCAACGGCTCCAGCTTCTGCTGGACGCCCTGCCCGGCTTGGGCGAGAAAAGCCCGCAGGTCCGCGAATTCATCCTGGGCGCAACCCGCCAGAAGGGCCAGCGCAAGCAGCCAGATACGGCTCATTTTTTCTTGCCCTCCTGCTGCTGTTTCTTGGCGGCGGCAAGCTCGATTTCGTCGAGATAACGATAGGTCTGGATGCGGGCTTCCATATTCAGGGCGCCCTCCTTGGCCGGCGCCAGGGAAACATCGTGCAGGGTGACGATGCGCGGTAGCTTGGCAAGGTCGCCGACAAAACTGGCGATATCGTGATAGCGGCCGGTGACTTTGATCGATACCGGCAGGGTGGCATAAAAATCGGCCATGCTTTCGATGCCCGGGCGAAAGAGTTCGAAATCCAGCCCATGCCCGACGCCGGCCTGGTTGATGTCAGTCAACAACGCATCCATTTCCGAACGATTGGGCAGTTGCCGCAGAAGGGATGCAAGCGATTGCTCGACGTCCGCAAGCCGCTGTTTGTAGGCGGCGTAATGGTAGGCCTGGGTCTTCTTGGCGGCATAACCTTCGCGCAAGGTCTGCTCTTCCTGCCGCAACGTATTGAGCTGTTTGAGGCTGTCCGCCCAAAGTAGATACCACCCCCCGGCAAGCAGGGCGGCAAACAGCATGGCAAGCACCACAGCGCGCACCGCCAGGGGGGCATTGGCGATGTTCTTGAGGTCGAGATTGTTGAGATCGGACCAGTTCATGGCTTGCCCCTCTTCACTGCCGCCCGCGGCAACAGGTGGGTGATTTTCACTTTCATGGAAAATTCGTTGACGCGCAATTTACCGACCTCGGCGGCTTTCACTTCGATCAGGGCCGGGTCCTGGAATAACGCGGTCTCATCCAACGCGCGCATGTAGGTGGAGACGCGCGCGCTGGATTGGGCGTAACCACTTAATGCCAGGCTGTCGTCCGTCTGTTTGATGCTTTTCAGATAGAGCCCATCGGGCAGGCGCCGCGCCAGTTCATCAAACAGGTGCACGGCCTCGGTGCGGTTGCCTTGCAGGGATTCCACGACATTCTTGCGCGCCAGGAGGTCCTGGGTCTTGTCGCGGAGCTGTTTGATTTCGGCAATCTGCTTGTCGAGCTTGGCAATTTCGGCCTTCAGGAAGGTGTTGCGGCGATCCTGGGCATTCTTGGCATTGATGAGTTGCACCTGGCCAATGACCACGGCCGCCAGGCCAAGTCCGGCCACCACCAGCGCGAGCAACGCGAACAGCCGCTGCTGCTGCGCGCGGCGCAACTGGCGGTGAGGCAGAAGGTTGATACGGATTGTGCTCATGCCGAATCGAACTTGCGTAACGCCAGGCCGCAGGCGACGAACAGGGCCGGCGCCTCTATGGCGAGTTGGCGGGCCTTGACCTGGCTGGATACGGCCATCTTGGCGAAGGGGTTGGCGATCAGGGTGCTGGTTTGCATCTTGCTGTACACCACGTCATCCAGCCCGGGAATCGCGGCACAGCCGCCAGCCAGCAGGATGTGGTCAACGCTCTGGTGTGACGTGGCGGAAAAGAACAGTTGCAACGCGCGCCCGATTTCCAGGGCGACGGTATCCAGAAACGGTTGCAGCACCTCGGATTCATAGCTGTCCGGCAGCAGGTTCTTGCGTTTGGCGTCTTCGGCTTCTTCCATCGGCAGGTCGAAGCGGCGGGCGATTTCACTGGTGAGCATGTTGCCGCCCAGGGCATGTTCGCGCTGATACACCGGCTGGTTGTCGTTCAGCACGTTGACATGGGTGGTGTTGGCGCCGATGTCGATAATGGCGACAGTCTGGCCACGGCCGTTATCGGGCAAATGGAAGGCCATCTGCTCGAAGGCGGTCAGCGTGGCAAAGGCGTCCACGTCCATGATGACCGTTTTCAGGCCCACCGCCTCGGCGAGCGCCACCCGCTCTTCCACGCGATCGCGCCGCGATACCACGACCAGGGCATCGTTCTCGCCCGGGTTGCGGGTATTCGGCCCGAGCACCTGGTAGTCCAGGCTGACCTCGTCGAGCGAGAAAGCGGCCATCTGGTTGGCTTCCGCGGTCACCTGCGTGTCGATTTCCACCTCGCTGGCGGTGGCGGGCAAAAGGATCTTCTTGGTGATCACGGCCGAAGCCGGCAAGGCCAAAGCCACCGCGCGGGTCTTGCTGTCGAGCGCCTTCCAGCACGCCAGCAAGGCGGCCTCGACCAACTCGGGCTTGGCGATGGCGCCCTCCGTCACCGCCTCCTTTGGCAAGGGCACGATGGCATAGCGTTCGACCCGGCGCATATCCTTGCCGCCGCGGTCGAGTTCAAGCATTTTCACGGCCGATGAGCTAATATCGACGCCGATCAGCGGTCGGTATCTCTGACCAGGAAACGCGAATCTCAACTAATTCCCCTTTGCATACACTCGGTTCGAGCGCTTCTTTAATAAGCTGCGCTAAATCCTAGCAATAACTGCATTATTTCGCACAAGTAATTTTTTCCACCGTCTGTTTTCGCCTCTCTCATCGAGTTCGATATGACCCGTTGGTGGCACTTTCTCCTGGCGGGAGTCGCCGGCCTGGTCGTTGTGGCAACCGCCGTGGCTGGTCTGTCCGCCGCGCTGATTTACCCCAATTTACCCAGCCTGGATAGCCTGACCGATTACCGGCCCAAACAGCCGTTGCGCATCTTCACCGAGGATGGCGCCCTGATTGGCGAGTTCGGCGAGGAACGGCGCGCCGTGGTGCGCCTCAAGGACACCCCCCAGTTCATGCGCCAGGCCATCCTGGCGGCGGAAGATGAGCGTTTTTACCAGCACGGCGGGGTGGATACGCTCGGCGTGCTGCGCGCGGCGCTGGCCAATGTGATTTCCGGTGGCGCCAAGGAAGGGGCTTCCACCATCACCATGCAGGTCGCACGGAACTTCTTCCTGACTTCGGAAAAATCCTTGCGGCGCAAGCTCAATGAGGCATTGCTGGCGATCAAGATCGAACATGCCCTGAGCAAGGATGAAATCCTCGAGCTTTACCTGAACCACATTTATCTGGGCCAACGCGCCTATGGCTTTGCCGCGGCCGCCCAGATCTATTTCGGCAAGCCGCTGGCCAGGATCAATCTGGCTGAAGCGGCCATGCTGGCCGGCCTGCCCAAGGCGCCCTCGGCCTACAACCCGGTGGTCAACCCGAGCCGCGCCAAGTCCCGCCAACTCTATGTCCTGGGGCGCATGAAGACGTTGGGTTACATCAACGCGGAAGACTATGAGCGCGCCAGGGCACAACGCCTGCCAGTCAAATACTCGCCCCAGAATTTCGAGGCGGCGGCCCCCCATCTGGCCGAACTGGTACGGCAGCGCATGTATCAGAAGTATGGGGATGCCATTTATGTCAGCGGCATGAAGGTCTACACCACGCTGCGGCTGAATGACCAACGCGCGGCCGTGGCGGGTGTGCGCCAGGGCATTCTGGAGTTTCATCGCCGGCGTGGTTATGCCGGGCCCGAGGCCCGCTTGAAATTACCGGCGGACGCCGCGGCGGCGGAAAAGCTCATCGAGGGCGACTTGCTGGAGCGCGAGGAATCCAATGGCTTCCTGCCGGGGGTGGTGCTCGCGGTGGACAAGTCCCGTATCCGGGTACGCATGCGCAGTGGCGAAACCGTTGATCTGGGGCCGAGCGAGATTCAATACGCGCAACGCTTCCTGTCGAACAAACTGGCGGCCGACAAGCGGCTGGCGCGCGGCAGCGTGGTCCGGGTCGTGCGCCTGTCACCCGAATCCCACTGGCAACTGAGTTACCTGCCGCAGGTGGAGGCCGCCTTCATTTCCCTGTCGCCAGATACCGGCGCCATTCGCGCGCTGGTGGGCGGCTTCGATTTTTCCCGCAGCCAGTTCAACCATGTGACCCAGGCCTGGCGCCAACCGGGCTCCAGCTTCAAGCCGTTCATTTATTCCGCCGCGCTGGAACGTGGCATCACCCCCGCCAGCGTGTTCGATGACGCGCCGATCACGGTGGAACCGGCGGAAACCGGCGGGGTGGCCTGGGAGCCCAAAAATTACGATGGCACAACCGGAGATCCTTTGACCTTGCGGATGGCGTTGGCGAAGTCCAGAAACCTGGTTTCCATCCGCGTATTGCAGGCCGCCAGTCCCCCGTTCGTGCATGAACATGCGGCCAAATTCGGTTTCGACATGAACCGCATTCCCCCCTATCTGACCATGGCGCTCGGTGCCGGTGAAGTGACTCCGCTCTCCCTGGCGGCGGGCTATGCCGTGTTCGCCAACGGTGGCGGCCGGGTGACGCCCTGGCATCTGCTCAAAGTGACGGACAAGGACGGCCATGTTCTGGAAACCTTCGCTCCGGTCGCGGCCACGCCAGCCATCGACCCGCGCAACGCCTTCATCATGTCCAGCCTGCTGCAAGATGTGGTGCGGCGCGGCACGGCCACCGGCGCGCTCAAGCTCGGGCGCGGCGATCTGGCGGGCAAGACCGGGACCACCAACGACAGCCGCGACGCCTGGTTCGCGGGGTTCCAGCAAACCCGCGTGGCGGTGGCCTGGATGGGCTACGATCAGCCGCGTTCTCTGGGCTCGGGCGAGACAGGAGGGGGCGCGGCATTGCCGATCTGGGTCCGCTATATGGGTGAGGCCTTGAAAGGGGTCGCGGAAATGCCGTTTATCCCTCCCGCCGGCATCGTCATCCATGCGGTAGATCCGCAGACCGGCATTGCGGTGCCGGAAGGCCAGGGCATAGCGGAGTATTTCTTTCAGGAATACGCCCCCGGCAGCGGCGACTCAGCGCCGCCGCCGGATCCGCTCGATGCCCTGTCCACTCCGGCGGCGCCCATCAACTGATGGCCGCCGCCCATGACGTGCGCGCGCTGCAGGTGCGTGCCCAGGTCGCGGAACTCGCGGCACGCCTGATGGCGGAACATGGCCTGCGCGACTATGCGGTGGCCAAACGCAAGGCGGCGCGGCAACTGGGCTTGCCGGAGGGCTATGGCATGCCCAGCAACGAAGAGATCGACGCCGCCCAGGCCGAGCGCCAGGCCCTGTTTCAACCGGATGAACAGGCCAGCCGGCTTACCGATATGCGGGAACAGGCCAGAGAGGTGATGCGGGTATTCGGGCGCTTCGCGCCCGCCTTGACCGGTGCGGTGGCCTCCGGTGTGGTTTCCGAACACAGCCTGATCGAACTGGAAATCGCCCAGGATGCCAGCAAAGATTTCGAGCAGTTTCTGGTCAACCGGGAAATCGCCTACAAGGTCCAGGACCGCGCCGACCGCATGGCCTATCTGATCTACTCCGAGCCGGCGGATGTCCTGGTGCACATGGTGGCGCGGGACATCCGACATGCCCATGCGCAGCGCCTTTCTCTGGAACGCCTGGAAAAACTGCTCACCGAGGCCCGCCCTTGAGACCTCCTCCAGCGACTACAATACGCGCCGTCCGGCCCTCCGCGAGCGGGCCCTTCCCCGCCTAGTCCATGATCCGTCTTTTTCGCCATTACATCTCGGTAAACATGCTGCTCCTGATGGTGGTCGAGTTTCTGGTGTTCTATTTCACCAGCAACATTTCCGCCGAACGGCATAGCACGTCATCATCGCCCGTATCACAGGTGTTGGCATCGGCCTACAAGCCCTGGTTGTTCGCGGCCACACTCGCCGTGCTCAGCGCCGTGTTCGATCTCTATGGTTGGGCCTGGACCACGGGTTTGCGCAGCCTGTTTCTCAGGGTGGCCGGTTGTTTTGCCGTCAGCGGCCTGCTGCTCTACTTGGCCTCCCTGGCCTTGCCTAACCTGTTCGCCAGCGGCGGCGAACTGGCCTCGGCCATAGCCATCTCTGGCCTGTCGATCATTCTGATCCGGCTGTTATTCATCGAATGGGACAAAGTCGATCTGTTCAAGAAGCGGGTACTGGTTCTGGGAACCGGCAGCCGCGCGGCCAAGATCGAGGAACTGGTCAGCCAAGGCGAGGCGCAGGGCATCAACATCATCGGCTACCTGCCGATGGGATCGATTCATAGCTATGTGCCACGCGAGCGGGTGTTGACCGATACCGACAATATCAGAGACCTGGTGGAACAGTTCGGCGTGAATGAAATCGTGGTGGCTATTCGCGAACGACGGGGTGGCGGATTGCCGATCGCGGAATTGCTGAAATGCAAGCTGCGCGGTGTCAGCATTCTTGACCTGCCCACTTTTTTCGAGCGCCAGACCGGTATTCTGCCGCTGGAGGCGATCAATGCCAGCTGGATGATCTTTTCCGATGGATTCAGCCAGGGCATCACCCGTGACTTGGTCAAACGCCTGTTCGATATCCTGGTCAGTAGTGCGTTTCTTCTGATCACCCTGCCGCTGATGGTGTTGACCGGCTTGCTGATCCGTCTGGAGAGCAGGGGTCCAATCTTCTACACCCAGGAACGGGTGGGGCAGTACGGTACGCCCTTCACCATCTACAAATTCCGTAGCATGTATACCGATGCCGAGAAAGATGGCCGGCCGGTCTGGGCGGCCCATAACGATGATCGGACGACCCGTGTGGGGCGACTGATCCGTCGCCTGCGCATCGACGAATTGCCGCAAACCATCAACGTGTTTCTCGGGCAGATGAGTTTCGTCGGGCCGCGCCCGGAACGCCCCTATTTCGTCAACGAGCTCGCCGCCCAGATACCCTACTTCCACGCTCGCCACAGCGTGAAGCCCGGCATTACCGGATGGGCACAAGTGAGGTTTTCCTATGGCGCGAGCGTGGAAGATGCCATGTCCAAGCTCCAGTACGACCTTTACTACGTCAAGAACCACAGCCTGTTTCTTGATCTCATGATCCTGCTCCAGACGGTCCAGGTCGTGGTTACGGGTAAAGGAGTGCGCTGAACCTTGATTCCTCAGTTGACTGCTTGCCATCCCTTGCAACGCCTCAAGAACGCTGGCCTTATCGCCTTCGACAGGACTCATCATTCGGGTGAACCCGCTACGCACCCGATTGCACGGCTGGCGCGCCGTCTGGCTGCGTTGTGCCTCCTTGCGGGGAGCGGCCCCGCAGCGTCGTCGGGCCTTGCCAACCGGCCCGCCAGCCGCACACTCGAGCGCGTTCAACTGAGGAATCAAGGCTGATGCCGGTCGCCAGCGCAAGCTATGGCCTCGGCGCCGTGGCTTTCGCGCTTCTGGCCCTGGCCTGCCGCCGTTCCGGCAACACGGAACTGCGCTTGCAACTTCCCGCCGCGATTTCCAGCGTCTGGGCCTTGTTAGCCGCCGGGCAGGCCTGGTTAGAGGTTGGCCGGGAACTGGTGGCCTTGCTGGAGATGGGCCGAAATCTCGCCTGGCTCTGGTTCCTCTGGCGTGGCCTGCAACGGCTGCGGGACGGTGACACCTTCGATTCGCCGGGGCTCGCCGGGCTGGGGCGCGGGCTGCCGCTACTCGCGGCCACCGCATTGCTTGCCCAAGCCAGCGCGCTGCTCTGGCCGAACCGTCTTACCGGCCTGGTGGCCTATGTTCTGCTTCCGAACCTGATGGCCATTTTCGGCATGGTCCTGGTGGAACAGTTCTATCGCAACGCGCGCGCGCAGGAACGCTGGGGCATCAAATTTCTCTGTCTGGCGCTGGGTGGCCTGTTCGCCTACGACTTTTATCTTTATTCCGAGGCCATGTTGTTCGGCGGTGTATCCGCGGACACCTGGGCCGCGCGCGGCGCGGTCAACGCGCTGCTGGTGCCGTTGTTGTGGGTTTCCGTGCGGCGCCGCACTGACAATCGGCCGCTGGCCATCTCCCATCGCATGGCGTTCCATTCCGTGGCCCTGGTCGGCGCGGGCATCTATCTCATGCTCATGGCGGCGGCCGGCTATTACCTCCGGATCGTCGGCGGTGATTGGGGGACGTTGCTGCAAACCGTCTTTCTGTTCGGCGCCATCGCCTTGCTGCTGGTCACGGTCTTTTCCGGGGTTGCGCGGGCGCGTTTGCGGGTGTTCCTGTCCAAGCATTTTTTCCACTACCGCTACGATTACCGGGAGGAGTGGTTGCGCTTCACCGCCTTGCTGACCGCCGGCGATCCCGGCGCGCGGGTACACGAACGCAGCCTGGAGGCGATGGCGGGATTGGTCGAAAGCCCGGCCGCCGCGCTCTGGATGAAACAGGATGACGGCCACTTTCGGCGCGTCGCGCACTGGAACTGGTCAGATCTGAATGGCCAGTTTTCCAGCGACCATCCTTTTGCCCAGTTCCTGGAAACCAGCCATTGGGTTCTTGATTTGCATGAATGTGAGGATCAGCCAGACCTGCTGGGCGGCGCCACCGCGCCCACTTGGCTGGCCGGAGAACCGCGGGCCTGGCTGGTGATCCCCTTATTCTGGCATGAAAGCCTGCTCGGCGTCATGGTGCTGGCCGACTCGCTGGGCAAGGTGGCATTCGATTGGGAAGTCAGTGACCTGCTGAAAACTGCCGCGCGCCAGGCGGCCGCCCATCTCGCCCAGGCGCGCGCCGCCGAAGCCCTGATCGTGGCGCGCCAGTTTGAATCCTTCAACCGGGCGGCGGCCTTCGTGGTGCATGACATCAAGAACCTGGTGGCGCAACTGACTCTATTACTGGCCAATGCGCAGCGCCATAAACACAAGCCAGAATTTCAGGACGACATGCTGGCGACGATCGAAAGCTCGGTCGCCCGCATGAACCGGATGCTGATCAAACTGCGCGACAAGCCCGATGCCGCCAGCAGCAGAGAAGTCGTCCTGGTCGACCTGCTGCATGAAGTGATGCGTTCCAAGAGCGCATTCAGCCTCAAGCCCACGTTGGAAATCCTCGCCCCGGAATTGCGTGTGCGCGCCGAGCCGGAAAAGCTCACCCGCGTGGTGGGCCACATCGTGCAGAACGCCATTGAGGCCACGCCTTACACGGGAAAGGTGGGTGTTACACTGAATCGCAGTGACCACTGGGCGGAAATTGTGGTGGCGGATACGGGTGCAGGTATGGATGATGCTTTTATCCGCGAGCGCCTGTTTCGGCCTTTCGACTCTACCAAGGGAACCGGCATGGGGATCGGCGCTTATGAATGCAAGTCGTATATCCAGGAGCTGGGCGGCGACATCACCGTCGAGAGCCAGCCTGGGCAGGGCAGCCGCTTCACCTTGCGCTTCCCTTTGCCACCCGCCGTTGTTATCAACTGACGAACATTGAGCCATGAGCGACAAGCCCGCGCGAATATTGCTGGTCGAAGACGATGTCGGCCTGCAGAAGCAGATTAAATGGAGCCTGGACGACTATGAGGTGTTGGTCGCCGCGGATCGGGAAGCCGCGCTGGCACAGATCCGCCGCTTCGAGCCCGGCGTGGTGCTGCTGGACCTGGGGTTGCCACCCGACCCGGATGGCGCGACCGAAGGGCTGGCCGCGCTGCCGCAAATCCTGCAACTGTGTCCCACCACGAAAATCATCGTCGTCACCGGCAACCAGGATCGCGCCAATGCGGTAAAAGCCATCAGCCTGGGGGCGTTCGATTTTTACAACAAGCCGTTCGACGAACAGATCCTCAAGATCGTCATCGCCCGCGCCTTCCACGTATTCACCCTGGAACAGGAAAATCGCCAACTAACCGGACGCGCGCGCCCGGAACCGCTGCAAGGCCTGCTGACCGGCGACCCGGCCATGCTCAAGGTTTGCCGCACCATCGAAAAAGTGGCGCCGAGCAACGCGTCGGTATTGCTGCTCGGCGAGTCCGGCACCGGCAAGGAAGTCCTCGCGCGTGGCCTGCACGAATTGTCGCCGCGGGTGAAAGAGCGCTTTGTCGCCATCAACTGCGCCGCCATCCCGGAAAACCTGCTGGAGTCGGAACTGTTCGGCTACGAGAAGGGCGCCTTTACCGGCGCGGCCAAACAGACCCTGGGCAAGATCGAATATGCCCACCATGGCACGCTGTTCCTCGACGAAATCGGCGACCTGCCGATGCCGCTCCAGGCCAAGTTGTTGCGTTTTCTCCAGGAGCGCGTGATCGAACGCCTCGGCGCGCGCGGCGAGATTCCGGTGGATGTGCGGGTGGTGGCCGCCACCCATCAGAACCTCGAAGCACTGATCAAAGACGGGCGCTTCCGCGAGGATTTGTTCTACCGCCTGTCCGAAATCGCCGTGCGCATCCCGCCCCTGTGCGAGCGGCTGGGCGATCTGTCCCTCCTCGCCCATGCCTTTCTCGAACGTTTCGCCCAAAGCCAGGGCCGCGCCTTGCGCGGTTTTTCACCCGAAGCCATCCAGGCCATCGAATCCCATGCCTGGCCGGGCAACGTGCGCGAACTGGAAAACACCATCAAACGCGCCGTGATCATGTCCGACGGCCCGCATATCTCGCAGGAAGATCTGGGCCTGGCCACCGCGCTGGAGCAGGAGAACGAGCCGCTCAATCTGCGCCAAGTACGCGATGAGGCCGAGCGCAGTGCCGTGCTCAAGGCAATTGGGCGCAGCAACGGCAGCGTGGCCCACGCCGCGGAGATGCTGGGAATAAGCCGCCCTACCCTGTACGACCTGATGAACCGCCTTGGCTTGAAGTAAGGCGGGCATCACAGCCGGTCTCTTTCATACCCACCCGATCAAGTTGACCCAGGAAAGCCAGACTGAAGAGGTAAGGGATAAACCAACAAAGGGGTTCGAGATAAATGGGACTGGCTGGGATGAAACGGGAAGAGACTGGACGGGCCAATTAAAAACATTTTGCAGCCGGTAAAAATACACCAAGGGGCCATGATCGGCCCCTTTTTCATTCGGCGGACTGGCGCAGGTGATCCATGCCGGTCTTGAGCAGGGCCTTCTCGGCTTCGGGCTGCAACTTGAAGTCGGCGGTGAATGGCAAATACGGGCGGGCCGGGATTGTGACCTTGCGACCCTTGCCAGCCTTGCCACCAAGTTGCTGGATGCGGGCATACGGTCTGGCAGCGCCGACCACCGAGTAGTCATCACCGTACCGGGAGTGAACCGAGCCAGCCAGCAGGCCGGAATCCTGGAGCATCTTCATTTCCTCCAGGACGCGCTGGGATCGCTTGGTCAGGTCGCCGCTCTTCTTGTAGCCCTTGCTTCCACCGATGCGCTTGAACTTGGTCGCTTCGGACAACGCTGTCCACTTCGGGCGGCCCTCGGCGGCGAGGTTGGCTTCCGTTTCGTCTTCCAGGACGGCTGCCATGTCGCGCATGGCCAACCGTGGCCGCCGGGAGAAGCGGCCAATGGCACCCATCGTGCGCTCAAACTGTTCGCTGCCTACGGTCAGGGTCTTGAAGCTCTCGCTCATTTCTTGGCTTCCTTACGGTATTGATCAACCAGGTCGGAGTCGTAACGGCTCAGGTCGGGCTGCCAGCTTGCGCCAGGAGGGTGATTCCAGCCCGGATCAGTTTGAACGTACTGGCGTAGCTGCTTGGGGTAACCGGGCGGCGTCAGCATGTACCGATCAACCTGGGTGGTGCCTGCCTCCGGGTTCGTTTTCGACACCGGCACCTGAACCTTGTCCATCCGACCGGCACTGCTTGAAAGCGGAGTCTGCCCAGCGCCACTACCCACCTGGTCGGAAGACAAGGTGCGAACGCGGCACCGGCAGCGATAGCCGTTGGGTGGGTAGAACGCCCCATAGAACGGATCGTCGTGCCGGAAGACACGCCCGTTGAGCGTCCGATGTGTAGGCCGGGTGCGGCTGTCCATGACCGCTACGTACATCCAGTAGGGGCGGCTTTCCACGTTTTCCAGTTGCCGGGCACGGCGGCCTGCCATGAATGAGGTTTGCAGGTTCACGTCGTAGATCAGCTTCAAACGCCAAGGGCTGCCATAGCGCACGATATTGCCCGTGCCCGGATAACGCTCCAGGATTTCGCCCGTCTCGTAGTCGATGGCCTTCCCCCACCAGCCTTTCGCCTGGAGGATCGGCGTCAGCGTCTTCTTGAACTCGGCGAAGCTGACATTCCCATTCATCGCCTTCTTCAGTTCGTCGCGGATGTCCTGCAACACGTCCAGCCTGGCGCAGTGGGCGACGGTGAAGACCTTGCTGTGAATCTCGCCCAGCATGTCGTACCAGTTCTCGCTGACCCGCAGCCCCTTCTGCTTGAAATAGGCCACCGCCTCGGCGGGCGGCAGAGTCATGGCGTAGAGCAGGTCGAAGGATGGATCAATCGTCGCCATTGGCCTGCCCCCAAAGTTCGGCCACAAACATGGCGCGGGTCAGTGCCTCCTCCAGGCTGGTAGTGTCCAGCTTGGGGAACAATGTGGCCAGCTTGCCCAGCGCCTCGGCGTAGTCGGCAGAGTCGTTGATGAGCTGCACCAGTGGCTTGAGCATCGCCTGTCCCTGGCCTTGGAGGTGGTTGTCGGCCAGGCTCGATATCGCAGCATCAAGTGCAGCCTGGTCGGGGAAATCACCACCGCCTTCGGCAAATTCCACTGGCGCACCGGAGGGCTTGGCGGGTTCAACCAGGTCTCCATCCTGGAAGCCGTAGGCGCGTTTGAAATAGGCCGGGGTCAAGGTCACACCAGCCTCGGTCAAGGTCTTGTCGCGCTCGGCCAGCACCTTGTCGACCTCCTCCTGCTCCCACATCGAGAACTCAGGCCGGGTCGATTCATTGAAGTTGAAGTCCCAAATCCAGCGGATCAGCGTATTGAAGGTTGCTTCCACCATGCGCGAGTCGGCATCGCGGATGTCTCGCGTGACTTCCAAGCCTGCCTGCGCCGAGGCGCGGTTCGAGTTGGCCTCCGAGGTCTGGTTTTGCCCAAGCAGCGCATAGTTCACTTCTGACCGGCAGAACATCAGCAGCCGCTCGTAGACATCGGCGCTGGACGATTTCCCGGCGGCTTCCTTGATATCCACACTGGAGTCATCGGGGATCACGGCCACCGCGTCTTGAACCATGTCCGCCAGCTTCTCCAGCAGGTCATCCGTCTCCTCGGTCGGCGTGTTGCGGGGATGCTTGCCGATCACCCAGGGGCTGCCGTACTTTTCCGCGAACGTGACCCAGAACTTGAGGCCACCCTTCTTGAAGGAAGTCGGCCAGAAGCACATCGACAGATCGGGCATCCCATAGGGGTTGTCGTAGGTCGCATCCTGCCTGGGCAACAAGAACTTGCGATCCGGCACCAGTTCACCATAGACCGGGTCTTCCTTGGTACGCAGGCGCAGGCGGTTTTCCGCGTCAAAGCAGAACCACTCCGGCGGCTTGCCGATGATGTCCACCGGCACAATGTAGGAGCCGACCTTGCCCCACACCACCTCCAGCGGCTGATAGCCATACAGGGGAGCCTCCAGGATTTCCGAGATGATGCGATCCATCTCCAGGTCGGCGAAGATCGCCTCCACGATCTGGGCGGCACCTTCCTTAGCTTGGCCGTTGTTGACGCCCCATTCGAGCGCCTTCACCGCACCCTTGCGCCGCCGGATATTGCCGCCCACCTGGGGGTCGGAGCGCAGTTCACGATAGACGGTGATGTCTTTGCCGATGGCCTTGAGAACCGGGTCAGGGTTGGGCAGCATCAGCCCCAGGTCGGAGAAGAACTGCGCCGATCTGGCGCGGGTGGCGATCTGTGCCGCCAGGGATTCCATCTGTGCCTTGTTCATGCGGTGTACCCTTTAGTCATGCTTGAGGCGGTGCGGCGGCGGCGTGATTTCACCTTCACCGGCCCCTTGTTGATTTCCCTGCTGGCAAAGTGCGCCAGCACGATGGCAATGCCGGAGTCGCCGTGGCGCTTGTTGCCGTCCTTGTCCTTGGTTCGGATTTCCGGCAGCCGGGCCACGCCCTTGATCACCTGGAATGCCCGCAAGTCAGCGAGAACATCCGCATCACGCGGCAATCCATCCAGCGTCCCATCCTCGAATGCCGCCTTGAACGGTGGCATGTGCTCCCGGTACCACGTCTCGGAAAGCATCACCTGCTGGATGCGAGAGGCTCCATACCGCTGCATCGCCACCTCGGCCAGATACTGGCCGTTGCCACGGGCATCCATTGCCCCACCCATGAACCGGGGAAGCCGATCCACCAGGTAGAACAGCACCTGTTCCTGCTGCTTGAACGGGATGTTCCGCAACTCCAGAAGGAAGGCGGCACGGCGCACCAGGCTCTGAGTCTGGAACAGGGGCGCGATCACCGTCAGGTCACCGCTACGCCCGAAGTCTTCGCCGAAGAAGGTGGTGGCATCAGCGGGAATGCTCAGCAGCAAGGGCTTGAGATTGGCCTCGCACCAGTCGCGGGCTTCGGCTTCCCGGATGTGATCGGGCAGCAGGGCAAATTCATCTTTCTGGCTCCAGCGCAGCACCGGGGTGTCCGCCGACATGCGGGACTCGATCAGGGCACGGGTCAGATAGGCCCCACCACTGTTCTTCGGGATGCAGTCCAGTTCCTCGGCAGCATCCTCGCCGTAGAAGTCGCGGATTTCCTTGGCCCACTGCGCCTCGCCATCCGCCGTCCAGTCGATGCCACGGGAGAGGCAGATGCGGCGGTACAGGCCGTCATTCAGGGCGTCGTCAAACGTAACCCGGTGCAGGCTGTAGGGCTTCTTTCCGGCCCGCACATCGGTGACCAATTCGTTGAACTGGTTGTCCACGCCATCATGTGTTGAGATCACATGAACCTGACCGCCCCACATCAGCAGGGCCATCGCCGCTTTCAGCAACTCGCCGAGCTGCTCGTGGAAGGCGGCTTCGTCGATGATGACGCGCCCCTGCTTGCCGCGCAGGTTGGAGGGGCGGCTTGATAGCGCGGTGATACGGAAACCGGATGCGAAGCGGATCACGAAGGCCAGGATGGCCTTGTCTTCGTCGCCATCCCTGAAGACCTCCTCGGTCTCCTCAATTTCACCAGCCGCCAGGCTGTAGTGCTTGGCCCAATCCGCGCAGTCCCGGATGAACTCCTGGGCCATGTCCTTGTTGTAGCCGATGTACCAGACATCCATGCCGGTCTGTGCTGCGGCCAACAGGGCCGAATCCGCAGCCTCGCCCCAGGACAAGCCGATGCGGCGTGACTTCTCCATGACCTTGACCGGCGACTGGTCAGCGCACCACCGCTGTTGATAGCCAAGCAGGACAACGGGAGTGCGCTCTTCCTTGGCGAAGGTGGAACCGACAGCCTTCGCCACGCCGGATTGGCGGGGAGATTTCATCCAGCGATCCCCAGAATCTGGCGGCGAATCTGATCCACCGCATCGTCAGACAAGCCGCCCTTCTTGACCACCTGTTCGATGGCCGACGCGGCGGCCTCGGCCTTGCTGCGAACTTCGGCGAGCCAGCGTTTCTGGGCCACAGATGCCTTGCCCAGTTCAGCCACGGCCTTGGCCAGCTTGGTGACATCGACGGTTTCAGGATCGATCTCGATGTCCATCAGGACGCTGAACAGCTTTTCCTGAGTCAGCCTGACCAGGGCATCATTGACCGCGCCATCCTCATCAGGCGCGGCCAGAACCACCGCCCGTGCCTGTTCCGTCACCAGCTTCAGCGTTTTGAGGCGCTCCTCGAAATCTTGCCCGTAGCGATGGATGGCGCTCTTGGAGACCTCATAGCCCCGTGCCTTCATCTCCTCGGCCAGCAACTGGTAGCCACTGAAGTTGTTCTCGACCAGGCTGCGGTCGAGCCACTCCTTGACCTCTTTGGGTAGCGTCTCGACGGTGCTCTTCTTGCCCATCGCCGGTCACCAGTATTTCTGCGGGCGGGCGATGCCGGGATCGCAATCCACGGTGTACTCGGCCACGTCAATACCGTACCGGGCCAGATCGGCAAACCAGCGGCCAGAAGGCTCGCGCTTCACATCCACCAGGCGGCGGTCAGCCAGGTAGTCGAGTTCCCGGCGCACTTCCAGGGCCGTGGCATCCGGGTAGATGCTCTGAAGCGTGGCCAGCACCAACTCCTCGTAGGCACCGACCGGGCGAGCATTGTTGAGGATCAGGAGAATGTTCCAGCGCATGGATTCGCGCCGAACCTTGGCGTTGTCGATCATTTACTTCGCCCCTTTCATCTGTACCACTTCGAGCTTGTTGTAGAGGGCATCGAGCTTGGCCTCGATGACGCTTTGTCCGCGCACGTAATCCTCCCGGCGGACGTAATGCAGGGGCAGGTCGGCCTGCCACTTCAGGAAGTCGCGTTCCAGGGCCTGCACGGCCCCGGTGTTTTTCTTGATGGCGTCCTGTTCGTTGTTCTGCACGGCCTCGTAGGCCGAGAAACGCTCTTGCAATCGCTTCTCGAACTGGTCGAGCAACACCTTGCCGAAGGCCGCCACGCATCCGAAAAAGGCGATCAGCATCAGGATCAGATGCCAGAGTTCCAACTCCATCTTCATTTCAAGCCTCCCTCCAGCATCGTCTGGCACTCGACGCAGGTTTGTACGCCGGGAACGGCCTTGCGCCGCTCCATCGGAATGGGTTCATCACAGACCAGGCAAAGCGTTGCCGAGTCGGAAAACGTCTTGCCGCGCAGCCCGGAGCGGCGTGCTTGCTCCTCCAGGGCATCGGCTCGCAGCGCCTCCTCGGTCTCGGTGGCGCGATCAAAAACATCAGTCATGTGCGGACGGCTCCCACCAGTCGATCAGTGCGCCGAGCCGGGCACGGCAGGTTTCGTATTGGCCCTGGGCGTTGGCGATCCATCCGGCGACGTCGGTATCGGTGGCAACGGCTCCATCCTCTGCATCAGGCTGGCCGGAGGCTTGGGGCACGGTGGCAACACCACCGGGGCGGATGGCGTTGTTGAGCAGGCGGACAGCGCCAGCCCCAAGGCAAGGGCGGCCAGCAGTAACACGGGCGATTTCACGAGATACCTCCAGAGTCTTCTTGTTGAGAGCGGATTCGGTTTGAGCGAGACGTGCGGCCAAGCTGTCGCCCCTGGCCACGGCTTCCTCAAGGCGCAGCCGAGCAACATCGGCGGCAGCAGCCTGGTTCTTGGCGTGGGTGGCCTTCAGGCTGGCGATGTCGGCATCCTTGAGGCTGCCGACCACGAAACCAGCGAGCAGCAGGCCGGTGAGAAAGGCTCCGAGCAAAGCGATCAGGCGCGGGTTCATGCCAGCACCCCACTGCCCCAGCCCAGATAAAGCGGCTGCAAGACAATCAGGATGCGGCGGGGATAGCCCAAGTTTTCAGGGCAGAAGCTGGCGTGGCGTTTGGCTTTGCCACAGGCGGCATCCACCGCCTGGCGCTGCGTTGATTGCGCGGCCTTGGCCTCCATCTGCCAATGGCCTAGCCCGCCGTTGTAGGCCCGCAAGGCTGCCCACAAGCGATCAAACTCCGATGCCCCTTGCACCCGCTTGACCAGCCAATCGTCGTAGCGCACCAGGGCGCGGATGGCCCAGCGCGGATTGGTCGCTTCGCCGCTGGCCAAGGCCGGGTCGATGCTGGCAATCCACTGCGCCGTGGCGGGCATGAACTGCGCCATGCCTCGCGCACCAACCCGGCTGACAGCCTGCGGGTTCCAGCCGCTTTCCTGGTGAATCTGAGCCGCAAATACGGCGATGGGGGCATTCAGCCCCCACACCTGCCGCGCCTCGCGGGTGAGGTCGGCACGGTATTTCAGGGCTGCCCTGGGAATCGTCTGGGCATGTGCCTGGCTGGGCCAGAAAGCACCAATCGCCAGAGCGATGAGGCCAATGATCAGCGTTGCCCAAAGCTCCTGCCGTTGCTCCTTGGTGAAACGTGGCCAGCCCATGTCAGGCCCCCAGGGCAACGGCGATCATGGCGGCGGCGATGATGATGGCTCGCCGCAATTGCGCCAGGCAGAATGCCAGAACCTGCTCTTTGGAGAGACCCTTCTGCGGGCAATAAGGGCCGCCGACCGAGAACGGCTGATCCAGGAAGGCATCGGGCCGGGCGTAGGGGAACAGGCTGCGGTCAATCCAGTACGCCACCCAGGCGGCGCTGGTGATGAGGGATAGCTTGTAGATCGAGACGGGGAGTTGCTGGGGCGCGGTGACTGCGATGAAGACGGTCAGCGCAAGGCTGATGAACAGCCAGCCCGCCATGCGGGCGCGGAACAGTTGAGACATGAAAAAACCCTCCGGTAATGTGTCCTGCCCATGCTAGGCAGGTACTCCCGGAGGGTCTTTTAAACCGCTTTAAAGATCAGTCGTCGGGGAACAGCCCGCCCTGGCGGCGGGCCAGATCGGCCTGGCGCATGGCCTTCACGATCTTGTAAATCCATTGCAGCGAGACCCCGTACTTGCGGGCCAGATCGCTGTGGTTCTGGCCGTTGAAATCGTTCCAGATCGCCAGATCGCGGGCGGACAGCTTGATGGCGGTGCCGATGGGGAAATAGATCAACTGGCCGCCCCAGTTGCCCGCCATGCGGTTGGCGATTTCCTGGCCAACGTGCTCGGCGCGTTCCTTGTCCAGCTCAATCAGTTCTGCCAGGGCATGGGCGATATTCTGGGCCAGGTCGATGAGCAACTCCGGCCCCTGACTGCGGTGCTGTTTTTGGTTGTCGGTGGTCACTGCGCCCCCCCTTTCTTGATTGCGTTGGTCAGGTCTTCCCAGGCCACCTGCATGGGGTCGAAGGTCTGGCGCTGCTGGGCGATGCCGACGGTGTAGCGCAGGCCCTGGATGGTTTCTGGCGGCAGTTGCACGCGGCCCGCGTTGATCGCGTCGGCGAGCTGCTGGGCGAGTGCCTTCACCTGGTTAGGCAGGAAGCGCATCGCCCACTTCTTCATGCTCTCGATCAGGGTTTCCGCCTGGTAGCCGTTGATCCACTGAAGCGCATCGACCTTGGTGATCCGCTTCACATAGGCGGCCAGCGCCTCCTCGGAAGGGTTCTGCACGGCCCCGAGGTCATGCAGGAAAAGCCAGAGGGCGCGGATTTTCTTGGCCTCCGGGTCTTGGGCCATTGGCCGGGACGGAGCAGCCTTGGCGGGCTTGCCGGTACCTGCCGGTTTGCCCTTGGAACGCACCTTGAATCCACACCGCTTGAGGTATTCCAAAGTGCGTTCCAGTTCTGGAACGGTCAGATCAGCCGCCGATGTCTTCTTGGCCACCTTGGCCAGCGCGGCGCGATAGCTGTCATCGTCCATCTGCAAGTCGCGTTTGGCGACGTGAATCAGGCGGATCAGGCGTTGGCGGTTGTTGGCGGACGGCTGGGGCATGGCTTACTCCAAGGAAAGTGGGGCGGCCTGGCCACCCACACCACGGTTGAGTTGGGCATCGCGCCCGGAGCGGCTACCGGCGGCGTAGTCGTCGTATTCGTGGTCGCGGAGCTTGCGACCGTCGTTACGGTCTCTGGCCTTCAGGTCGCGTAGGCTTGGGTGGTTCTTGGCCATGTAGGCGTCAATGGCAGTGGCCTGCTGGTCGTTACCGGCGAAGGCTGCAATCGTGCCGACTACCGACCGCACCCAGCCTTCGCTGAACAGATCGGCGCGGCGCGTTTTGGTGGCGACCTTGCAACGCTTGAGCTTGGCCTTGATGTGCTCTTCCCGTGCCCGCTTGGCTTGGCGATGCAGCACCGAGAAGGCGTACTGGGCGACCTCCGGTGCGGCACCGCAACCGATGAAGCACCACTCGCCCTGCCGGTTCCAGAAGCCGCCGGAGAAAATCACCTGGCAGCCGAAGGCATCGCCGATCTTGACGGCCAGCATGGTTTCCCAATTGGATGGCGTTGCCTTGGCCCCGGCCTTCGCCCGTCGCTCTTCGGCTTCTGCCGCCTGGATGTCCAGATCGGTAATGCCGTGAGCCTCCATCAGCTTTCTGGCCTGACGCAGGGCGGCCTCGGCTTCATGCTCGTTGCTGCTGGCGGACAGGACCAGGCACTTCTTGATCTTGTCCAGGATTTTGGCGCGGTCGTTCATGGCTGGCCAATCGCCCCAGAAGTGGTTCGATCCAGTCCTGCCCTGACCGGACATTCCGATGGGTTTGCAAGCTGTCGCTCCTCGACAACCTCCCAAGCACTCTCATCCAGCGGACTCATGCCGTATGCAGTGACAAGACACCCGTTTGCATCCCGCTTTGCCCATCCAGATTCGCGGCTGTTAGGGTCGTACTGGAAGCCGACGTAGCGGAGCTTCACAGTTGCGCCATAAGGCCATTCTGCGGATGGGGAAGGTGTCGCACATCGGCCATCGACCCGATCCTCAATCAGCTTCCAGACCTGGTCGTACTCCGGCCAGTCATGCTCTACGCAGACGCATTGCACGACAGATTTCCCGTCAATCAAACGATGTCGATTGATCTTGCGGCACAAGTCGTCAAGCTGCTCCTGTTCTTCGTCAGTGAGGTAGGCAGCAACATCCTTGTTCTTCAGGACAAGGTAACGGTTCTCTCTGATCATGGTCACACCGCCGCCACGTCGAGGCTGATTGGCCGGTACTGGTCGGAGGTTCCGATGCGCTCATAGAAGCGGACGTATTCCTTGCTGCCGACCACCTGGAGGCTTTCGCCGATGGCCAGCATGGCGTTCTGCCACTTCTCATCGCGGATATCGAGGCGGCGCAGGGCCAGCACCCGACCGGTGTTGATCTTGCCTTCCTTGTCGGTCTGGAAGGCGGACTGCACCAGCACCTTGATTTCGTCGCGGCTGCCCTGGCTCCAGGCGATGATGCATTCGTCGATCAGATGCTTGGCGGCCTGGAGGCGCTCATCGAACACCATGTGCTCGGCGATGGCGATCTGCACCTTGAAAGCGCCATCGAAGCTGAACAGGGTGAGGTTGCCCTTCTTGCCGCCCAGCTTCACGTCGTACTGTTCGGCGGACAGGTCGACAAAGGCATTGATGTCGGCGAAAACGCGGGTCTTGAACTCGCGCAGGCCGTCGCTGACGATCCGGGCTTGCCGGGCCAGCTCACGCACCAGTTCGTCACGGGTGCGGTCAATCGGTTTGATCATGGATTCGGGCACCAGGCAGCCCTTTGCGTCTTGCCGGTAGCCATCAGGAATCGTGTTTTCGGTGGTCATTTTTTTCTCCTACATGGGTCATTCGTAAGCTCTTGGCCAGGGTTTCCCTGAGTTCGCGCAGCCTGGCCAGATTTCGTTCGCGCACGATCGGGCTGACTGGCGGGGATGGCAGTGCCTTCGGTGGATCACGGTTGCCAAGGTTGTCCAGGAACAGCTTGGGTGCGGGCCAGCGGTCGCAGATACGGAACAGCACCTGAAAGGCCCGCCGCACCCGCTCGCGGTCGAGGTGTTCCACCCACTGGATGCCGCAATGCTCCATCGCCTCCAGCCAGACTTCCGCCGTGCCGACGATGGCATCCTCCGGGGGCGTGCCCATCAGGCGCAGGGCCAGCAGCTTTTGCAGGCCGGACGCGATCTCGACACGAAGCCAGTCAGCTACCACGCTTGAAATCCTCCAGGGCGGCAATGCCGGACAACGTCCGCGATGGCTGCTTGCCGGTGGTCAGGCGTGGGGTGCCATCGGTAACCACCTGGCCCGCCGTGGGCCGGTAGCTGCTGATGACCTCATAGAGCCAGCCATGCGTTTTGAGGGGCGTCTTCAGGCGACCGGAGTCACGGGCGGCGATGCTCTGCTCGATGCCCCATATCCAGGATTCCAGAGGAGCCTCGAACACCTGCCCGTCGCGGCTGATCCGCTGCGCCTGGATGTCGGGCAGGATTTCAGCCAGCAGGCGGCCCACCCGATCCATCGTCAGTTCCCGCGTCTCCGGGCGGAACAGTGCCAGGTAGCGCACCACCGCCGATCCCAGCGGGCCGGAGAGCTTGAACACGGCGGCCAGTGCTTCCCGTGCCCCGTCGTGGGCCACCAGGGCATCCAGGGAGAGGGTCGCGCCGCAGGCCGGGCAGCGGGTACGCATCAGTGCTGCCTCCCCTGCTTGGCTTGTTGCTCGCGCTGGTAGTTCTCGGCGAGTTCCGTTAGTTCGGCCTGAATGGTGGTCTGATCTTCGGCAAGATGCGCCTGCACCAGCTTGATCAGTCGGTCACTGAGGTAGTTGGCCAGGCCGTTCATGCGGTGCAGGCGATCCGCCAAGCCAAAGATGCTCTCGTTTGCGCGGTGCAGTTCCTGGCGCAGTTCGGGTACGCTGCTGAAGGCTTCCGGGTTGGCCATCGTCGGGCACATGGTGATGATCGGATCGCTCATGCTTCCTCCCAGCAGACGGTCACGCCCTGGAACTCGGTATAGCCCCGCTTCTTCCCTCCCTCGGTGCGCCACATGCGCCCCCTGGAGCGATCCAGCAGGGGGCCGATGGACGGCGTGACATCGCGCTCGACCTGGACTTCCGGGCGATTGCCACGAGCCGGGTTCAGTTCCTGCCGGACAACGCGGTAACCCAACTCGCGCAGGGCGCGGGCGGCCCTGTTCATCGTGGCCAGCCGCCCGATGAAGCTCTCGTTGAACACCTTGGACATGCTGACCTCCATCGGTACTTGGCTGACGATGTGCAGAACGGTGGCCATGTCACACCTCCCGTACCACGTCGGCGCTGACCGTGGGTGCGCCGATCTCGGCGGCCAGGTTCATGCTGGCAGTGATGAGGTTGCCGACCGCCAGGGGATACAGCAGGGAAACGGTATCCCGGCGGCCCGCATCACTCCGGCGATTGGTGGCGATGGTCAGCTTGGCCCGGATCGCGTCGATGCCGCTCATGTCGATCACCTCGCTCAGGGGCTTGCCGATGCGGTCGAACTTGAACTTGAGGTATTCCTCCAGGCGGGTGTCCAGGGGCATCAACTCGACCACCTCGCACCGCTGAACCACTTCCCGCACCTCGTGGTTGGTCTCGGAGAGCTTCAGCTTCAGTTCCGGCTGGCCGATCAGGATGATAGAGAGCAACTTCTTGAAGCCGTCTTCCAGCTCGAAGAAACGCTTCAGGTGCTTGATGGTCGGGATGGACAGGCCGTGGGCCTCTTCAATGATCAGCACATGGCTGTTGCCCGCTCGCCGCGAATCCCGCAGCACCCGGTGCAACTGGCGGAAGCGGGCTTCCGGGCTGCGCTTGACGTGCTCAAGAGGCGCGACGGTGTTGAGGATGGCTTCGGCAATGTGGAGGGCCTTGAGAGTCTTGCCCTTCTGGTCGTTATCCTCCATGCCCAGCACGTAGGGTTCGATGACGATGATGGGCTGGGACTCGCGCCCAATGCGATCCGCCAGGTCACGGCGCAAGGTGCTCTTGCCCGCGCCGGATTCGCCGGTCACCGCTATGAAGCCGCCATGCTTGGCCGTCTGGAACATCGCCTCGCGCACGTAGCGGATATCCGGGCTGACAAAGACATCCTCGTGGGACTGGACATCGTCGGCAAACGGGTCACGGAACAAACTGAAATGCTTCTTGGCCGCTGGAAACAGGCCCTGCCTGCGTAGTAACATGACTTCCTCCTTAGTAAGGGATGCTTCAACCGGGGCCGGGGTGCTGCAACACTCCGGCTCCTCACTCTCATGGCCCAAGGCCACGTCGAAAGCGGAGTCCAGGTCGGCCTGGCTTGCGCCACGCTCCCGCAAGAACACCCGCACCTTTTCCTTGATCTGCTCCGCGTCCAGGCTCTTGGGCCACTGGTGGTGATTAACCAGTTGCGCCACGCTGGCGGGTGACAAACCAATTGCCTGAGCCAGCGCCTTCTGCGATACGCCGATGGCCGCCAGGACTTGCTTCAGCCTCATTGCACACTTCCTCCTGCCACTACCTTGAGCGGCTGTTTGCGCCCGGATGCCGGGCCGGACAGATCGGCCACGATGCCGTCGATCTGATCTTGGGGAACGCCATCGGGGAAGCGCTGGGCCAGCCATTGATAGGTGGCTGCCGTCCAGGCATCGCCGACCCTGGCCTTGATTTGCCTGGCGGCATCGACCAGGTTGAGAGGGGCAATTTCGCGGCGGCTGGCGTCAATGCCAAGATCGCGGCCACGGCGAGGCATGTAGTCGGGTACGTTGGCCTGCTCGATGTCGGCAAACACGTTGAGACTGCCCTCGAATGCCGGGGCCTTGGCTTTGCGCTTGGCATCGACCTCCAGTTGGGTTTCGACCCCGTAGGCTTCCTTGCGGATGTCCTTGCGGGCGGTGTCGACCGCGCTGTCTGCCTGGGCCTTGAAGCTCTGGCCGATGACCGGGGAATCGGCGAAGAATCCTGCCTCGGTCTTCTGCACCGGTTCCACGGTGTAGGTCACATCCATGCCCTTTTCGTCCTGCATCAACACGTCGATGGCCGGGGCGCGGTACGGATTCACCACCACAGTCAGTTTGATCTTCGGCATCACGCCAGGGATGAAACGCACGTCGTACTCGTTGGAGCCGTAGCCCTTGATGCTGTGGGAAATAGTCAGGTTGGGGCGTACCGTGGCCTCGACCGGGCGTGTGGTGACCAGTTCGCGGCACAGTTCCAGCGGGGGAGCCAAGCGAAGCTGGTCTTCCTTGATGGTCATCCACATGGCGTTTCTGGATCGGCCATGTCGGGTATGGCGGAATGTGGCGTTGAAGACGGTGCGCCATTGGTTGGCCCTGGCGTTCAACTCGGCCAAGTCTGCGACCGGGTAGAACTGGAGGCGGCCCTCGAACTTGCACTCCACGATGTCCTGGGTCTTCTCCACCTGGCCCTTGGCGCGAGGGTTGCCTGGCAGGTGCTCGATGTGCTGCACGTCCAGGCGGTCGAGCAGATTGAGGAACAGACCGGACAAGTTGGCAGAACCCTTGTCCATCATCAGGATCAGCGGCACCCCGTGCATGGGGTCATCCAGGCTGCGTTTCTGGATGGCATTCAGGAAGCACTGCGTCAGGTTGGCGGCGTCTTCCGCGCCGGTGACGTACTCCAGGTAGAAGTCGCCGCTGTAGTGGTCGGTCACCACGTAGCGGATGACGCGGTCGTTCTCGATGCGGCGGATGTTTTGCGGCTTGTTCTTGTAGAACTCCTTTTCATCCATCACGGCCAGGCCGCCCTTGGGCAGGTAGAACAGAACGCACACCGAGGCGTCGATCTGCCAGACGTGATTGGAATGCAGGCTCTGCTGCTGTACGCAGGCGCGTGGCTGGCGTAGTTGCTCCGGGTGGCAGTTGTACTGACGCATGGCGCGTGCCAGCGTGGTGGCCGAAACGTCGATGGGTGTGATCTCCCCGGTTTCGGTATCCACGCTGCCGTGGCCATCGGCTTTGAGAATTTCCAGTGCATCCTTGATGGCCAGCGTCTTCTTGCCATTGGCGCGGGTGGCCAGGCTGACCATCCCGGCAGCCTTGCGTGCCAGTGCCTCCGGGACGCTGATCCGGCCTTTGTCGGCACGCGGCTTGCGGCCACTGTCGAACCCGGCGCGTTCCAGGCGACGATAAACATCCTGCTGCGAGCAGTTCAGAAACTCGGCAGCAGCCTCCACCATTGGCCCCTTCGTGCCGTGGCGGGCATTGACCAGCCTCGCGGCCAGTTCGCGCAGGTAATCGAGTTCGGAAAGCTCGGCGGGATGCATGTCAGACCTCCTCGGCCTCGATACCATGACGCTGCATGGCATCGCGCATCCAGGACGGTGTGACCATCTCTGCAAAGTCCACCGGGATGCCGTTGCCCTTGGCCACTTCATCAATCCGCTGGAACAGCCAGCGCACCGTGGAGCAAACGGCTTCTTGCATGGCCGACTCCTGTTCGGTTCCTGCCAGGCAATTGGCGACCGATTGCGAAAAGGTCTGCACCTCGAACATCAGCTTCAGGGATGCATCCTGGAGTTGCGAGAGGGTTTCGTTCTCGATGCGCTGGCGCTCGGCTTCCTTGGCCTCCGGCGGCATGCGCTGAAGACGCTCCAGTTCCAGGGCGTAGTCGTTCAGCTTCTTGTCTTTCTGGGCGATGACCTTTTCCAGGTCTTCGCGGGAATCGCCCGCGTCCTGGCGCTCTTTGCGGAGTGCATGGCGCAACTCGCGTGTGCTCATGCGGTCGATGTCGTCCAGGGTTAGACCGGCCACCGATCCGCCCTCGGCCAATGCCGCCAGTTCTTCATCATCCTCGGCCATCAGCTCGAACAGCTTCGCCTTACCCAAAACGGCCAACGTTGTCCGTTTTGCTTCGAGTTGCGGGGAGTTGTACTTGAACGCGGCCTGCATCATCCGGCGGGCAACCCGCTCGTTGAGTCCAAGCTGCTCGGTGACGATGTAGGTGAATTCACCGTGAGCTTCGTGCTCCTTGAGCAGAATCAGGCGCTTCCCGGCTTCCAGCATGGCTTCGGCGCTCTGTGCCATGTAGAAACGGCACTCGTTGATGATCCGTTGTTGGTCATACGGCAGGCCGTCCGAGAACCGCTTGTCGATCTCGATCAGGGCTGGAGCCAGGTTTGCGGCCTGCCGGAAGTCTTCCGCCAGTTGCGCTTGATCAACGATGGATTCGTCGGGCTTGACGGGTGCCGTTGGCTTGCGGGGCATGATTTCTCCTTGACGTGTCAGTAGGGGTTGCGGGTGTAGCGCTGCTGGGTTTCCTTGATCTTTTCAGCGGCGCGGTTGATTTCGTTCAGCATCACCAGGGCCTTCTGCGGCAGGCGAGGCGTGAGCCGCCACCGTCCGGTTTCCGGGATGGTCTCGGCCAGGCCAGCGATACGCAGGTTGGCCAGGTCGCGAGTGGCCTCCTGGGGCGTGATCTCTGCCAGCTTGGCCAGCTCGCCCGGCGCGATGCCGGAGACCTCGTGGCCGAACATGGTGAGCAGCACCTTCAAGATGCGCTGCTGGCTGCTGGACTCGTAGGGTTGGCGTTCTTCAGTCATGGGCTTCACCCTGGTTGATGTCCTTGTTCAGGGCCGCCAGCTTCTTCTTCAGCAGACGCTCGAGCAGTTCCGCAAAGGGCTTGGCGTCTTCGCCGTCGATGTCGATTTCCCCGTAGTGGGTCTCGATGCGGAAGCCACGGCGCATATCCGGCACCTTCTTGGCCAGGTCGTAGCTGATCCACTCCTGTTTGTTGAGCATGGTCATACCTCCTGAAAATCCAGTTCGGGTTCGAGGTGCTTTTGCACATTGCCCTTGTGCCAGGCCAGCCCCTCCATTGCCTGTTGAATTGCGCCCAGGGTTTCGTCTGCCTGGGTCTTGCCACCGTAAAACTGAAGAAGCTGGCCAACCGCTGTGTTCAGCAGTTCCTGAAGAACCTGCATTTCGGTGGCACTCGCTTTGCGTCCGGTAGGGATGTCGATCAGCAGGCGGCCCGCACTGGCGGCCAGCCAGCGGGTAACGAAGTCGATGCCGCACACCGTCTCGTAGGGGCGGATCATGTTGGCCGGGATGCGCCCGGTCTGAATCCACTTGTAGACCGTCCAGTGATCGGTCAGCCCCATCTGCTCCGCAATGCGCTCCACCGACAGGTTGTGGCGCTCCTTGGCGAAGTCCTTGCACAGCTCCAGGGCGGCGCGAAGGCTGCTGGGCTGGATGCGTTTCCAATTCCTGCGGCTCATTGGAATCCCCCTTGCCATGCGGCATTCCAAACAAATCGCTGTTTTGAATGGGTGCAAACGATTTGCAGCCTGTAGGATTGACGGCGGATAATTCGAGAAACGAGGCTGGTCATGACTGACCTGGGAAACCGTCTGCAAGCCCGGATAACGGCGCAGAACCTGATCATCGAGGCGCTGCTGGACGCAGTTGTCCGCGCTGGGCTAATGGACGTTGCCGCAGTCGTGGCCAAGCTGGAGCAGTTCGCCACTTCACCGAAGGCCAGTTGGCTGGACTCGGCAGAGGTGGGGCGCGTGACTGAGGAGGTGGAGGGATGGGCTGACATGATTGGCGACCTGTATCTGCCTCAGACGGAAAGCGATCCGGCCCGTAGCAACCTGTAGGCTTCCTGCATGGATATGCAAAGCAAGGTTGCTTGGTGGCGCAGTTCATCGCGCTGTCCGGGCGTAAGCCGGATGCGCTTGGTCAAAACGGTCAGCGTTGTCCGTTTTGGCGGGTGGGGGTGTTGGATGGTCATGACCATTTACGGGAGGTCAGTTGCCGCCCAGCAGCCCTTGTCCGGCACCGTCCAGGTAATGCTCAAGCCCGCGATTGGCGGCGCTGGCGCAGTACTTCTTGGTCAGCCGCGCCCGTTCCTCGCTGATGTGGCGAGCCACGACCGCCTGCAACAGCGCCGGAGTGGTAAGGTCTTCGCCTGCATCCGGGGTGAAACGGTAACGGGCGTGAAGCAACTGGCACACTGTGCTGGTGCTGATGCCAACCTGTCGGGAGATGTCCTTTTGAGAAAGCCCTTGAACGAACAAGGTGAGTACATCGAATTCCACCTGGCGCGTGATCTGCGCCCGGCCACTGCGGCCCTTCTGAGTCGGGGCAGGAAAATGTGGCTGACCGGTCATTTCGCTGGCCAGTACCTGTTTGGCCCAGGCGCGGAATTGCTTTGCGCGGTCGGTGTTGGCAAAGAAGCCCAGCAACTGGCAGCCGGTGGCAGAGAAGATGCGCGTCTCACGCATCTGACCCTGCGCCATCAATTTGATGGCGCAGGTATCCGTCTCAGTGAACTCGTCTGCGTGGCGGTTATAGAGATTGGTAATGCCAGTGCGGGCGTTGGCCTCGTTGTAGCCCAGACACTGGCCGACTTCTTGAGCGGTCAGCCACTTCTGGCCCGCATGGTCGATGATTTGAACGGGCTGGCCGTGGAATTGGGTGGTGAGGGTTTGCAGTTGCATGGCGTTTCTCCTGAGTGGTCAAAACGGTCAGCGTTGTCCGTTTTGGTGGGTGGTATGGTTACGCTGCAATCTGGTCGGGGGTTTTCATGCCCAGCTTCACGGCGATTTCATGGGCGCGGCCATAGTTCGCCTTGTCGAAGCCGTTGAGGACGCGATAGACGGCGTTACGGGGGTAGCCGTGTTCGGCAGCCCACTCGGTAAAGGTTTTGCCCTCGCGGCGGAACTTGGATTTGATCTGTTGAGGGGTCATGGCGATGGCTCCTTTAACGGGGAGGTGTTGCATGGATGTTGAAGACGAGCCAGAACTGACGCCGGAGTACTTGGCGGACTGGATCGGGCAGATTGAGGACAGGGTGTGGTGTGCAGAAAGGGATGCGGCCATATCCCGTTTCGTGCTGGGAAATCTGGTGCTGGAACTGGGGCGAACCGGGGTGATCGATGCCGAGGGTTTCATTCGGAAACTCCTGGTTGCTGCGCCCCAGCATCCCGATCAGCCACAGGCGGTGCAGGAATTTCTGGAGGCGCTTCTGTGTTACCTGCCACCATCTGGAGATATCGGCGGTAGTGGCGGGAACGGCGCTCCCCCGGTGTTTCATTAGCAAAGGGGCTGGGCTTGGGCATGTAGATTCGCTGTTCGCTGGAGCGGGGCATGGCGGCCTGGTCTCTATGAAAGATGTTTGATTGATGTTTGTGATTATGGGTACGAACGTACCCATCGTCAAGGGATTTTTATGAGTTTATTTTTACCCATCGGCGAGCGCCTAAAAGAAGAACGAGACAGGCTTGGCTTAAACCAGACCGACTTCGCGGCAATTGGTGGAATTGGGAGGAAGACCCAGTTCAACTACGAATCTGGTGAGCGGGCGCCGGATGGGGCTTATCTGGCTGCCATCGCAACAGCGGGCGCGGATGTCCTCTACATCCTCACCGGCCAGCGCGTCGGCGCTGCCGCGCCGGTTGCTCCCCTCAAGCCTGACGAGACTGCTCTGCTAGACAACTACAGGAATTCACCTGAGGAGCAACAACGCCTGTTGCGGGAGACAAGCGCTGCGTTCGCGCAACGTATCAAGGGGAAGCGAAGTGCATAATCGGGCGGCGGCGGTGCATCCCGCTCAACCCCTCTCGTTGGATGCCTTTTCGATTCAAAAGGCAAGGCGCGAGCAGACACGGTGGCGGGTTCTATGTTGGCTGGATGCTCACAGACCAGAGAGAATGACTGACCTAGCGTTACTCGCCCTTGTTCAAACGCTCTATCAGGATGCAACGATTCACGAGTTGCAGCGCGAACTGGACTACCTGGCAGACAGGAATCTGTTGTCCATCAAACGCAAAGGTGAGCGTTGGGCCATGAGGCTAACCTACCAGGGAGTAGATATCGTTGAATACACGGTTCCATGTCCCGATGGCATCGGTAGACCAAAGAACCCAGCGTAGAACGTAGGCGATGATGCTGTGCTGGTGGCAAAAGCGCCAGCGCTGGCGCTTTTGATCGCCGCCCCGTCTGGCGCGTCTTTTTCCGTGGCTGGCACCTTCCCCTTGCCTAGTCTGGTGGAGCGCACGTAAACCGATTTATAAATCAGGCCAGGGGCATTGTCGGTCTGCCCTCTCCTGCGTGTTACTGCAGGAGGCGTCCTTCCATCCGGCAAAACGGACAACGCTGACCGCTTTGCCCCCCGCTTCTTTTAAATCCGATTAAAAGACCGCCCTGGTCGTGCGGGCCATCATGGCTCCATGAACACGACCAAACCCATCCACATCTTTAGGCCTGGCCGCCATGTCACGATGGCTGGCGAGGTCATCGAGTTCTCCGAGGCGGATGTAGCGGCAACAGCGCGGGCATACAACCCCAAGCTGCACGAAGCCCCCTTGGTGATTGGCCACCCCAAGACTGACGATCCGGCCCAGGGCTGGGTGCAGGCGCTGATCGCGAATGAGCGCGGGCTGTTTGCCGCGCCCCGTGATGTCGAAGCCGCGTTTGCCGAGCAGGTAGGTCTTCGCCGCTACGGCAAGGTCTCGGCCAAGTTTTATTCCCCCGACTCCCCCAGCAACCCCGTTCCCGGTGTCTGGTACCTGCGTCACGTCGGCTTCCTGGGCGCACAGCCCCCTGGCGTGAAGGGTCTGGACAACCCGTCCTTTGCCGATGCCGACGATGGCTGCGTGGCCTTCCAGGAAGCCATTGAGTTCGGCGACTGGAGCGACCGCACCAACGCCAGCCTATGGCGCAGCCTGCGCGACTGGTTCCTGGCCAAGTTCGGCCAGGAGGAGGCTGACCGCGCCCTGCCGAGCTGGAACGTGGACTCCATGCAGGAATCCGCCGTTCAGCCCGAACCGGAGGCGGGAAGCATCGCCCCGGCCTTTGCTGACCCCGCTTTACCCACCACTGACAACCCGAAGGAGATCGACGCAGTGACCCCTGAAGAAAAGGCCCGGCTGGAGGCCGAAAACGCCCAGCTCAAAGCAACGCTCGCCCAGCGCGATGCCCGCGACAAGGAAGCCCAGGCGACCAAGCGCCACCAGGACAACGCTGCCTTTGCCGAGGGCCTGGTGGGCAAGGGCGTGCTGGCCCCCAAGCACAAGGATGCCGTGGTCGCGGTGCTCGACCTGGCGGCCACGCCCGCTGCCGATGGCAAGTCGGTCGAGTTCGGCGATGGCGACGGCAAGCAGCCCCTGGTGAATGCCCTCAAGGGCTTCCTGGGCGAGATGCCCAAGTTTGTCGAGTTCGGCGAAGCGGCCACCAAGGGTCGCGCCACCTCCAGCAAAGAGATCAACCCCCTGCTGGCCGACGCCGAAGCTCGGGCAGCGGCCAACTAAACGGAAGGATTTCGCATGAGTACCCAAACCCTTGCCACGCCGGTCGCTGACCTGGTGCTGGTGGAAGTGAATCCGGCCTGGAGCCGGGAAGCCGCAACCCTCACTGGCAGCCTGATCCAGCCGCTCACCGTGCTGGCCAAGGTTGGCGGCAAGTACCAGGCCGTCGACTTCGCCGGTAACGGCGGGGCCGAGAAGGCCGTGGCGGTCGCCTATGAAAAGGTCGATGCCTCGGCTGCGGACAAGAATGGCGTGGTGCTGGCCCGTGGCGCGGTGGTGGATGTGGCTGGCCTGGTCTGGCCTGTCGGCGCCACCGATGCCCAGAAGGCGGCGGCCCTGGACGAACTGGAGGCGCGGGGCATCGTGGCCCGTGCCGCCCTCTAACAACATAGGAGCTATGCCATGAACCTGGCTGATCTGTTTAACGTAACGACCCTCACCGCCTCGGTGAACAAGCTGCCCGCCATGCCTGGCAAGGTGGGTGCGATGGGCCTCTTCGACGAAAAGGGCATCGCCACCACCACGGTGACGATTGATGAGAACGAGGGCCGCCTGATCCTGGTGCCCAATGCCTCCCGCAATGTCGATGCCCAGCCCATGAAGGGCGGCAAGCGCCGCCGTCGCGTCTTCGAGACCGCCCACCTTCCGCTTTCCGGCCAGATTCTGCCGGGTGACCTCCAGAACATTGCCCCCTTCGGGCAGGAAACCGTGGCCAACAGCCAGGCGGTGGTCATCAACAACAAGTTGCAGGAGCTGAAGAACAGCATTGAGGCCACCCGCGAGTGGCAGCGTGTGGGTGCCCTGCGCGGCAAGATTCTGGATGCCGATGGCGCGGTCATCTACGACCTGTACGACGAATTCGGCGTGGCCAAGAAGTCCATCAACATCGCCTTCGGGGTCGAGGCCACCGATGTCCGCAAGTTCTGCCTGGATGCCAAGCGCCATGCCGAGAAGAAGCTCTCCGGCGTGATGGTCACCGGCTTCCGTGCCTTCTGCGATGCCGCCTTCTTCGATGCGCTGACTGGCCATGCCAATGTGCAGAAGGCTTACGCGGCCTACCAGGAAGCGCAGGATCGCCTCGGTGGCGACATGCGTAGCGGCTTCCGCTACGGCGACATCGAGTTCGTGGAATACGACGTCACGGTATCCGGCCAGAAGTTCATCCCGGAAGGCGTGGCTCAGGTGTTCCCGGTGGCTCGCGGTGCCTTCGCCATGTACAACGCCCCGGCCAACTACAACGAGACCGTCAACACCATCGGTCAGCCGTACTACGCCAAGGCCGAAGCCCGCAAGATGGGCAAGGGCTGGGACTTGGAAGTACAGGCCAACCCGCTGGCCCTGTGCCTCTTCCCCGAAGCCCTGGTCGAGCTGAAGGCAGCCTAACCCATGCGCTACTGCACCCTCGAAGACCTGACCCTGGCGATTCCGGCCCGGACGCTGGCGCAGTTGTCCAACGACACTTCGCCCGCCACCGAGCCGAATCTCCCGGTCATCGAGCGTGCCGTGGCGCACGCCGAAGAGGTGATCGACGGCTACCTGCGAAGCCGCTACGAGCTGCCGCTCAAGGATGTGCCCACGGTGGTGCGCGAGCTGACCGTCAACATCGCCAGGCACTGGCTTTACGCCCGCCGCCCGGAGGGCAAGGATGATCTGCCTCCGGCGGTGGTGCGGGCCTACAAGGCGGCAATGGACATGCTCGCGGCCATCCAGAAAGGAGCGCTGACCATCGGTGTCCAGGCTTCGCTTGGCTCCCAGCCGGAGCCAGGAAAGATGCGGGTGAAGACCAGCGGCTCACGTCTCTTCGGACGATCCACCCTGGACAAGTACTGACATGAGCGACACGTTGATTCCCAACACCAGCGAGGCCCTCGAAGAGGCTGTGATTGCCCGACTGAAGGCCCGCTTTCCCGATCTGGAAGTGGAAGCCTTCCCCGATGACCCCGACGAATACCGGCTGAACCATCCCCTGGGTGCGCTGCTGGTGCGCTATCACGGCAGCAAGTTTGGCCCCCTGCTGGATACCGACCTGGTGGTACAGGATCGGGTGATGGCAGTGGAGGTCACGCTGGTCTTCCGCAGCCTCAACGGCAAGGAAGGCATCTACGCCTACCTGGAAGCGGTACGGCTGGCGCTGGCGGGCTTCAAGCCGCCTGCCTTCGCAAAACTCAAGCCCATCGGCGAGGAATTCCTCTCCCAGGGCGGCGGCGAGTGGCGGTACGCCATCGACTTCGCCACGACCACCACGGTGATCGAGGAAGGCGAACCCGACCTTGACCCGCTATCCACCCGAATCTCGTTCAAGTGAGGAGAACCATGAAATACCGTTATCAAGGGCCGGTCGATTCGAGCGTCACGCTCAAAGTCGACGGCAAAGAGCAAGACGTGATGCTGTTCCGGGGCAAGCCTGTCGAGTTGCCCGAAGGCCACGACTACGTCCAGATGCTGGTTGCCCTGGACTACCTGGTGCCGGAGAACGAAGCGCCCGCTGTGGCCGACGCCCAAGCTCCGGCTGACGCCCCCGACTCCACCCTCAAGAAAGGAGCCAAGTAATGGCCGCCAACTTCCTGCATGGCGTTGAGACCATCGTAATCAAGGATGGCCCGCGCCCCGTCAAGCTGGTCAAGTCGGCAGTGACCGGCCTGATCGGCACCGCACCTACCGGCCCGGTGAATGTGCCGACGTTGGTCGCCGCCGACAAGGATGCCGCCCAGTTCGGCAGCGACCTGCCGGGTTTCACCATCGCCTCGGCGCTGGATGCCAACTTCGACCAGGGCCGCCCCACCTCCGGCGTGGTGATCGTGGTCAACGTGCTCAACCCCGCCATCCACAAGAGCAGCGTGGCCAATGAGTCGCTGACCTTCGGCGTGAATGATCGCGTCAAGCTCGCCTACCCGGCAGTGGCCAACCTGGTGCTCAAGAGCAACGATGGTGCGACCGCCTACGCGGCAGGCACCGATTACACCCTGGATGCCGTGACCGGCACCCTGGTGCGCGTGGCTGGCGGCGGGATCGCCGTGGGGGCCACGGTCAAGGCTGTCAGCTACGACTATGCCGACCCGACCAAGGTGACTGCTGCCGACATCATCGGCGCGGTGGATGCCGCCGGTAAGCGCACTGGCATGCAGGCGCTGCTGGACAGCTTCACCCTGATGGGCTTCTTCCCCAAGCGCCTGATCGCGCCGGTGTACTGCACCCTGAACAGCGTCTCCACCGAACTGATTGCGATGGCCAACCGGCTGCGCGGTCGCGCCTATATCGATGCGCCCATCGGCATCACCCCGGCCCAGGCGATTGCCGGTCGCGGCCCGGAGGGAACCATCAACTTCAACACCTCCAGTGGCCGGGCGCGGCTGTTCTACCCCCACGTCAAGGTCTATGACGCCACGGCCAATACCGACCGCATGGAACCGCTCTCCCAGCGTGCGGCGGGCCTGGGCAACGCCATCGACATCGAGAAGGGCTATTGGTGGAGTATGTCCAACCAGGAGATCGTGGGCATCACCGGGATCGAGCGCACCATCAGCGCCATGATCAACGATCCCAACTGCGAGGCGAACCTGCTCAACGAGGTGGGCATCACCACGGTGTTCAACTCCTTCGGTACCGGCCTGCGCCTGTGGGGCAACCGCACGGCGGCCTGGCCGACCGATACGCACCCCTCGAACTTCGAGAACGTGCTGGCGGTGGGCGACATCATCGACGAATCCATCGAGTACTTCTGCCTTCAGTTCATCGACCAGCCGATCACCAATGCCTGGATCGACTCGGTGTCCGAGAGCGTCAATGCCTTCCTGCGCAAGCTGGTGGCCGATGGCGCGATCCTGGACGGTCGCTGCTGGTACGACCCGGCGGACAACGAAGCCACCGAACTGGCGGCAGGCCATGTCACCTTCCGGCGCGACTACATGCCGCCCACCCCAGCCGAGCGCATCACCCACAAGACGCGGGTGAACATCGACTACCTCAAAAACCTCGGCAAGAAATAAGGAGGCCCCATGAGCGTCAGCATCAATCGCATCACCAACGCCAACGTCTACCTAGACGGCGGCACCCTGCTAGGCAAGGCCGAGGAAATCAAGCTGCCCGATGTCACCGCCAAGATGTCCGAGCACAAGGCCCTGGGCATGGTCGGCACCATCGAACTGCCCTCCGGCTTCGACAAGATGGAAGGCGAGATCAAGTGGTCATCCTTCTACAAGGACGTGATGACCAAGGTGGCCAACCCCTTCAAGTTCGTGTCGCTCCAGGTGCGTTGCAGCGTGGAGACCTACACCAGCCAGGGGCGTACCGAGCAGAAGTCGCTGGTCACCTTCCTGACTGTCGCCTTCAAGAAGAACCCAGGCGGCACCTTCAAGCAGCACGACAACGCGGAATTCCCGACCGGCTTCGCCTGCTACTACATCAAGCAGGTGCTGGACGGCCAGGACATCCTGGAATTCGACCCCATGTCGAACATCTACAAGGTGGCGGGCGAGGATCAACTCGCCAACTATCGCGCCAACATCGAGTAAGAAAGGACTGACACATGGCTGAAACTGCAACCCAGAAACCGGGCGTACTCAAGGAAGTCAAGCTCCCCAGTGGTGCCCAGGCGATCTTCTACCGCCGCAAGGGTGTTGCCCTCATCAATGCCCAGCGCAAGGCCGGTGGCGACTCCTCCCGCGTGGCCTTTGCCCTGCTGTCGGAAATCGTCGAGGTCGACGGCAAGCCCTGCCTGATGGAAGACTTCGACGAAATGGATCTGTTCGACGTGATGCGCCTCTCCGAGGAGCTGGGTGAATTGGGAAAGTCTGGCCAGACGCCCAAGCCCTGATCCAGATGGCCGAGACCGTGCATACCGGTCTCGACCGCCTGGCTGAGATGGACTTGGCTGACCTGGCCTACTGGTGCCTGGAGACCAGGCGATACCTGGAGGCAAAGGCCGAGGCCATGCAAGCCCAGATGCAAAGATGAAGATGCCCGCCCAGGGTGACAACTGAGGCGGGCATTTTACGTTCACCACCGACCGCCGCTCAGGCGGTTTTCTTGTTTTAAAGCGGATTAAAAGACGGTCTCGACCGACATGAGGAAACTACCGCCATTGATGCCAAGCGGTAGGTCTCGGATGACGGCGGCGGACTGGCGAAAGGCGGTTCTTCAAGCAGCGCCAGCCCAACACAGCCATCGGTCGGACTAGGGCGGCGGCGAGCAGGACAGCAGCGGCCAGGGCCACACCGATGATGGCGGCGCTGAACGTCAGCCCGAAGGCCACCGCGAGCACAACGGCAACTCCACCCACCAAGGATGGAGCCAGCCAGTACGCGAAGCCAAGTTTCAGCAAGTTGTCCATGTCAGGAGTTTAGATCGTGTCCACCAGTCTGATGACCATCGGTCTGATGCTCAAAGCCTACGACCAGATGTCGGCGGTGGTGTCATCAGCATCGAGCAAGTCTATTGCCAGTTTGGGCCAGGTACAGGAGAAGTTCAAGAACCTCTCCGACCAGGCGGAACAGTTTGGCCGCGCCACCCTGGCCAGCGGCATGATTGCGGCGGGTTCTGTCGCCAAGCCCCTGCAAGCCTTCGCTCAGTTGGAAGACGCCACCACCAGCCTGAAGGTGGCGATGATGAACAACTTGGGGCAGGTTCCGCACCAGTTCGAGGCCATCAACAAGCAGGCCATCCAATTGGGGAACATCTTGCCTGGTACCACGGCTGACTTTATCGGCGCAGCCCGCGCCCTAAAGGAACAGGGTACGGAGTTGGACACTATCGTCAACGGCGGCCTCAAGTCTGCGTCCTATCTCTCGGTGCTGCTCAAGATGCCCGCCCAGGAGGCCGCCGAAATGGTGGCCAAGCTGCGCGAGTCTTACGGCCTGGCCGACAACGAGTTGGAGAAGATGGCCGACCTCACCCAGCGGGCGCGGTTTGCCTTCGGCATGACGCCGCAGGACATCAAGATCGCCTCCAGCTACTCCGGGGCCACCCAGAACATCCTCGGCCTGACTGGACTGGAAAACGCCAAGAAACTGTTGGCCATGCAGGGCCTAGGGGCCGGGGTGTCGCTGGAGGGGTCGAGCTGGGGCACGAACTTCTCCATGCTGTTGAGCCGCACGGCGGAATCGAAAGACCGGCTGGCCAAGAACAGCAAGGAAATGCGGGCTATCAACGAGGAGATGAAGGCATACGGGATCAACCTTCAATTCTTCGACGACAAAGGGAAGTTCATGGGCCTGGACAACCTGGTCAAGCAGTTAGAGAAGACCAAGGTTATGCAGGATGTAGATCAGATCAACATGTTCAAGAAGCTGTTCGGGGTGGAAGCTGGCCGCCCTGCACAAATAATCGCTCAAAAGGGATTCACGGGTTATCAGGAAGCAATCCAGAAAATGGAGCGGCAGGCCAGCCTTCAACAACGCATCGAGTTGTCGCTCACCACCATCAAGAACAAGTGGGAGGCGCTGACCGGCACGCTCACCAATGCACTGGCAGCGGTCGGCGAGCCGATTGCCAACTTCATCGCCCCGGCCATCGTGGCGCTGAATGAATTCGTCGGCGGGCCCATGATGGACTTCATCGGGCGGAATCAGACACTGGTCGGCGTGATCGGAACCTCTGTCCTGGTCATCGGTCTGCTGGCGATTGCGCTAGGCACATTGGGCCTGGTGGCAGGCACGGCGGGAAAATTCATCGTGGGCGGCATGGGGGCCATCCAGGGCATGGCAGCCGCGTCACGTTTCGCCATTGGATGGCTGGCTACGCACCGCCTGGAGATTCTGCGGCTGATGGGGGTGCAACGCGCCCAGATTGCCATCCAGAACCTGCAAAACGCGGTCGTCTACCGGGGAGGGGTCTGGCAGGCGATCCAGTACGCGCTGCTGACCACCCGTTACCGGATGCTGGCGATGGTGGCCGCCACCCGCGCCTGGATCGTGGCCATGTCCGGCCAACTCGTGGCGGGCATCGGCGCTGCCGTGACGGCGATGCGAGCATGGGCAGTTGCCTCGCTGGCTTGGATACGCACCAACCTGCTGACCGTGGCCGGGCTGCGGGGCTTGGCAGCATCGTTTGCCGGTTCCCTGGTGACAGGCATCAAGGCGGCCATCATGGCTGTCAGGGCGTTCTCGGTGGCGCTGCTGGCCAATCCCATCGGTCTCATCGTGGCCGTGGTGGCTGGTGCTGCTTTCCTCATTTACAAATACTGGAAACCGATTGCAGCCTTCTTCTCTGGCCTGTGGGCGGGCCTCAAGGCGGGACTGGCTCCACTGGCCCCCGCTTTCCGCCAGTTCGCCGCCCTGGCCACGACGGCGCTGTCGCCGATCACGACACCCTTGCGTGCCCTCTGGAATTGGCTGTCGCGCATCTTCGGGCAGGTTGAGGATACCGGCGGTGCGGCCCGCAACCTGGGCGTGGCCGTGGGTCAAGGCGTGGCGCGTGCCATCCTCTGGGTGGGCCGCTTGGTCAAGTCGGTTTTCGAGCTGCCAGGCAAGTTCTTTGATGCAGGCGCAGCCATCGTGCAAGGGCTATGGCGTGGCATCGAGTCGCTGGCCAGCAAGCCTATCGAGGCCATCAAGAAGATTGGCACCGACGTGGCCGGGGCGTTCAAGAGCCTGCTTGGCATCCGTTCACCGTCCCGTGTCTTCATGGGCTTCGGCGCGAACATCGGCGAAGGTGTGGAAGTGGGCATGGGGCGGACGGTGGACAAGGTGCGCCAGGCCGCCGGAGCTTTGGCGCTGGCCGGTGTGGCTGGTTTCGGCCAGCCTGCGCTGGCAACGCCTGCTCCGTACAAGGCCACGGTGTCAGCCGTCGCTCCGGCGGTGGCGGCAGGCCGTGTGCCCGATGTGCCCTCGCTGGCATCCCCCGTGGTGCCCGTGGTTCCGATGCCAGCAGTGGCTGCGGGTGGCGTGCGGGGCAGTGTCAGTGCCGTTGGGCCGGTACGCATGCCTGCCCAGGCGGCCGGGCAAGGTGCGGCGTTTGGTGGCGCGGTCACGGTGCATTTCAGTCCGACCATCCAGGTCAATGGCGGTGGCGATGTGGGTGGCCAGGTGAAGACCGCCCTGGCAGACGGCTACCGTGAATTCGAGGCATTCATGCGCCGGTTCATGGCCGAGCAACAGCGGAGGAGCTTCTGATGCAATTCGCACTCCTGGGCGATGTCCAGTTCGAGCTGATCACCTATTTCGACGGCCTGGAGGGGCGCTTTGCCTCGGACTATGCCGAGCACGCCCTGATCGAAGGCAAGCCCCGCTTGCAGTGGATCGGCGAGCGCCTGGACGAATGGACGCTCAAGCTCAAGTTCCACCAGCTTTTCTGCGACCCGGAACTGGAGCTGGCCCGGCTGCGGGATGCGATGGCAACCCACGATCCTCTGCCCTTCGTGCTGGCCACGGGCGAGTACAAGGGGGAATTCGTCATTGCCGAGATTTCGGCGGTGTCCGAGCAGACGGATCGCCAGGGCGGCCTGGTCGAGGTGGCGGCCACCCTCAATCTGAAGGAATGCCCCGACCCGGAGGGCGAGCGCAGCGCCGAGTCCCGGTCTTCGGCAGTGGCGTTGTGGCGTGCTGATCGCCCCTTGCCCCCCGCCGTCAAAACGGGGCTGCTGGATCAGGCCAAGCCGAACATGGCCAGCACCTGGCTGAAGGATGCGATGGTGGCCGGGCGCGATGTGGTGGGGGCTTTCCGCGCAGCCAGCGATATCGTCTCGCTGGGTCGGCAGTTGGCTTCCAATCCTTTTATGGCCGTGGAGCGGTTGGCCTATGGCGTGCCCAGCTTTGACGGCCTGGCCAGGGCGGCGGATCGCTTTGGCGTCAGCCTTCAGCCGCTGACCAGCACGCTGGCGGAAGCCAGGCCACTCATGACGGTGGCCAGTCGGGTGGCGGGTGAAGCCCGCAGCGCATCCGGCGCATTGGGCGGGCTGACCACGGGCAACCTGGTGGGCCGTCTCGATGCCCTGGGCGGCAACCTCTCCAACATGGGGCGGCACCTGGATGTTGCCGCGCCGCAGCTTGCCCGGCTCTCTGCCCGTGTGGCGGTTCGGGAGGGGGTATGAACCATATCCGCCACATCACCACGGAAGGGGAACGCTGGGACTTGCTGGCGTGGCGCTACTACGGCGATGCCACGGCCTACGAGCGGATCATCACGGCCAATCCTGCCGTGCCATTCGTTGAGACCTTGCCGGGCGGGATTGAGTTGGCCATACCCGTGATTGAGGTGAGCGCCACGATTTCACCAGAGGAGCTGCCGCCGTGGAAAGTGTGACCCCCAAGACCCGTAAGCCGGTGCCGCACCCGGTGTTCAAAGTGCAGATGAACAACAAGGACGTGACCGCCGTGCTGACCCCTCATTTGCTGTCCGTCAGCTACGTGGATTTTCTCGAAGGCGAGGCAGACACCCTGGATGTTCGAGTGGAGGATGTCGATGGGCGTTTCCGTGGCAAGTGGTACCCAGCCAAGGGCCAAACGCTGGAGTTGGAGTTCGGCTACGAGGGGGAAACCTTGCAAAAGGCCGGGCTGTTCGAGATCGACGAAATAGAAGGCGAAGGCCCGCCCGATGTGGTGGTGATCCGTGCCATCGCCGCCGGGGTCAAAAGCCCTCAGCGCACCCACCAGGGCAAGGCTTACGACAACACCACGCTGGCCGCCATCGCTCAACAGGTGGCCCGCCGCTTGAAGTTGCAGCTCAAGGGCAAGATCGAACCGATCAAGATCACCCGCGTCACGCAAATCCACGAGAACGATCTGACCTTCATGCGCCGCCTGGCGGGGGAGTATGGCTACGCCTTCAGCGTCAAGGGCAGCAAGATGGTGTTCTTCAAGAAGGCCGAGCTGCGCCAGTGCAAGCCGATCCTGGTGCTCAACCGTACCGACCTGACCCGGTATCACATCCGCGACAAGATCATGGGCGTGCCGAAGGATGCCCAGGTGGCTTACCACGACCCGAAAACCAAGCGGCTGAAGCATTACAAGGTACGCAACACCGACGTTGCGACCAGCGATGACCGGATCAAGCTGAACGTGCGGGCGGAAACCGATGAGCAGGCCAGGGTCAAGGCACAGGCCGCCCTGGACGATGCTAATGCCGACGCCACCCAGCTTGAGCTGACGGTAATCGGCAACCCCAAGCTGGTGGCCGGGATCAACTTCTCACTGGATGGCATGGGGCGCTTCGGCGGCACCTACCAGGTGGTCAGGAGCCGCCACGACATCGAGCGCGGTAGCGGCTACCGTACCGAGATCGAGGCCAAGCGGGTGCAGGAGGGCAAGGCCAATGGCTGAGAATACCGGCGGCGTGTCGTTCAAGGTGGGGGTTATCCATGCCTCGCGCCCTGGCTTTGCACAGGTGACCTTCCCCGATCTGGATGGCCTGGTCAGCGCCTGGCTGCCGGTGGTGATGCGAAAGTCGCTCAAGGACAAGGAATGCTTCACCCCCGATCTTGGCGAGCATGTGGCCTGTGTGCTCGATGAGAACTTCGAGAATGGGGTGGTGCTGGGCGCGGTGTATTCGGATGCCGATGCGCCGCCAGTGGCCAGCCACGACAAGCTGCACTTCCGCTTTTTCGACGGCGGCAGTTTTGAGTATGACCGCAGCAGCGGCACGCTGACCATCGTGACCACCGGGCCGGTAAATGTGACGGCCGCAGGGCCGGTGACGGTGAAAGCGCCCAGTGTGACCATTGACGCGCCGGAGACCACCATTACTGGCAACCTGCTGGTGAAGAAGAAACTGACCTACCAGGGAGGGATGGCCGGTAGCGGTGGTGAGGGCGGCGCGTCAGCCGTCATTGATGGCGGCGTGCAGGTCAATGGCGACGTCAACGCCACGGGCAGCGTCATGGACGGTAGCGGAAACTCGAACCACCACAGCCACTGAGGCGGCCTGATCCGTCCGTTTTGGGGCGGATCAAACATTAAAGCCCTTTAATATCCGGCAGGCGAGGCGGTGGGCATCCTACGCCCATGAGCCGCGTAGACCGCATTACCCATCAAGACTGGCAGCCCGCCCTGGGCACCGATGACATCGTCGGTGGCCTGGAGGATATCGACCAGTGCATTCGCATCATCCTGGGCACGCCCCTGGGGAGCGATCCGCACCGTCCTGACTTCGGCTCCAACATCCACCGTTACATCGACTGGCCGCAAGACCGTGCCGTGACCTACCTGGTGCGCGAGGTTTTCCGGGCTGTGCGCCGTTGGGAAAAGCGCGTCGGCGAGATGGATGTGCGGGTCAGCCATGAAGTTGCGGCCTTGGTGATCACGGTGGTCTGGCGGCCTGCCAGTGGTGGCAGCGAGAACACGACTGCGCTGAGGTTCGACCAATGAGCACGCTGCCCGAGCCGAACTTCATCGACCGCGATCCGCAAGCCATCACTGCGGAAATGGTGGCCAGCTACGAGGCCATGACCGGCAAGACGCTCCAGCCCGCCCAGGTGGAGCGATTGATTGTTGACCTGTTCGCCTACCGGGAAAGCCTGGTTCGCATCGGCATCCAGGAGGCTGCCAAGCAGAACCTGGTCGCTTTTGCCAGAGCGCCCATGCTGGATTACCTGGGCGAGTTGGTCGGGGTCTATCGGCTGGCAGCCAAGACCGCCCGCGCCGATGTGCGCGTGGTCTTCGCCCAGCCCTTGGCCACAGCCTTGGAGATTCCGGCAAGCACTCGGTTCGAAGCTTCCGGCATCCAGTTTCAGGCGACCGGCAAACAGATCGTGGCGGCTGGCACCGTGGAAGTGGATGTGCCGGTCGAGGCGGTTGAGTCCGGCGTGTCGGGCAATGGCTTTCTGCCTGGCCAGATCAATACGCTGGTCGATGAATTGGGGGTCGATGTCGCCTCGGTGGCCAACGTCGGCATCACCTACGGCGGGAGCGAGGCGGAAAGCGATGACCGCCTGCGCGAGCGCATCCGCCTGGCTCCTGAAGCCTTCACGGTGGCGGGTTCCTTCGGGGCCTATCGCCACCACGCCATGAGTGCCCATCAGGACATCGTCGACGTCGCTGTCATGGGGCCGGACTTGATCCTTGCGGACGGTCTTCTGGTGTCGAGCAATGACATCCCGCCCGGCGTGGTGCGCCTGTTTCCCCTGGCCAAGACGGGCTTGCCGCCCCAGGTGATCCTGGATGCGGTAGCAGTCACCTGCACGGCGGACAAGGTGCGCCCCCTGACTGACTTGGTGGAAGTGCGCGTGCCGGTCGAGGCTCCCTTTGCCATCGTGGCCCGCCTGACCTTGTACCGCGACCAGGAGGCGGCCCCGGTGCTGGCCGCTGCCCGTGCCGCTGCCGACAGCTATGTCGCAAAGCAGCAGGCCAAGCTGGGGCGCGACGTGGTGCCGTCGCAGATCGTGGCCGCGCTGTCCGTGCCGGGGGTGTATCGCGTCGAACTGGTCAGCCCGGCCAACCTGATCCAGGTGCCGATGGAAGGCTGGGCGCACTGCACCGGCATCGATATCCAGTTCGCGGGAGGGGCCGATGGCTGACCTGACGCCCCCGGTCATTTCGACCGACCCGAAGCTGAAGGCGCTGGCCGCTCTTTCCGAGCGGCTCTCGACGCTTGATTTGACCCCGGTGTTGACCAACCTGGTCGATGCGGTGGAGGCCGACGTGCTGCCCTGTCTGGCCGACCAGTTCCACGTCATGGGCGATGAGGGCTGGTTGCTGGCCAACACCGATGAGCGCCGCCGCAAGCTGATCAAGCAGTCCATCGAGATTCACCGCCACAAGGGCACGGTGTGGGCGGTCAAGAGCGTGCTGGAAGCCTTGGCCGTTTCTGCCGAAGTGACCGAGTGGTGGCAGACCGTGCCGCGTGGTGCGCCGTACACCTTCGACCTGCTCGCCTGGGTGAATGACAACCTGAGTGACACCAGCGCGGTGCTGTCTCCGGAGACTTACCAGCGCCTGCGCCGCCTGGTGGATATGAACAAGCCCGTGCGCAGCCACTTCAGCTTCCGCGTTGGGGCACGTTTCGACGATGCCCTGGGAGCCGCTAACGCCAGCCAGGTAGCCGCCGTGGGGCGCTGGCCAGCCGATGCCGTTGCCGTACAGCCGCCCCCGGCGGCCAACCCCATCCAGGTCGCCGGGGCTGCCGATTCGCAGGCCCTGGGGCGCTGGACAGGTGTCCCGGCTGCCGTGCAGCCGCCGCCTGCCATCCATCTGTTGCGTGCGGCCTCTGCCGCCCGTTCCTTAACCGTGATTCGCATCTCAATGGAGGCTCGATGAGTACGCCTTTACAACCGGTCATCCTCGAAGCGGGGCTTGCCGCCGTCTGGCGGGCCACCAATGACGGCGTGGCCGCCCAAATCACCCACATTGCCCTCGGCGATGCTGGGTATGTGCCGTTCCAGTCCCAGGTGGGCATGCGCTCCGAGCGCGTCCGCTACCCGGTGGCCGATGGCTCCCGCGTCTCACCCCGGCAAATCCACCTGACCGCCCTGGCCGATGGCGCTACCGAGTTCTGGGTGCGCGAGGCCGCCTTCATCCTTTCGGACGGCACTGTGTTCGCCGTCTGGTCGCACCCGACCACGGCGCTGGCCTACAAATCCGCCAACGTCGATCTGCTGCTGGCTTATGACCTGGAACTGACTGCCGTCCCGGCGGGATCGGTGGTGGTGGAAAGCACCGGCGCCGGGCTGAATCTTGCCCTGTCTGCCGAACTGGCCGCGCTGGCTGCCGCTCAGGTTTCCGGCATGCTGCGCGACCTGCACCAGCAGGATCGCCTGACCGCCGTCGAGGGCCGGGCCGGTGGCCTGGAGCAAGCCCGCGACCAGATGCGGACTGATCTGGAGAAGGCCCGCGCCTACACCGCCAAGGTGGAAGCCGAAACCGACACCCTGGGCAAGGTCGCCGCCTGGCAGTCCGAATCCCAGGCCGAGGTGCTGCGCGGCATGGGGCAATCCGGCCTGTACCTGACGCGGGGCTACACCTTCGGCGGCAATGCGGCCTTCGACCGCCCCTTCGCCGAGAACTGGAACCCGGCAGGCATCCACAACCATCCCAACTATGACGGCATGCCCGGTACCGCCGAGTTTTCGACCATCGTCAACGGCTACTACCTGCGCACCCGCCACAACGACTACCTGCTGCGCCGCCCGGCCAATGCCGGTTCGGCCTTCCTGGCCACCGAGGCGGTGTCCGCCCCGGCGCTGCCTGCCGCCGTGGCCAATGCGGGCGACGTGGCCGCGCAGATCGCCGCGATGCGTGGCCTGTTCGCCGACTACGCCGCCGGGCAGTGGCCTGCTGGTTTCGGCTGGACGCTCTCCTACGTCGAGTTCTGGTTCGAGCCGCTGTCCGCCGCCTTTGGCGACACCTTCGACAGCTTCCGCCACCAGCAGCGCATTTCCGACCTGGACAGCGCATTCCGCGAGGCCATGCGCTACAACGCCGGGGGCTACAAGGATCGTTTCGAGAACGTCCCCTACGAGCCGCCCGTGGTGCGTTGGATCGAGAACGGCAAGCCGGTACTGGCCCGCCTGCGCTACCGCATCGCCGCCGTCGATGTCTCGCACCTGGGCGACCTGCGGCCCCACATCGAGACTGTCGATGACCCGGCCTACCGGCAGGGCTTCGGACGCGACTCGGGGCGCTTCCGGGTGCTGGAGGGCGACAACGCCCCCGGCAAACTGGATGAGCTGATGGCCGCCATTCCCGGCCTGGACGGCGCTGGGGCCAACCTCGCCGAAACCTACCGGGAATACGGCATCGACACCACGATCCGCCGCTGGGACGGCGCGGCAGCGACCAACGCGGCCTACTACAACCGCTTCGCCCGCGCCTGGGCCGATGCCGCCAACCGCGATGCCTTCCACCGGGGCTTCAACGATCCGACCCTGTTCGCCGCGCTGACCACCCGTGGCGAGGTGCTGCCGATGGGCATGGATGGCCGGGTGTATCGCTTCAGCTACGCCATCCCCTTCGAGCTGGTGCTGCGCACCCCGCTGGAAGGCTGGAATCCGCATGGCCTGCCCGAGGCCGGGAACCTGAGCGGCGCTGGCAGCCAGGCCGACCCGTACAACGGCTGGCGGCGCGACGGCACCTTCTACCGCGTGCCGACCGCCTTCTATTCCGGCGGTGCGCCGGGCGATGCCGCCGACACCGGCATGGCCGATGCCTGGGTGAGCGACGGTGGCGGCACGGCCCGCAGCGTCAAGGGCAGCGGCATCTACGTCGGCCTACCGGAAATCGCCGGTATCGGCTCCATTCGGGTACGCCACCCGATCTACCCGGTTTTCCACGAAGGCAGCCATGCCTTTGCGGAATTGCAGGGGCTGCGCCGGGAGCAGGGGGAAACCCTCGCTTCTCTGGCCACCAGCCTCATCGACACCCAGCGTCGGCAAATCGCCCCGCTGACCGTTTAACCCACCCCTCAAAGGAGTAACACCTCATGAGTCTCGAAACTCAAATCGCCAACCTAGTGGCGGCGACCAACCAGCTTACCGGCGAGGTGAGCGGGAAGATGACCCAGATCGATCAGCGGGTCGAACAGAAGCGCGGCGAACTGGATGCCTGGCGATCTGCTGCTCGCCACGAGTTTGTGTTCCCGACGACGATGCGCTACGGAAACGTTAGCCACAACAAGGCCGAGTTGCTCGTGAATAACGCTGCCAACGTCAGTGCCGACCCGGCAAAAAGTAAGTGGGTTCGTTGCGGCATGAACCTCGACTCGAAATCACGCGGATATTTCTCCGAGGGTTCTCTCGTTGTCGTCTGCCTTGATCGCGCCATTACAGCCCCTCCGGGTCACTATCAGAACCCACCTTACTCCAGTGATTGGAGCGCAACGTATATGCAGTTCGTGATCGCGAACGAGTCTGCGACGTCCGAAGGTATCGATGCTCGGCTGGCCGCTTTGGGCATTACTCCTGAATTGGCCGGTGCTTGGTCGGATCACTCACATCGCGTGCGTACTACGGCTGTGAGCGTTCCCTCCCTGCATCCCTATTCGCAGCTATTTGTCCGATTCGTCAATCTGAGTTCCTACGATCCTCAAGGTCGTGTGCCTCAGGACATTTTGAGCTTTGGCGGCGATGGCATTTTTGCCATCGACCATGTTGCGGCCTATCCGTTTTCCTTTTGAGGTGCATGATGAAAGAACAGACTGTTGACACGACGATTCCTCTTGACCCGGTTGCTATCAAAGAGTTGGCCGATTCCATTAATGCGGATGTAATCCGCCGAATGTGCGGTGCCCACATCGAGCGCCACTACCCGACCTACAAGCAGCTCAACCTCATGCGCTCCGGCACCAAGGCCGAGCGGGACAAGTTGGACGCCTTCATCAACGCCTGCCGGGACTGGAGCAACGGCGAGAACCCCGATCCCGCCTCCCTTGAGGCCATTCAGCCGTGAAGTGGCCATACCTGACCCGTTACACCGATGAACTCCCCGAGGGCGTCGGTGGCGAGGCGCGTGGCCCCCTGGTGCGTATCCGCACGAAATACCGGGATGACCAGGGTATCCACGCCCACGAGTACGAGCATGTGCGCCAGTGGTGGACGGCGGGGCTGGTCGGGGCGGCGCTGATCGTGGTGTTCGCATTGGCCATCCACATGCCGCAAGTCGCCAGCCTGGCTGCGCTGGGCTTTCTGGCCCACCCGTTGGGTTACGCCCTCTGGCCACGCCACCGGCTGTGGTGCGAGGTGCAGGCGTATCGGGAACAGATGCGGCACCCCGACTGCAACGGCGGCTTTTTGACGCTGGAGGATGCCGCCGAGCGGCTGGCCAATCCGCGTTATCGCTTGGGGATCACGGCAGCCGATGCACGTCGGCTGCTGGCCTGACAGGAGGAATCGACGATCAACTGAGAAAAGAAGGAAGCGACCGCCTGGTGTTAGAGCACCGGGCGGCCCCGCAGAACTTGCAGCCGTAACTGCAAACCGTTGGCCAGGGCTTCCCCCACCTGTGCACAGGCATAGGAAGTCTAAGGCGGTTTTGACAATACGAAAATGTTTTGCAAATGCTGCAAGAAGATATCCGCTGCGGCCAGTGCCAGAGAAAGCTGGCAGTGGGCCGCTACATCGAGATGGAAATCAAGTGCCCGCGCTGCGGCACCATGAATCACCTGAAGGCCACGAGCCTCACGCCTGAACGCCATCGAGCGTCTGACTTTGGAGATGACGATGAGCGAAATCCCGCAACGAGTGATGCCGGGTGACATCTGGCATATTGGCAGGCACCGGTTGGCCTGCCTGGACGCAACCGACCCCTGGGGGGTTGCCAGGCTGTTCGGCAAGGAAACCTGGGACGTTCTGCTGACCAGCCCGCCGTATGCCCACCAGCGCACCTACGGCCTGCCCAACTTCGACTGGTCGCGGCTGATGGTCGGGGCGACAGAAGCCGCCCTGCGCCATGCGTCGGAGCGGTTCCATGCGCTGTTCAATCTGGGCCTGGTGCATCGGCATGGCCGGGTGGATGAATACTGGCGAGCCTGGCTGATCGCCTGTCGGCGGCTGGGGCTGCCGCTCTACGGCTGGTATGTCTGGGACAAGTGCTTCGGCTTTCCTGGAAACCATCATGGCCGCCTCAGCCCCTCCCACGAGTTCATTTTCCACTTGGCCCGCAATCCGTGGTCACCCGCCAAGTGGCTCAAGAAGAAACACCTGGCAGTGCGCGGTGGCCAGGGTAGCCGGACTTGTGACGGTCGGCTGCGTCCCTGGTCAAGCCCCCAGGCTTGCGCCCAGCCGACGAAGATACCGGACAGCGTAATCCGCTTGCCCAGCGAGCGACGGCGTGGCATCCATACCCGGCACCATCCGGCAGTGTTCCCGGTCGATCTGCCATTGTTCCTGCTGCGGACGTTCGGCCAAGCGGGTTGCGTGGTCTATGAGCCGTTCGCGGGCAGTGGCACCACCATCCTGGCCGCCGAGCAGCTTGGCATGACGGTCAGGGCAGTCGAGATCAGCCCGCACTACTGCGACCTGATCCTGACCAGGGTCGAACAAGAAACGGGCATCCAGCCTGTGAAGGAGGTGTGACATGGCCACACCTATCGTTCCCTGGATCGGCGGCAAGCGTCGGCTGGCCAAGCGGATTCTGCCCATCTTCCCGGCCCACGAATGCTATGTGGAGCCGTTCGCAGGCGGTGCCGCCCTGTTCTTCTTGAAGGATCAGTCCGATGTCGAGGTGCTCAATGACATCAACGGCGAGCTGGTGAATCTCTACCGGGTCGTGAAGCACCACCTGGAAGAGTTCGTCAGGCAATTCAAGTGGGCGCTGATCAGTCGGCAAATCTACGGCTGGCTCAAGCAGACACCGGAGGAAACGCTGACAGATATCCAGCGGGCAGCCAGGTTCTATTACCTCCAGAAGATGGCCTTCGGCGGCAAGGTGGCCAATCAGACCTTCGGCACGGCCACGACCTCGGCACCGCGCCTGAACCTCCTGCGGATCGAGGAGGAACTATCAGCCGCCCACCTGCGGCTGTCCCGTACCTACATCGAACACTTGCCCTGGGATGAGTGCATCCGGCGCTACGACCGGCCCCACAGCCTGTTTTACCTCGACCCGCCCTACTGGGGCACCGAGGGGTACGGCGTGGGCTTCGGCCTGGATCAATACGCCCGGATGGCGAGCCTGGCCAAGTCCATCAAGGGCAAGATGGTCATTTCGGTGAATGACATCCCGGAGATGCGCCAGGTGTTCGATGGACTGGAGATGGAGCGTCTGGAGATCAGCTACACCGTGGGCGGTGCTGGCCGCAGCAAGGCCGTCTCCGGGGAGCTACTGATCCGCAACTGGTGATCCAGCACAGACGACAAAGGGGCCGATGGCCCCTTGTCTCTGCGTCGATAGAATGAAAATGTGTTTGAGCCGGTACAAACGATCAGGCCGGTGATTTATCCTGAGATTTCGCGTGAGTTTTCGCGGCGCGCTTCACCAGACACCATGAACAAACCACACCGACGTTCATCACGTTCAAAACGCTCTTTCATGAAGCGTTTGGCGGGACAAAGACGCTTGCTCGCGCCGGCCGCCCTGGTCCTTCTCGCCGGTCTCGGAGGCGGCGCCTACTACCTGGCGCGTGGCCATGCCAGCCCGGAACAGCGCATCGCGAGCGCGAAACAACTGGAACTGGCTGGGGACCGCAAAGGAGCCGCCATCGAGATCAAGAATGCCCTTCAGCAAACGCCAGACAATGGCGAGGCACGCTTCCTGCTCGGGCGTATCCATTACGCCAACAACGATTTCGTTAACGCGGAAAAGGAACTGCGACAAGCAATGAGCAAGGGCTACCCAGCGCCGGAAGCGTCAATCCTGCTGGCACGTACCCTGCTGGCATTACGCCAGCCCAAGAAAATTCTTGCTGAAATCAAGGTATTGCCGGGCGCCACCGCCGACGCCAATGCCGCGATTCTGGCGCTTCGTGCCCAGGCTTACGCCCTGTCGGGTGACAAAGCCAGCATGGAAAACAGCCTGCGCCAGGCGGACGGCCTGGTCGCTGAGCATCCCGACACCTTGGCATTCCGCGCCGGGCAGGCCTACGCCAGCGGCCATGCCGAAGAAGCTCTGGCGGCGGTGGAGAAAGCCATCGCCAAGGCGGGCAAGCGCGTTGACCTGCACGTCATGAAGGCTGATCTGCTCCGCGCCTCGAAGCGTCGCGAGGAAGCATTCAAGGCTTACAGCAAGGCGCTGGCGCTCGATCCCAGCAATCTGCCTGCCCGGCTTGCTGTCGCTCAACATTACCTAACGGCCGCGAACCTCGACCAGGCGCAGGCTGAACTGAAGACGTTGCAAGGCTATGCGCCGAATAACCTGATGGGGCGCTATCTCGAGGGTTTGATCGAATTCCGGCGCAAAAACCTCGACGCGGCCAATAACAAATTGCAGGAAGTGCTACGCAGCGCACCGGACTTCGCCCCCGCCAATCTACTGGCGGGGGCCATCGCCCTTAGCCAGGGCAAGCGTGAGAGCGCCATAAGCCACCTGAATCGGGTTCTCGAAGTCGCGCCCGACCATATTCTGGCGCGTAAATTGCTCGCTACCGCCATGCTCGAATCCGGCCAGGCGAAGCGCGCGCGCGAATTGATCGCCAACATCAAGGACGATGATCACGATGTCCAATTGTTGTCCCTGCAAGGCAACATTGCCTTGCGCCAGGGCTCGTATCAGGAGGCTCGCAACAAACTTGAAAAGGCCTCCGCGCTGGCGCCAGACAACACCGCGCTGACCCGCGAACTGGCGGCCAGCCGGCTGGCGAGCGGCGATGAGCGGGGCGCGATCGAAGCGCTCACCCAGTTGGCCGAAAAGGACACCACAACCCACCAGGCCGATGTGCTGCTGGTCATGACGCACGCCAAGGCCAAGCGCTATGACGAGGCGCTCAAGGTGGTGGCCGAACTTGAGCGCAGGCACCCTCGCCTCCCGCTGGCCGAAAACCTGCGCGGCACGATTTATCTATTACGCAATGATGCCGCTCTGGCGCGGAAGTCCTTCACCAAGGCTTTGGAAATCGATCCCGGGTATCTGCCGGCGGCAAGCAATCTGGCGCGCCTCGACCTGGTCAACAAGGACATCAAATCAGCACGCGCGCGCTTCCAGAAAGTGCTCCAGAAAACTCCAAAAAACGCGCGTGCCCTCATCGCCCTGGCGCAACTGGCGGCACTCGAAAAGAACGAGCCCGAGTTTCTCAGCTTGCTCGAACAGGCCAAGAAAGCCGCGCCATCCGACGCAACCTCACGGCAAATGCTGGCGCGTTACTGGCTGAGCAAGCGTGATGCTGGAAAAGCGATGGTGGAAGCGCGCTCCGCCCTCGATGCCACCGGCAAACCGGAGTTCCTGGACGCGATCGGCGCCGCCCAGTTGCTGCAGAATGACACGGCCAATGCGCTGGCGACCTACCAAAAATGGGCCAACAGCAACCCAAACAACCCCCTTGCGCATTACCGGCTTGCGCTGGTCCAGAACCTGGCCAAGGATCGCCCGGGCGCGCTCAAGTCCCTGGACAAAGCCTTGGCGCTTTACCCAGGCTTTGCCGACGCCAGTATTCAGAAGGCGCTTCTGCTGGGTCTGGAAGGAAAGCAGGAGGAAGGCATCAAGCTCGCGCGTGCCCTTCAGGCCCGTACCCCCAACTCGGCTGCCGGCTATATGGCCGAGGCGGAGATTCTATTTGGCGCCAAGCGCTATCTCGATGCTGGCAAACTCTTCGCCAAGTCGGCGCAAATAGCCGGGCAGGGCCAACCTTTGGTGCGAGCCCAGCAGGCCTATGCCGCCGCCGGCCAGGCGGTTGAGGGCGAGAAACTGCTCGAGCAATGGCTCAAGGCCCATCCCAATGATCACGCCCTGCGCCATGTCCTGGCGCAGGCCCAACTCAACGGCAAGCGCCTGAAGGAAGCTGCCGACAACTACCGCATCTTGATCCGCGCGAATCCGCGTGATCTGGTGGCCTACAACAATCTGGCGTGGCTACTGGGTGAATTGAAGGATCCGCAAGCCCTGGCGATGTCCGAGCAAGCGTACAAACTGGCGCCCAAGAACGCCGCCGTTATCGACACGTATGGTTGGCAGCTCGTACTGGCAGCCCAGGCCAAACGCGCCATTCCCTACCTGCGGGAGGCACTCAACATGGTTCCCAACAGCCCTGAGATTCGCTGGCACCTTGCGACAGCTCTGGAGAAAGCGGGCGACAAGAACGGAGCGATAACCGAGCTGGATCGCTTGCTGTCCAGTCATATGGCCTTTCCCCAGGAATCGCAGGCACGCGTCTTATTGCAGCAATTGAGGAAGGCGGGAGGCTGACCGATTTGCCAAACTGCTTTCCTGGATGATTGGTTTTCCCATTGATATTTGAGCATTTGAGCAAGAAATTCAGATAAAGGATTTTCCCGATGCATCAACCTTCCAACTTGATTACGACTTTGGTCTTTACCGCTGCTGTCACGCTGACCGCCTGTGGCGGCAAGAGCCCGGAAGCACATATCCAATCCGCCAAAGAAGCCATCCTGGCGGCGGATTACAAGGCTGCAACCATTGAGCTGAAGTCCACGCTGGAAGCTGCACCTAGCAACGTAGAAGCGCGCCTGCTGCTAGGGCAGTCATTTCAGGCTCAGGAGCATTGGGCGAACAGCGAAAAGGAATTCAGAAAGGCTTTGGAACTCGGGGCTTCGCCCGAGCAAGTTCTGCCCTCCTTGGCCCGTGCACTGGTCCATCAAGGGAAATACCAACAGGCTCTCGACTTGGCGCTACCCGACTACGGACTAGGTGCACAGGCGTTAGCCTCTGTAAAGGCTGAACGTGCCAATGCGTACATGGCGCTCGGCAAGCCTCAGGAAGCCGCTCAGGCTATTGAAGAAGGCGAGAAATCACTGGCCGGGCTCGGTCCGACCGATATTTCAAAAGACCTGTATTTGGCCAAGGCGTATCTAGCGTTGATAAACAAGCAGCCTGGCGAGGCATTGTCGCTCCTGGATGCAATCCTGAAAAAGGACAGCAAATTTATCGAGGCCATGGATATGAAGGCCCAATTGCTGCTGGGAGACAAAAAGGTCGCTGAGGCATTCAAGGTCTATGAACAGATTGTGGCCACAAATCCGAAACATTTCAGTGCGCATCTTGCCATTGCCGGCCTGCACCAGAGAAAAGGGAATCTTGATGCGGCGGACAAATCGGTCCAGGCCGCTGAAAAGATTGCGCCGGGTTCTCCTTTTGTTCTATACGCCCGAGCCAGCATTGAATTTAGCCGCGGCAATACCCGCAAGGCGAATGAAGCCATCCAGCAAGTTCTAAAGATAAGACCGGACCATCTGGCCAGCCGGCTGATCAGAGCTACCACCAGCCTTGAACTGGGCAATTACGAACAAAGCCAGAAGGACGCCGAATACTTCCTGGCTCAGCAGCCAGGCAATGCCTTTGCCGCCAGGGTACTGGCGGCAAACCAGTTGAAATCGAATAACTTCCAGGGAGCCTTGAATACGCTCACGCCTCTGCTCAAGGCCAATGCGAATGACGTGGCACTGCTGGCCCTGCTTGGCGAGGCGCACCTCAAGGCACGTGACTACAACAAGGCTATGGAATATCTCGACCGGGCATCCAAATTGGACCCAAAGAATGCCTATATCAAGAGCCAGCAGGCTACCGGCCTGCTGTATCAAGGAGAAACCGAACAGGCCATCACCATGCTGGAACGGGCCGCCAATCTGAGCGAAAAGCCGGGGCAGGCGGACATAACCTTGATTCTGCTGAAACTGAGTAAACAAAATTACGACCAAGCACTGCAGGCCATCGAGGTTTTCGAGAAAAAGTTGCCGAACAATCCGGTCACGCACAGCCTGCGCGCTTCCGCATACCTCGGTAAGAAGGACCCCGCCTCCGCGCGCAAATCATTGGGAAAGGCACTGGCCGCCGATCCCAAGTTCTTTCCTGCCGCCGCCACCCTGGCCACCCTGGACTTGCAGGACAAGAACCCCCAAGCAGCACGTAGCCGCTTCGAATCCATACTGGCGCATGACCAAGCCAATGTATCGGCCATATTGGCCTTGGCCGAGTTGGCACAAGCCGGCAAGCACGATGAAGAGTATCTCAATTGGCTGATGAAGGCGGTCAAGACGAATAGCAAGCTCGTGCAGCCACACCAGTTGCTGATCAGCTATTACCTGTCCAAGCAGCAAAATGCCAAGGCTCTGGCGCAAGCGAGAGACGCGGTTCAACAGCATCCTGAAAGTCCCGTTGCCCTCAAACTGCTCGGCGCCACCCAACTTGCCACGGGCGACACCAATGCCGCACTGGTTACCTTCAAGCAGATGGTAGTGAAGGCGCCTGATTCCTCGGACACCTATTACCGTCTGGCAATGGCTCAAGTCGCGGCCAAAGACAGGCGATCAGCGCGTATTAGTCTGCAAAAAGCGATTCACTTGCAGCCAGGCTTCATCCAGGCTCAGGACGCACTGATTCGGCTTGAAATGTCAGAAGGAAAATCGGGGGCGGCCCTGGCGGTAACCAAACAAATGCAAATGGAAAGCCCCAAAGCCACTCTCGGCTTCGAGCGAGAGGGCGACATACACCTGGCCCAAAAACGTCATTCCCTAGCCATCCATGCCTACCAACGGGCTATTGACCTGGGGGCGGGCACCACCGGCCAAATCAAGTTGCTTCATGCACTTAATCTCTCAGGTGACACACGAGGTGCTGAACAACGCTTGACGACCTGGATCAAGCAGCATCCCACAGATATCCTCGCGCGCAATTTCGCCGCGGAGTTTTACACGCAGGCTGGGCGCGACCAGGAAGCTATCATCCAATACGAGGCAGTACAGCGTTTAGCTCCACCCGAAGCCGCCCTTCTCAACAATCTTGCCTTGCTCTACCAGCGTATGAATGACAAGCGGGCGCTGGGAACAGCCGAACAGGCCCTCAAGCTTGCTCCCGATCAACCACCGATGCAGGATACCCTGGGCTGGATTCTGCTGGAACAGGGGCAGATTCCGCGTGCTTTGGAACTCCTGCACAGCGCGGCGAGTAAAGCACCCAAGTCAGCAACGCTACGTTACCACTATGCAGTTGCCCTGGCCCGCTCCGGCAAGAAGGCGGAAGCGAAGAAGGAGCTGGAAGCCGCCATCGCCAGTGGCCAGAAAATACGTGAACTGGAAGCTGCCAAGGCCCTACTCAAAAGCCTGTGAGCAGAAGTCGAGTATCTCCTGAGCAGTGCTTCCACGGACTGAGTCCATGCATCCGGGCGGCTAACAATCAGACACACCTAACCCCACTCTAGCGAAGAGTGTTTTCATCGCCAGTTCCGCGGGGTTTTGGAGACAGGGTTAAAAAGATCAAGAATGAGCCCGCATTACTGCTACTTGCGGTTTGTCTGCCCGCAGCCTGTGGCATGGCCGCAGCCCATTGATTGCCCATTCAAGAATGCACTCGCTATGCTTCGGCAGGCGCTCATTTGCAGCACAGGAAAATGACACCAACGATCACCGCCAACACGCTCCTGGTCGACTTTCGCCTGGCCCAACGCAACATCCTGCGTCAGCGGCGTCGGAGTGCTATCGCCATCGCCGCGATCGGCTTTGGTGTCATCGCCATGATGCTTTCCGTCGGCTACATGGAATGGGTCTATTGGGCCAACCGCGAGCTTGCCACGGTCAACCAGCTAGGCCACGTGCAGGTGGCAAAACCTGGCTACCACGAAGATGGGCTGGCGGACCCCTATCACTATCTGATGCCGGCACAGTCTCCTGCCCTGCAGACCCTGCAGCGGCTTCCCGAGGTGCGCAGCGTAGCACCACGATTGACTTTTAACGGCCTCATCAGCCATGGCGATAGCACGCTGTCGTTCATCGGCGAGGGGATCGATCCAGCGGTAGATCCCTCCTCGCGTAACCTGGTGGTGATCGCGGGGAAACTCCCCTCCAACCAGGAGCCCAAGGGCATCGTCATGGGCGCGGGCCTGGCGGCCAATCTCGGGGTGAAAACCGGCGATACCGTCATCCTCCTCAGCAACACCGCATCCGGCGGCATCAACGCCATCGAGGGCAGGGTTCGTGGCCTGATCTCCACCTCCATGAAGGCTTTCGATGACAGCATCCTGCGTGTGCCCATCGAGGCGGCACGTGAGTTGCTCCGTACCAAAGGGGCCCACCTCTGGGTGGTGACCCTGCATAACACGGACATGACCGGCCAGGTCATGGCTCATCTGAAGAACGAGCCGGCTCTGGCTGGCTATGAGGTGGTGCCCTGGACCAGGCTAGCGGACTTCTACAACAAGACCGTGGCCTTGTTCTCACGCCAGATGGGCGTGGTCAAGCTCATCATCGCCGTCATCATCGTACTCAGCATCAGCAACACCATGACCATGAGCGTGATGGAACGTACCGTGGAAATTGGCACCGCCATGGCACTGGGCGTACGCCGCCAGCGCATTCTGGTTCTCTTTCTTCTGGAGGGGGGGCTGCTCGGTGCCATCGGCGGGATTTGTGGGGTGATTCTGGGCTACCTGGCCGCCCAAGCCATCTCGGCGGTGGGCATCCCCATGCCACCCGCCCCAGGCATGTCGCGTGGCTTCGTTGCCGGCATCATCGTGACGCCGTCGATTGTCTTTGATGCCCTGCTGCTGGCCGTGTCCACCACCCTCATCGCCAGCATCTACCCGGCCTGGCGCGCATCCCGGCTGGTTATCGTCGACGCCCTCCGCCACAACCGTTAAATACGCCAGACCCATGTGGAAGCTCGCTCTTCGCAATGTCCTGCGCCACAAGGCCCGCACCGGCATGACGCTGCTTGCCATCATCGCGGGGGTAGTCGGCCTGATCCTGAGCGGCGGCTTCGTGCATGACATCTTCACCCAGCTCGGCGAGGTTCTGATCCATTCCCAGTCCGGCCACCTGCAAGTCGCCAGAACCGGCTATTTCGAGCGGGGCGCGCGTAGCCCGGAGAAATACCTGCTCATGGATGCTGAGCCGCTCCGCAAGAAGATCATGGAAAACCCCGCTGTCGAGGACGTATTGGGGCGCTTGTATTTCGCCGGACTACTCAACAATGGGCGTTCCGATCTGCCGATTATCGGGGAAGGGGTGGAGCCGGATCGGGAAGCCACGCTGGGCAGTGGCATGGCCATCACCGCGGGGCAACGCCTGCGGGGCACCGATGAACACGGCATGATGGTGGGGCACGGCCTCGCCCATGCGCTGAAACTGGTGCCAGGGAACTGGGTGACCTTGGTGATCAATACCCCCGAGGGCGCCCTGAACAGCCTGGAGTTCCAGGTGATTGGCACGTTTCAAACTTTTTCCAAGGACTACGATGCCCACGCGGTACGCATCCCTTTAGTCGCGGCGAGAGATCTGCTCGCCACCACCGGCATCAATACCCTGGTCGTCTCCCTGAAACAGACGCGGGATACCGAACCCATCGCGGCCTCGCTGGAAAAAGCATTTTCCAGGTCAGGACTGGAGGTGAACACCTGGCTGAAGCTGAATGACTTCTATGCCAAAACGGTAAAAATGTACGACGTACAGTTTGGCGTCCTGCGCATCATCATCCTGCTGATGGTGCTGCTGAGCGTGGTCAACAGCGTCAATATGAGTGTGTTCGAACGGGTGGGGGAATTCGGCACCATGATGGCCCTGGGCAACCGGAGCAGTCGCGTGATCGAACTCATCATTGCGGAAAACGTCATTATCGGACTGGTGGGTGCCGCATCCGGCGTCATTCTGGGCATGGCCCTGGCGCTGGCCATCTCGGCCATCGGCATCCCCATGCCGCCCCCCCCTAACGCCGACCTCACCTATATCGCCCACATCCGCATCGTTCCTTCGGTTGTGGCCGGCGCTTTCGCCGTTGGCCTCATCGCGACGGTCATGGCCGCCTGCCTGCCCGCGCTGCGGGTCCGCCGTATCCCCATCGTCGATGCGCTGCGCCAAAGCATTTGACGATGTGTGCATAGCCGCCAGCCTTGGGAAATCACGCCGCTTCAATTAGCGCCGGTTTCCAGCCGGCTGCCTTGAGAGCCGGCAAGGATTACCGAAGGGTAGGGGCTTCATCAGCCGGCGCTACAAAGGCGTGAAAGCGCTCTTTCAGAAATCGTGGCGGACTTCCGCGTAGGCGCGATCCTGCTGGTCGTACTGGCCGAACAAGCCGGTGGGCGGGCCACCGAATACATCCAGGCCGAAGGTCACTTTCCAATTGGGCTGGAATCCCCAACTTGCCTTGGGACGGAACATCCAGTCGCTGCGATTGAGGCTATGCACGAGTAGCGCCTCAGCTTTCCAGTTGCCAGGGAAACTGTGGCTGACCAGCAATGACATGCCGTTTTCCGCCTTGGCCGGGATGATGTCCGGGTTGTGATCGAAGAAATAGCGCTGGAATAGCTGGGTATTCACTCGGGTATCGCTGCCGGGATTGAAGTCCAGCCCCACCGCCCAATCCAGGGTATTTTGCTTGACCACGCCGTCTGGGTCCGGAACCAGCAGATTGAAACGACGGCCGTTGGTGTAGACCGCCTCAGCCTTCAGCACCACTTCACCCAGGTCTTTGCCCAGGGTGCCACCGGCCTGCCAGATGCGGTCGTGGCGGGGGGTGAAGACATTCGGGGCAAACTGGTAGAAGGTGGGTGAGCTGTTCATGCTGCTATAGAAGAAACCGGACATATCCCAGCCCTTTGTGAGCTGCGTCAGCCGTACCCCGAAATTGCCGTGATCAATACCGGTGCCGGGCTTCACCTCATCGAGAATAAGGGGCCTGATCGCCGGCGGATAGGGATAGAAATCGGCGCCCGATCCGGGACGCGTGAAATCGCTCGGCTTGCCGATTCGGTCGTAACTTGGAAAGGGAATCCAGGCTACTTCCGCATGGAAATCGCCCGCGAAGTATTCGGCGCGCGCCGCCCATTGCGGGATACGCAGCACCTGGAAGTCGGGCAGGATGAATTCGCGCAAATCCTTGGCCGAAACCACATCGGCGAAGAACAGGCCAACCATCTCGCCCCACACGATGTGCTGGCGGCCAAGCCGCCAGTCCCAGCCTCCGGCCGATAAGTCGAGATAGGTCTCGCGCAACTGGAATTCGGCCCGCTGGTCGTCGCGTACCGCCTGCTGGTAAAAATCATTCAGGTCATAGATGGCGTTGTAGTCGAGACGGCCACTCAATTTCCACTGGATGCCTTGGCCAAGATGGCCTTGCGTGCCCAACTCCAGCCTGCCCATCGCCTTGGAGCCATGATCGGGCCTGGCGTAGGTATGCGCCAATTCAGCCTGGGCAAAACCCCGCACCCTGGAGGGGCCGCCTCTTGCACTGGCGGATTTGTGCGGGCGGGGAAATTCATCCTTGGTGGCCATCTCCTCACTGAACAAGGTCTCCTTGGAAAGCGGCAATGCCTCTTCAACTTTGCCGCCGTCGACTTTGCCACCAACTGGCTTGTCCAGGGCCGGCTCCAGCGCAAACAGATCCTCCTTGGAGGCAGGCAAGGACGGAGCTTCTGTCACGCTTACCGGACTGTCTTTGTGCTCTTCAGGCGCCGTGTCGAATAGCGCATCCCTGGACAGGGGGAGATCGTTTTCAGCCAGGCGCACCGGCGCGTTCCCTTCCGCTGCGCCGATGGCTTCCGCGCCCGCCAGTGAAGCCCATAGCGAGGTTCCCAGTAACGCGGCTGCCAGTATCCCAACCGGACGAAAAATCATGGTGTCATCTCCTGTGGCCTGGGTTCTGATCGACCCGCCCTGGCCGCTTTCCATTTGTCATCCACTTTCATGGCCAGCATGGCCACATGGCCGTCCTCGATGCGCACGAGACGGTCGGCCATCGACATGACGTGGCGATCATGGGTGGAAAAAATGAAGGTAGTACCGAATTCGCGGTTGATCTGTTTCATCAGGGCCAGGATGCCCTCGCCCGTCTTGCTGTCCAGGTTGGCCGTGGGCTCGTCCGCCAGCACGATGCGGGGGTTGATAGCCAATGCACGGGCGATGGCTACCCGCTGGCGCTGTCCTCCACTCAGTTGGCTGGGGGTATGGTGGGCGTATTTTTCCAGACCCACGACAGACAGGTAACGCTTGACCCGCTTGCGGCGCGCCTCCTTGCTGATCTCGGGCAACTGCAGCAACGGGTATTCCACGTTCTCCGCGGTCGTCAGCACCGGAAACAGGTTGAAGGTCTGAAAGATGAAACCTGTGGTGCGCGCACGCAAGTCAGCAAGTTCGTTGGAGGAAAGACCCGAGACCTCCCTGCCGTCGATGAATACCTTGCCCTGAGTGGGCGTATCGATACAGCCGATGATGTTCAGCAGGGTCGTCTTGCCACTGCCGGAGGGCCCAGCGATGGCCAGGAACACGCCTTCCTCGAAGGAAAGTGTAATATCGTGAAGCGCAACAACTTTTTGCTCCCCCAGCATGTATTCCTTGGTAACGCCTTCAACGCGGACAAGACTCATGGCAGGGTTTCCGTGTGGGGTTGCGACATTGGATAGGTGGCCGACATGTCCGTTTTAACGTTGTTATGCACTCGTTTCTCGCTGGTCAACCTGTGCCTTGTGATGGGGGTTGCCATCCCGGCCCTGGCCGAAAGCCCACAAGGGGAGGATGCCTTCGCGCGCAACCTGCTGGAACGTTCGGACGAGATCCGATTTCCACGGAAAGGCTTCCAGGTGGACATCAACATTGCCAGCTCCGGGCCGGAACAGGATATGGAAACCCGAAAATACCGCGTTCTGTCCAAAGGCAACGAAAATACGGTCATCATGATACTTGAACCGGCCTCCGAGCGGGGCCAGATCATGCTCATGAAGGGGCACGACCTGTGGGTTTTCATGCCCAACGTGTCGCAACCCATCCGCCTCGGGCTGGCGCAGCGCCTGACTGGCGAGGTCGCCAACGGCGACCTGGCGCGCGCCAATTTCGCGGGTGATTACAACCCCAAGTTGCTGCGCAGTGAACGGCTCGACGGCGAGGAGCACCATGTGCTGGAGTTGTTGGCGGTGGATCGTGGGGTGACCTACCACCGCGTGCTGTTGTGGATCAACAAGGCCAACACCCGGCCGCGCAAGGCGGAGTTCTATTCCTTATCGAACCGCCTGATGAAGACCTGCGCTTATGAACAGTTCCGGAATATGGCCGGCAAACGCCGCCCGACCCGGCTGGTCATGCAGGATGCCCTGCGGCCTGGAGAGCAATCAGTCCTCGAATATGGACAGATGAAATTGCGCGACCTGCCCGACAAGGTCTTTTCCAAGGACTACCTCAAAAAGCTGCAATAGGGTGCTGCGCACAACGCTACCCGCTTCAGGCAAAGGGGTCGTGCCGCAAACCGCCGAGGCGGAAGAATCTGCGCAGATCATCCAGATCGCGGCGATACCTCGGTTTCAGGGCTTGCCGCATGGTCTTGAGCCGTTCACGCAACGATGCCGGCAGGGGCTTGTCCGCGGTCTTGATAATGACCAGAAACGGCACTTTGAAGGTGGCGACCAGGCTGGCATCGCCGGGCAGCAGGCGGCGGGTCAGGTCGGCAAACTCTTCCTTGAGGAAAGCGGCGCGTAGCGAGCGCTCGTAATCCAGGGAAAAGAGGTGGGGCTGGAAGCGGGCGTTCATGTAGGCGAAGAAGATCACGGATTTCAGTGATTTCAGCCGTCCGAAGTCCGTCAGATAGAGGGCGCCCCCGGGTTTCAGGACGCGCCGCACCGCTTTGAAGGTGTTTTCCAGATGCTGCAAGGTGGGCAAATGGTGCAGCGCCACGGTACTGATCACGGCGTCCACGCTCTGATCGTCGACCACCTCCAGCGTCGTGATATCACCCTGACGGAACTGGACATTGGTCAGGCCCAATTTCAGGATGTGTTTGTTCGCGTCGGCCAGCATCGTTGACGATAAATCCACCCCAGTGAAGTGGACGTCGGGGTTGAGTTCCGCGATCTGTGCCAGTTGGGTGGCCGGGCCGCAGCCCAGGTCGAGTACGCTTTTGCAACGCTGGATGACCTGGCTGGCCTGCGCGGAGTGAAACAGGTAGGCGGCGGCCATGACGCCGTCGATGCGGCCTGCTTCCACATAGGCGGCCACTTGCTCGGGGTCGGCCATCACCAGGTCGGGTTCCGGCTCCCGTGGCAGGGTGCGTTCGACGACCAGTTCGCGGATAAAGGTGGGGATCAGGGCGGGATTGGGCATATCCGCTTTATAAATGAAAAAAGCCCCGCCTGGCTAGCCAGGCGGGGCTTGGTTGTCGCGGCCGTGAACTTAGGCCTTGCGGCGATGGGCCAGACCCAGACCCATCAGACCCAGACCCAGCAGGCCCAGCGTGGCGGGCTCGGGAACGCGGGACACGTTGACGGTGAAGTCGACGTTGTCGAAGGTTTGGTAGGGGGTGATCGCGCCGCCTTTGGCCAGCACACTGCCGGAATCACAGACATCCACCATGACTATCGATGACGTAACCGTATTGAAGCAGGGCACATTATTGAATGTCAGGCCGGCGGCTGCGGGGCCCTGGGACAGGATGTCCAGGCCGGAGTTGAATGTACCGCCATTACCCGGTGCAGGCAGACTGCCGATGAAGGCAATGTCGTTGCTGATTGTCTGGGCAGCCCAGAAGTTGGACGAACCCGTCACACCCAGCACCAGGAAAGGGGTACCGCCCGTGGCCGTCGCCTCGAGGGTGGCGATGGGAACCGCACCGACGCGGCTGTAGTTGTTCGCGGGGTCATCGAAGGTAGCGATCATGGCACCCGTGCCATAAGTTGCCTCGAAGGCAACCGACGGAGCAAACGTGTAGAAGTGCTGCCCCCCAAAGGTGAAGTAAGTACTGACGACTGCCTCGAAAATCCCGGTCAGTTCGTTATTGCCCGAGGCGGCACCGATTTGATGCGTGGTGGGGGACTGCTCGATCGTCTCGATGGTGAAGATGCCGCGCAGGATGTCGTCTTTGCCCAGGAGACCATCTCCGTTGGCATCAAAGGCCTGATACTCGGCGCTGTTATCCGACAGTTGTTGGAACCCGGTGAAGAGCTGGCTGGCCACGGTATCGGCTTGGGCGGCGCCGGCGGCGAAACTCATCGCCAGGGCGGCTACTAGATATTTGACTTTCATGTCGATCTCCAAAAAAGAGTTAACTGATCACATTCGAAAACTGATTTGCGACTTGCGAATCATATAAAGCACGTTGCGTGCCAACTCATAAATAATGATGCAACTCGTTGAATTAACAATGTTCAATGTTTATCAATCGGGCGCCACACGGCACTGTAGCGATGGCGATGTAAAAAATCCCGACATATGAGATCGGGCTGTTTACGTGAACGATCTCGCGCCTCCACTGTAGCGCCCAGTTTCATCATCCGCGGCGGTCGCAATCCATGCCCGCTAACTTGCCGCACGCCAGTAATCGGCCAGCGCGCGCCGCCCGGGGGTCACCGCTGGCACTTGGGCATGTCCCATGCGGAACAGCATCAGCGGAATCTCCCCTGGCAGGATCGTCTGCCAACCCGTGGCCAGGATCTGCCGCAAATCAGCGGTAATACCTTCCTCGCAGGCGCCAGGCAAAGCGTATAGGGCCGATGCCGGCATCGGTTGCAAGACCTGCCCCTGTTGTGTCGCCCTCAGCCAAAGGCGCTGGAATGCCCGTCCGGCGGCGAGAATCGTCACAGTGTCGGTATTCTTTACAGCCAGTAAGCCCAGATTAGGGGCCAGCCGGCAGGGCAAGGCACAGGCGCGCCAGCCCAGAATGTAGTGGGCGCCCACGAGGTTGGCCAGGTGCATGACGGGCCAATGCCGCAACTGGCTGAAGAAGGGGCGCAACAGCGGCTCAACGCCCAGTGCGCCCGGTGGCAGGCCCTCTGGACAGCTGGTCCGCCAGCCTACGTCGAAGCGGATGGCGGAGAACAGCTCCGCGTGCAGGAGGCGGTTATGGAAGCGTTCGGTTTCCGCGCGGCGCATCAGGCGCAACGCCTGCCTGCGTCGCGCGGGCTGGTCCAGCCAGTGCAGTTGGCTGGTTGGGTAGATATGCGCGGCTGCCTCCAGTTCGCCGCGCTCCGCAGCGGTCATGCTGGGGCCGTGAAAACGCACCTGGCGGTTGGTGTGGCGTAGGGGAATGGCCTCCCACAAGGGATCGACCGCCGCCTGACCCGGTTGCAAACGGATCTGCATGATGAGATCGGGCTGTGCCGGGTCGGGTAACAACACAGTCTGTGTCCCTATACCGAAGCGGCTGGCGGCGATGGCCAGGTTTTCCGCCACAGCGCCGAGGGAGAGCAGCGCCAGTACCCTTTTGTATCCGCCCTCGGGCGGCAGTTCGGCCTCGGTGTAGCGTATGCGGAGCCCGTCATCGGTGATTTCGAAGCGAAAGCGATGCTGGTTGTCCGCCGAGGGTGCCAGGATGGCGCTTTCCAGAACAAAATGAAGCTGATCCTGATCCAGTGTTTTCATGTCAGCCTAGGCATTGTTGATGGTGGCACGGTGATGGCAGGTCAATTGAGAGGGGGATACTTGCCATCTCGATTACGTCAGGCATTCTTCATCCCTGACCCCTCAAATACCCAATTGCCTGCGAGCAATGGCGATGGTCAGGCGATTGATGGGGTGGCGATTGCCGCCCGGCCGCCAGGTGTGGGCCAACTCGTTGCGGTAGCCGTCGAACTGGATGCCGTGCGGCGCGGCCCAGACTTTGCCGCGCCCAAGCAGAATCTTGAGCGCCTCGCTGGCGGCGACGCCGGCGCAGAGTTGGCAGGCCATGATGGTGGACGGCCCCTTGCGCGCTTTGAGATCGACGCGGGTCTTGTCCACCAGGTAATGGCGATGCAGCAGGGCGGGGGCCAGCCCAACCAGGAAGCGAATGGCTTTTTCCAGTTCGGGACGGCCCGCCAACTGGAAATAGTCCTCGAAACTCAGGTGGCCGGGCAGGAAGTTGAGCAGGGCGGCACTCATCCCTAGCGGCGCGACGGTGGTGGCGGGAATGCGCCGTTCATGGCAGTGCGCGAAAACCATTTCGCGCGCGGCGAAGGCGAAGAAATCCAGGCCGTCCACATACAAGTCCACCCCTGTAAAGAATTCCGACAGATTGTCCTGGGTGACCCCGCTGGGAAACACGGTGATTGTCGCCTCGCTGTTGATTTCCAATACCCTTTCCGCCATGGCTTCGGCTTTGTGTCGGCCGAGACTGCCCAGGCTGGCACCGGCCTGGCGGTTGAAATTGGCCAGCTCGAAGATGTCAAGGTCGGCGATATGAAAATGCTGGATACCCAAACGGGCCAAGGTCAACAGATGAAAACCGCCAACCCCGCCCATGCCGGCGATGGCGACCCGCTTGGTCGAGAGCGTGTGTTGTTCGTCTTCGCTAACCCAGCCGATGTTGCGGGAAAAAGCGGTGCCGTAATCGAAGGCGGCGGTCATCGGCGCTTACTTGGGTTCGGCGCGCAGCAAGCGGTCAGTGATGCGTGCTTCTTCCTCGGCCGGGAAGAAATAGGGGTAAAGCGTTTTGTCCTGCCTGGCGAGTTCATGGTGCCCAGCGACGGCATGCATCAGTTTTTGTTTCTCAATCAGATTGAGCCAAAGCAGGACCGCCGGTGCATTCACCCGAGGGCAGTTGCGCTCGCCGCCGATGACTTCAAATCCCAACATCCGAATGTAAAAAGGCGCATGCGCGGGGTTGACCTCGATGACCAGATCGGTATAGCGCCACAGATTGCAGAGATAGAGGTAAGCCACATTGAACATCGCGGCCAGGAAACGCTTCGAGGTCATTTTGGTGTCGAGCGCGAACTTGGTGATCTCGGCAACCCTGCCCCCCCGCGCGCGCACGACGTCGATTTCGGCCTGGTAAAGTTCGTCGGCCAGAAGACCCTTGCCCACATCGAAACCCAAGGTCAGTGTGCCGATGACCTGTTCGCCATGGTAGGTAGCCAGGGTAATGCTGTCGGGACAACTGGGTGATCCCGTGCCGCCAAGGCCTTGGTAACCCACCTCGCCGTAGCGCTTTTCCACGAAAAACTTGGCATCCCGCGTGCGCTCTTCGTTATGCGCCAGACGGATCTTGAACTGATCCTCACGGACCACCTGGCCGCCGCTATCCTGCGCGGGCCCAACCCCTTTTCCGCCCACCTCACGCAGTCGCTGCGGTGACTCGAAGGCCACGATGGTCTTCGCCCAGCTCCGACTTGCATTTTTGAAGTGATCCATTATTCCCATTAGTCCGACTCCCCATCTTGGGGCTTGATGAAATAACCGCGCGCCATCGATATATGGCTTTCGCAGTATAGAGTTCAACCGATGCGATCTCAAACAGGGCGGGTACATGCCGATACAATATAGCCATGAAAATCGAACTGCTTACCAGCGAGGATGCCGACCGCTACCTGGTTCGTCACACCGATGAAATCGAGCGTGTCCTCCGTGACGTTATGCAAGACAAGGCCATCGTCGCGGCGTATGGGGAGAATGGCAAAGACTTCCTGCTGACTGCTATCGTTGCCGTCGAGCCCAAGGAAAACGCCATTTATCTGGGCTATGGGCCGGACGAAAGGCTGAACACTCAACTCCTCGAAGCCGGCAATGCCACGTTCGCCACCACCCATAACCAGGTGCGCGTGCAGTTCTCCTGCAATCACATCGAACGTGTCGTCCAGGGCCATGCGCCGGCGTTTCGGGTCGCCATGCCGCGCGAACTCCTGCGCTTGCAGCGGCGCGAGTATTACCGCCTGGTCACCTCCGTGGTCAACCCGGTGAAATGCCTGATCAATACTGAACGGGGGATGCTGGAAACCCTGGTGGTGGACATCAGCATCGGTGGCGTCGGCATTCTGGCCTATCAGGAAAATGGCGAACTGATCGCGGGCGAGACCTATCACGGTTGCCGCATTTCCCTGCCCGGCTCCGGCGAATTCGCCTTGAGCCTGGCCGTGTGCACCACCTTTGAAATCACCCTGAAAAACGGCCGCCACACCCACCGGGCGGGCTGCCAGTTCATCGACTTGCCGGCCAGCGTGGAAACCGAGATTCAGCGCTACATCATCCGCGTCGATCGGGAGCGCCGGACGCGCTACATCTGAGCCGCTGGTTCAACCCTCCGCCAGCCAGCGCGCGGCATCCAGGGCGAAATAGGTCAGCACTGCGTCGGCGCCGGCGCGCTTGAAACCGAGCAGGCTTTCCAGCACACAGGCTTTCTCATCCAGCCAGCCGTTTTGCGCGGCGGCTTTCAGCATCGCGTACTCGCCGCTCACCTGATAGACAAAAGTAGGCGCCTTATAGGTTTCCTTCACGCGGCGGACGATGTCCAGGTAAGGCATGCCCGGCTTGACCATCACCATGTCCGCGCCTTCCTGCAAATCCAGCCCGACTTCCCAGAGCGCTTCATCGCTGTTGGCCGGGTCCATCTGATAAGTGTGCTTGTTGCCCTTGCCCAGGTTGCCGGCCGAGCCGACGGCGTCGCGGAACGGCCCGTAAAAGCTGGAGGCGTATTTCGCTGAATAGGCGAGGATGCGGGTGTGGATGTGGCCGGCGGCGTCAAGCGCCTCGCGTACCGCGTGAATGCGCCCATCCATCATGTCCGAGGGCGCCACGATGTCGGCACCGGCGGCGGCATGGCATTCCGCCTGGCGGGTCAGCACGGCGATGGTTTCATCGTTGAGCACGTAGCCGCTCGCGTCGATCAGGCCATCCTGGCCATGGCTGGTATAGGGATCGAGGGCGACGTCGGTGATGATGCCCAACTCGGGGAAACGCGCTTTCAGGCCGGCCACGACGCGTGGAACCAGGCCCTTGCGGTTATAGGCTTCGGCGGCATCCAGGCTTTTCTGTTCGGCGCCGATCACTGGGAACAAGGCCAGCGCCGGCACCCCCCGCTTCAGACACACCTCCGCGACGTCATAAAGATGATCGAGGCTCATGCGCCGCACGCCAGGCATGGAGGCCACGTCCTCGCCGCGATTTTCGCCATCGAGCACAAACACCGGCAGGATCAGGTCGGCCGGTGTCAGGGTATGTTCCTGCATCAGGCGGCGGGAAAATTCGTCACGACGCATGCGGCGCATGCGCTTGTGCGGAAAACTGGACAAATCGAACATCGTGGTGCCCTCCATTTTGGACAAAAATACCAAGGCCATCGTTGAGTCTATCGGGAACTCAGCCAACTTTGTCGGCTCAACAACCCAGGCGAGTCGCATCGCCTCCCGCTCCTACTCCCTGAGCGGGGCCTTGATGCAATATCAAGGCGTACTTTCCCCGGCCTCTTCCCCTTGGGCCGGGGTTTTTTTCGCCACCCCCAGCCAGCCGCGCACCACTGCTTCCGCCTCGTCGACGCCTTCGCGCTTGGGGGAGGAAAACAATTGCACCGAGGCCGCGAAACCGGCATCGAGCAATTCCGCGCGCACTTGGCGCAACACCGGCAAAGCCTGGCCGCGCGATAGCTTGTCGCTTTTGGACAGCAGCACATGCACCGGCCGGCCGGACGGCCGAAACCAGTCCAGCAGGGAGCGATCCAGTTCGGTGAGTGGGTGGCGGATGTCCATGATCAAGACCAGGCCGGCCAGTTGCGGGCGGCGACCGAGATACCCCCCGATCAGCGCCTGCCAGATATGTTTTTGATCCTTGGGCGCGCGCGCATAACCATAGCCGGGCAGGTCAACCAGATAGCGGCTGTCTTCCACGCGGAAGAAGTTGAGGTGTTGCGTGCGCCCCGGCATTTTGCTCACAAAAGCCAGCCGCTTGTGGTTGCATAAGGTATTGATGGCGCTGGACTTGCCGGCGTTGGAGCGGCCCGCGAACGCCACTTCGGCCAGGCTGTCGGCGGGGAGGTCGCGCAGTTGCGCGATGGTGGTATGGAAGGCGGCGTTGAGCACGGCAGTGTGTTGTGTGGCCCGGTGGGGAGCCCAAGTGTCCCGCTCGAAAGGCTGGCATGATAGCAAACGGGCCGCTAAAATATTGCGGTTTCCCATGCTGCCAACCCGGATTTAGGAGCATCAACCATGAAACTTCACGCGCTGATTACTGGCTTGCTGTTTGCCGCTACGTTTGCAGCCAATAGCTGGGCCAACACGCCCGCGCCGGCCCCCGCCGCCAAAGGCGACGCCACCCGCGCGCAGAAGATCGTCAACGACGTGTGCGCCGCCTGCCATACGTCTGACGGCAACAGCACCAATCCAACCTATCCCGCGCTGGCCGGCCAATCGCCCGAATACCTCGCCAAGCAATTGCATGAGTTCAAATCCGGCGCCCGCAAAAATGCCATCATGGCCCCCAACGCCGCCAAGCTGTCCGAGGACGACATGCTCAACCTGGCGGCCTACTTCAGTGCCCAGAGCCCCAAGCCGCGCCAGGCCAAAGATGCCAGCCTGATCGCCGCGGGCCAGAAGGTCTTCAAAGGCGGCAATGCCGGCAGCGGCGTTCCCGCCTGCGCCTCCTGCCACGGCCCCAGTGGCGCCGGCATCCCGGTACAGTTCCCGCGCCTGGCCGGACAGCACTCCAAGTATGTGTTCACGCAGCTCAAGAACTTCCGCAGTGGCGATCGCGCCAACGATGGCGGCAAGATGATGCAAGTCATCGCCCGCAAGTTGACCGATCAGGAAATGAAAGCCGTGGCCGAGTACGTCAACGGCCTGCGCTGATCCCGCTCTTTCTTGATGACGGCCCGCCTCGCGCGGGCCGTTTGCATTGATGACCGCATCCCATCTAGCCGACCTCAACCCGCAGCAACGAGAAGCCGTGAAATATCTCGACGGCCCCTTGCTGGTGCTGGCTGGCGCCGGTTCCGGCAAGACCCGGGTGATCACCCGCAAGATCGCCTATCTCGCCAGCGAATGCGGCATCGACGCCCGCCACATCGCCGCCATCACCTTCACCAACAAGGCCGCGCGGGAAATGCGCGAGCGGGTGGGCGAACTGCTCCCCGGTAAACAGGGGCGCGGCCTCACGGTTTCCACCTTTCATGCCCTCGGCCTACAGATCCTGCGCCAGGAAACCCGGCGCATCGGTTACAAGCCGCGTTTCTCGGTGCTCGACGCCGCCGATGCCCAGCAGATCCTCTCCGACCTCCTGAAAACCACCGACAAGAGCAGCCTGCGCCAGGCGGCCAGCGTGGTGTCGAACTGGAAGAACGCCCTGCTGCCGCCCGCCGCCGCCCTGAAAGCCGCCACGGACGAAGCCGAGCGGCAATATGCACTCGCCTATCAAGCCTATCAGGACACCTTGCGCGCCTATCAGGCGATGGATTTCGACGACCTCATCCGCCTGCCGGTGCAGTTGTTCCAGGAGCACCCCGAGGCGCTCGCCACCTGGCAAGGCCGCCTGCGCTACCTGCTGGTGGACGAATACCAGGACACCAACGGTGCCCAGTACGCCCTGATGAAGTTGCTCGCCGGCCCCGCCGGGCGCTTCACGGCGGTGGGCGACGACGACCAGGCGATCTATGCCTGGCGCGGCGCCGACGTGGAAAACCTGCGCCGCCTGGGGCAGGACTACCCGACCCTGAAAATCATCCCGCTCAACCAGAACTACCGCTCCAGCCAGCGCATCCTGGCGGCCGCCAACAGCATCATCCGCAATAACCCGCGCCTGCACGAAAAGAACCTGTGGAGCGATCACGGCCTCGGCGACCCCATTGAACTGCTGCAATGCCGCGACGACCGCCATGAGGCGGAATCTGTCGCCCTGCGCATTTCCGCGCACAAGTTCGAGTACCGCACCCGCTTCGCCGACTACGCGATCCTCTATCGCGGCAACCACCAGGCGCGGCTATTTGAGGAAGCCCTGCGCGAAGCCAAGATTCCCTACGTCCTCTCCGGTGGCCAATCGTTCTTCGACAAGGCCGAGATCAAGGACCTTTCCGCCTACCTGCGCTTGATCGCCAACCCGGACGACGACCCCGCCTTCATCCGCGCCTCCACCACGCCGCGGCGCGGGGTTGGCGCGGCGACCCTGGAAAAGCTCGGCGACCATGCCGGGCAGCGCCATATCAGCCTGTTCGAAGCCGGCTTCGAAGCCGGCTTCCAGACCCAGTTACCGCCCCGGCAATTGGAACCGCTGCTGGCGTTCCGCGACTTCATCAACCGCCTCGGCGACCGCGCGGAAAAAGAACCGGCCGGGCAACTGCTGGAAGAACTGCTCGCCGCCATCCACTACGAGGAATGGCTCTACGACTCGGAAGACGACCGCGCCGCCCGCGCCAAGTGGGCGAATGTGCGCGAGTTTGTCGACTGGCTGAGCAAGAAAGGCGAGGGTGAGAAAAACGAAGGCGGCAAGACCCTGATCGAGCTCAGCCAGACCATCACGCTGATGAATTTGCTGGAAGGGCGTGAGGACGCGGCCCCCGACGCCGTCCGCTTATCCACCCTGCACGCCGCCAAGGGCCTGGAATATCCCTACGTCTACCTGGTCGGCGTGGAGGAGGACATTCTTCCGCACCGGGAATGCCTGGACGGCGCGCGCCTGGAAGAAGAACGCCGCCTCATCTACGTCGGCATCACCCGCGCTCGCCGTGGCCTGGTCATCACCTGGTGCGGCAAGCGCCGCCGCGGCGGCGAAATGGGGGAGTGCGAACCCTCGCGTTTCCTGAATGAAATCGACCAACTCGACATCAAGCGTTCCGGCACCCCGCCCGGCGGCGATGTCCGGGAAGAAGGCCGGCGGCGGCTTTCCGCGCTGAAAGCCCTGCTCGGCAAATAAAAATGCCCCACGCGGGCCGATCAGCCCGTTTGGCTTCCCATGCGAGCGTTTTTTCATGTGAAACAACCGCCCTGCCGTAGGTGGGTTTCCCGACACTGCCTCGGGCCATGCGTGTTATGCCCGCGGGGAAAGCCAGGGTTGCCTGAAGCCCAGGTCGCTGCCCAGTGGTTTTGCCGGGTAGTGGAAGGGCACCGGGCCGTCCGGTTCGGCGTGGATGAACTGGCGCACGAAAGGGTCATCCGATTCAAGGATTGCGGCGGTCGGTCCTTCGGCGATGATCACGCCCTCCGCGAGGAAGTAGACGTAGTCCACCACCTTGAGCGATTCCGAGACGTCATAAGTGACGACGATGCTGGAAACGCCGAGGGCATCGTTGAGGCGGCGCAGCAGGTTGGCGATGACATTGAGCGAGATCGGGTCGAGGCCGGCGAACGGCTCGTCGTACATGATCAGCATCGGGTCGAGCGCGATGGCGCGCGCCAGGGCGACGCGCCGCTCCATGCCACCGGAGAGTTCGCGCGGCATCATGGCGTGGGCGCCGCGCAGGCCGACGGCGTGCAGTTTCATCAAGACCAGATCGCGAATCATGCGTTCCGACAAGTCGGTGTGCTCGCGCATGGGAAACGCGATGTTCTCGTACACCGAGAGATCGCTGAACAGGCCGCTGATCTGGAACATCACGCCCATCTTGCGGCGCAACCGGTAGAGGCCATCGTTGTCGAGCGCGTGCACGTCCTCGCCATCGACCCATACCTGTCCACGCTCGGGTTTCAGTTGGCCGCTGATCAGGCGCAGCAGGGTGGTTTTGCCACAGCCGCCGGTGCCCAGCACGGCAACGGCCTTGCCGCGCGGAATGGTGAGGCTGATGCCGTTGAGGATTTTGCGGTTCTCGTAAGAGAAATGCAGGTCGCGGATTTCGACGACGTTTTCGTTGGACAACTTCGACTCCATTCAGGGTGGGGTAGCGGGGCGAAGGTAGGCGCGGCCACCTGCCCGGGTCAAGCAAACCGCATGTCCTGATGCGCTTTGGCCGCCTGGTGAACGGCCATTTTTAGCGTGAAACAAGCTCGCGCCTTCACTGTAGCGCCGGTTTCATCATCCGGGGTGGCCTCAATCCATGCCCGTTAGCGTGAAACAAGCTCGCGCCTCTGCTGTAGCGCCGGCTGGAAGCCGGCGCTACAGCAGAGGCGCGGCTTCATTCTCCGGGGCGGCTTTGCCGCCATGCCGGTTAGGCCAGATTATGGCTAAAAAAGAGCGGCCAGAGCCGCTCTTTTCCTCCCGCCGGCACCCCTTACTTCACCACTTCCTTCAACTGATCGAGGATCGCCGGATTCTCCAGGGTGGAAACGTCCGAGGTGATCTCCTCGCCACGGGCCAGAGTGCGCAGCAGGCGGCGCATGATCTTGCCGGAACGGGTCTTGGGCAGGTTGTCGCCAAAGCGGATTTCGTCCGGCTTGGCGATCGGGCCGATCTCATGGGCGACGTGGTTGCGCAGGTCATTCGCGAGCTGCTTGGCCTCTTCCCCAACCGGGCGAGCCCGTTTCAGCACCACATAGGCGACGATGGCTTCACCCTTGATGTCATGCGGCTTGCCGACCACGGCGGCCTCGGCCACCAACGGGTTGGAAACCAGGGCGGATTCGATTTCCATGGTGCCGAGGCGGTGGCCGGAGACATTCAGCACGTCGTCGATGCGGCCCATGATGGTGAAGTAGCCGGTCTTGGGGTCGCGCACCGAGCCATCTCCGGCCAGGTAGAGCTTGCCGCCCAGTTCTTCCGGGTAGTAGTTCTTCCGATACCGTTCGGGGTCGCCCCAGATGGTGCGGATCATCGACGGCCAGGGCCGCTTGATGACCAGGAAACCGCCCTTGCCCCATTCCAGCTCATGGCCGGTCTCATCGACGATGGCGGCCATGATGCCGGGGAAGGGCAGGGTGCAGGAGCCGGGCACGGTGGGTGTGGCGCCGGGTAGCGGGGTAATCATGTGGGCGCCGGTCTCGGTCTGCCACCAGGTATCGACGATGGGGCAACGGCCGCCGCCGACCTTCTCGTGGTACCACATCCAGGCTTCCGGGTTGATCGGCTCGCCCACGGTGCCCAGGAGGCGCAGGCTGGAGAGGTCGTATTTTTCCGGGTGATGCTCGGGGTGCCCCTCGCCCAGCTTGATGAGGGCGCGGATGGCGGTGGGGGCGGTGTAGAACACGCTGGCCTTGTGCGTCTGGATCATCTTCCAGAAGCGGCCGGCATCCGGGTAGGTGGGCACGCCCTCGAACACGATCTCGGTGCCGCCGCAGGCCAGCGGGCCGTAGGTTCCGTAGGTGTGGCCAGTGACCCAGCCGATGTCGGCGGTACACCAGAAGACATCGGTGGGCTTGATGTCGAAGGTCCACTTCATGGTCAGGATGGCCAGCAGCAAATAACCGCCGGTGGAGTGCTGCACCCCCTTGGGTTTGCCGGTGGAGCCGGAGGTGTAGAGCAGGAACAGCGGGTGCTCGGCGTCCACCCATTCCGGTTCGCAGGTCTCGGACTGGCCGGCCACCAGGTCGTGCCACCAGAGGTCGCGGCCCGCCACCATGTTGGCGGGACCACCGCTACGCTGGTAGACCACCACGTTCCTGACGCTGCCGCAGCCGCCCAGGGTGAGGGCTTCATCGACGGCGGGTTTCAACGGGATGTTCTTGCCGCCCCGGCACTGTTCGTCGGCGGTGATGATCAGCACCGCGCCGGCATCCTCGATGCGGTCGCGCAGGGCGGCGGCGGAAAAACCGCCAAACACCACCGAGTGGATAGCGCCGATGCGCGCGCAGGCCTGCATGGCGACCACGCCTTCGATTGACATGGGCAGATAGATGATGACCCGATCGCCCTTTTTCACACCCAGGCCTTTGAGGGCGTTGGCGAATTTTGCGACGCGGGAAAGCAGTTCCCGGTAGGTGACCTTGGTGACCTCGCCCTTATCGGCTTCGAAGATGATCGCGGTTTTGTCACCCAATCCGGCTTCGACGTTCTTGTCCAGGCAGTTCCAGGAAATGTTCAGCTTGCCGTCCGGAAACCATTGGTAGAACGGCGCCTTGGATTCATCGAGCACGGTGGTGAATGGCTGTTTCCAGACGATGTTCTCCCGGGCCAGCCTGCCCCAGTAACCTTCGTAGTCGGCTTCGGCCTCGGCGCACAGCGCCTTGTAGGCATCCATGCCGGAGACGTTGGCTTGAGCCACGAATTCAGGGGAGGGGTTGAAAATGCGGTTTTCTTGCAGGACGGATTCGATGCTGCTCATGACGAACGTCTCCTCAGACGGAAAATTGACGGGAAATCCAACGTTTTCCTCCCCCGTAAAGGGGACGCCGGATTCGTAAGTCGCTGAAGCGACAACGACTCCGCGGCCCCCAAGGAAGGGGCAAAATTAGGCCACTTCCAACCGTTGCGCATTTTGCACTGCAATATGACCACTTCGCCAGCCTCGGAAAGACTATCCCGCACTGCCGCATACAGCCGCTGGCTGGCGGCTCGCCTGAATGCCCGTGCCGAGTTGAGCGCGTGGTTGCTGGAAACCCTGGCGGAGCCGGTTTCCCGCCAGGAAATGACGGATTTCCTGGCGACCGGCATGACCTGTGAGGAAGACCTCAAGCGCCAATTGCGCCGCTTGCGCGAGCGGATATTCGCCCGCGTGATGGTGCGTGACCTGAATGGCCTGGCCGATCTTGCCGAAGTCACCCGGACTCTGACCGACCTGGCGGAAGTCGCCGTGCAAGCCGCCCTCGCCTTCCACCACCGCGACCTGGCCGCCCTCCACGGCGAGCCGCTCGACTCTGCCTCGCAGCCGCAGCGACTGATCGTGGTGGGCATGGGCAAGCTGGGCGGCGGGGAACTCAACGCCTCCTCCGACATCGACCTGATCTTCGTGTTTCCGGAGGATGGCGAGACCGCCGGCCCACGCCGCATCGGCAACTTCGAGTTCTTTACCCGCCTGGGCAAGCGCCTGATCAATGCGCTCGACGACAAGACCGGCGACGGCTATGTATTTCGCGTCGACATGCGTCTGCGCCCCTATGGCGACGGCGGCCCGCTGGCCTCCAGCTTCGCCATGCTGGAAGAGTATTTCTACACCCAGGCGCGCGAGTGGGAGCGCTACGCCTGGATCAAGGGCCGAGCGCTGACCGGCGGCATCGATGGCAAACGAATCGACGAGCTGGAAGCCTTGCGCCGGCCCTTCGTGTTCCGCAAATACCTCGACTTCGGCGCGTTCGCTTCCATGCGCGAACTTCATCTCCAGATCCGCCGTGAAGTCACCCGCCGTGACCTGGCCGACAACATCAAGCTCGGCCCTGGCGGGATCCGCGAAATCGAATTCATCGCCCAGGTGTTTCAGCTCATCCGCGGCGGCCAGCAGACTTCGCTGCAAATGCGCCCCACCCGCGCGCTGCTGCACCAGCTTGCCGCCCACGGCCTGATGCCGGAAACCCAGACCCGGGAACTGGAAGACGCTTATGTCTTTTTGCGCAATCTGGAACACCGCCTGCAATACCTGGACGACGCCCAGACCCAGAGGCTGCCGGCGGGTAATGAAGACCGCCGGCGGGTGGCCGAGGCGATGGGCTTTCCCGGCTGGGCCGCCCTGCTGGCGCGGCTGGAGCCGATGCGCCGGAAAGTTTCCGGCCAGTTCGAACAGGTGTTCGGCGCGCCGCAGGAAGACCAGTCCAGCCACGCCCTTGCCAATTTGTGCGAGCAGCCCGATGCGGACGCGCTCGACCTGCTCAATGTGGCGGGCTATGGCGTCCACAGCCAGGCCGCGCTGGAGCGCCTGCGCGCGCTCAAGCTCGGCGGCCGTTACGCCAGCCTGCCGGCGCGGAACAAGTCCGCCCTCGACAGCCTGTTGCCCCCCCTGGTGGAAGTCGCCGCGCGCTTCCCCAACGCCCTGGACACCCTTTCGCGCATCCTCGACCTGCTGGAAGCGATCTGCCGCCGCGCGCCCTACCTCGCCCTGCTCAAGGAATACCCGCAAACCCTGATGCAACTCGCGCGCATCGTAAGCAGTAGCCCGTGGGCGGCCGCCTACCTGACCCGGCAGCCGCACCTACTCGATGAATTGCTCGATCCGCGCAGCCTCATGGCCGTACCTGACTGGAATGCCGCGCGCGAGGAACTGCGCGCGGCATTGGGCAGCCTCGCGGGCGATGTGGAAGGCCAGATGGATGCCCTGCGCCACTTCAAGCAAAGCGAAACCTTCCGCCTGCTCGCGCAAGATCTGGCCGGAGTGTGGAGCGTGGAAAAGCTCTCCGACCATCTCGCCGACCTCGCCGACCTGCTGGTCGACGCCACCCTGGGATTGGTCTGGAACACCCTCTCCGGCCGCCACCGCGAACAGCCCGGCTTCGCCGTCATCGCCTATGGCAAGCTGGGCGGCAAGGAACTCGGCTACGCCTCCGACCTGGACATCGTCTTCCTCTACGACGACCCCCATCCCGACGCGCGGGAGATTTATGCCCGCCTGGGCCAACGCCTCAACACCTGGATGTCCACCCTCACCCCGGCCGGCATTCTCTATGAAACCGATCTCCGCTTGCGCCCGGATGGCGCCTCCGGCCTCTTGGTGAGCAGCGTGGCAGCGTTCGCGGACTACCAACGGAACCAGGCCTGGACCTGGGAACACCAGGCCCTGACCCGCGCCCGCTACTGCTGCGGCGACACCCGCGTGGGCGATCGCTTCGCGGAAATCCGCGAAAACGTGCTGGCCAAAACGCGCGACCTGGAAAAACTGCGCGCCGAAGTCCTGGAAATGCGCCAGAAAATGTTCGACGGCCACCCCAACGCCAGCGGCCTGTTCGATCTCAAGCACGACCGCGGCGGCCTGGTGGATGTGGAGTTCACCGTGCAATACCTGGTGTTGGCCCATGCCTGCCGGCACCCGGAACTGCTCGCCAATGTCGGCAACATCGCCCTGCTGAAACGCGCCGGCAACCTGGAACTGATCCCGGAAGATATCGCCCAGGCCGCCGCCGACGCCTACCGTGAACTGCGCCGCCGCCAACACGCCGTCAAACTGCAAGGCGCGGAGCACGCCCGTGCTGAACACGGCGGACTCGCCCAGGAAATCGCGGCGGTGAAAGCGCTCTGGAACGCGGTCTTCGGAGCGGGTGGCTGAAGCGGAAGGTTGCCGCGGAAACAGCGCTGTTTGGAAAGGTGGGCTATCAGATAAGCGGCAAGTTCCGACCCCGAAGGGGAACGCGTTACTGGCACTCGCGCACCCCATGCGGCCGCCGACGCTCGGCCGGCGGTTTTCCCGGCCAGTCCTGGGGTAGCGCCTACCAGGCTGTCATTTTCGCGGCAATTCTTCCGAGAGTCCGAAACGCACGCTTATTATGCGCAAATTCAAAAAATAGCCATTGTTAATCAATGGGTTGAACAGAAATAGCAAGAGGTGGAAGGGCCGGTTTCCTTGCCCGTAAGGGGTGGCTTCTGTCACTATTGACGGGTTTGTTGGCCGTTTTTCGGCCTCACGCGGATTTTCTTCCGAACCTACTGCCCGCCTATCCCGCTGCTGTTGCGCACGGCGCGGCCCTGTTTCAAGCCGAGATTGTGTATGGACAACGATATTTCCCGCCGCAGCCAGCCCACCCGGCCGGTTGCGCCGGAGCGGATGAAGCGCATCCGCCAGATCAATTTGCAGCTCGCCGCTTTCGGCCAGCCGGTGCCGCGAGAGGGCAGTGATGATCTGCTCGATGTCGCCGCCGATCTCTTGCGCAATTATCGCCAGCACCGCCGCTTGCTGCGCGATTACCGCTGTCCGGCGGACCAGCGAATTCAGGACTTCGTCAACGCCACCCTGGCGCGCAGTGGCGTCCTCAGTGGCATGGACTCGCGGGTGCAACTGCCCGCCGCGCCGTTCATCCTGGACCGCCCCGGCCTGGCTGCGGAATTGTCCCTGCCGCTGGATGGCGACCAGTTCGAGTCGCGCTATGTCACCTCTTATCGCGTTCGCCAAGGGGTACTGCATAACCCGAGCCGCGACCGCCGTACCACCGAGGGCGTGTTCCACATCGCCGAGGGCGGCCTGCCGATTCCCTGGGACAAGAAAGCGGTGCCCGTGGCCACTTTCGCCGCCCTGCTGCGTGCCGCGCTGGATGCGCCGGACGATCTTTTGCGCCTGCCCTACACCGCCAACCAGCCGATCGGTGCGCATCTCTGGGTATCGCTGCTGCTGCGCCCGCGGGTTTCGCCGGAAGTGGCGGGGGTGATGCCCGCCAAGTCGATGGAAACCCGTTTCTTCGCGCCGGGCGGGCTGGTGTCCAACCTGGATTTCGTGGAGCGCATCTTCGGCAATGCCGGCGACCCCTATCTGCCGGAAAACGACGCCGGCCTCGACGTGGAAGGCTGGAGCGGCCACACCGGCTGCGTCATCCTGGCGCCGCACCTCACCACCCTGCGCAAGAAAGCCCTGGGCCTGCCGCGCTGGGACGAGGCCAGTGAACGGCAACGCCGCGACGGCATGTGCTGGAAGGAGGCCGGCGAGCTATACAACGATGGCCAGCCCTTCAAGCTGGTCTGCCGCGACATGGCGGGGGTGATCGTCACCCTGCTGGCCGACAACTACTTCGGTTACAGCAAGAAGGAAATCAAGTCGCAGATCAGCTATGCCGCCAACCTGTTCGGCGGCTGCGAGGAAGAACACTCCGGCGGCGCTCTGGCCTTCCCCAGTTTCAACCTGGGCGAAATCTACGCGCCCGACAGCCGCCTGCCGGATCGCGGCCATAGCCTGGCCGAGGTGCTGGCCCTGCTCGGCGACCAGGTGGAAATCCACCCGGAAGGCCATGCCAGCGACAAGCGCTACAAAAACATCCATTTCGTGCCGGAGGACGCCCGTTTCGACGTCAACACGCTGCGGGTGAACTGGGGAGAAGATCGCGGCATCAAGCTGCTGGCCGGCCACACCTACCTCTACCCCTGCGGCTACAAGATCGAGTTGCAGAAGCACCCGCAAGCGCCCACCTGGCGCCTGCTGGGCAGCGACGCGGAAGGCACCTTCTGCTACAAACCCTGCACCGTCTCCGGCGGTGGCAAATCGGAAATCTCCAAGTCCCTGGTCGGTTCCCTGCTCTCCGGCCCGTTCTTCGTGCAGGACATCCAGGATGACCTGGATCAGGTGGCGGCCATTTTCAACCGCGACTATTCCACCCGCTTCAAGGTGGCCCCGCCGGAAGGGCGCGATAGCCGCAGCCTGCTGGGCGCGGACCGTTCCGTCGGCTCGGTGATCCGCCTGCTCACCCCCTCCTCCACCGAATACACCGCGGAATACAACGCCTGGCTGGAAACCATTCCGCAACACATCCGCGCCCTGGTGTTCGTCATCAAGCGCTTCTATCGGCCGGAGTGGGCCAACAAGGGGGAAAACGCGTGGCGCGAGCATTTCTCGGTGGACCTGGTCAACGGCCATCCCGCGCACGAACTCAAGTACCACGGCCGCAGCCTGGTGGCGAGCTACCTGCGGGTCGGCCGCATGCCTGACGGCGGCTGGCGCGTGCACAAGCTGCGGCAGGACTTCGAGGACGCGCACAAAGTGCAACTGGCCGACGACATCGCCGTCGCCACCACCCTGCCGGCCAGCCAGCTCAGCCACCTCAACCCGGCCTGGCCGCACCCTTCGGTCAAACTGGTGGAGAACTGCGAGGCGCGCCTGTTCCAGCGCCCGGACGAGGCCCGGCACCGCGGCATGGACCCGCAGAGCGAACTCGATCTGACCCTGGCCGACAGCTTCATCTCCAACTTTGAACCGCTGTCTCGCCAGGACGCCCGCGACCTGGTCGACGACGTGGTGGATTTCTCGCAATACAGCGAGCCGATGCGCCAGTTCATCCAAGGTGCGGCCGATGCCCTCGAAGAGGGCTGGTTCGTCTCCTCCGCCCACCCGCGCATCGTCAACGGCAAACCCACCCCCAACGTGCGCTACCTGCAAGCATGCCCGGATCTGGCCCGCCCACGTGAACGCACGCTGGCGGAACTCGGCACCCGCTTGCAACGGCGTATTCCGGCGGGGCAACCGGTGTATTTCCCGGTCAACGCCGTGCTGCCGGGGCGCCGCAACAACCCACGGGCGCCCGGCATCAAGCCGCTCGCCGTGTACGGGCCGATCCACTATCAGGAACTGCCCGAGTTGTTCATGGACTTCATCGCCAGCCTCTCCGGCAAGTCGCCCTCCACCACCGGCGCCGGCTCCGAAGGCGCGCTGACCAAGGGCCCGTTCAACGCGCTGTCCACCACCGCCGACCTCAATAACGCCCTGGTTTCGTTCATCCTGTGCGGCTACCCTGGCTTCACCTCCGCCGCCGGCTTCATTGGCCACGAGCGCCGGGTCGATCATGATGTCAGCTTCCTGGTCCCGGAAATCTGGAGCCGCCTCACCCCGCGCGAACAGGATCCAGCCTGGCTGATCGCGCGCGGCTACCTGGAAGCGCTGGAAGATTTCGACCACAACGGCCAGCGCGTCCTCGCCAGCCGCCTCGGCTACCGCATCACCAAGCGCTTCGCGCACGCCTTCCTCGGCAAAATCTTCGACAGCCCGATGGCGGTGTTCGACGAAGCCATGCTGAAACCGGAAACCCAGGACCGCGAAGCCTTTGTCGAAGCCATCCAGCACATCGTCGCCTCGCAGCGCCGGGTCGCCCAGGGTTATCTGGACGACGGCTCGATTGACGACGCCTGCCCGCCGCTGCAAGCGCTCCTCCACATCATGGCCCACGGCGAATACCAGGGGAAAGACCTCTCCCATTCGGAAATTCGCGCCCTGTTCACGCGCGAATCGCTGCTGGCGAGCGACTGGTATCGCGAGCGCCTGGACCTCAAACAGCAACGCGACATCGCCCTGGCGGAACGCCAGGTGGCCTACCTCAAGGCCTTCCTGGAAGCCGATGCGCGCGAACGCTGCGACCCCGACCAGCTTGCCCCCTGCCGGGCGCTGCTCACCCAGGCCGAAGCCGAACTCGCCCGAGTCGGCGCCGCCGCCTACCGGGAAAGCCTGTGGGGCAGCCTGGGCGCGGACTGGGTGCATCGCGCGGGGTGAGACGCCACGGCGGCCGCGCCGCCTTTGCCTGAAGCTCTGCCTGAACCCCCGCCACGGCGGGGGGTTTTCTTGCCTGCGACAATTTGCCACATTCCCGGATCTGGGCACGCTTCCTACCATGCCGCGCCTATTTCGATCACGGAGTCCGGAAATGAAGTCGCGCCTGAAACCCCTCGTCGCCCTGCTCGCCGCTTGCCCCCTGTATGGCCTCGCCGCCGAGATTCCGCTGCTGGACGAGATTTCTGTCACCGCGCAGCGGCCCGGTTTTATCCCGTTTGCCTCCAGCCGCGCCGCGCCCACCCCGCGGGACGCCGATCTGGCGGCTTCCCTGGCGGAACTTCCTGGCGTCGCGGTGGTGAAGAACGGCCCGCTCACCGGCATTGCCCAGGTGAGAGGCCTGTCCGGCGACCGCGTCAACATTCTGGTGGATGGCATGGACATCACTCCGGCCTGCCCCAATCACATGGACCCGCCGTTGCACTATGCGGCACCAACCGATACCGAATCCATGACCCTGATCGCGGGCGCCTCGCCGGTCTCGGCGGGGGGCGACGCCCTCGGCGCCTCGATTCTGGCGCAATCCGTCAAACCGGCTTTCCAGACTGATGCCGCCTGGCGGCCAAGCGGCAAGATTGACGCGGGCATCAGCGGCGCCAATGACGGCTGGAACCTGGGCCTCAACGCCAGCACGGCCAACCAGGACAACGCCCTTTCCTACGCCGGCAACTTTGCCCAGGGCGATGATCTGAACTACGCCGGTGGCACGGTTAAAGACAGCGGCTACGACAGCCAGCGCCACAAACTCGCTTATGCGCGAGCCACCGGCTCCGGACGCTTCGATGCCAGCGTCAGCCAGCATCGGGTTCGCGACGCCGGCGACCCATCCTTGCCGATGGACATGATCAAGGACGATGCCGACGCGGTAAACCTGGCCTGGGAAGGCAAGCTGGGCGAGACCCGCGTCACCACCCGTGTGTACTGGCATGACATCGAGCATTTGATGGACAACTACAGCCTGCGTGGCGGTGCTGGCATGTACGCCCCGGCCACCAGCACGGACGTGGGCCTGGTACTGGGCGGCAAGCGCAACATGGCGGGCGGGCGCGTGAGCTTGGGCGCGGAGTGGCTTGCCAACGATTTCGCTGCCTCGCAATGGACTTCTTTGGGCGTGTTCAACCAGGACATCCTGCGTGATGCCACCCGCGACCGCTTGGGTGTTTACGGCGAGTGGCAAGGCGCGCTGGGTGGCGCCTGGAGCGCCAACCTGGGCTTGCGTTCGGATACGGTGCGCATGAATACCGGAAACATCAACGCGACCGCGGGGGGTACGGTGGCGGCAGATCGCGCTACCTTCAACGCGCTGCCACATGAGAAAACCGACCACAACTGGGATTGGAATGCCCTATTCCAGTACGCTGCCGCACCTGATCTGGGTTACGAAATCGGCCTTACCCGCAAGACCCGTTCCCCCAGCCTGCTGGAACGCTATGAATGGACCCCGTCTTCCGCCAGTGCGGGCCAGGCGGATGGCAACACCTACATCGGCCAACTGGGCCTCAAGCCGGAAGTCGCCCACGCCCTCAGCCTTGCCGTACAGGGCAAGGCCAGCGGCCATGACTACAAGGTGGGCGCGTTCTACCAGCATGTTTCCGATTACATCGTCGGTACACCTTATCTCTATACCGACCCAACTAAAGCCGCACCCTACAACGCCGCGACGAGCTACCGTCTGCAATACCAGAACCACGACGCCCGCCTCTACGGCCTGGATGGTTCCTGGGGCTACAAGAGCGGCGCCTGGCAGTTTTCCGGCGTGTTGAGCTACGTGCGCGGCCGCAATCTGGACAGCGACAGCGACCTGTACCGCATCGCCCCGCTGCGTCTGACCTTGCAAGCAGAGCATCAGGCCGGCGCCTGGAACAACAGCGTGCGTATGCGTTCCGCCCAGGTCCAGGACAAGTTGGCAACCTACAACCTGCCCGGCCTGACCAACGAACAAACCACTCCCGGCTACGCCGTATTCGACTGGCACGCCCAGTGGCGCGCGGCCAAGGGTGTGAAAGTCAATTTCGGCATCGACAACCTGCTCGACAAGCTTTATTACGACCACCTCGGCGGCGTGAACCGGGTCACCGGCGGCGACGTGGCCGTCGGCGCGCGGCTACCCAGCGCCGGCCGCTTCGCCTTCGCGCAACTGGAATGGATTTTGTGAAAGGAAACACCATGCAACACGCCCTACTTCCCCTGCTTCTGGCCCTGGCCCTCCCCGCCCTGGCCGACACCGTGAAAGTGGACAACGCCTGGGTGCGCGCCACCGCCCCCGGCCAGCAGATCGCCGGCGGCTTCATGAACCTCACCGCCGATGCCGACATGGTTCTGGTGGGCGGCAGCAGCCCGGTATCGAAGACCTTCGAGCTGCATTTCATGCGCATGGAAAACGGCGTCATGGCAATGCGCCAGATGAAGGAAATCGCACTGCCCCGTGGCAAGACCGTGAGCCTGGAGCCGGGAGGCCTGCACGTCATGTTCATCGGCCTCAAGGGCCAGATCAGGCCGGGGCAGAAGGTGCCGATGACGCTGCTGGTCAGGGGCGTGGATGGCCGCGAACGGAAGCTGGCGGTGGCGGCCGAGGCGCGTCGCTGACTGTAGCGCCGGCGCTACAAAATGCCGGCTGAACGCTGGCTTTTTTCGGCCCGCCAGCGGGTCTCCTACTGCAACTCGCGTTCCATCTCTTCGATCGTGGTGTGGCGCACATCCTTGCCCTTGACCATGAACACCACATACTCCGACATGTTCTTGGCATGGTCGCCGATGCGCTCGATGGCTTTCACCACGAACAACAGGTCGATAAAGGTGGTGATGGTGCGTGGGTCTTCCATCATGTAAGTGATCAAGTTGCGCATGATCATCTGGAATTCTTCGTCCACCTCCCTGTCCTGGCGCGCCACGCCAGCGGCGCCGGAGGCGTCCAGGCGGGCAAAGGCGTCGAGCGATTCGCGCAACATCCGGGTGGCCAGGCCGGCCATGTATTTGATGTCGTTGTAACGCGGCGATGCGATGCGGTCGCTTTCGAATATCTTGATGGCGTAGCGGGCGATCTTGGACGCCTCGTCGCCGATGCGCTCCAGATCGGTGATGGTCTTGACGATGGTCAGGATCATGCGCAGGTCACCGGCGGTAGGCTGGCGTAGCGCGATGATATGGGTGCAGGCCTCGTCGCTGGCCACTTCCATGGCATTGACTTTGTGATCATTGACGATCACTTCTTCCGCCAGGGTGACGTTGCCGGAGATCAGCGCCTCCACCGCGCGGCCGACCTGCTCTTCCACTAGACCGCCCATTTCCAGCACGCGCGCACGCACGCCCTCCATGTCGGCATCAAATTGCTTGTAAATGTGTTCGCTGGACATCAATCGTCTCCGTCGGTTACCGCGCTGGCGCCGCTTAGGTGCCAACCCGGCGGCGTGCGCGGATTATAGGCAAGTCGTGGGGTCCGTTTATGACAAGTCGATGACAGTTAGCGGTACTCCCGGGCGGGAAAATCGCCCGATCCGCCTGCCATGCGGGCCAAGTCATTCTTGGGACGACCCGGCGAACGACTTGAGCGCGGCGTTTACTCGGCCTTACAGATCGCTGCTGAATGGCACCTTGGCCACGGCGCCATCGATCTCCACGGCCATGACCCAGTGGCGCCGGCCGCTGACGCAGATCGGCAGCGTCACGCGGGCGCGGAAGACGCCGTCGCCATCGGCGCGCAGGGTGTAGAGGTTGAAGCCCATGTCCATGCCTTCCATGGTGAAGCGTGCCTGTACTTTCCTGGCGCCGGCCGCCTTCACCCAAACCTGAAAGGGCTGCAGCGGTTTCACTGGGCCACTCAGGCCAATGCTGACTTCATGGCCCAGCAAACGGGTATGGCAACCCGCCACCAGATCGGCGCAGGGCAAGGTCAACGTGGCGGTCGGGACATCCTCGCCACCGCGCCAGAGCACCACGGCGGCGAGGCCGATGATGAGCAGCGGCAGCACGGTCCACAGCGCTTTCATTTTCATGACGATCTCCATGCGGCGCTTTTCAGGGCGACACCCTGTGCGCCCGCCGCGCGAGCCCGTGCCAGCTCGTTGGGCGAAAGCCCGCCTAGGGCATAGACCGGAAGCGGGTAATCGGCCAACCATGCCGCGAAGCGTTCCCAGCCGAGGCTTTCGGCGCCGGGATGGCTGGGGGTGGGCAGCACTGGCGAGAGCACCACGAAGTCGACGCCCAGTTGCGCCGCCCGTGCCAGTTCCTCGGGGCCGTGGCAGGAGGCTGCGAGCAGTGCGACTTCCGGGCGGGTCTCCAGGCGCATGAGTTGGGTGGCGCTGAGGTGCAGGCCGCAGCCCAGTTCCGCGGCCAGGGCGGCGTCGGCGTTGAGCATCAGGTCGGCGCCGTGGGCGCGGCAACGGGCGTCCGTTTCACGCGCCAAATCTTTGAATGCTTCGGGCGCGAGGAACTTCTCGCGCAGTTGCAGCAGGCGCAGCCCGCCCGCCAAGCGTTGCTCCAGACGTTCCAGAAACACCTCGACGCCGAGATTTTCCACATCCGAAATGGCGTATTCCAGGGGCAGTTGCAAGGCTTTCAGAATGGGGCCGTTGGCGGACAGGATCGGCTCGACTTCGGGCTTGCGGGCTTGGCACCAAGCCAGCGCCTGGCCTTCGCGCGGATGCGGCTCGCCCAGCCATTCGCTCACCCGGAAGAAGCGCAGCATGACGTGGGCATGGGGGTAGCGATAAGCGCGCTTGAGCCAGGGCCAGGCCGTGGCCACCCGGATGCCGAGTTCTTCCCGCAATTCCCGATCCAGGGCGTCGCGCGCGGACTCGCCGGCTTCCACCTTGCCGCCGGGAAACTCCCACCAGCCGGCATAAGCCTTGCCGGCAGGCCGGCTCGCCATGAGAAAAGAGCCGTCCGGGCGTTCGATGACGGCGGCGGCGACTTCAACGAGTGGGGCCATGTGCTGAGGTTGCGAGAAAGGAGTAAGCCAGATTGTGGAAGGCTACCTGGCGACTGGAGATGCCCGGCTCTAGCCTACAAGGGCTGCTCACCTTGCGTGCTTTCCAGGCGCGCCAGACGGGCTTCCAGTTCCTGCAATTTTTCACGGGTGCGCCCCAAAACCTGCGCCTGCACATCGAATTCCTCGCGGGTCACCAGATCGAGCCGGGACAGCCAGGCGGCGAGGCTCGCCTTGAGGTTCTTCTCCACATCGCGGGCCGGTGTCATGGCCAGCACTTCGGAGACTTTGGCCGCCATATCAGCGGCGATCTTTTGTTTGAACACGGCGCACTCCCAGGGGTTGAAATCACGCCGGAAGTTTAGCGTGAAACAAGCTCGCGCCCCCACTGTAGCGCCGGCTTTATGGCCCGAAGGGCCGGTATCCTTTAGGGCCAGCCGGCTTCGTGGGCCTAATCAGGAAGACGCCGACTTACCGGCTTTATCAGGAAGCCGGCGCGACCAGGGCGCCCGTTTCCCGCCGCGCGAAGACAGTGCAATGGATGGAGCCGGTGCACCAATAAAGCGCGCGGTCCTGCATCAAGATCGAACATTTGTTTTCAATTGTTTGATTTTTAACAACTTTTTAAGTTGGCATGGCTCGTGCTTTAAGAGGACGTGCACCATCGCACCATTCCTCTGGAGAACCGCCATGAAAAAACTGCCTTACCTGCTCGTTCTGTCCGGCCTGATCTCCGCGCCCGCGCTCGCCGAAGACAGCCCCCATAGCCTGTCCGCCAACGTGAGCATGACTTCCGACTATGTCTTTCGTGGCATTTCGCAAAGCAGTGGTGATCCTGCAATCCAGGGTGGCTTCGACTACTCGCACAGCAGCGGCCTCTATCTCGGCACCTGGGGTTCCAATGTCAGTTGGATCAAGGATTTCCAGGGCTATCAAAATGGCAGCCTGGAACTGGACCTGTACGGCGGCTTCCGCAATTCCATCGGCGATACCGGCGTCAGCTACGATGTTGGCGTCGTTAGCTACATGTATCCGGGTGAAAAGGCGGGCGCCACCGACGCCGATACCACCGAGGTCTACGCCTCCCTGGGCTGGAAGTGGTTCTCCCTCAAATACTCATACGCCACCAGCAGCGGCACCTTCGGCTTCGCCAATGCCCGTGGCTCGAACTACCTGGATCTGTCGGCCAGCGTACCCATCGGCGAGACCGGTCTGACTGCCGGCGCACATTGGGGCACCTTCAAGTTCAAGAACAATGGCCCGCAAGACTATGACGACTGGAAAGTCAGCCTTGCCTATGACCTGGGCCAAGCCTCCAAGTCCATGTCTGGCGTAACCATCGGTATCGCCTACACGGACACCGATGCAACCAGCGCCAATTGGCGAAACATCACTGCTGACGCCACCGATCTCAGCAAGAGCGCAACTTCGCTTTGGATCGCCAAATCCTTCTAACGGAACCGGCTGCTGAAGCCCGATGGCTTCAGCCGATTCATCTATCAGGAGACATCCATGAAATTCATAACCGCCATCATCAAGCCCTTCAAGCTGGACGAGGTGCGTGAAGCCCTCTCCGCGATCGGGGCTTCCGGCATCACCGTGACCGAGGTCAAGGGCTTCGGCCGCCAGAAAGGCCACACCGAGCTGTATCGCGGGGCCGAGTATGTCGTCGACTTTCTGCCCAAGGTGAAGATCGAAGTCGCCATCGCCGCCAACCTGCTCGACCAGACCATCGAGGCTATTTCCAAGGCCGCCCAGACCGGCAAGATCGGCGACGGCAAGATATTCGTCTGGGACCTGGAACAAGTCGTTCGCATCCGCACCGGCGAAGCCGGCGAAGCGGCGATCTAAGGAGAAACGATCATGAAACGCTTATTTGCGACATTGATGTTGCTAGGCTCGCTGGGGTTTTCCGGTGTGGCCCTGTCAGAGGATGCGCCGGCGCCGGCCCTCGCCGCCACGGTCGACGCGGCTACCGCCCCCGCGGCGGATGCGAGCGCGCCCAGCGCCGCCCCGGTTGCCGCCACGCCAGCGCCAGCGGCCGCCGCCCCGGCTCCCGCGCCCACCCCGAACAAGGGCGACACCGCCTGGATGCTGGTCGCCACCCTGCTGGTGATCATGATGTCCATACCCGGCCTGGCGCTGTTCTACGGCGGCCTGGTGCGCAGCAAGAACATGCTGTCGATTCTCATGCAGGTGTTCTCGATCTTCGCGCTGATCACCGTGCTGTGGGCCATCTACGGCTACTCACTGGCGTTCACCCAGGGCAATGCCTTCATCGGCGGCTTCGACCGGCTGTTCCTCAAGGGCATCTTCGACCCGGTGAGCGGCAGCGTCGCCAACGCCGCCACCTTCAGCAAGGGCGTGGTGATTCCCGAGTTCGCCTTCGTCGCCTTCCAGGCCACCTTCGCCGCCATCACCGTGGCGCTGACCGTGGGCGCCTTCGCGGAACGCATGAAGTTCTCCGCCGTGCTGCTGTTCGCGGCCCTGTGGTTCACCTTTGCCTACCTGCCGATGGCGCACATGGTCTGGTTCTGGCCCGGCCCGGATGCGTATACCGACGCCAATGCGGGCGCGGCCGCGACAGCGGTTTCAGGCTGGCTGTTCCAGAAGGGCGCGCTCGACTTCGCGGGCGGCACCGTGGTGCATATCAACGCCGGTATCGCCGGCCTGGTGGGCGCCATCGTGGTGGGCAAACGCATCGGCTACGGCCGCGAGGCCTACACCCCGCACAGCCTGACCATGACCATGATCGGCGCTTCCCTGTTGTGGGTGGGCTGGTTCGGCTTTAACGCCGGCTCCGCGTTGGAAGCGGGCGGCACGGCGGCGCTGGCCTTCATCAACACCCTCAACGCGACGGCCGCGGCGGCGCTGACCTGGACCTTCGCCGAGTGGCTGATGAAGGGCAAGCCCTCCATGCTGGGCGCGGCGTCCGGCGCGGTAGCCGGCCTGGTGGCGATCACCCCGGCCTGCGGCTGGGTGGGCGTCGGCGGTGCCCTGGCGATCGGCGCGCTGGCGGGGGTGGTCTGCCTGTGGGGCGTGACCGGCCTGAAGAAGATGCTGGGCGCGGATGACGCACTCGATGTGTTCGGCATCCACGGCATCGGCGGCATCCTCGGCGCGCTGCTGACCGGGGTGTTCAACACCTGGGCCCTGGGCGGCACCGGCATCATCGACTACGTCAACAACAAGGTGATCGACACCGAAATCGGCGCGCAGCTCTGGATCCAAGCGCAGGCCGTCGGTACCGCGATCATCTGGTCTGGCGTGGTGGCCTTCGTCGTGTTCAAGCTGATCGACATGACCATGGGTCTGCGAGTCCCGGAAGAACAGGAACGCGAAGGCCTCGACACCGCCAACCACGGCGAGCGAGCCTACAACTACTGATCTTTCAGCGGCACGCGCTAACACCACGAAGCGCCGCAAGGACCAAGCGCCAAGTTAGCCTGAAATACCGCTAACGATCCACAAAATCCCCCATAAGCCTCAATGGCTTATGGGGGATTTCTCATTGCCTGAAAATTCTTCCGCGGCAGCGGCAGCGCCCACCCCCGGCTACCCCGCCACGCCTCCAGCCTTCATTGGCATCGGCGTCAGCTACTGCAAGAACCCGGCCAGGCCAAGAATCTACGAAAAAATTGATCCACATCAAATTTGATGTGTGATTTTCAGAACATGCAGCCCCGAGGTAAGACCCGAGGTACGAGTAACTTTCGACAGCCGGTAAGTTTGTACCGGAAACACCCCCCGCTCTTGCTTTGAAACGCGACATTGGAGGAGAAACGATGCGCACCAAGCTCTTGTTCACCCTGGCCGCCCTTGGGCTGGCCGCCACATCCGCGCAAGCCCGTGGAGCCGTCACCGGAGAAAATGTCAAACTCTCAAGGCGTGGCCAGATCAGCATCCCCAAATGGGTGCGCGAAACAGCGCACCTTACCGAGAGGATGGAGTTCCTGGTGCCCTACCTGGACGGGCAAAGCTTTGGGCCACGTTATTGAGGAAGGAGGAAACGCTCACTTAGCTGCCGGCTTGGCGGCAGAAGTTGCCTTAGCTTCAGCCACCATGTAATCCACCGCCACCTTGGTGTCGGCATCAGACAACTTTACGTTGCCACCCTTGGCGGGGCCACCAAAACTGCCGTTGATCGCGGCGTTGTACAGGTATTCCTTGCCTTCCTTGAGCAGCGGCGCCCAGGCCTTGGCATCGTTCAACTTCTGCGCGCCGGTCACGGCGGTGTCGTGGCAGGAAGCGCAGTTCTCGGCATAAACGCCCTTGCCGCGCACCAGGTCGGCGGCACTGGGCTCCAACTCCTTCTTCAGAATCGGCTGGAAATTTGCCCCAGCGGCATTGGCCATATGCACGATCCCACGCGCCACTTCAATGTCGGAAAGATCAGGGTCGCCGCCACGCGACGGCATCTTGTTGAAGCCCTTGAGCGCATGGTCGAGCAGCGTGCCATAACCCTGGGCGATCCGCTTGCCCCAGGCCGCCTTCTCCTTGAATTTGGGTGAACCCAGCGCGCCGGATTCATGGCAGCCGAAACAAACCTCGGCATACACGGCCTCGCCGGAACGCTCTGCGCGGGGAGCGTTTGGATCCACGGCCACGGAAACGCCGAATGGCTTGATCCGCTCGCGCACGGCTTTGTCTGCCAGGGGGGTCGGATCCGGCGTCCCCATACCGGCCCGCACGCCGAGCACCAGCATCACGATCAGGAAAATCGCCAGGCCCGGCGCGAACAATCCGCCCAACGTAGCCAACAAGAAATCCTTCGGCGTGGTTTTGGTCATTTCGATGTGATCGGACATGGCGAGCTCTTAGCCTGAATCAAGTTGAGTAACCGCGCGATTATAAGAGCAATGCCCCGCCGACCGAAAGGCTGCTGTGCTATCCTCACCGGCCTTCGCGCCCGTAGCTCAGATGGATAGAGTACTGCCCTCCGAAGGCAGGGGTCGCGCGTTCGAATCGCGCCGGGCGCACCAATAGAATCAAAGAACGAACGGTTCTTGCCTGACGCAGGCCATTGCAGTGGATCACCGAGCCAACATCTGGCTTCTCTCGGCTTCATCGTGGAAATAAAACTGCGCGGCGGCAGGCCAATCGCACACGAAGCCGTGCATACACTGGCAAGGCGCGGTATTTCTGGCTAAGAATTCAAGCTTTCAACTTTGTTGAGTTGCGTCATGTCGCGCCTTGTTTCATCACCTTTTCCCCGCTCCCTCGAAGACGCTCTGTCACGCCGCGATTTCCTCTGGCTCATGGGGGTGGCTGGCTCCGCCTTGCTGTTGCCGCTCTCCGGCTGCGCGGTTGACCCCGTAACCGGGCAGAAGACCTTGGTGGGGATGTCCGAAGACCAGGAAAAAAGCCTCGACAAAAGCCAGTCGCCCAGCCAGTTTTCTTCCGACCTGGGCGCGGTCCAGGATGCCGGCCTGAATGGCTACATGCAGGATGTCGGCACGACGCTGTGGAGCAAATCACATCGCCCGCAGATGCCTTACTCGGCGCGCGTGCTCAATGCCAATTACGTCAATGCCTATACTTTCCCCGGCGGCAGCATGGGGGTCACCCGCGGGATCATGCTGGAGATGCAGAACGAGGACGAACTCGCCGCGCTGATGGGGCATGAGATCGGCCATGTGAATGCACGCCACGCGGCAGAACGCGCCGGCAAGGAAATGCTCACCAATGTGGCGTTGGTCGTGGCCAACGTGGCCATCGCCAGTTCAGAAAATGGCCAGCAATACCTGCCCCTGCTGCAACCCCTGAGCCAGATCGGTGCCTCCGCTTTGCTCGCCAAATACAGCCGCGACAACGAGCGCGAGGCGGACAGCCTGGGGATGGATTACATGGTGGCGGGCGACTACAACCCGGACGGCATGGTCGGTCTGATGAACATGCTGCGCGGCGAAGCCCAGCAAAAACCCAGCCTGCTGGAAACCATGTTCGCCTCGCACCCGATGCGCGAGGAGCGCTATCAAACCGCCCGCCGTACCGCCGAACAGAAATACACCAGCCAGCGCGGCCGCCCGCCGAAGCGCGAACGCTACCTGGACAACACCGCCGGCCTGCGCCGCCTTCAGCCGACGGTGGAGGCCTGCCAGAAGGGCGAGGCGCTGATGGCGAAGAAGGAGTTGCCGCAGGCGGAAGGACAGTTCGGCCTGGCCCTGCGCCATACGCCCAGCGATTACGCCGCGAACGTGTTGATGGCCAAAGCCCTGATGGCGCAGAAGAAAAGCCAGGAAGCCGACAGCTACCTGGCTACCGCCAAATCGATCTATCCCGGCGAGGCCCAGGCCGTGCATCTGTCCGGCCTCGCCAAGCTTGCGTTGCGCCAACCGGAAGCCGCGCTGGCCGAATTCCATGCCTACGACAAGCTGCTGCCGGGCAATCCCACCACGCAATTCTTCATGGGAGCAGCCAGCGAAAACATGGGCAGGAAGCGTGACGCGGCCAACTTCTACTACCGCTATCTACAGAGCGGCGCCCAGGGCGGAGAAGCCCAGTTCGCCGTGGCCCGCCTCAAAGATTGGAAGGTGATCAAGTAAGCCACCAGTCAGGAGAACAACCATGCGCCAGAACACCTTCGCCCAGCATGCCCAGAGCGTCCTCGGCTTCATCGAGTATGTCGGCTTGACGGTCATCACCGTCGCCACCGTGATCGCGGGTTCCATCGAGGTCAGCCAGATGGCGACCGCGGGCCTGGTCACATTGGCCGATCTGCTGCTGCTGTTCCTTTACCTGGAAATCCTGGCGATGGTGGCCATGTACTTCGAGTCGGGGAAATTGCCGGTACGCTTCCCCGTCTACATCGCGATCGTCGCGCTGGCGCGTTACCTGGTGCTGGACATGAAGAACCTGGACATGTGGCAAATGCTCGGCGTTACCGCTTCCATTCTTCTGCTCACCCTGGCGGTGCTGGCCCTGCGTTATGGCCATGTGCGCTTTTCCTACGGCGAGCACGAGTAAGCCCGAATTCGCGGGGCGCGCACTGGAACAGATCAGGACGACTGAATCAGTGTCCCCACCCCCTGATCGGTCATGATCTCCAGCAGCAGGGCATGTTCAACACGCCCGTCGATGATGTGCACCGATTTCACGCCGCTCCTCGCGGCATCCAGCGCCGAGGCGATCTTCGGCAACATGCCACCGGAGAGCGTGCCGTCCGCCACCAGCGCGTCAATCTTTTTCGGGGTCAGGCCGGTGAGCAGATTGCCGGCCTTGTCCAGCACGCCTGGGGTATTGGTCAATAACACCAGTTTCTCCGCCTTCAGCACTTCCGCCAGCTTGCCCGCCACCACATCGGCGTTGATGTTGTAGGTCTCGCCCGCGCTGCCGACGCCGATTGGCGCGATCACCGGGATGAAATCGCCAGAATCGAGGAAGGTGATCAGGCTCGGATCGATCTGGGTAATTTCCCCCACCTGGCCGATGTCGATCACATCACCCGGCTTGTCCTTCGATTCCATCATCAGTTTTTTTGCGCGAATGAAGCGTCCATCTTTGCCGGTCAGGCCCACCGCCTTGCCACCGGCCTGGTTGATCAGATTGACGATGTCCTTGTTCACCTGGCCGCCGAGCACCATCTCCACCAGGTCCATCGTCTCTGTATCGGTCACGCGCATGCCTTGGATGAATTCACCCTTCTTGCCCACCCGCTTCAGCAACGCTTCGATCTGGGGCCCGCCGCCATGAACCACCACCGGGTTGAGGCCAACCAGCTTGAGCAACACCACGTCATGCGCGAACGCCGCCTTCAGGACCGGATCGGTCATCGCGTTGCCGCCGTATTTGATCACCACGGTCTTGTCCCAGAAGCGCTGGATATAAGGCAATGCCTCGGCGATGACCCGGGCCTTCTGGCCAGGCGTGAAATGGGCGATGGACATGGCGCTTGTGCTTTTTCCTGGAATTGAACGCGGCGGATTCTACCCACTCAGTACCCATTCAGGCGGCTGGGGTTGAGCCTGTCACTTACCCCCCTCCGCAGAGTACAAAAAAGGGGCGACCGTAGTCGCCCCCAGGGGAGGTTTCAACGCTCACTCGATGGCCAGTTTCCTGGCGGCGGTGGCCGTTTTCTTGGGCAACACAAGTTCCAGCACGCCATTGTCGAATTTGGCGTGGGCATTGGCTTCATCCACTTCCTGGCCAAGTGCGAAGCTACGGTAGACCTTGCCGTAATAGCGTTCGCTGCGCAGCACCTTGTCACCCTCCTTCTTTTCAGAGGTTTTCTTGACCTCCGCGCTGATGGCCACGCTATTGCCTTCGATCGTGACATGGATGTCGTCCTTGCTCACGCCGGGCAGTTCGGCGTGCACGGTGTAATCCTTGTCGCCTTCCTTCACATCCATCTTGATCATCTGCATTTCGTGATGTTCGCTGGATAGCTGCATCGGGCGCACAAAATAACCTTTGAACAGATCGTCCAACATGTCGTCAATGGCGAATGGATCGCGTCGAACAATGTTGCTCATCTCTGGCTCCTTGCGAGGTTTGCCGGAAACCGCACGGCTCGGTAATTCCAATATCGCCTCTCTCGGGGAATATTCAACCTAGAAAGCTCAGTTGGACGCGCCCGAGTGTGCGGTTTTCGGGCTGCCTGGCAAGGCGCGACGACGCGGCGGGGCAGGCCCCGCAAGGATAAGCAGGGACTTGGCCGCCGTCTTTTGGCGGCTTAGTCCTTCGCTTAGGAGTTTCATCAGGAGCAACGCCGCCAGGCAGCCCGAAAACCGTGCAATCGGGCGCGTAGCGGGCTCACCCAACGGGTGACCGTTATCGAAGGCTCTAACCTCTGCGTACATGCGGCCTCGCGAGGGCCAAGGAGCGGTCAACTGAGCTTTCTAGGTTCAAGAGTCGCCTATCCAATTGAATTCAAGAAGGAATTACCATTTCAGAGCGCTTTTTGCTACAAATCAGACGGCTTTGTAGAGATAGCGCTTTCCAGCCAGGCTGGGTGGGCAAACGGCCTGATCGTTTGCCCACGCGAAACCAGACCAACCGGTGGGCAACTTGCCCACCCCAGTCAGCTATTGCATCGACATCTGCATCGCGTAAACGCAGAGGGCGATGAGCGGCTGCGGAGCAATCCCAAGAAGCAGGACGGCTAGGCCGTTGAGCGAGAGCAGCGCGCGGCTGTCGGCATGGACAGACAGGGGCTGGACGCCAGCGTGCGGGGCGTCAAAATAGAGAATCTTGACCACGCGCAGGTAATAGAAGGCGCCGATCAGAGAAAACAGCACCGCTACCAGGGCCAGCCACAGCAAGCCGACACCAACCACGGCCTGCAGCACCGCAAGCTTGGCGTAGAAGCCGATGAAAGGGGGGATGCCGGCCAGCGAGAACATCAACATGGCCATCAGAGCGGCGAGCCAGGGGTGGCGGCTGTTGAGGCCCTTGAAGTCGTCCAGGTTTTCTGCTTCCAGGCCATTCTGAGACAAGTACACGACCATGCCGAAGGCCCCCAGGCTCATCAGCACATAGACGATGGCGTAGAACATGGCGACCGAATAACCGGCGAAGGTGCCAGAAAGGATGCCCAGCAGCACGAAGCCCATGTGCGAAATGGTGGAGTACGCCAGCATGCGTTTGATGTTGGTCTGCATGATGGCGGCCAGGTTGCCGATGGCCATGCTGAGCACCGCCATCACTGCCAGCATGCCCTGCCACTCGCCCACGGCGGGTTGCAGGCCATCGACCAGGATACGCATGGTAAAGGCGAAGGCGGCGAGCTTGGGCGCGGTGCCGATGAACAGGGTGACGGCGCTGGGGGCGCCTTGGTAGACATCCGGCAGCCACATGTGGAAGGGGGCGACCCCCATCTTGAAGCCGAGGCCGGCGACCATGAACACCAGACCGAAGCTAAGCAGCATGGGGTTGTGCACGCCCATGTAGACGCTGGCGGCGAGCTTGTTCAATTCCAGCGTGCCGGTTAGGCCATAGAGGATCGACATGCCATAGAGCAGCAGGCCGGAGGCCAGGGCGCCCAACACGAAATACTTCATCGCCGCTTCGGTGGCCTGCGCGCTGTCCCGACGCATGGCGACCAGCGCGTAGAGCGACAGCGATAGAAGTTCCAGGCCGATGTAGAGCACCAGGAAATGATTGGCCGAGATCATGACCATCATCCCCAGGGTGGCGAACAGGAGCAGCACAAAAAACTCCCCTTTGAACAAGTCGCGTTCAATCAGATAGGCGCGCGAGTAGACCACCACCGTGATGCTCGTGAGGTAAACCATGAGCTTGAGTACATCAGCCATCATGTCGTCGACGAACTGGCCGCCAAAGGCATACTGGGTCTGGCCGACGCTGGTGAACGCAGTAATCGCCGCCGCGCCCACCAAGGTGAGCAGGGTCAGCGTGTAGGATCCCATGCGCTGTTTGACGGTCACATCGAGCAGCAAAATGGCGCAGGCCATGGCCAACACGAATATCTCGGGCAGGACGGGGATGAGGTCGGAGAAGGTCAGGGTCATCGCAGGCATGATCGATCAGGGCACCAGTTTGCTGTGCGACACATGCGCCAGCAGATTGTCCACGGAAGTGTGCATGACCTCGGTCAGCGGCAGCGGGTAGAGGCCGATGCCCAGCACGCTGATAGCCAGCAGTGCCAGCACGATGAATTCGCGGCCGTTGATGTCCTGCATGGCTTCCACCTGAGGATTGGCCACCGCACCGAATACCACGCGCTTATACATCCACAGCGTGTAGGAAGCGCCGATGATCAGGGTGGAGGCGGCGAGGAAAGCCCACCAGAAGTTCACTTTCACCGCCCCCAGAATCACCATGAACTCGCCGACGAAGCCCGAAGTGGCGGGGAGGCCAACGTTGGCCATGGAGAACAACATGAAGAACGCGGCAAACATCGGCATCCGGTTGGCGACCCCGCCGTAGTCGGCGATCTGGCGCGAATGGACGCGGTCGTACATGACACCGACACACAGGAACATGGCGGCGGCGACGAAGCCGTGCGAGATCATCTGAATCAGGCCGCCTTCCATCCCCAACGGGTTGAAGATGAAGAAGCCCAGGGTGACGAAGCCCATGTGGGCGATGGACGAATAGGCGATCAGCTTCTTCATATCCACCTGCGCCAGGGCGACCAGGCCGATATAGACCACCGCTACCAGGGACAAGGCGATCATGGCGCCAGCCAGTTCATGGCTGGCATCCGGCGCGATCGGCAGGGCGAAACGCAGGAAACCATAAGCCCCCACTTTCAGCGTGATCGCCGCCAGTATCACGGAACCGCCGGTGGGCGCTTCCACGTGCGCGTCCGGCAACCAGGTATGCACCGGCCACATGGGCACCTTCACCGCGAAGCCGAAGAAGAAGGCGATGAACAGCAATATCTGCGTGGTCATCGCCAGTGGCACCTTGTGCCAGACCAGGATTTCGAAACTGCCGCCGCTCTGGAAGTAGAGATAAAGCAGCGAGACCAGCATCAGCAAAGAACCGAGCAGGGTATAGAGGAAGAACTTGAGCGCCGCATAAACACGATTAGGGCCGCCCCACATGCCGATGATCAGGTACAGCGGGATCAGCATCGCCTCGAACAAAACGTAGAACAACAGGCCATCGAGGGCGGCGAAAACGCCATTGAGAATACCGGACTGGATCAGGAAGGCGGCCATGTACTGCCCCACCCGCTCCTTGACCACTTCCCATCCGGCCAGCACCACCAGGATGGTGATAAAGCTGTTGAGCAGGATGAAGGGCATGGAAATGCCATCCACCCCGAGGTGGTAGTTGATCTTGAACATCGGCACCCAGTGTGCCAGTTCCTCGAACTGCATCGCCGCCGTGCCGGCGTCGAACCCGGTCCACAGGGGAAGGGTAACCGCGAACCCCAGAATGGAGCCGAGCAGGGCCAGGGTGCGCTGGCCGTCCGCGTTCTTGTCGCCGCCGGTGATCAGGATGAGCAGCCCCGCCAGGATGGGCACCCAGATGGCGAGACTTAATAGACCGATTCCTTCCATCGTTTTTTCGCTCGTTTGCGTTATCAAGCCCGCGCGAACAGAGTGGCCATAAGCAGCACACCAATGATCATCGCGAAGGCGTAGTGGTAGATGTAACCGGATTGCAACTGGCGCACGATGCCGGCGATCTTGCCGACCAGACGGACGCTGCCGTTCACCATCCAGCCGTCGATAACGGTGACATCGCCCCAACGCCACAAACGGCCACCCAACATGCGAGCGCCCCCGGCGAAGAACCAGTCGTTGAAAATGTCGAAGCCGTATTTCTTGTCCAGGATCAGGTAGATCAGGCTGAATCGCTTCTGGATCGCAGCGGGAATATCTGGCCGCTTCATATAGAAAAACCAGGACACACCAACACCCGCCGCCGCCAGGAGGAAAGGCGAGCTGGACAGGGAATGCAGGGCCATCGTGGTGGCGCCATGGAAGTCGTTCCGCAATTCCTGCAGGGCAACGTGGCGCGCCGCCACCTGAATGGCTTGGCCAAACCAATCGCCAAACAGCATGGGTTCGATAGCGAAATAGCCGATGGCCAGGGAAGGAATCGCCAGCAGGATAAGCGGCACGGTAACCACCCAAGGGGTCTCGCGCGGGCAGCTATGGCCACCGTGATGATGGCCGTGGGTATCACCGTTCTTGCCCGCCTCTTGATCGTGTCCGGCATGGGCGTTGGGGAACCGCTCCTTGCCGTGGAACACCAGGAAATACAAGCGGAAAGAATAGAAGGCGGTAACGAACACGCACGCGAGCACGGCGAAGTAGGCGAAACCGGAACCAGGAAGATCGGAGAACTTCACCGCCTCGATGATGCTGTCCTTGGAATAGAAGCCGGACAGGAACGGCGTCCCGATCAAAGAGAGGGAACCGATCAGAAAAGTGATCCAGGTGATCGGCATGTACTTCTTCAACCCACCCATGTTGCGGATGTCCTGGTCGTGGTGCATGCCGATGATCACGGAACCGGCGGCCAGGAACAGCAGTGCCTTGAAGAAGGCGTGGGTCGTCAGGTGGAAGATCGCCACCGAATAGGCGGACGCGCCCAGCGCCACGGTCATATAGCCAAGTTGTGACAGGGTTGAATAGGCCACTACCCGCTTGATGTCGTTCTGGATCATGCCGAGAAAGCCCATGAACAACGCGGTGATGGCGCCGATCACCATGACGAAGGAGAGGGCGATGTCGGACAGTTCATAGAGTGGCGACATGCGCGCCACCATGAAGATGCCGGCGGTCACCATGGTCGCCGCGTGGATCAGCGCGGAAATCGGGGTGGGGCCTTCCATCGAGTCTGGCAACCAGACGTGCAGCGGGAACTGCGCCGATTTACCCATCGCACCGATGAATAGAAGAATGCAGATCACCGCCATCAGCGGCCAGGGGTGGCCTTCGATCAGGCTGATCTCGTGGTTGGCCAGATGCGGCGCCATCTGGAATACCTGCTGGTAATCCAGGCTGCCGAAATACGCCAGCACCATGCCGATGCCAAGTAGAAACCCAAAATCCCCGACGCGGTTGACCAGGAAAGCTTTCAGATTGGCGTAGATCGCCGTCTCACGGGTGAACCAGAAGCCGATCAACAGGTACGACATCAGGCCCACCGCTTCCCAACCGAAGAACAGTTGCAGGAAGTTGTTGCTCATCACCAGCATGAGCATCGAAAAGGTAAACAGCGAGATGTAACTGAAGAAACGCTGATAGCCAGGGTCGTCCGCCATGTAGCCGACGGTATAGATGTGCACCATGAGCGAGACGAAAGTCACCACCAACATCATCACGGCGGATAGTGGGTCGATCAGAAAGCCGATTTCCAGGGTGAGGTCGCCGCTGGTCAGCCAGGTGTAGAGCGTGCCGTTGAAGGTATTGCCGGCCTGCACATCCTGGAATACCGCGAGCGATGCCAGGAAGGCAATCGCCACACCAAGGATGGCCACCGTGTGTGCGCCGACGCGGCCGATCTGCTTGCCGAACAGGCCGGCGATGATGGCCCCGGCCAGGGGAGCCAGGGGAACGATGAGATAGAGGGTTTTCATGTCCATGGCTAATCCCTTATCCCCTCAACCGGTCGAGGTCTTCGACGTTGATGCTGCGCAGGTTGCGGAACAACACCACCAGGATGGCCAGGCCGATGGCGGATTCCGCCGCTGCCACGGTGAGGATGAAGAACACAAACACCTGTCCGGCCATGTCGTTGAGGTAATGCGAGAAGGCGACGAAGTTCATGTTCACCGCCAGCAGCATCAGCTCGATGGCCATGAGCAGGATGATCACGTTCTTGCGGTTAAGGAAGATGCCCACCACGCTGATGGCGAACAGCAGGGCTCCCAGAATGAGGTAGTGGTTCAGGCCGATCATGCGTCGTCCTCCTTCGGGGCTTCGGGTCTCTGCGGCTTGATGTTGACCAGATGGACGCGATCCGCGCGTTTCACCTTCACCTGCTCGGCTGGATTCATCTGCTTGGTGTCGCGGCGCTTGCGATGGGTCAGCGAGATGGCGGCGACCATCGCCACCAGCAATATCACCGCCGCCAGTTCGAAGGGATAGACATAGGCGGTGTAAAGCAGTCGGCCAAGTTCCTTGGTATTGCTGTAATCGGCCGGCAATGGCGCCGGTTCGGCCAACCCCAGATCAGCACCGCCCAGCACCATCACCATCTCCAGCACCATCAGGCCGGCCACCAGCAGGCCGGCGGGCAGGTAGTTCCAGAAGCCCTTGCGCAGTTCGGCCAGGTTGATGTCCAGCATCATCACCACGAACAGGAACAACACCATCACCGCGCCGATGTAGACCAGCACCAGGGTAATGGCGAGGAACTCGGCTTCCAACAGCAGCCAGATCCCGGCCGCCGTGAAGAAAGCCAGCACCAACGCCAGGGCGGAATGCACCGGGTTGCGCGCGGTGATCACGCGCAAGGACGCCAGCAGCAGGATGGTGGAGAAGGCGTAGAAGATGAGGCTCTTGAATTCCATAACAGCGTGCTGTCGACCGTCAGGCCGCCACCTCCATGTACTCCACCCGGCTTACCGACTGGGGAACGGGGAAACCGTCTTCCTTCAGTCCTTCCAGGTGGAACGCGATGGCCTCATGGATGAGGCGCTCCACATGTTCGACATCCGGGCCGGCGGCAACGCACCCCGGCAAGTCCGGCACATACGCGGAAAAACCCGCGCCGGCTTTTTCGATCACAACGGCATAACGCATCGTGTTACCTCTTCAATCCGGCTTGCTTGAGGATGCTGTTCAGCGTCCCGGGAGCCAGGTCGTCGCTGGGCTTTCCGGCGACGGTCACCCGGCCGGCTTTCACCGGATGTTTGAATTGCCGGTGGCTCCCGCGTGTCGCCACCTGTTCCCAATCATCCTTGCGCAGCATGTCCAATATGTCCTGTATTTTCAGCGGCATTCGTCAGCGGTACTTGGCATCGATCGCGCGGTCACGCGCGATCTGTTCTTCGTACTGGTCGCCCACCGCCAGGAGTTTTTCCTTGGTGTAATAGAGATCGCCGCGCTGCTCGCCGTGGTATTCCAGAATGCGGGTTTCGACGATGGCGTCCACCGGGCAGGCTTCCTCGCAGAAGCCGCAGAAGATGCACTTGGTCAGGTCGATGTCGTACAGCGTGGTACGACGGGTGCCATCGTCGCGCTGCTCGGATTCGATCTTGATCGCCAGCGCCGGGCAAACCGCTTCACACAGTTTGCAGGCGATGCAGCGCTCCTCACCGTTGGCGTAGCGGCGCTGCGCATGCAGGCCACGGAAGCGCGGCGACTGCGGGGTCTTTTCTTCCGGGAACTGCACCGTGATCTTGTGCGCGAACAGATTGCGGCCGGTCAGGGCCATGCCGCGCAGCAACTCGGTGAGCAGGAAGGTATCGAAGAAGGACTTGATGCCGTTGAACATAGCGCTTTTTCCCTTGGCTCCTCAGTGCAACAGGGTGCCGTAGCGGGTCTGCATGGCCGCGCCAATCACGACGATCCAGACCAGGGTGACGGGAATGAACACCTTCCAGCCCAGGCGCATGATCTGGTCATAGCGATAACGCGGGAAAGTGGCGCGGAACCAGAGGAACAGGAACAGCACGAAGCTCATCTTCGCCGCAAGCCAGAGGAAACCATCCGGCAGGAACGGAAATGGCGACAACCAGCCACCCAGGAACAGAGTGCTGGTCAGACCCGAGACCAGGATCATGTTGGCGTATTCGGCCAGGAAGAACACCGCGAAGGCCATGCCGGAATATTCCACATGAAAGCCGGCGACGATCTCCGACTCCCCTTCCGCCACGTCGAAAGGCGCGCGATTAAGCTCCGCGACGCCGGAGATCAGATAAACGGCAAACAACGGCATCAGTGGCAACCAGTACCAATGCCAGAAGCCGCCCGACTGGGCTTTCACGATGTCGATCAGATTGAGGCTCTGTGCGCACATCAGCACACCCACCAGGGCGAAACCCATCGCAATTTCATACGAGACGATCTGTGCCGAGGAACGCATGGCGCCAAGAAACGCGTACTTGGAGTTGGATGCCCAGCCCGCCACCACGATGCCGTACACGCCCATCGAAGTGATGGCCATGATGTACAGGAGGCCGGCGTTGAGGTTGGCCAGTACCAGCGACTCGGTGAATGGGAACACCGCCCAGGCCGCCAACGCCGGAGCGATGACCAGCACCGGCCCGAGGATGAACAAGCCCTTGTTGGCGCCGCTGGGGACGATGATCTCCTTCATCAGCAGCTTGAGGCCGTCGGCAATGGGTTGCAGCAGGCCGAGGGGACCCACCCGATTAGGGCCGATGCGCACCTGCATATAGCCGATGATCTTGCGCTCGGCAAAGGTCAGATAAGCCAGGGCGATCATCAAGGGGGCGACGATGGCGATGATCTTGGCCAGAGTCCAGACGGCCAACCAGGCGGGGCCGAGTAATTCGGCGAGGGGAGCGAGCATTGCGTCCATATTATTTGCGTCCATCTCAGGCTTTCTCCACGCTCACCGAGCCAAGGCGAGCGCCCAGGGCGGCGGTCAAGGGATGGGCGGCAGCCACACGAACGACGTCAACCGCCAGGCGATCATCTCGGCGCACCGGCAGCAAGGCCTCATGAGCCCCCTGGCGCACGCGTACCAGGGCACCTTCAGCCACTCCAAGCCGGGTCAGCAATTCGCTGCCGATCCACACCAGCGGGGCGGCGGCGTCTGGCGTCGCCTGCAAGGCGGGGGAGCGGCGCGCGAGGGGATCGAGTTGATACAACGGCGTTTCTCCAAGCCGTTCGAGGCCTTCCGCGGGCCCTTGTAGCGCCGGCTTCCAGCCGGCTGTTTCAAGGATGCCGGCAGGAATGCCGGCGCTACGAAGGCTTTCGGCTGGAGCGTTGTCCAGGGCTCGGGCGAAATCGTCTTGCAAGGCATCGACGCGCACCGCTTCGGCCGTGTCGTAATCGAAACCGGAGAGGCTCAGCAGATTGCCCAGGACACGCAGCACTTTCCAGGCCGGACGTGCTTCGCCCCGCGGTTTGACGGCACCATGGAAGCTTTGCAGGTGGCCTTCCATGTTGACGAAACTGCCGGCGGTTTCCGTGAATGGCGCAATCGGCAACAACACATCCGCATAATCCAGGGCTGCGCTCTTGAAGGCGGAGAGGGCAACCACGAATTCGGCGCCGCGTAGCGCCGCCGCAGCCGCGCCGGCGTCATAGGCGTCCAGTTCCGGCTCGGCGCCAAGCAGGAGATAGGCGGATAAAGCGGAAACCCTGGGTTCGGCCAGCATGGCGTGGGCGCCGAGGCCATTGGGGCCGGGTAGCACGCCCACCAGTTGGGCACCGACGCTGTTGGCGGCGGGGGAAAGAAAACCAAGGGTGGCGCCACTGGCGGTGGCGATGGCCTCGGCCAGGGCATGTAGTTGTGCGGCGACGGGATGGTTCTGTGCCAGGGCGCCCAACAGCACGGCTTTCTTTTCGCCACTCATGAGGCTGGCGGCGATGGCGCGGGCGTTGTCACTCACGGCCACGCCGGAGATCGCGGCCAAAGCCGCTTCTACGTCGGCGCCGGCATCCTGCATGGCTTTGGCGATCTGCGCGAGGGCATAGACCCAGGCGCTGGGCTTGGCGATCAGGCGGGCATTGACCTTGCATAGCAGGTCGTCGCCGGCCGCATGCAACACGTTGAGTTGGGCGCCGTGCTTCACCGCCTGACGCAAGCGCTGTGCGATCAGCGGCTGTTCCTGGCGGACGCTGGCGCCGACCAGCAGCACGCGATCCAGCGCGTTGAGATCGGCAATGGACATCCCCAGCCAGCGCGCGCCGGCAGCGACCGTGGCCTCGGCCTGGGCCAGGCGGTGGTCGATATTTTCCGTACCCAGGCCGCGCAGCAGTTTGGCGAACAGGTACAACTCCTCGACCGTCTGGTGCGGCGAGGCGAGGCCAGCGATGGCGGCGGGCCCCTTGGCCGCGCGGACTTGCCCCAGGCGGTCGGCGACATGTTCCAGGGCGTCCTGCCAACTCACTTCCCGCCACTGCCCGTCCTGCTTGAGCAGGGGCTTGGCCAGGCGTTCAGCCGAATTCAGCGCCTCATAGCTATAGCGGTCGCGGTCGGCGATCCAGCATTCGTTGATGGCTTCGTTTTCCCGTGGTACCACGCGCAGGACGCGGTTGTCCTTGACCTGCACCTGGAGGTTGGCGCCGAGACCATCGTGCGGGCTCACCGATTTCCGGCGGGAGAGCTCCCAGGAACGGGCGCTGTAGCGGAACGGCTTGGAAGTCAGGGCGCCGACCGGGCAAAGCTCGATGACGTTGCCGGAGAGTTCGTGGCTGACCTGGGTTTCCAGGAACGGCATCACTTCAGTGTGTTCGCCGCGGCCAGGCATACCCAGTTCCATCAGACCGGCGATTTCCTGGCCGAAGCGGACGCAACGGCTGCAATGGATGCAACGGGTCATGTCGGTGGCGATCAGCGGGCCCAGGTCTTTCTCTTTCACCACCCGCTTGGGCTCGTGGTAATTCGAGGCGGAGCCACCGTAGCCAACCGCGATGTCCTGCAACTGGCACTCGCCACCCTGGTCGCAGATCGGGCAGTCGAGCGGGTGGTTGATCAGGAGGAATTCCATCACCCCCTTCTGCGCCGCGATGGCCTTGACTGATCGGGTCTGCACCTTCATGCCGTCGGTAACCGGGGTGGCGCAGGCGGGCAGCGGCTTCGGCGCTTTTTCCACTTCCACCAGGCACATGCGGCAACTGGCGGCGATGGACAGCTTCTTGTGGTAGCAGAAATGTGGAATGGTGATCCCGGCCAGATACGCGGCATCCATCACCGTGCTGCCAGCGGCGACGTCGATTCGTTTACCGTCGATTTCGATGAGTGGCATCTCAGGCTCCCACCAGGCACTTCTTGTGCGCGATGTGGTACTCGAACTCATTGCGGAAGTGTTTCACGAAGCTGGCGACCGGCCCCACCGCGGCTTCGCCAAGCGCGCAGATGGTGCGCCCGGCGATGTTGTCACCGATACGCAGCAGTTCATCGAGGTCTTCGGGGCGGCCCTGGCCATGCTCGATGCGATGCACAATGCGGTACATCCAGCCGGTACCCTCGCGGCAGGGCGTGCACTGTCCGCAGGATTCCTCGAAGTAGAAATAGGACAGTCGCTCCAGCGCTTTCACCATGCAGACGCTGTCGTCCATCACGATCACCGCGCCGGAACCCAGCATGGAGCCGGCGCGGGCGATGGAATCAAAGTCCATCGTGCAGGCCATCATCACCTCGGCCGGCAACACCGGCGCGGAAGAACCACCGGGAATCACCGCCTTCAGGGTGTGCCCGGTGCGCACACCGCCAGCCATTTCCAGCAGGTCGGCGAACGGCGTGCCGAGTGGAATCTCATAGTTACCGGGCTTGTTGACGTGGCCAGAGATGGAAAAAATTTTGCTGCCGCCGTTGTTGGGCTTGCCCAGTTCCAGAAAGGCCTGGCCGCCGTGGCGCATGATCCAGGGAATCGAGGCCAGGGTTTCGGTGTTGTTGATCGTGGTCGGCTTGCCGTAGAGGCCATAGCTGGCGGGGAACGGCGGCTTGAAACGCGGCTGCCCTTTCTTGCCTTCGATGGACTCCAGCAGCGCGGTTTCCTCACCACAGATATAGGCGCCGTAACCGTGATGGGCATGCAGGTCGAAATCCCAGCCGGAACCGAGGATGTTCTTGCCCAGGAAACCCGCGGCGCGGGCCTCCTCCAGCGCGCGTTCCCAAGACTGGTACTGTTCGTAAATTTCACCGTGGATGTAGTTGTAACCGACCGCAGCCCCCAGCGTATAGCCGGCGATGATCATGCCTTCGATGAGCTGGTGCGGGTTGAACCGGAGTATGTCGCGGTCCTTGAAGGTGCCCGGTTCGCCCTCGTCGCTGTTGCAGATGAGGTACTTGTCACCGGGAAAGGCGCGCGGCATGAAACTCCACTTCAGACCGGTGGGGAAACCGGCGCCGCCGCGGCCGCGCAGGGCGCTGGTCTTGACTTCGGCGATGATGGCTTCGGCCGGCGTCTTCTCGGCGAGGATTTTCTTCAGCGCCTCATAACCGCCATTGGCCGTGTAAGTGGCCAGCGAGGACGGTTCGGGATGCTTGAGCGTCCAGAGGCAGACCTGGGTATCGGGTTGGTTGGCAAACGCGAGCAAACTCATTTCATCTCATCCAGGAGTTTGTCCACCGCTGCCGGGGTCAGGTGGGTGTGCATCTGGTGATTGTTGTGCAGGCACAAGGGGCCATGGCCGCAGGCGCCCATGCACTCGCCGACCGATAGCGTATAGCGGCCGTCCGCCGTGGTTTCACCGAAACCGATACCCAGTTTGGCCTGCAGGTGTTCGGCGATCTTGTCGGCGCCCTGTAACTGGCAGGGCAGGTTGGTGCACAGAGTGACCTTGTTGCGGCCCACTGGCGCCAGTTCGTACATATTGTAGAAAGTGGCAACCTCATAGGCGGCGATGGCCGGCATGGCGAGGTAGTTGGCGACAAACTCGATGGTGTCGCGGGACAGCCAGCCCAATTCAACCTGGGCGATGCGCAACGCGCTCATCACCGCCGACTGTTTCTGGTCGGCGGGATACTTCGTCAATTCGTGGTCGATCTGGGCGAGGGATTCAGCGGAAAGCATGTCTGTTACCTGTCTTATCTGTCGATATCGCCGAACACGATGTCCAGGGTGCCGATGATGGCCACCACGTCGGCGATCATGTGGCCGCGCGACAACTCGTCGAGGCCAGCCAGATGTGAGAAACCGGGCGCGCGCAACTTCATGCGGTAGGGCTTGTTGGCGCCGTCGGACACCAGGTAAACGCCGAATTCGCCCTTGGCATGTTCCACCGCCGCGTAGGCCTCGCCTTCCGGCACATGCATGCCTTCGGTGAACAGCTTGAAGTGGTGGATCAACTCTTCCATGTTGGACTTCATCGCTTCCCGCCGCGGCGGGGCGACCTTGTGGTTGTCGCAGATGACCGGGCCGGCGCCTTTGGCGGTATCGGCCTTCAGCCAGGCCACGCACTGCTGGATGATGCGGTTGCTTTGGCGCATCTCTTCAATGCGCACCAGGTAACGGTCATAAGAGTCGCCGGTGCGGCCGACCGGGATTTCGAAATCGAGCCGGTCATACACCTCATAAGGCTGCATCTTGCGCAGATCCCAGACGATGCCGGAGCCACGCAGCATCGGGCCGGTAAAGCCGAGCGCCTTGGCGCGCTCAGGGTCGATCACGCCGATACCGACGGTGCGCTGTTTCCAGATGCGATTGTCGGTGAGCAGGGTTTCGTACTCGTCGACGTAACCAAAAAAACGCCTGGAGAAATCCTCGATGAAGTCGAGCACGCTCCCCTGGCGGTTCTCGTTGATGCGGCGCAGACCGGCTTCGCTCTTGCGGCTGACCTGGTACTGCGGCATCGCATCCGGCAGGTCGCGATAAACACCCCCCGGACGGTAATAGGCCGCGTGCATGCGCGCGCCGGTGACCGCCTCGTAAATATCCATCAAATCTTCACGCTCACGAAAGGCGTAAAGCAAGACCGTCATCGCGCCCACGTCCAGCGCATGCGTACCCAGCCAGAGCAGGTGATTCAGAATGCGGGTGATTTCGTCGAACATCACCCGGATGTATTGCGCGCGGATCGGTGGTTCGATACTCAGCAGTTTTTCGATCGCCATGACGTAGGCGTGCTCATTGAGCATCATGGACATGTAGTCCAGGCGATCCATGTAAGGCACGGATTGCAGGAAGGTGCGGGTCTCGGCCAGCTTCTCGGTGCCGCGATGCAGCAGGCCAATGTGCGGATCGGCGCGCACGACCACCTCGCCATCCAGTTCCAGCACCAGGCGCAGGACACCATGCGCGGCTGGGTGTTGCGGACCAAAGTTGATGGTGTAGTTACGAATCTCAGTCGATAAAGCGGCGGTCATCACGCGGCCCCGTAGTTGTCTTCGCGCACGATGCGCGGCGTGACTTCGCGCGGGTCGATACTCACCGGCTGGTACACCACACGCTTGAGCTCCGGGTCATAACGCATTTCAACGTGGCCGGAAATCGGAAAATCCTTGCGGAACGGATGGCCGATGAAACCGTAGTCGGTGAGGATGCGGCGCAGGTCGGGATGCCCCTCGAAAATGATGCCGAAGAGATCGAAAGCCTCACGTTCGAACCAGTTCACCGCCGGCCAGATTTCCATCAGGGAAGGCAGCATGGGCAATTCGTCGTCGCCGCAGAAGGCGCGGACGCGCAGACGGTGATTGCGCCGCACCGACAACAGGTGCAGCACCACGGCAAAACGCTGGCCTTCCCAGGCCCCCTCCTTGTAAGCGGAATAATCGACACCACAGAGGTCCATCATCAGATCGAAGGCCAGCGCGGGGGTATCGCGCAGCGTCGCGCAAACCGCCAGCCAATCGGCGGGCGCCACCTCGATGGTGGCTTCGCCGCACGCAATCTTGTGGGCCAGAATCTTGTCGCCCAGCGCAGCAATGACGCGATCGAGCAGAACTTCCGGAGTGAGTGGCATAAGCGTGAGGTTCTATCAACGGGCGATGGTGCTGGTACGGCGGATCTTTTTCTGCAACTGGATCAGCCCATAGAGCAGCGCTTCCGCCGTGGGCGGGCAGCCCGGCACATAGATATCCACCGGCACGATACGGTCGCAACCGCGCACCACGGAATAGGAATAATGGTAATAACCCCCGCCATTCGCACAGGAACCCATTGAGATCACCCAGCGTGGCTCAGCCATCTGGTCGTAAACCTTGCGCAGGGCAGGCGCCATCTTGTTGCACAGCGTGCCGGCGACGATCATCAGGTCGGATTGGCGCGGACTCGGGCGAAACACGATGCCGAAGCGGTCCAGGTCATAACGCGAAACCCCCGCATGGATCATCTCGATGGCGCAGCAGGCCAAACCGAAAGTCATCGGCCAAAGCGAACCGGTGCGGGTGTAGTTCACCACCGCGTCCACCGTGGTGGTGACGAAGCCTTTTTCCAGAATCCCTTCGATGCTCATAGCGGCCTCCTCATCAACGCGCTCACGCGAGCGACCCGATAGGCGTCGGAGGCCAACGCCGCTCGCCTGATTCGCCTCCCTGCATAGCGGGGCCCCTGCTCAATGGCTCGCATCGTTACTCCCAATCCAGGGCGCCCTTCATCCACTCGTAGACGAAACCGACCACCAGGATGCCAAGGAAAATCATCATGGAAACAAAGCCAAACAGGCCAATATCTTCCAGCACCACGGCCCAGGGGAAAAGAAAGGCGATTTCCAGATCGAACAGAATGAACAGAATGGCCACCAGGTAATAGCGCACGTCGAACTTCATGCGCGCATCCTCGAAAGCTTCGAAACCGCATTCATAAGGAGAATTTTTTTCCGCGTCCGGCTTGTGCGGAGCGAGCACAAAACCCGCGGCCATGGGAAGAACCCCGACGGCCAAGCCCACCAAGATGAACAACAGAACCGGAAAATAATTTTCAAGCATGAGTTCCCCGAAAAGCGCGTTCCCACCTCGGCAAGAAGGCGCGAAGTCTAGGCTTTCAGCTCCCCTCACGTCAAGCCGACAGAAAACAAAAAACCCATTTATATCAATGGGTTATTAATTACTTTTAAGGTATATAAAGAAATTCGATGGTGCCGGCGGCGAGACTCGAACTCGCACGACTTTCGTCACTGCCCCCTCAAGACAGCGTGTCTACCAATTTCACCACGTCGGCGTTAAGCAGCTTGTTACGCGGCCTGTTCCATGTTCCAGGAACAGGCCGAAGAACTCATTTCGGGATTGCGCCCGATTTATCCAGGCCAGTCGGCGTCGGCACCGGGGCCGCCGGTTGCGCGGGAACCGGGGCCGCCGGTTGTAAGGGATGCGCGGCCTGCTGCGCCGCGGCGCTCTTCTGGCCGGAAAAATAGGTCAACCCCATGCTGGTCAGGAAGAACGCCGTCGCCAGCACAGCGGTGGTACGTGACAAGAAGTTGGCGGAACCGGTGGCGCCGAACAGGCTGCCGGAAGACCCGCTGCCAAATGCCGCGCCCATGTCAGCGCCCTTGCCGTGTTGCATCAGTACCAGACCGATCACGGACACCGCCACCAGCACATGCGCGATCCAGAGAATAAATTCCATTTCCGTACCCTTCAACTCAACTTAGCCGGCCCGGCAAATTGCCAGGAACTCTTCCACATTAAGCGAGGCGCCACCGATCAGTCCGCCGTCAATGTCCGGCTGGCCGAACAACTCGGCCGCATTGTTGGCTTTCACGCTGCCACCGTACTGGATGATCAGGCCAGCGGCCACGCCGGCATCCAGCGCGCGCACCCTGGCGCGAATGAAGGCATGGACCACCTGCGCCTGGTTAGGCGAGGCCGTCACACCGGTTCCAATCGCCCACACCGGTTCATATGCCACCACGGCACGAGCCAGGGAAGCCACGCCGCACTTGGCGATCACGGCATCCAGTTGGCGCGCCACCACGGCTTCGGTGATGCACCCCTCGCGCTCGGACAAGGTCTCGCCCAGGCACAGGATCGGTGTCATTCCAGCCGCCTGCGCCGCGGCATACTTTTCCGCCACCAGCTCGTCGCTCTCGCCATAAAGGGCGCGCCGCTCGGAGTGGCCGACAATCACATAGGCACACGCAAAATCCGCCAGCATGCTGGCGGATACCTCGCCGGTGAACGCGCCGCGGGCCTGCTGGCTCATGTTCTGCGCGCCCCAGGCAACTGCGCTGCCAGTCAACCTGGCTTGCGCCTGGGCAAGATAGGGAAACGGCACACAAACCGCCACGCCCGCCTTGACGCCACCCATGCCAGCCAGCAAGCCGGACAACAGCGCCTCGTTCTCGGCCAGGCTACCGTGCATTTTCCAATTGCCGGCGACTAGTTTGCGACGCATCGGGTTTTCCCCTTCAAAAAAGGCCGCGAATGGTATGTTGGAACGCACTCCAGGTCAATCTGGAACGATCGCCATGCCAATCCATGAGTCACCCATGAACCCGAGCATCGACACTCCACACGGCCCCTATACCCCGCAAGTCCCCGGCCGGAAGGACATGGCGCGCGCCACTGAGCTTCTCAGCGACGCGGTGGAAGCCATTGCCCGTGTCAACCACGACGTCTGGGCCGCCAAACGCATCGCCGAGGGCTGGCGTTACGGGCCGCAGCGCGACGACACCGGAAAGCTCCACCCCGATCTAGTCGCCTACGAACACCTGAACGAAGGCGAGAAGGCCTACGACCGGGAGACCGCGCAGGTCATCGTCGCCGAACTGCTCCGGCGCGGCCTGATCAAGCCTGGCGGCATGGCGTAAACGGCGCAATCACTCGCCACCGCGGCGGGCCACGAACTCCAGCGGCGGATGCCGGGAATAGCCGCCCGTGCTTGCCAGGGTGAAGCGGATGGCATTGCCCTCTACCTCGCCGCGATAGCGGTGGATCACCTCCCGCGGCGGCGCATCCCCCAGCACCTCGTCGCTGCGGGTGGCAAAGCTCAGCCGGCCGCCGTCGAGGCGGCCTTCCTCGATGCTTCTCGGCAAGCGTAGAAAGCTCGCGCTGCCGTTCACCTGATCGCCGCGCACCTGGAACTCGAAGGTTTCCCGGTGCTCCGCCCCCCAGTCATATTTCACCGTGGCGCTCCAGCGGCCGGCGAGGTCGACGGCGGGCAGTGTCGCCTCAGAGCCGGAAGGGGCGGGCGGGCCGGCCCACCACGCGAAGCCCAGGGCCAGGGCCAGGCCCGCACCCAGCAGCCAGGGCCAGCGGCGGCGAGCAGGACGCCAAGCAGGAGTGCGAAGAGCAGGGCGCCGGTGTGATGATCCATGGCTGATTACCTCAGGCTGCGCCTGCTATGAATTCGACATCCGCAAGTGGGGCAAGCGCGCCCTCTCAAGCCGTCGAACATTCGCCGGAATCGGGGGCGTCGGGGCGGCGGGCCGCGAGCAGGGCATTCGGGTCCGTTTCAACCAGGCCACCGGCAAGCCAGAGCCAATGGTTGATCTCATCATGGCCGGCAATCTCCGGCCAGTTCTGCCACTGCGTCGCCACTAACAGGACGTCCCGGGTATCGCCCCGCCACTCGCCCAGGGCGATTGTTGCCGCTGGCAGTCTCTCGGCCAGGCGGGCCAGGGTGGCCTCCGCGTCCAGGCGTGCCTGATTGGCGATCGCCCGCAGTTGCAGCGCCCAGGCCTGCGCTTCCGCCGCGGAGGTGGTAGCGGCGGCGACCTGGAGCCACAGCGTCCCGCCCGATTTTTCCTGCGGTTGCCACAGGCGTTTTCCCCAGGCCCGCAGGCGGTCGCACCAGGATGCCAGCAAGCCATTCATGGCGCGCCGGCCTCGAGTCCGGATTGCCAGGCGTGCAGGGTGCGAAAGAGGCGGTAGAAGTAGCGCGGGACCAGGTTTTCGCCGCCCGTGGCCCAGGTACCGGAGCGGCTGCGGATGGCGGCCAGTCTGGTTGTCTTCGGCGCAGCCAGCGTGACCTGGGCCAGCAACCGGACGCCGGGCTCCGCGGGGCTTTCTCGCATCAGGATCAGGTCGGTGTCGTCGTGGCGCAGGCGCGCGATGATGGCTTCCTGGTCGTGGGCCGGATCGCTCAGGTAGCTTTTCAGGCGTGCCTTGGACCAATCGCGCAGGGGCTCGGGCAAGCCATTGAAGTCCAGATTTTCCGAATCATGGCCGCGGCTGAAACCGGCCCAGAGCGCGTCGATGGCGGCTTTCTCGCGCAGGGTCTTGAGGAAGGCCGCGTGTTGATCGCCGTCCACGCTGATATCCGAGAGCCTGGGGGCCAGGCTGATCCGCGGCCCCCGCTCGTCCCAGAACAGTCTGGCCAGCATGTCCACGCGCTGGCGATTCAATTCGCTCTCGTCGTCCAGCAACTCGCCGCTGTCGCCCTGCATCAGCCGAACGTCGGCTTCCAGGCTGTCCAGGGCCAGCCTCTCCACGGCGTCCAGGCCGAGTCCGGCCAGGCTCGTGCGCAGGTCGGCCACCTTCCGCTCCAGATCTGGCGACGCGCCATCCAGCAGGCCGGCAATCTCGCCATAGCCTTGCGCCATGCCGGCCAGCACGCGCCCCAGGTCGGTGTGCAGGGGGGGCAGGCGGAACCGCCGCGTGACCCGGGGTTCGCCCGCCCGACGCCAGGCGGCCAGGGTTTCGAGGGTGAACACCAGGGCGTCCAGCGGCCAGTCGGCCAGGGTGTCGCCCTGATAGTCCGCGGCGAAGCCGTCGCCACCGAACAGGGTGCGGGTCAGGCCGGCCAGCCGCAATTGCCCTTCATCGGGAAAACCCACCTCGAGAACTGCCCCGGAGACCGCCACGAGGCGCAGCCGCTCCGCCGCGCCCGGCCGGGCGAGAAAGGGGGGGGCCGCCAGTTCCAGGGTGGGGTGGGCCAGGGGGAGGGGGCCGGACCCCAGGCCGGGGCACAGGCCCAGGCGCAGGGTCAGTTCCGCCGCCGGGCGGCGCCGGTCGTCGCGGGGTTTCTCGGGGCCGAGCAGCCGCATCCGGCCGCGCGCCGCCGCGCTCATGGCATAGCGGAACTCGGTGTGCACGCCCGCCGTGGCCAGCATGGCCGGCCAGGCCGAATCCGCGCCGGTGCGGGCCAGGCTGGCCAGGCGCAGCATCAGGTCGCCGCGCACGACGCCAGCGAGGACCTGCGCAATCTGGCTAAAAAAACCTTGCGAGGCCGCGCTCATGAAGTGTTTCCAGACGCCGCCAGGGCACTGAACAGCCGGCTCAGGTTCTTGCTCAGCTTGCTGCCCGGCAGCTTGGCCACCAGCGGGGTTTCAGCGGCGGCGGAAAACAGGGCCAGGACCACCTCGCTGGCCTCCCCGTTGTCGCGCGGTTGCGCCCAGCACAACAGGGAAAGCCGGTCCCCGCGCAGCCACTGCGCCTGCTTCAGGTGTTCGATGAGCAGCCGCGCCAGGTCGCGTTCGCTTTCGCTGGCGTCCTCATCGTCCCTTACCCCCTCCAGTAGGCTACGCAACCCGGCGCGCTCCTGGCTCAAGGCCAACATGGCATCGGGCGGTGGCGGCACGGCCACCACGTCGAAGCTGACCTTGTGGGTGATGCTGTCCTTGGTGGTGTGCTCGCTGGACAGGATCAGCAGGTTGAGCCCCCCCGACTGGGTGGATTCCGTCCCGAACTGGAACTCGGCGCTGGCACGGGGGATACGGAAGGCGGTGGGCAGGCTCCCGTTGGCCTGGGCCTGGGCCTGGGCGTTGTATTCGAAGGAAGCCTGGTCCAATTGCTGTTGCGCCGCCAGCATGCCCCGTCCCACTTCATCGAAGAAGGTCTCCAGGCCCCTAGCCCGGCTGGCTGGGCGGCCGCTCTTGAGGCTGTCGCGCAGGGCGTCCAGAGCGGCCTTGGCGGGGCCGATATCCTCGGTTTCCAGTAGGGTGCTCAGGGCATCCAGTTCAGCCTTGATGGATTCGATGCTGGGTGTTGCCACAATGGCTCCTGTCGTCAAAGAGGCGCTATTCACGCATGGCTGACGCCGGGCGTCAGGCCGGTTTCCCCTTCAGTGCTTCATAAACCTTGCCCACCCGGTCCAGGATGTCCTTGTCCACCTGGGCGGCCGCCGGCAAGGCCAGCCGGGCGGCGTCGATCTCCTTCTTGCGCGCCAGCAAGGTCTTGGGAAACTCGGGGTCGCCCCCCGCTGAACGGGCATGCAGCACGCTGGTGATGCGGGCGCTGGCGCGATAGTCGTGGGCATAGCCCAGGGTCATGGCGGCGTTGACCATCACCGCGCCGGCACCCACGCTGGCGCCGATCTGCACGCCCTTCTGCACCGACTCAGACAAGTCGGCGCTGAACTCGATAGTGGTTTCGGTGAACTGGTAGCGGGACGGGGCCAGGGCCTCCAGCAGGGACTGCATGGCGGGCACATCCGCGGCGTTGTCGGCGCCCACGGTGGCCTTGATCATCTCCAGCAGACGGCCGACGCTGTTGACGTAGTCCAGGTTCAGTTCCTTCTGGGCTTCGGCGATGCTGATGCCGAGGCGGCCGATGATGGATGGCAGGTGATAGAGCTGGCTGGTCAGGCGGTCGTACTGGGGAATAGGTTTGTCGGGAGCTTCAGCCATGGTTTTCTCCTTGAGGTGAAGTTGCCGGGTATGCCGGCGTTTGTTGAACTTCGAAGCTGATTCGGCAGGCGCTGTCCACCACACGGGTGTGCAGTGCCGCCAGGGAGGCGGTGAGCGGCAGGCCGGACAGGCCGATGCCTATTTCACCGCCCAGGCGGCTGCGCTCGGTCAGCACCCAGGCGAACTCCACTTGCAGGCTGGCAAGCTGCATACCGGGCGGTGGCGCCAGATTCGCCGGGTCAGGCAGGGCCGGGGCGTGGCGCCGGCCGGCATCGATGCAGCCCTGCGCCAGGGGCGCGCTGACCGCCAGACGCGCCAGGCAGGTTGCCAGTGTGTCGGTGGGGAGAATGGTCTCGCTGCTCATGGCTTTCGCGCCCTTTGCGTTTGCCGGCCAGGATGCCTGCGCTATGCAACGCTCACCCGCAGTCCCGGCACATAGACCCACTGCCGGCTGTTCCCATCGCGGATATAGCTCAGCAACGCCTTGCGGTTCGCCCCTTGTCCTGGCGGCTTCAGTGAGATGTGCACCCAGCCGGAGTTGAGCCCCTCTCGGGGGTCGTAGCACTCGCAAATAATCTGGTCGTAGTCGGGCAGCTTTTCCGCTGCCCACTGGGCCAGTTCCAGGGTGCTCTTGCCGACGATCTCCACATCGCAGGCGCAACCTTGGGTGTGCTGGCTGGTGCTGAGCCAACCCGAGGGCTTTTGCTTCAACACGCGCTCCAGGGCCTGGCTGCGGAACACGCTGTTGGGGGTGAAGGCGCCGAAGGCGTGGCGCAGGGGTTGCAGCACATGCCGGGCCAGGTTCACGGCGGCACGCAGTTCCCGGTCGCCGGGGAAAGCATTGTCCACGCCGAGGCGGCTGGCGAGTTCCGAGCGAGTGAGTTCGTAGACCCGGAAGTTGGGGGCGATGAAGTCTTGCGGATCCAGGCCGCCGAGGCTCAGGTTTTCCAGCTTGGTCCTTGATTGATTGGCCATGGTGATCTCCTTGGGTCCGGACGGGTTACAGCGCGGCGCGCAGGGCAGCGAGCGCGTTGGCCAAGGGGATGTTGCCGGCGCCGGACAGGGCGATGGCGAAGTCCAGATGTTCCCGCACCGAGGCGTATTCCCTGGGGCTGGCGCCGCGTTGAGCGGCGGTCCGATAAAGCTCGGCAATCCGGGTCGCCGCCGCGTTGGCCGCCTTGGCGGCGGGTTTGCGCTGCGCCAGCAGCAGGACCAGCTCGCAGTCGGCCTCGGCCACGCCGTCCCAGAAGTTCGGCTTCCTCTGGTTGCGCTCCTGGGCCATCTGGATCATGTGCCGGCAATCATCTTCCAGGGTATTGCGCCAGGCTTTGTCCTGCTCAGGATCGAGCAGCTCGGTAAGCACCTTGGCGGTCGCCCAGTTGGTGAAGTGGTTGGGGGCAGGCAGCTCGCTCTGTTCCCGTGCTTGGCGCAGGTTCAGCTCATGCGCCTGCTGGTAGTAGTTGGCCATGTTGACCAGGGCCTCCAGGCGCGGCGCGGCGCCGTCACACATCCAGGCCAGCCGTTTGCAGGCGCTGCCCAGCAGGCTCAGGCGTTCCGGCGTGGGCGCGCGCTGGTTGATCAGATCCAGCTCCCGGATGGCGCCTTCGATGTCGCTGATCAGGCCCTGACGAGCGGCCTCCGTGCCGGCGGCCGGGTTGGCCCCCTCGCGCATCTCCTGCCAGCGCTCGCCGGAAAGCCGTACCCGGAAGTTGGCGCACTGTTCCACCGCCCGCACCGGGCAATCGCCCTGCTCCGCGGACAAGGCTTTTTCCAGCCAGCCAATGGCCTCGGCATAAGCGCCGGTTTCGCCCCAGGCGAAGCCCAGTGCCGCCGCCAGGTCGCCGCGCGCAAGCCACTCGGCACGGTTCTTGTCGGGAATGCCCTTGAGCTTGTCGACGATGCCGCTGCGCAGCGTATCCAGCAACTCGACGGGGTTCACGTCCTTGTCGTGTACCCGCATGCGGATCCACTCGCTGTAGTTGTTCAAGTCGGAAACCAGCTCCACCGGCGCGTGGTAGGCCGGGGCTTCGCGCAGGCCGGACTCGCTTCCGTTGCGGCGCAGGTGATAACCGGGGTCGCCGTAGCATTGATAGGCGCCCCAGGTATTGGCGTCGGGGAAGCGCACCCAGATTTCCTCGCGGGCGGCGCGCACCGCCTGGCCGAACGCCTCGCCTTCCAGCAGATGGGTATAGAAGCTTTCGGCGAAGGACTCGGCGGCGCCGTCGTCCACCGCCCAGCCCGCGGCCACCACGGCCTTGACGCCCATCTCGATGAACTGTACCGCCAGGTTCGCCGCCAGCAGGCTGAACTGGCCTCGTGCCGCGGTATTGCCCAGGGTCTTGCCGAGGTGGCAGCAGTTGATGAACACCAGTTCCGGCACCCAGCGCATCTGCTCCACGTCGCCGGGCGTGAGGAAGGTGTTGTTGCCGATGGCCATGCCGGAAACGCGCTTGGGGGCCGGTGGCTTGCCATCGACAAACCGCGTGTAGCCGACCGGCTTGGCCTGCTCGTCTTCCAGGAGGAATTCGTGCTCGCCATGGCCGGCCAGGTGGAGGATGCGCCAGGCATTCCGGTGCAGTCCCGCGAGGATGGCGTCGGCCTTTTCGTCGATGCATTCCATGGCCCGATAGCCGCTGGAGTTGAGCTTGGCGGCCACCTTCTGCGCCTCCTGGCGCGCGCCAGGCAGGTCGCTGAATTTGTCCCAACCGGACAGATCCGGGTTCCCCACCACGAAGGCGGTGGCCTCCGTGGCGTGGGCCGGGTGGGGCCGGAACTGCGGGGTCTTGAGCTGGCGCACCAGGCCGGCGGCGATGGCCGGCGGGCGGTTGCCGTGGCTCCAGCGGTCCTCCAGCAGTTCCCACGGGTAGCGGGCCGATGCCGCGTCCACCAGCAGCACCAGGTTCGCCTGTTTCGGGGCCAGTTCCTTCAGACGGTTGGGCAGCAGCATCTCGAACAGGGTCTTGGCCACCTCGGCATTGGCGCCCGCCGATTGCGAGGCTTGCCGAATGAAACCATCGGCCAGGCGCAACTGCCCGGTGGCCAGGGTCTCCTCGGCGCGGGCGCGGTCGGTGGTAGCGATGAAGCGCAGGGTTTCGGAGCGACTGTCCTCGATGATCTCCAGCCGTTGCCACCAGCCCTGCGCCTCGTCGCAACGCACCCGGCGCAGTGGGCCCTGGCCCTCCTCGAGGGTGCCCTGGGGCCAGGCCACCTGCATGGCCAATTGGCCATCGCGGAGTACCGCATCGAGCGCTTCGGCGGTGGTGATCGCCACATCCTCGTACAGCTCCATGAACTCGATCCGGTCGATGATGACTTTGCCTTCCATTTCCGCCGCAACCAGTTTGTCGTTGGCCGCCGCGGCGCCGCGCAGGATGGCTTCCACGGAATCGCGCGGCGTCATGCCACCGGCGCCGGTCCCCACCAGAAGGCAGGTGAGGGCCGCCGACCGCACCGGGTTGGACGGGCCGAAGCGATCATCCGGCCACTGCGCGATGCGCAGGGCGTAATCCAGCATTGCATCGCGCACGCTCTTGGCAAGCAGGCCGGGGCTCAGTTCGCCCACCTGGCCCAGGCCGATCACCACCGCGCCGGCCGGCTTGGCATCCACCTTGTCGTTGAAGAACAGCGCATGGCTGCCCAATGCTCCGGGATAGAGCCCGAGTTGCAACCGCTTGGACAAGGCATGTCCCAAGCGCTCGTCGAGTGATTGTTCGGTGCTGATGATGCTGTCGCCCAGGTAATGCCCGACCAGCACCGGATGCCGGGAGTAAGCCAGGTTGCCGTGGTGCAGGCTCACCTGGATCACCGGCACGCCGCGTCCAGCCGCCTCCGCGTCGAACGGCCGGGAAGGGCCGAAACCGAAACCGCGCAGGCTGGCCAGGTCCGGGATGTCGTCGGACGGGGGCTGCGCCGGCATGATGAAGCGCGCCGGCTCGCCCGCCGCGGCACGGGCCAGGGTCGGCGGCGTGGAGGGTAGTCGCGTGGTGGCGCCGGTCATGAGCAGGTCGAGGAAGCCGGGGAAGGCGCGTTTCCTGGCGCACAGCTCGTCATGCGCGGTGTCTTCCACGTACCAGGTCTTCACCCCCGGCAGGCGGCCGGAACTCCAGGCCACGGTGCCGTCGCCTTCGCGGCTGGCGATGAACTCCAGGCGCTTGCGGCCAGCGAGCCATGACTCCTCGTAATCAGTCAACCGATAGTCCACCACCGTGGCGTCCTGGCAGCCGGCCACGTAAATCATGTGCTCCGGGTCGGGCTTGGCCTGTTTCAGGAAATCCCAGGTGCCGCGCGCCTGGATCAGAGCCTTGCCATCGGCCAGGCTCCAGCGCGCGGACAATTGCCGTTTCAGATCGCTCCAGAGCGACTGCTGGCCGAAATCCGGGCTGGCGGCATCGAAGGGCAACAGCTCCAGCAGGCCGGGAAAACTGTTGACGATATCGATGATCTCGTCGCTGTCGTGGGCGAAGTCGAGCAGGCTGAGCTTGGCCTCGGTCGGGTTGTGGCCGGTCAGCCAGCGCACGGCTTCGTGCGAGCCCAGGTTGGGGGTGCCCAGCATCATGAAACGGCTGTTGGGCAGGTTGACGATGCGGCGCCACAGGGCGGTGCCGCGGCCGCCGTCGGCGATCATCGCGCGCACCACCAGGCCACCCATGGAGTGCGCCACCAGATGCACCGGCTGGCCTTGCCGCTCGATCTCAGGCAGCCAGTCCTCCAGTTTGTCCGCCAGTTTGGTGGCCGCCTCGCGCACCGACAGGCGCCAGTCGTAGGGGAATATCTCCACCCGGTGGCTGCGTGCCAGGAACTCCAGCAGGGGGCCGTAGAAGTCGTCCAGCAGATCGGTGGCCTTGATCTCCGGCTTATTTGCCTGGGTATCCATCCTCAGGCGCCCCAGCCCGCCCATGAACAGGGCCCGGTATTTCAGCCAGACCGCGTCGTCGCCCACTTGCAAGGCACTGCCCATGGTGCCCGGCAGCACCACCGCCAGGGGCCGCGGTGTGCTGATGCCCCGGCTGCGCCGCACCGCCTCGCGCCATTTGGGTTCTTCGTGTTTGGCCGCCAGGATGGGCTGGAAGCCGCCATCGCTGTCGTCGCCGCGGGTCAGGCCGGAGATCAGCCAGCGCACGCTCTTGTCGTTGGCGAAGTAATTGAAGTGGCAGACATTGGGGCCCTGGTCGAACAGGAAGCGGGCACCCTTTTCCGGCCGGCGGATGCCGCCGTACATGGAACCGGTGTTCACCACCAGGTCATGGTCGGCGCCGTAGAACCAATCGGTCGCCAGCAGCTTGATCTGGCTCCACAGGTTATCGCCCTCGATGTCACCCGAGATCACCGACAGGTCGGCGCTGGTGCAGAGGCCAGGGTGCTGCAACAGGCGGGTGAGCGCCGAGCCGGGCATCATCGCCTCCAGCCCGGGCAGGGTGCGCGGGTCGGTACGCTCTTTCACCACTGCCAGCAGAAAATCGGCCGTATCTCCCAGCAAACCGTGGCCGGCGAGGTGGTCAAGCACCGACAGCCAGCGGTCCAGGCGGCCCGAGGCCAGCGTGGTACCGCGCGCCGGGCAGGCCACGCGGACGAAGCGGCTGACCTTCAGTTTTTTCTCGTCCAACAGTTCCAGCAGCGTCTTGAGCCGGCCACGGTCCGCGTCATAAGCCGCATCGCGCTTTTTAGCCGCATCCGGATGCAGCGGACTGAGGCCGATCTGTTCGGCAATGGTGCGGTCGGCGGCGAACAGATCCTTGAGCAAGTCGGTGTGCAACGGGTCATCGGCCTTGTCCCGTTCGCCCAGGCACAAGAGTTCCCCCACCAGCCCGCCTCGCGAGTGGGAGACCAGATGGACTTGCGCGTTATCCGGCAGGTGCTGGGCCAGATCCAGCGCATTCTGGATTGGGCTGACCGTCAGCGAGCGGTGTTCCAGGGCATACACCCGCTCGCCATAGCGGGCCTGCAAGGCCTGGCGCGCCGCCGCGCCCGCCGTGCCTTCCCAGAGCTTGCCGAAACTGCCCTGGCCACTGGAAGCGGTGCCGTGAATGAACACCAGGAGCGGTTCCCGGCCCGCCGGCAGTGCCTCCTCCTCGGGTACCCGCGTAAGGCTGAAGGCGTCGTCCAGGGAACAGCGGTAAAGGCCCGGCGCATTGCCGCGCAGCAGCTTTTCCTCCAGCTTGTCGCCCAGGATGGCAGCCGCCTTGCCCTTGAGATCGACGCCGAAAAATTCCAGCACCTTGATGCCCAGCCCCAGCCAGCCACGCGCGCCAGCCTTGCCAGCGGGTTTTGCTCCTCGGGCCAGCGGCCGCGGGTCGATCTCCCAGCCCTCGCCACCTTCCCGGCCCAGCGCCTTCCTGCCCCGCTCGCGGATCAGATCATCGGCCCGCGTCCACAACACGAAGCCGTTTTCCAGCTCCACCCGCACCACCTCGTCACCGGCCGCCGTGATCTCCCCCCCGGCCGCGCGGCTGTCGCCCGGCAGCAAACGGCGGCGGCTGGTGATGGCAATGTCCGTGGTGGCCAAGGGGGTGACAGCCGGCTGTTCGCTGCCACGGATTGGGTAGGTGCGGGTCATGATCTCTTCCTCATTGCGGTGAAGGTGAAAGACACAAGGCGCCTGGGAGCGCGGCTTACTCGAACACCTTGAACCGTTGCGCCGCGGCCGAGCCAAGGATTTGCGGGTCCTGCGGCAAACGGGTAGTGGGCAGGTAGGCGCGGATGGCGTTGAACCAGGCCACATAGTTGCTCGGCTTGTTCTCGCGCAAGGTCTTCAGCGCGTAGTAGGTAAAGGCGCCGTTGGGGCGGCCGCGGAAGCTGGTGTCCCAGGAATACTGAGTATCCAGGCAGCCGGCCAGGAGCAGGTCGCCACCGCTGCGCCGGAGGCCGCTCACCAGGCCCGGCGGGCGGCGGCTGGCCTTGGGCAACTCGGCCGCCGGCATCCAGGCTTCCAGGGGCATGAAGCGGGCGCGCGCCGGGCCGGCATCGAGATCGCTGTCATCGCCCCGGGTCACCGATCCGGAATGGCAACTGTCGGAGATCAGCAGAATGCGCGCGCCGGCGGCCCGCTTGGCGAACAAGGCGTGGATATCGTCGTCCAGCAGCGGGCCGACGCTGGCGATATCCCACGGGCAGAGGCCTTCGTCGCGGCCGTCGGGCTCGTCGCCGGAACTGTCTGGCACCCAGGTGCCGTGGCCGGAGTAGGTGATGGCCAGGGTGTCGCCTTTCTTCGCGTCCTTGATCAGGCCGCCGATGGCCTTGGCCATGGCCGCGTGGGTGGCCTTCTTGTCCAGCATCTTGCTGACCGTGTAACCGCGGCCCGCCAGTTCGGCGGCCCAGTCGTTGGCGTCGTTGACGCAGCCGGACAGGTCGTTGTTGGTGCCGGGGTAGTCGTTGATGCCGATGCAGAGTGCTTTCTTGCTCATGGTGTTATCTCCGGTTTGCCTGGTTGAAAAGACCTAGCCCGGATATTGCATGAATTCGCGTGATGCCCTAAAGGATACCGGGCTGCGCCCATAATCGCGCAGGCCATTGTTTGTAATGGGAATTTTGCGAAGGAGCGGCGTAGTTATTCATACGCCCGACAGAGCAAGACTTTCCAGTGCGGACAAGGGACCAGTGAGGGCGCGCGAGTATTCATGCAATATCCGGGCTAGCGTATTCCCCTCCGGCTTCCGCAAGGAACGTGCCATTTCTGGCGCAGGCCTTCGCTTCAGCCATGCCTCGTCTCCGGGTGGGTTAGACGTGACCCGTCTGGAGGGGTCGCCAGGAAGAAACCGGGTCTGATTCGACCCGATCACCGCTCAAAGCAGGCTTCCCGCACTTTCGCCTGAATGGCCGCAATCCGCTTCCTGGCGGATGCGTCGCTTGCCTCACCCAGCCAGGCTTCAGCCACCGCTTCGGCGCTGCGCTGCCCCAGGTGCCGGTAGGCTTCGAACTGGTCTTCGTCAAAGCATTGGTCGACGGTGCTTTCGTGCGGGAAGTCGGGGTGGGCGTCGCGGTATTGGCGGATGTCCACCGGGGCCTCTTGGGTGAGGGCGCTTTTCACATAGATCAGGATGCCGGGGGCGCAGTCCGGATAGATCAGGCGGCCCACGGCCCAGGCGCTATTGCTGAATTCCCCGGCCGCCGCGCGGATGGCGTCGAGGGCTTTGGCGGCGATTTCCAGACGCACGCCGAAATCCACGTAGAGCTTGCGCGCGGCCATCGCCAGGTCATCAAAGTGGTATTCGCCATCCTCGGCGACATCGGTGGCCACGATCAGGCCGACGCGGCGGCGCGCCAGCTCGTAAATGCCGAGATTCTCGAAATGGCCGCCGTCGGAGAGATTGATCCAGCGGCTATCGCAGCCCACCTCGCCGAACAGTTCGGCAAACAGGGGGCCGGCCGACCACCAGCGCGGTTCCTGGCGATTCCATTGCCCCTGCGTGGGATTGGGGCACCAGCGCGCCAGGCGCAGGTTGAAGGCGGTGAGCAGCGCGGATACCGCCGTGGAAGTGTGGAAGCCCATGTTGGGGCTGGCCGCGGCACCGCTCACCGCCATGGCGGTGGCCAGGCTCAGCCCGCCCGCGTAGTTCGCGGTCGGACGATAGCCGCCGAGCGCCTCGCCGAGGCTGGTCTGGGCGCTATAGCCGCAGTAGTACGGGGTGAACACGAAGCTGGCGCCGCGCCGGGTCTGCCAGGCCAGTTCCTGGCCACCGGTGAGGTTGAGGTTGGCGTTGACCAGATGGATTGGCCGTTGCCCGGCCAGTTCGGCCAGGTTCAGATCATCACGCGGGTCGAAGCCGGTGAAGGGGTTGGCATTGCGCCGCTCGCGCGAGGCGCCCAGGAAAGTGCGCGCCAGGCGGTAGCGGTAAAAGCTGTGGGCGGAGAACAGGTTGATGTCGATGAAAGCAGCCAGGAACAGGAACAGGCCGCCGCTGGCGAGGGCGAGCCACCCGAGCATGCGCATGTCCAGGCGGCCCAGGCTGGCCTGATAGGCGGACACTGCTTCGCCGAGGCTGGCACCGGCCAGGGAGACGCCGGGCATGAGCGAGGCAAAGGCCCAGGCTACCAGGCCAAGCAGCCCGCCGAGAAACACCCAGGGCGCCAGCTTGGCCAGCAGTTCCCTGCTCAGGCCGCTATTTTTACCGCCGCTGTCCTTGCCCTGCGCCAGACGCGCGCCAAGCCAGGACAGCGCCGTCCAAAGGCCTCCGCTGGCCACGGACCAGGCCGCGCCGTAATGGATCAGCGGCGGGACATAGAGGAGAAAGGCGAAGGCCAGGCTCCAGGCCAGGCCAAGCGCGGTGCCCTGGCCGCCGGCCCGCGCCCACCATTCCCGCTGTTGTTCGGAAATGGCGGAACCGGCCAGGGCCAGGTGCAGCGTCACGACCAAGCTGTAGATCGCCAGGGCCACCGGCGGGGCGAAGGCCACGGCATGGCCGAAGGGCGCCCAGCGCAGCAGGCTTGAGAGCACTTCGATGCACAAATATAGCGCCAGCGCGAAGCCGAGCGCGCCCCCCAACATGCCGATCAGGGCGCGCCACGCCTTGTCCGGCCGCTGCAACAAGGTGCCCGACCAGGCCAGGCAGTAGCCCAGCGCGGGGAACAGCACCCAAGCGCCCCCGGCCATGGGAATAGGGGAGAGCGCGGCGCGCCGGATGCCGATGGCAAACAGCACACCGGAAGCCAGCGCCACCAGCAACGCCAGGAATACCCAGAAATTCGGCGCCGAGTCGTTGCGCTTTCCACGGATCCGCGTTTGCGACCAGAGCGCGATGGCCAGCGCCACCAGCAACAGTCCCTGTGCCGGCGCCATAAGCCAGCGGCCAGGATCGGTGAGTTGCACGCCGACGGCGCCATAGACAGGCGCCAGAACCCCGGCCAGCCCGACGGGCAGCGTCGCCGGCACGTAGTCTGCCAGCCCGGCCAGCGGCAACAGGAGCGAGAAGCCGGCAAACAACAGGCTGATTAGCAGCAACTGCATCACCAGTACGTTGCGCAGCATCAGCGCAAGCAAGGCCAGGGTGTCGCCGGACAGCCCCAGGCGCGGCGTCAGGTAGTTGGCATAGCGGCGCAGAAAACGCACCTGCCGGCTTTCCGGGGCGGGGAAACCGGACCCGCCATCCGTGGTCTTGTCACTCGGCGGTGTCGCCAGAATTTCCTGCATCTCCCGCACCTCGGCTTCGCCCGGGGCATGCTTGCAGGCGCGCCGCAACAGCGCCGAGAACCAGCCGCCGATGTAGCCGCCACCGGATACGGTGGATAGGTAATCGAACAGATGCAGCGATTTCTTGTTGGCCAGGCCCTGAAGGAAGCCCAGGTTGAACGCCGCGCTACGGATGCCACCGCCGGAGAAAGCCAGGGCCGCCAGGTTCATGGCGCGCGCCCGCTGATAAACGGACTTGTCCGACGCCACTTCCGCCGCGCCCCCCACCCGTTGCCTGGAGATCAGATCGAGTTCGTCCGCGAGAACCTTGTCGAAGGGAATTGAATCTTCTTTGCCCATGATCTGCTCCTCGGCTTTCTGAGTTATGCATGCGTTCCGCTTTGCGGAGTATAGGAATACGTAGGAGGCCCGCCAGCGGGCCGAACCGCAAGTGGAAAAATAAAAAAGCCGCGGAGCCCCCAGGGCAACCGCGGCCACGAAGCCGGGCGAATGCGGGATCAGCGCATAGCCGGCAGGCCTCCCAGGTAGCCCACTTCCGCCTTGTCGGTGTTGATCAGGCCCTTGATCCGGTCAAAGGTCGCCTGAGCCGTGGAGTTCTTGTCGCCGGCATGCTGGTAGTTGCTCATGATGTAGGCGTGGCCATTCAGGTTGTCCACAACTTGCAGGCCGGTGGATTCAGCGCCCATCGGCAAGGACAGGATGCGAACCAGCTTGCCCGAGTCGACGTGATAGGCCCACAGGGCGTTGTTGACATGGTTGCCGCTGTCTTCGCCGATGAACAACACGCGCATGCGCTCGGAGAAGAACAGGTTGTCCGGGCTGGCGATCTTGTCCAGTCTGGACTTGTTGCCATCCGTATCGGCGGCCATGTCCTCGCCCACCACCAGGGCTTCCATCACCACCGGGACAAAGGCGCTATCGATGGCCGTGCCGGCGGAGTCGAACCAGCCGGGCTGCAAACTGAGCTGGTAAACCGCGCCGGAGCCGTTCTTCTTCAGGCGGATGTCGTTGGCCGGCTCAGTGCTGGTGACGGACTTGTTTTCCATGCCATTGGCCATCCGGGCCATCGCGGCATAGGCCTTGTTGTCGCGTGCGTTGTAAGCCACCCCTTCGAATTTCTCGAATTCCACCGTGGCGCCCTTGAGCGCGGCATAGCGGCGGGTCTCCAGAAAGGCGGCCAGGGTGTCGATAGGCACGCCCGCGAAGGTACCGGTCTTCAGCTTCAGGTCTTCCACGGTGGCCACTTCATGGCCGTGCTTGACCCGTGCATAGCCCGTGACCGGGGTGGCGCCGCCGGAGGTATCCACCGCGAACAGATCGCTGAACTTCACGCCGGCATCCACGGCAGCCTTGATCTGGCCATGGGTGGTGTGGCCGAGCTTGATCCAGGTGAGGTTGGCCTTGCCGCCATCGGCGCCGTCGCCGGAGAGCTGGTTCCACTTGGCCGCGTAGAGCGTGCCGGCGGACAAGTCGTGGGCGGTATCGGCGATGAACAGGGTCAGGTGGGTATAGGTGCCGTCATCGCCCTGAATGGCGGTGCGGGAATCGCCGAAGAACTGCACTTTCTCGCGCGACAGGCGGCCCAGGGTGTACCACTTCTGCACCGTGCTGGCGCCGCCCATGGCGATAGTGACCTCGGGAACCCGGCCATAGTTGTAAGGCGACGCGGTGGCCTCGCCATACAGCGCGCGGAAGGCATTCATGCGCTCGGTGTACTCCATGCCGGTGCAGGAACTGCTGGCCGCGTAGGTGGCGTCGCCCACACTCGCATCGCAACGCGCGTCCGGTTCGTACTCTTCCGAGCCCAGGTGGGTGTTCCAGGGCGAGCGACTGCCGGCGCAGGGAATCCACAGCCCGTTCACACCCGAGAAATCCACCGGCTTGATCGAATCGACCGCCAGTTTTCCGTCCGTCTTGCTCTGGCTGAGCTTGGACAGCGTCATGGCCATGGGCACCTTGCCGTACCCGTCGGTGCCGGCGCTGTCTTTGCTCACGTACTCGAAGTGTGTCACCAGATAGGGCGTACCGCCGACGTCCATCAGCGAGTTGGCATCCGGGGTCTGTGGCACGTAGGGCTTACCGGCGGGATCATTGATGATGTGGCCGTTCTTGTCGCGGATCGCGGCGGCGGCGGAGCCGTCGGCGGTCTTGCCGGTGTCGATGTTGTTGAACAGGTTCACATAGGACAACGGGAAAGTCTTGGTGCTGCCGTCGGTGTAGGCCACCTTGACGGTGGAGGTGGTGTAGGCGAGGGCGCGATTGGCGTCCGACAAGCCGGTGATGTCGGTGGGAGTGAACTCTACCGACTTCACGTTGCCGGGGGCGTTGAGCAGGTGCTGGCTAACTTTCTCCAGGGAAACGGGGCTCAGACCGGCGGCCGTTGCCAGGGTGCCAACTTTGTCCAGACTATCAACCGTATCAGCCGTGGTGAATTTCCCGGCATTGCCACTCACGTCGATCCGGGTATCGCTGGGCAAGGCGGCGGCGGCGGTCTGAATGAACTGCGCCACGGCCAGCGCCTTCTCGTCGGTTTCATCGACCACGCCGGCCAGATCCTTGGGGCGCACCATGAGGCGGCCGCTGTCCAGGCCCAGCGCGGTGTTCGACATGTTCACCGAACCCAGGGTCACGCCGCCGATCTTGAAGGTGACGGTGTCGCCGGCCAAGTAGTCGAATTCACCGTTCGTGCCGGTGGCGCCGGTTTTGCCACTGGGCGCGGCGCTATACGCCACGCCCTTGACGTAGGAGTCCGAGAGCACGCCGGTCTGGGTCGATGATGCCGAGGACGAGCCGTCATTGCAGGCGGTCAACAGCAGGGAAGAAATGATTGCGGTGGTAAGCACTTTGATACGCATTTTCCAGGCTCCTGGCGAGATATAAATCGGGAGCCACACCCTAGCTAAGGGTTGTTACAGGATGTCGATGGCCGCACGGTTGTTCATTTCTGCGAGCCAGGCCTTGGCCTCGCGCGCCACCCAGTCGCCGTCGTCCAGCGTCAGGTCGTGCCCGGCACTCGGGTGTAGGGCGAAATCGGCGCCCCAGGCGCGCGCCAGGCGCCGCGAACAATTCGGATGCACCATGCGGTCGCCGGCGCCGGCGAGGACGAGCAGGGGGACGAAGGGGTTCTCCACGGCGCTGAAACGCGCGGCGGCGAGCAACTGGCGCAGGGTGTTGCGGCGCGAAACCGGGCATTCACGCGCCCACGCGGTCCAAGCCGGCAGGACGCTCAGCAATTCCGCCGCGCGGGCGCTGCTGAGTTCCAGGATGGCGCGCTCCCGCGCTTCGCCGCTGGCGAGCATCAACCGCAACAGCGTGGGCCAGGCGCCTGGCCGCAGACGTTCGTAGAACGCGCTGTAGGTGCGCACGCTGGTGCTGAGCAATACCGCCGCCCGGCATTCCTCGGGATGGCGCGCGGCCCAGGCTACGGCCACCATGCCGCCCAGCGAGAAGGCCAGCAGGTGGTAGGGCGGCGCCCTCCCCTGCTCGCGCAACGCTTTGCGGCAGGCCTCCATCATCCCCTCCACCCGGGTCGGGCTGGGCTCGGCATGGCGGCGGCCGTTGCCGGGCAGATCGGGCGTGAGGATGTCGCCCGCCAACAGCTCCCCGGCGAACTCGGCACGGAAGCGCGCCGGAAAATCGCCCCAATGCCGCGCCTCGCGGGCGAGGCCACGGAGAAAGACCCAGGTCGTCATGGCCAGCCGTAGCACACGGCCAGCGCCAGTTTCTTGTGGCGCAACCGTGCGTCGCCACGCGGCAGCCAGTTCTCCCAACCGCAGGCGGCGCGCGCCAGGAAATCCAGCCACAGCAGATGGCTCCGCAGGATGCGATGCAGGCGCTGGCCGAGGCGCGGGTTCTTCTTCACCCACAGCCAGGAGCCCATTTCCAGGGTGAGCGGCAGAAACACCAGCAAGACCCGCGTGCCGATGCGCTCTAACCCATGCACACCGGCGAAATAACTGATCGCCGGCAGGCCCAGATCGAGATTGCCCAGGGTCAGAACATGGATAGGCAGCGCCGCGCCATCCACCTCGACCATGTGCGCCCACCGCGCCGAAAGCCCGTCCGGCGCCGCGTCGAGCAGGCGCTTCAGTTCGATGAGTTCGGGGAGGTGTTGCTCCATCATGCCGTGCCGTGGGGCGTATCGGGATGTCCTGTGTGGTGCTGGGATTGTGCCGTGGCGAGGTGGTTTTCCGGCAGGATAACCGCGATGGTTGGAACAGCAGACAGAAATTGCCGGAGTGCTCGGAACGCAGTGTGGGTAGCGCCGAAGAAACAGAGATCGCTCTCACGATGACGCTTGTTGAACCTAGCAGCCTGTCGGACTTTGGTCGTCGATAGCGAGAAGCGGCCCCGACGAGCTCAGTTTTTGCCTGATTCGCCGCCGCATAGTCGGACTATGGGGCAAGAAGCAGGTGAAAAATGGGCCGTCGCGGTCGTTTCGCAGCCGACGATTCCAAAGTCCGGCAGGCTGCTAGAAACCTCAGTTGACCGCTCCTTGCCCCGCGTGAGGCCGCATTGGTGCTGGCGTTTACGCCTCCGGAGACGATCACCCATTGGGCGGCGCCGCTTCTGAAAACGTTCGAGATCGCCGAGGTTCATGCCATGCCGGGCAAAAGCCGTGCCGATCGCGCAGAAGGCGTCGATCACGGTGCCATCGGCGTCAACGATGATCAGCCGATCCCGGCTTCGATACATGGGCTCTTCGGCTTGACGCCGACAAACAGGTAGTAGGGCGCGCGCAGCCCCGGCAGATAGGGCACGGGAGCGCGCCGTTCCTGGACATACGGCTCGATGAACAGGGATTGCAGAGCGCCCAGCCGCGGCGCCCGCCGATCCACCGCCGGGTCTTCCCAGCAGGGGTTGTAGACCAGCGTGCGCGCGTAGAGCGCATCGAAGACGTTCTGGTCGAGACGGTCGCGCAGGGTCAGCGCGGCGGGGGCGCTATGGAAGTAGGTGTCAGGGGCGTACATGAATGACGGATTGGGGAGCGCGTGATTGCAAGACTAACGGGCATGGATTGAGGCCACCCCGGATGATGAAACCGGCGCACTTGTAGCGCCGGCTTTATGGCCTGAATGGCCGGTATCCTTTAGGGCCAGCCGGCGTCTTTCTGATCAGGCCTACGAAGCCGGCTGGGAGCCGGCGCTACAGTGGGGGTGTGAGCTTGTTTCACGTTAATGCGCGCGCATGACGGGGATATTTCCGAGGCATGCCGCTGCTCGATGTGGCGCCTGTAACCGGCCTGTCACGTGGCTGTGCCACATTGGCGCGCCATGCCAGCCGTCCGCTCCGTCTTCATTTCGGATGTCCATCTGGGCACCCGCGCCTGCCAGGCCGATCGCCTGCTCGCCTTCCTGCGGGAATACCCCGCCCGCCACCTCTATCTGGTTGGCGACATCATCGACTTCTGGAGCATGAGCCGCGGCATCCACTGGAGCCCGGCGCAGAACACGGTGATTCAAAAGGTGCTGCGGCGCGCTCGCCACGGCGAACAAGTGGTGTTCGTGCCGGGCAACCACGACGAGGCGTTGCGCGATTATTGCGAGACCGCGTTCGGCGATATTCGGGTGGAACGCGAATATGTGCACGAGACCGCCGACGGGCGCCGCCTCTTGCTCATCCATGGTGATGAGTTCGACCAGGTGACGCGCCACCACCGCTGGGTCGCGGTGCTCGGCGACGTCGCCTACAACGGCCTGGTGCGGATCAACGCCTGGCTGTCGTGGAGCCGCCGCCAGCTTGGCATCAGTGGCTACTGGTCGCTGGCGGGCTACGCCAAGCGGCGGGTCAAGACCGCCTTGCAGTTCATCTTCGATTTCGAGGTTTCACTGATTCGCCATGTGCGCGAGCGCGGCCTCGACGGTGTCATCTGCGGCCACATCCACTGGGCGGCGCTGCGGGAAGTGGACGGCCTGGTCTATGCCAACTGTGGCGACTGGGTGGATTCCTGTACCGCCATCGTCGAACATGAGGATGGTCGCCTGGAAATGGTGGAGTGGAGCGTTGTAGCGTCGACATTATGTCCCGCGGGGACGTTATTCCGTGGGGCCTTGCCGGCTCGCATAGGCTGGAGAAAGACGCCGGCAGGGATGCCGGCGCTACAGATTGAGCCCGATGAACGGGAGAAGGCGGACTGATGCGCGTCCTGATGGTTTCCGACGTGTATTTCCCTCGCATCAACGGCGTTTCCACTTCCATCGAAACCTTCCGTGGCGCGCTCGCGGCGCACGGGGTGGCGGCCAGCCTGGTGGCGCCCAGCTACGGCGAAGACGCCCCCGCGCCGGGGGTCACTCGGGTGCCGGCGCGGCGGGTGCCGGGTGATCCGGAAGATCGCCTGGCGCATTACGCGAAGCTGCGCCGCGCCACCCTCGAAGCGGCCGTGGACTGCGAGGTGATCCACATCCAGACCCCGTTCGCCGCGCATTACGCCGGCCTGCACGCCGCCCGCGCGCTGAACAAGCCGGTGATCGCCAGTTACCACACGCTGTTCGAGGAATACCTCCAGCACTACATCCCCTGGCTGCCGGCGGCCGCACTACGCGGCCTGGCGCGGCGCTTCTCGCGCGGCCAGTGCAACGCCCTGGATGCGGTGATTGTGCCTTCCTCCGCGATGCGCGAACGCCTGCGTGACTATGGCGTCACCCGTCCTCTGCACATACTGCCCACCGGCTTGCCGGACAGCGCCTTCGCGCCGGGCGAGGGTGCCGCTTTCCGCGCCAGGCACAAGATCGACCCGGCGCGGCCGGTGGTGCTGTTCGTCGGCCGGGTGGCGCATGAAAAAAACATCGGTTTTCTCCTGGAAGCCGTGGCGCTCGCCCGCTGTTCCTTGCCGGAATTGTTGTTTCTGGTCACCGGCGAAGGCCCGGCGCACGCCGATCTGGAGCGGCAGGCGGCGCGGCTCGGCGTGAACGACAACGTGCGCTTTATCGGCTACCTGGATCGCCGCCGCGAGCTGCCGTCCGCCTACGCCGCCGCCGATGCCTTCGTGTTCGCCTCCCGCACCGAAACCCAGGGCCTGGTGCTGCTGGAAGCGATGGCGCAACGCTGCCCGGTGGTCGGCCTTTCGATCATGGGCACGGCGGACATCCTGGAACGCGAACAGGGCTGCCGCATTGCCCCGGACGAGCCGGCTGGCTTCGCGCGGGTCATGGTGGATTTACTGAACGATGCTGTGGCACGTATCCGGCTTGGCGACGAGGCACGCGCCTATGCGCGGGAATGGTCCGATCAGGCGCTGGCGGAGCGGCTGGCGGGCCTCTACCAAAATCTGGCGCGATGAACCCTCTGCGCATCCTTCTGGTAACCGAAACCTACCCGCCCGAGATCAACGGCGTCGCCATGACCACGCAACGCCTGGTTGAGGGGCTACGCACGCGCGGCCACTGGGTCGGCCTGGTACGGCCGCGGCAGCGGCGTGACCGAGTTGAGGCGGACACCTGGACCGTGCCCGGCCTGCCAATTCCGTATTACCCCGGCCTGCGCCTGGGCCTGCCCGTGGGGTGGCGCCTGGGGCGGCTGATGGAAACGCAACGCCTTGACCTCGTGCATGTAGCCACCGAAGGGCCGCTCGGCTGGGCCGCCCTGTGGGCCGCGCGTTCACGCGGCCTGCCGGTGACTTCCGGCTATCACACGCACTTCGATCAATACAGCGGCCACTATGGCCTGGGCTGGCTGATGCCCTGGGTCACCGGCTGGCTCGACGCCCTGCATCGGCGCTGCCAGGCCACCCTGGTGCCGACCCTGGAACTGGCCGCCACCCTGGGCGCGCGCGGTATCCCCAACGTGCAAGCGGTAGGACGCGGCGTCGATACGCGGCTGTTTCATCCGGGGCGGCGCGATCCCGCCTTGCGCGGCCATTGGGGCCTGGCGGAAGACGGCCTGGCTTGCCTCTATGTCGGCCGCCTGGCGCGAGAGAAAAACCTGGAAGTGGTGGAACGGGCCTTCGCCGCCATCGCCGCACGCGACCCCCTCGCGCGCATGGTCTGGGTCGGCGACGGCCCTTCCCTGCCACGCCTGCGCGCGGCCCATCCGGACCACATTTTTGCCGGCCCGCGGGTGGGCTTTGACCTCGCCGCCCACTACGCCAGCGCCGACCTGTTCCTGTTCGGCAGCCTCTCGGAAACCTGGGGCAATGTGCTGACCGAAGCCCTGGCCAGCGGCCTGGGTGTCGTCACCTATCGGCGTGCGGCGGCGGAGATATTGATTCGTGAGGGGGAAAACGGCATCACGGTGGCCGCCGGCGATGCCCCGGCCTTCGTCAGCGCGGCCGTGGCATTGGCCAGCGATACGGAGTCGCGGCAACGCCTCGGCCGCGCGGCCAGCCGCTCCATGCGGGAACATGGCTGGGAGGCCATCGTCGAGCGGTTTGAAGCGGTGTTGCGGGAGGTGTCAGACGTAGGCTCGTAGGGTGCGCCGCGGTACCGATTGTTGGGGCGCGTCCAAGAGGTGCGCGCGGCGCACCCTACGGCTATCAATCCTCGGCCGGCTCGTCCAGGTATTTTTGCAGACGCCGCGCGAACACATGGCGGTCAAAGCGCCATTCTTCGAGCAGGTTGATCGCCAGCTCGAATGGCTTCTTGTCCAGGTTATAGAGGCATCCCAGGTCGAAGGTAGCGGATGACTCCAGCGCCATGCAGAGATCCTTGAGGTCGGAACAGGCTTTGTCGTCCGGGTTCTTGCGGATGAATTTGGCGATGTTTTTTACAGCGTTGGCCATGATGTTTCCTTACCAATGTAATGCCCGCAAGCGGGCGGATTTCTTGTGCTGATGGGCGCGCATGCGGCAGGTGATGTCATCCAGCATCGCAATCGCATCGAGCACGAACGGTCCCTTGTTCAACATCACGCATTCGGCGCGTTCCGACATGGCGGCGTCAGTCATCTCCGCGCGCGAGGGCAGATTTTCCTTGATCAGTTGTTCGAACACCTGGGTCGCCCAGACGACCGGCACATGGGCCGCTTCCGCCAGCCACAATATCTCTTCCTGAATCTCCGCGAGCCGGCTCCAGCCGATTTCCACCGCCAGGTCGCCGCGCGCGATCATCAGCCCGAACGGCCCGCGGCTGGCGCCGTGAACGATGATTTCCGGCAGATTGGCCACCGCGCGCCGGGTTTCGATCTTGGCGATGCGGCCCAGTTTACCGGCGCCGCGCACTTCCAGTTCTTCGCCTAAGCGATCCATGTCCGCCGCCGACTGCACGAAAGAATAGCCCACGATATCCGCTTCACGGGCAACAAAATCGAGATCGAGCAAATCCTTTTCGCCCAGGGCGGGAAGCGCAATGTCGCTGTCGGGAAAATTCAGGCCCTTGGCGGGGCGGATCTTGTCGCCCTCGGGGCGGGCCCGGGTGATGCGCAGCCAGGCGCCGGCGGCGTCCAGGCGTTCCACTTCGGCGCCGATCTGGCCATCGTCGATGAACACCCGCTCACCCACCCGCAGGCTGTCCAGCACCTCCGGCTGCGCGCAGGGGATGCGCCCGGCATAACCTTCCTCGACACCGATCTCGCCTGGCGCGGCATCGCGGGAGAGCAGGATGCGGTCGCCGATATGCACCAGCAGCACTTCCGGGCTGGCTTCCAGTTCGCCGACCTTGATGATGCGTTGCTTACCCTCGCCGGACAGGTGTTTCAGCGCACAGCCCTGTTCCAGCCAGACCGAATCGGCGGTGCAGGCGAGCAGATGCGCTTCGCCCATGCGTTCCAGCACGTTGAAGATGCGTTTCTTGCCGCGTGTATCGGTGGCTTCAACCAGGTCGCCCGGCTGTAAGCGGGCCAGCCAGTCACGCGCCACGCTCACCCGGGGATAGCCGGCCAGGCCAGTGGCGCCGCGCAAACCCGGGCCGCCTGGTTCACCGCTGGCGTCGAACAGGAAATAGGCCGGCGCGCGGGTGTCGCCGCGATCGTCGCGCTTCGGCTTCAGGCGCAGCAGACCGGGTGATGCCGCCATCTCGCCGGTGCGCAGTTTCGGCCCGGCCAGATCCATGTGAATCAGGCAGGTACGTCCAGTCGCCTGGGAGGCGGAACGCACGTTGTCGATCATCGCCTGCCAGATGGCGGCGTCGTCATGGGCGCAGTTGATGCGGGCGATGTCCATGCCGCGCTCGACCAGGTCGCGCACAAAGCGAATCTCGCCCGCCGCCACCGTGGGCAGGGTGACCATAATGCGCACACGCCGCGGTTTGGGCTCCTTGCCCAGAAGACACTGGGTGTTCTTCTTCAGGCGGTTGTCTCCCTGGCGATTGGCGCGGCCCGCGCGCGGTAGAGCGGCGTCAGCCGGACAAACACCGGCGAGCGCCTCCAGGCCCAGCGCGACGGCATCCAGGGTGGCGACCACATGACCTTCGCAACGCCCCAGCGAGGAAAGGCCGAGTTCGGAAAGCCGCTCTTGCAGGTTGCGCAGATCTTCCCGGCGGAACGCGATATAGGCCGCCAAATTGGCGGCGTCGCGGGCATAGCCGGTGCCCGCCAGGATGAGCTGCCAGTCCGCCAGCAATGCCTGTTGGCCGGCGGCCACCCGCGCGCGCAGGTGGGTCAGTTCGTTTTGAAGTTCAGAAAGTGTTTGCACAACTCAGGCGTGACGATGTCCACGGTAAGGTGGATAGCATACGCACCGGAGGTGACAGAAAGATGAAGGAAATGTGACAGCGGGGAGTCGTCGTGCCACGTTGCAACACCAGCCGGCACACCCTAAGGGGCTGTCCCTGCGGGGCATAATGCCGGCGCTCCAGATCAGCCGAAGCGGCCGGTGATGTAGTCCTCGGTCTGCTTCTGCCGGGGCTTGATGAACAAGGTATCGGTCTTGCCGAATTCGATCAGTTCGCCCAGGTACATGAAGGCGGTGAAGTCGGAGATGCGCGCCGCCTGCTGCATGTTGTGGGTGACGATGGCGATGGTGTAGTCGGCCTTCAGTTCGTTGATCAATTCTTCGATCTTGGCCGTGGAAATTGGGTCGAGCGCGGAAGTGGGTTCATCGAGCAGGACGATTTCCGGCTTCACCGCGATGGTGCGGGCGATGCACAGGCGCTGTTGCTGGCCGCCGGAGAGCGACAAGCCGCTCTGTTGTAGCTTGTCCTTGGTTTCTTCCCAGATCGCCGCCTTGCGCAGCGCCCATTCGACCCGGTCGTCCATTTCCGATTTGGGCATTTTTTCGTAAAGACGCACGCCGAAGGCGATGTTTTCGTAAATGGTCATCGGAAACGGCGTCGGCTTCTGGAACACCATGCCGATCTTGGCGCGCACCAGGTTCACGTCCTGCTTCCGGTCCAGCAGGTTGTCGCCGTGGAAGTTGATCTGCCCTTCGGCGCGCTGGCCGGGGTAGAGGTCATACATGCGGTTGAAGGTGCGCAGCAGGGTGGATTTGCCGCAACCGGAGGGGCCGATGAAGGCCGTCACCCGGCTTTTTGCGACGTCCAGGGAGACATCGGTGAGGCCGCGGAAATCGCCGTAGAAGAAATTCAGGTCGCGAACTTCCAGGATGGCATCGCCGTCGGCAGCGGTATGGGGGGCGGACATAAGGAACTCCGGATTCAGGCTGAAGTTTTGTTACGGAACAGGACGCGCGCGACGATGTTGATTCCGAGCACCAGTAGGGCGATCAACAGCGCGCCACCCCAGGCCAGGCTGACCCAGTTGTCGTAGGGGCTCATGGCGAACTGGAAGATCACCACCGGCAGGTTGCCCATCGGTTGCGACATGTCGGTGCTGAAGAACTGGTTGTTAAGCGCGGTGAACAACAAAGGCGCGGTTTCCCCGGTCACCCGGGCGATGGCGAGCAGGATGCCGGTCACCACGCCGGCCTTGACCGCGCGCAGGGTGACTTTCAGGGAGACCTGCCAGCGCGGCGCGCCGACCGCGAATGCGGCTTCGCGCAGTGCGGTGGGTACCAGCAGCAGCATGTTTTCCGTGGTGCGCACCACCACCGGGATGGCGATCAACGACAAGGCCAGCGATCCGGCCCAACCCGAGAAGCCACCCAGGGTCGCCACCACCAGGGCGTAGACGAACAGGCCGACCACGATGGAGGGCGCCGACAACATGATGTCGGTGACGAAACGGGTGGTGGCGGCGAATTTCGAGGTCGCGCCAAACTCCGCCAGATAGATGCCAGCCAGGATGCCGATCGGCGTCGACACCAACGTGGTCACGCCGATGATCATCAGGCTGCCGACAATGGCATTGCGCAGGCCGCCCCCTTCAGTGCCGGGCGCTGGCGTGTCCTGGGTGAAGAAGTCCCAGGAGAGCGCGGCAAAGCCGTTGGAGAACAGGGTCCAGAGGATCCACAGCAGAGCGGCCAGGCCGAAGGCCATCGCGACCATCGACAGGGTGATGCCGATGCGGTTGGTCAGGATGCGGCGGGAATAAAGGTTCATGGCGATCTCCTACTTGCCTTGCTTGGCGATGCCGCGCCTGATCAACCATTGCGAGATCGCCAGCACGATGAAGGTGATGACGAACAGCACCAGGCCAAGGGCGAACAAGGAGGAGCTATGCAGGCCCGGGTCGGCTTCGCCGAATTCATTGGCCAGGGTGGAGGCAATCGAAGTACCCGGCGCGAACAGGCTGCCGACGATGCGGTTGGCGTTGCCGATCACGAAGGTGACCGCCATGGTCTCGCCCAGGGCGCGGCCGAGGCCAAGCATGATGCCGCCAATGACACCGACCCGGGTATAGGGGAGAACGATGTTGGTGACCACTTCCCAGGTGGTGCAACCAAAGCTGTAGGCGGATTCCTTGAGTTCCGGCGGCACCGTCTCGAACACATCGCGCATCACCGACGCCACGAAGGGAATCACCATCAGCGAAAGCACGATGCCGGCGGTGAGAATGCCGATGCCGATGGGCGGGCCGGCGAACCAGCCGCTAATGATCGGGGTATCGCCCACAGCCGCTTGCAGAAAAGGCTGCACATGCTCCGAGAACAACGGCGCGAACACAAACAGACCCCAGATGCCATAGATGATGGACGGTACGCCGGCAAGCAGCTCGATCGCGGTGCCCAACGGTCGGCGCAGCCAGACCGGGCAGGTTTCAGTGAGGAACAGGGCGATGCCGAAGCTGACCGGCACAGCGATAGCCAAGGCGATGATCGAGGTCACTACCGTGCCGTAGATGGCGCTCAAGGCACCGAACTCGTCGTCCGGCACACTCCAGACATCCGTCCAGAGAAAAGCCACGCCAAATTGCCTCAATGCCGGCCTGGCCTCGATGGCCAGGGAAATCAGGATGCCAGCCAACGCCGCCAGAACGATGAAGGCGAACAGCAGGGTAATCTGATGGAAAAACAGGTCCTGCATCCTGAATTTTCTGACCTGCCTGGCGTGCGGATCGACGGCAGAGCCCCCTCTCCCCGGCGGCGAGGGGAGCTTCGAGCTTCCCTCTGGGGAGGTTCCTGGATAGGCCACTTCGCTCATTACGTTCATTCCTGGTTTTTCCGGCATTCTCCGGAAGGCCCCTCGACTAGACAAGGAGGCTTGCGGAGAAAGTTCGGGCGCGGAAGAAACTTCCGCGCCCGAACTGGCACAACAGATTGAACTTACTTGATGTTTTTCATCTCGGCTTCAACCATCTTCACCACGTTGGCGGGCAGCGGCACGAAGCCCAGTTCTTCCGCCATCTTCTGGCCGTGGTTCAGCGACCAGGTGAAGAAGTCGACGACACCCTTCTGCTTGCTGGCATCCGCAC
>Ga0210044_10000033_pt1 | contig 185245 bp, 180 predicted proteins | sample CryGey13umfilter_2_FD_183959 | JGI IMG/M metagenome (GOLD analysis project Ga0210044, IMG submission 183959) | Groundwater microbial communities from aquifer in Utah, USA - Crystal Geyser 4/9/14 3 um filter (SPAdes) (version 2) | ecosystem: Environmental > Aquatic > Deep subsurface >... | reverse complement strand
AAGATAAGTCTGAACTAAAATCAACTTTTTCTTTTCACGATGCTGATTTTAAGGACGCTTTCCGCAGCACTTTTCGTTCACAAATCGTTATTCGCGAGAATTACACCTACATGATCTTGGTTGTTCCAATTTTCGATCCAGTATCTCGGACCATCCAAATTGATGAAGTTGATACCTTTATCGGCAAGGATTGGATCGTAACTATTCACGATGGGAAAATTCCTTCCTTAAAAGAACTGTGGGAGGAATTAAAAACCGATAAAAAAAAGTTGAACGAATTACTGAACGATAATTGCTCCAAGTTCATCGCCAAAATGCTGCACGAGGTAATTGATCGCACCTATCCTATGATCGATCACATTGATCAAGAGTTAGAGAAAATAAAAAATGCTATCTACGATGAAACTGAAGACAGACGAAGTTTGGTTAAGGAAATTCTCAGAATGCGACAAAATATTACTGACATGCGTAAAGCGGTTCGAGGTTACAGTGGCGTCTTTCAGCATTTTAATGATACCGCACTACAAAAAGGCGGGTTGATAATTTTTTCAGACAATAAACTTCTCGAAGGACTGGTAAATGACGCTGCTGATATCTGGGAAGCCCTTGATTCCAACAAAGAAGAAGTTGAGGCACTGCAAGAGGCCAATGACGGCTTAATCGGACATAACCTCAACGAAATTTTTAAAACTCTCACAGGCATTTCAACTCTACTACTACCAAGTGCTGTGCTGGCCGGAATTTTTGGAATGAATACCAAATTTGGCCCATTTAATGGTCATCCTTATGATTTTTGGAAAATAATAATCGTGATGATTTGCGCTACTTCAATTCTATTCGTGTATTTCGCAAAAAAGCACTGGCTCAAATAAATGAAACTGTATAACTCGCTGACTCGATCGAAGGAGGAGTTCACTCCAGCTAAGCCCGACTACGTCACTCTCTACACCTGTGGTCCGACTGTTTATGATTACGCGCATATTGGCAACCTGCGCACTTTTTTGTTTTACGACATCCTGCGCCGTGCCCTGCAAGTTAACGGGTACGATGTAAATCACGTGATGAACATCACTGACGTTGGTCACCTAACTGACGACGCTGATGCCGGCGATGATAAAATGGAAAAAGGAGCCGCCCGCGAGGGCAAGACTGTTTGGCAAGTTGCTCAGTTTTATGAAGAGGCCTTTCATAACGATATTAAGCGTCTCAACATCTTACCGGCTAGCCAACGCCCTCGAGCCACAGAACATATTCCTGAGCAAATAGAGCTTGTTAAGCAACTCGAAGCCAAAGGCTACACCTATGCAACCTCTGATGGAATTTATTTTGATACATCTAAGTTTCCAGATTACGGAAAAATGGCTCGACTAGACATTTCCGGACTACAAGAAGGGGCTCGAGTAGAAAAAAGTATTGAAAAGCATCACCCGACAGATTTTGCGCTGTGGAAACTTTCCCCAACAGACTCAAAACGAGCTATGGAATGGGAATCACCTTGGGGCACTGGCTTTCCAGGTTGGCATTTAGAATGCTCTGCCATGGCCATGAAATATCTCGGAAAAACTCTTGATATCCATACCGGCGGAGTCGATCATATGCCAGTTCATCACACCAACGAAATTGCTCAATCAGAGGCTGTCACCGATCAGCCTTTTGCCCGCTGGTGGATGCATGGAGAGTTTCTCCTAATCAATGACGGTCGTATGGGGAAATCAGTGGGTAATTTTATTACCTTATCCAACCTCATCGACAAAGGCTTTAATCCCCTAGCCTACCGTTACTTTGCATTAACCGCGCACTATCGCTCAAAGTTAAATTTTAGCTGGGAAACTCTAGACAAATCACAACACGCGTACAATAAACTTGTCTATCTATTATCAACTTGGGATGAACCGGCCTCCACCGGCAACGCGGATTCTTTAGAAAAATTTCACTCAGCCATCAACGATGATTTAAATCTACCAGAGGCCATGGCTGCATTGTGGGAAGTGGTAAAGTCAAATGATACATCGGCCGTAAAAGCTATAACCATATTTGAGATGGATAAAATACTCGGTCTAGATCTAATGCGGCAAAGCAACTCACTTCGTGAGCGTTTACAGAAGGCCGGCAAAAAAATGGATAAGCTTATAGGAAAACGAGAAGAGGCGCGCACCGCCAAAGACTATACCACCGCTGATGAGCTACGAGACAAAATTGCCAAACTTGGTTTTGCCGTAGACGACACCGAAGACGGTCCGGTGCTAAAACCAATTGACGATCAACTTGGACTCTAGTAGGCTACGCACAATATTTTAAATGCATTGATAGCTTGCCTAAATCAGCACGCCCCAGCCGATTATGAATAATTTTTGGGAAAACCTACCAAAACCGTTAATTTATCTGGCTCCAATGAGCGGGATTACCAATAAGGCCTATCGACAGATGGTCAAGAAGTACCACTCAGATATTTTGTTTCCCGAGTTTATTTCAATTTATGCTCTGCACCATAATTCAGAGAAAACTTTGAAGATGCTGGAGTTTGACGATCTGGAAAGGCCTATAGTAGCCCAAGTATTTGGCTCTGAACCAGATTATTTTTACGAGGCTGCTAAAAAAATTGTTGACCTAGGCTTTGATGGTGTGGATATAAATTTTGGATGCCCGGCACCAAAAGTTGCTAAAAACGGCGGCGGGTGTGCCCTACTTGGTGATCTTGGATTATCCAAAGCCGTGATTGAAGCAACTCTAGACGGAGTGGCCGGCCGAGTTCCTGTGTCAGTAAAAACTAGAGTGAGCTATAAAAATACTCACGTCCGTGAGTTTGCTAGTTTGATTTCAGACTTACCCATTGCGGCTCTGTGTGTACATGGACGTAGTTTTGAAAAACCCTACGTTGGAGCAGCAGATCTTGATTGCATAAAAGAAGTTATGAACATAGTGCCGTTCCCAGTTATCGCCTCTGGCAATGCTCATACTCCCGAAGCCGCTAAACACACACTAGATTATACTGGCTGCGCTGGGGTTGCTTTGGCTCGTGGTTCCTTTGGAAAACCTTGGATAGGTAAACAAATCAAAGACTATCTTGAAACCGGCACATATCACGAACTAACTACAAACGAAATTCTTGATGCCATGGTCGAACATGCTCGCCTGGCCAGTCAACTTAATTCTGACCGACCTTTTGTAGAAGTCAGGAAAATAATGGGATGGTACGTGCGCGACATTCCTCATGCTTCTTCTTACAGAAAACGTCTCGTTCAGGTTGACTCAATTGAAGACGTTGAAGCTATAGTACAAGACATCCGCCGCGAAGCTCCTGCTGAACTTTAAATAAAAAAATTTAAGCGAACAGTAGTCTACTGTTTGGTTCTTTTATTTTTCCTCAATCTCTCTCCGACCAAATACAATCATGGCGGCAATCGGTGCCAAAATCCAACCAAACACCGCCCACTCGTTTGTAAAAACAGTTTGAGTTAGTGGCGCAAAGCGTTGTAAAAATTCTGGCGGCATGAATGACATGGCAATCGACAACAACAAACCAACGTGCAAAATTGAAAAGATAATTGTGGCTATAAATCCACCGCGCTGCCCACCTGAACCAATCGTTCGCAGCAAGGCCGATCGCGAGATCATAAAAAAGAAGACAACAAACAACGATATAAAGGTTGTAAACTGAAAGGCAAAGCTTTGATTAACCGTGATGTTAAGCACAAAGTCTGGCACAGCCTGTACTACCGCCAAGGACATATAGATTGATACAAGAATTACTATAATTCGATCACGTCCTAGGGACATTCCATACAACAAAGCCGATACAGCAAAAAATACTATAATAAAAAGATCCCAAGTGGGGTTAGCCAAATTAAACATCTCAGCAAGCTGGTCAGCAACCGGTGGCTGAGTTGTGGTAGCTTCCGTCGTATTACCTGACTCGACGACCTCCTCAACTGATTCAACCTGTTGATCTGCCTGTTTGTCTGTAGTTTTCTTTTTTTTCTTTGACGCCTGTTCAGTGGTGGCTTGTGCCAACCGCATTGAAATCGGCTGTTCCTCTACATTCATCGCTAGTTGCGAATGATTTTTTTTCTAAAATAATTATACCACAAAGTTAGATATTTAACAATAAGCGTTGACCTATAATAAATATTTGGATACACTGCGGCGGCTTGGTAGTTTCTGCCGGCACCACCCTGACGTACTGGAGGCAGTACATGCTCCCCGTTCCTTTCACCCTGGCACCAACCCGCTTCGTCGTCGTCTTCACGGGCCGCGATGACAACAACCAGCCCGTGCTCATCTCGAGCCCGGACAAGCTGCCGGAAGGCTACTTCAACTCGATCATGGACGCGGCCGTCCGCTTCCCAGACATCACCGGCCAGCTCAACGTGATGTCCCTGATCACCGTCTCGGGTACGGCCACCCTGATCATGGTCGGGCTCGGACAGGACTGGCGTGACCTGAGCAGCCTGTACTACCGCCACATCGGCCAGTACCTGGGAGCTCTGCTGATTCAGAAGCACCTCTCGGTCACGCATACCTGCCTGGTACTCGACCCCGGCCAGCTGCGAGGCACCTGCCTGATGCAGCTGATCATGGGCTGCATGGAGACCGTCGCTACCATGGCTCGCTGGCGCAACACCCCCTTCGCCCCGCAGGTGCTCGTGACCTGCCCGGAGGTCGTGGACGACCAGACGGCCAGGGATATGGCCTGGATCCACAGCAGCTGGCTGACATGGGCGCAGCGGTCAGAGCGACTGGCGGAGACCTGGCGCAAGACCAGCCAGACGATCCGACACCCACGCAAGGCTGCCGGCCGCCTCGGCGACCGTCTGCTTGCCGCCATCGAGCGGAACAGTGGCTGGGCCATCGACGTGGCCCCCTTCTACCGCGATTAGAGAAGGATCAGGTCACACCCGCCACCTTCGCGTGCGCTAGACTCCGAGTCTGCCGCGCGATCTTTTTTTAAAAACCCTTGACAAAGACCAAATTAATCCGGTATTGTCAGGCGGCTCGAGGGGTAAAATCCCCAAATTCAAAAGTTTCGGTTTCGAGCAAACATCACAGCTGTAGCCTGGAGGCAACATGCAGCCCCGTCCCCTGTTCTCTGGAAAGCTCCCCGCCGTGACCGTCATCCTGGTCAGCACCTGCTACTGCGGCCTCGGTCGCGTCCCCCTCTTCGGCTTCCACCAGGACGTCGAGGCTGAAGCCATCTTCAACGCCGATCATCGCCGCATCCGCGGTGATGCTCTGGCCGCCTCGACGATCTACACCACCCAGACTGGCCGCAAGGTCATGTTCGTACCGGTGGGGGCGATCGACGAAGGCCTGGCAAACCGCCTGACGATGGCGGGACGACAGATCGTCGCCAACGTCACCAACCAGAACCTCGCCGACGTGGCCATCGCCATCGATCCGTCCGATCTCTGGCAGGTCTCCAACGACGAGGTCAGCTGGGCCCTCGCCCTGCTCGGAGGGCTGAGCTTCGGACGGATCACCAATCTGCTCACCACCGGTCGCGTCTCCTCGAGCGTCGGGGTGTTCACGGACCCCACCTGGGTCTGCCGTGAGCTCAAGGAGCTCGCCGCAGCCAAAGATGCCATCGACGGCGTCTTCAACAGCGGCCATCCCACCTCGCGTGGTCCGACGCTGGTCCGAGTGCGGTTCGTCGGCTTCAGCCCCGGCTTCGACGTCGAAGACATCTTCCGCGACCAGACCGACGGCAGCGAGTCGCTGCTGGAGCTCCTCCGCCGCTTCGGCGCGGGAGGTTCCCGGCGCCGCACGGACAACCCCAGCTCCTGAGCAGAGGCGCAGCAAGTCTCTCTCACCCCTACCCACCTCTCCAGGTGCGTGTAGGGTCTCTTTTTTTATTGACTAGATCGACCCTTGCTATTAAGGTAAGATCGCGCTCAAGGTGAGTGCTACTGGAGGACAGATGACACCGACTGACATCTTCACTGGAGCAAGCGGATCGGTGACGATCCTGTTCACAGCTACTGACTCGGCAGGTCACCTGACCTCACTTCTGGGTCAACCCTTCCCCAACACCCTGGAAGAGGTCTGTGCCGATCTCATCGAGGAAGGCATCGACCTGATGGACTCGAACAACCCGGTGGCGCTCGATGGTGAAGACACCATGCTGATCCTGCTGCCGGTCGGCGAACTGGGACCTGCCTGCCTGCCCCGAGCCGTCGAAATGCTCTTCAATCTCGCCGAGATGGTAGAGGCCCTGGGGCTCAAGCACCGGCGACAGCACAGCTTCCACGTGTACCTCGATCTTCCGTTCGCTAGGACTGTACCGATCGGCAACGCAAGCCTGAGCGACCTGATCGCAGCAACCATCGTCTGCGATGCCCAGATCAAGGACTGGTCTGAACGCTCCCGCATGAAGATCCAACTCTCCGGTGACAGCAAGGTGGACATGCCCCTGCTCGAAACCGCCGAGCTAGGCATTGCCGTGGCTGAACTGCTCGAAACCATCCAGGATCGTCTGAGCAGCATCGAGGATCTGCCCATCGGCACTCGGGTCATGCTCGGGGTCGATGATGGCGACCAGGAGAGCTACATCTGTGGAATCTACTTCATCAACGATGAGGATGAGGATCCATCACCTCAAGTGGCGGATCAGCTGGAAGCCATCGTCAGGGAGGCAATGGCCAGTGGCGGCTGTCGCGCCAACCGTGATGGCCTACTGGTGCTGGTCACTAGCCCAGCCGCGCCTGGCAACAAATAGCGGATCGATCGGTCTCTGGAATATTTCGGAGAGCTGCTGATCGACCCGCCTCTTTTTTTATATTTGACTAAATAAGGCCCTTCAGATAGAGTGCCGACGGCGCTAGAGGTGACGTTAACGAACCAGCTGGAGGGCTGTCACTCGTTGACGAGGGACCTTTGGTCGATGAGCCGCATGGGCATCGGCCAGAGCCGTGATTACTGAGCTGGCTTGGCTTTATCGGTGGGACTGGAGACCCCACGCAAGGAACGATAACGCCTGCGGGACCGGCGAGTAGGGCCTCGGAAGCCCTGCGTTGGACTGGGGAGTCCACAGTGATCATACCAACAGTGCTAGCTGGGTGGGGGTAAGCTTCGGCCGACCTCCCACCCAGCTCCACCTCTCTTTTCTATAAAAAAATTGATCCCATGAGGGGATTTTTTGTTTGTAAAAACACCGCCGATTGGCGGTGTTACTTAGTCTAGTTCAGACAGTTGCTTGAGAATCTTTTTATACTTACTCGAAACTTTTTTAGGCACCTCAACTTGAACGGTAATAATGTGATCGCCTCGGCCTCCACCATGCAAACGGGTTACCCCGGTTCCGCGTAACCTAAGCTGCTTACCACTGCCGGTACCACTAGGTACTTTTACTTCCATCTTACCGTCCAGGGTATCCACTATAATAGTCCCACCCATTACTAAAGTAGCAAACGGAATTTCTGTTTCTGAATAAATATTATCGCCATCGCGCTCCCAGCCATCGTGGGATTTAACATGAACCGTTACAAATAAATCACCAGACTGTGCGCCAAATTCTCCGGCCTCTCCTTGGCCAGTAATACGAATTGTTTGACCATCATCAATGCCAGCTGGAATGTCTACTTCCAAGGCAGTGTCTTTGCGTTCAACGCCCTTTCCATGACAGGTCTCACAAGCTGTCTCGACAGTTTTACCGCGACCTTTACAAGCCTCACAGGCCACGTGCGACCTAACCGCTCCAAACACGCTGCGCTGTAATTGTTCAACCACACCAGCCCCTTTGCAAGTAGTACATTCTTTAATAGGAGTACCAGGCTTGGCACCATTGCCAGAACAAGTACTGCAAGTAGACCCCTTTAACACGTTAAGGGTTTTTTTAAGACCAAAGGCAGCCTCTTTAAAGGTCATGGTCAAGTCCATCTGAATATCACTACCGCGCTGTTGCTGTTTTTGACCTCGGCGTCCACCGCCGCCAAAAAACTCTGAAAAAATATCTCCTAGGTCAAATTCAACACCCTGACCACCTCCGGCAAAACCACCTTGACGCATGATGTCTTCCCAATTCATTCCGCCTGGTCCGCCACCAGCGGCACCGTTGACGCCGGCCTCGCCGTACTGGTCGTACATTTTGCGCTTGTCTGGGCTACTCAAAACCTGATAGGCCTCGTTAACCTCCTTAAATTTGGCTTCGTCGCCACCTTCTTTATCTGGGTGATACTTATGCGCTAGTTTCCGATAGGCCTTCTTTAGCTCATCTTCACTAACGCCCTTCTCCACCCCGAGTATGTTGTAATAGTCTTTAGACATGAATTTACTGCGAGCGCGCGAGGCGACGGGGACCCCGTCAGCCCAACTGGACTGACGGGGTGGCGCCGTTAAGCAGCGAGCCTAATTAACTTATTATTGTAACGTCCTACCATCAAGTTCCAGAGTCGCTAGATTATTACCCTTTTCATCATTTAACTTCAACTTCCTTTTACCAATAATCAGACCGAAGCCGTCATCAATCACTGTGCTATCAAGTCCAGTTACAGTTTTGGAAGTTACTCGATCAAGTGTCCGGTTGTCTTCATTATAGCTATAAACTAGCAACAGAACCTGATCATCACTTCCAGTTTTGCGCGCGGCTACGATGTAATTTTCATCATCGTCTGCCACTAACTTACCGGCGGTGTATTCATGATGCACTTTTTTATTGGACACCTTGCGGGTGGCTAATAACTCTCCATCACGCGTGTACAACTTCATAAACTTGCCTTTTTGCTCTTGCATGGCCAAAACACCCTTCTGCTCACCACTCGTACCAACGTTAGCCAAGCGCGCATCAACACCGCCGCCACTAAAAGCTGTAAATCGTTCCAGCTCTTTGCCGGTCAGTTTATTTTTTAGAACGACAACACCCTTTCCTGAATCCTTATCAATTGCCTTAACTGGCTTGGTATCAAGTGGCGTATCAACAAATCCAGCTGGCGAATCACTAACTGCCTGTGTTCCAACTGCATACATTAAAGCAGTAGCTGTGATTAGTGAAATGGTGAGCAGATGAGCTTTCTTCATAAGGTTTGTTTTTATTTACCTAGAGTAAACTATTTATCTTCACCCTTCGCCGCATCGTCTGACTTTTCTTCTGACTCGTTGTCTGTTTTTTCTTCGAAGTCAGCATCAACCACGTCGTCAGTTTTTTCTTCGCCTGGAGTAGCACCTTCGCCTGCCTCCGCGCCAGATTTCTCCTGTTCTTTAGCGTAGAGAATCTCACCAATTTTTTGAGCGGCCGTTGATAAATCGTCACCAGCTTTTTTAATTGCCTCAAGGTCTTCACCTTCCAACTTCTTTTTCAGGTCCTCAATCTTGTCTTGAATATTTTTTACATCATCTTGACTGATCTCACCTGACTTCACGTGCTCTTCCGCATCTTTCAAAGCCTTCTCAGTAGTGTAGATCATCGTCTCACCGATATTCTTTGACTCGATTAACTCCTTCTTCTTTCTATCTTCATCGGCGTGCTCTTCAGCATCCTTGGTCATTTTTTGAATCTCGTCATCGCTCAAACCACTAGAAGCCTCAATCCGAATAGATTGTTCTTTGTTGGTAGCTTTATCCTTAGCGGTAACATTCAAGATACCGTTAGCATCCACATCAAAGGCAACTTCCACTTGAGGAACGCCACGCGGAGACGGTGGAATGCCAGAGAGAATAAATCTTCCAAGAGACTTGTTATCGTTAGCTAACTCACGCTCACCCTGCACAACGTGTACTTCAACTGAAGTTTGGTTATCAGCGGCAGTCGAAAAAATCTGCTGTTTCTGTGTTGGGATAGTAGTATTACGTTCGATGAGCTTAGTAGCTACACCACCCAAGGTTTCAATACCAAGTGACAATGGAATAACATCAAGCAGTAAGACATCTTTAACATCTCCTTGCAGTACTCCAGCTTGAACAGCTGCGCCCATGGCCACAACTTCGTCAGGATTAACAGTGGAGTTTGGCTTTTTGCCAAAGTACTCCTCTACCTGCTGTTGAATCATTGGCATGCGAGTCTGACCACCGACCAGCACGATTTCGTTTATATCTCCCTTGCTCATTCCAGCGTCTTTCAAAGCTTCTTCCACTGGACCAAAGGTTCGTTTTACCAAATCAGCACACAGCTCCTCCAACTTAGCTCGAGAAATCTTCATGACCAAATGCTTTGGTCCGCTGGAAGGATCGTTAGCGATAAATGGCTCGTTGATCTCTGTCTCCATAGCACTAGACAGTTCAATCTTCGCCTTTTCTGCAGCCGATTTTAAACGCTGTAAAGCCAGGTTGTCCTGGGCTAGATCAACACCTTCTTGCTTCTTGTACTCTTCTAAAATCCAGTGAATCAAGATCTGGTCGAAGTCATCTCCACCCAAATGAGTGTCGCCATGAGTAGCCCGAACCTCTACGGTGTCAGAGCCAACTTCTAGAACAGAAACATCAAAGGTGCCGCCACCCAAATCATATACAATAATTTTTTCGTCTTTCTTTTTATCAAATCCGTAAGCCAACGCCGCCGCTGTCGGTTCATTGATGATACGCTTAACATCCAGACCAGCGATCTTTCCAGCATCCTTAGTGGCCTGACGCTGTGAATCGTCAAAATAAGCCGGCACAGTAATAACCGCCTCGGTAATTTTTTCACCAAGTTTTTCTTCAGCGTCTGTCTTTAGCTTCTGTAAAATCTTTGCAGAGATTTCCTGTGGAGTATATTCCTTCTCCCCCATCTTTACCGTCACGCGATCACCCTCGTGCTTGATCTCATACGGCATCAGCTTTACATCTTTTTGAACTTCTTCGTCTTCCCAACGGCGACCAATTAGTCGCTTAACTGAAAAGACTGTATTTTCTGGATTAGTTACCGCTTGTCGTTTAGCAGCCAGTCCAACGATCAGTTCGCCAGTTTTACTCTCTGCTACAATAGAAGGTGTAGTACGGTTACCTTCTTTGTTTTCAATGACCTTTGGTTGACCACCCTCCAAAATCGCGACACAGGAGTTCGTGGTTCCAAGATCGATTCCTAGAATTTTTCCCATAGTGGTTGTATTAGATATTTTCAGTAATTATTTATAGATTTTGACTTTGGCGATACGAATCACCTTGTCGTTTAACTTGAACCCCGCAGCTACTTCCTCGGCAATGATTCCACTCTCGCCTCCAGCTACCTCTTCGAGCGCTTCGTGCACATGTGGATCAAAGGGCTGTCCAACTGTTTCGATTGGTGTCACACCATGGCTTTCCATAATGCGCATGAAGTTAGTTTGAATGTGCTCAATACCGGTCAGCCAGTCTGATCCCCTATCTTCCTCTGGCACACCTTTGAAAGCATAAGAGAAGTAATCAGCCATCGGCAGTAGCTCAAGAATGAACTCTTCATTAGCGTGTCTAATGGTTTCGCCGATTCGTCGGGTGGTTTCTCTCTGTAAATTGTCGTAGTCAGCCCTGGCTCGCTGCCAGCCCCCAAGATACTCGGCGCACTGCTCCTTTAAAGTTACCAGCTCATCTTTCTTCTTGGCCTTCGCTGTTTTACGTGTGTCAGCCTCATCGTTGGGCTGATCAGCGATTGGATCAAACGGATCCTGCGAAGTTTTATTATCGTCGGTACTCATCGTATAAGTCATCCATTAATGATTCGACATAAGACAACATTGCAATGTTGGCGTCATAGTCCATGCGCATCGGTCCAACAATCCCTAACACCCCTGCCTGTTCGTCTGCCAAGCGATGCTCGGAGACAATCATTGAACAGTTGTGCGAAAAAGGATTTTCCCGACCAACCAAGACCTGCATGGTGCGGCTAACCGAATGGTTAACTTGTTTCATAACCTCGTCGATTTGGTCGAACATTTCACCAATCTCCTGTAGCAAATCGGCTTGGGCAGCAAATTCCGGCTTTCGGAACATATGCGCAATGCCAGTGTAGTAATAGTTTTGCCCGGACATTGATATTACGACCGTCTCGTCGGTCAGATCAGCTAGCGTTTTGGCCAACACCTTGAGCAGTTGTCGCTCATCCGGCTGACGTTGCACGGCCTGATCAATCGCCTCTTTTCGCGCACCCTTTAATTGCTGTGGCACGATAAAGTGCTTAATATAGTACTGATAGCCCTTTTCAGTTGGAACGCGTCCGGCCGAAGTATGCGGTTGAGCGATAAAGCCCTCGCCCTCTAACTCAGCCATGTCATTCCTCAAAGTAGCTGGGGAACAATCAAACTCACCACTCTCCACCAGCTGCTTGGAGCTAACTGGCTTTGCGGTGGCAATATACTCCTGCACAATGACCCGGAGTAAGTTCTCTTGTCGTTCTTTTTTTCCCATATTTCCAGGGATTTAGTGCCTGATTTAGCACTCTCATTGGCTGAGTGCTAATAGCAGTATACTCACCTATTTTGCAGTGTCAAGAGGGGCCGAATCATTGACGAGCCAGGGTATTCTTGATACATACAGGCAACACCCATTGAGGTGTTCGTTTCCTCAGCTCGGCAGACAGTAAGCCGACAAACCCGTGGAGTCTCGATGAAGCATCGTCCTGCAACCTGGGTGCCCACCGCCGAAGGGCCCCCCTCCTCACCCCATGCCCTCCGCGATCTCAGGGCGCACTCGATCATCGGCACCCTGTGGCCGATTACAGTCGCCATCCACCAGGGCATCGTCCGATGGGAGCATCCCAACACAGCGGTACCCCTGAGCACCGATCGGCTGGAATGGCGGCGACTGCCCGACCTGCTTGGCCCCGGCCGCTGCTGGGACTGCCTGCTCTGCGTGGCCGTCCTGCGCCAGTACGGCGACAACACCTCCGCAATGGCCGTCATCCAGAACGACCTCGGAGACGCTCGCTTCGGGCTTCCCGACCCTGTCGGACACCGCTTCCGCGCCAGCTTCCCCGTCCTCCCCGGGGACTGGGCCTACACCGAAGGCTGGCTGCAGCTCGTCCGCGATCCGGGAACTGGCAACATCGCCCCCTTCCCGACCGACAAGATGCGCTCGTGGCTCGCCGAGCACTTTGGCGGCGCTACTCGCCCCAGCCTGAGCTTCGCGAGCCACTAGTCCGTTCGATCACCTGCGATCGACCGGGCTTCTTTTTTTTACTAAAAACCCCGCAAAACTGCGGGGTGGTAAGACTATTTTATATAACTTACCCTATTACCATCGGCGATATCATAGCCAGTGTTAGCAAGCTAGACACCCCGACAAAGAGCACAGAGATGCGAAACATCAAGCGCTCGGTCCTATGATCGATCTGCATACCTTTTTTGTTTGTTTTTCTTTTTATTTACGTTCTGTATCTATTGTAGCAAAAAAAGACAATTTCGTCAATGTCTGTACGTGCAAAAAAACTAACTAAGCCTCTGGCCAAATTTGATTTCCAGTCTCGTCACGCACTATAATCGCGTCCACCGGGCAGGACTGAGCGGCCGCCAAAATATCCTCGTCAGAATCTCCATTCTGTTTAACGACAACAGCAATGTTCTCATCGTCCATCTCGATGGTTCCAGCCGCCAACACAGCGCAACTACCAGCGCCGATACAAGCCTCACGAATAACCTCTACGGAATAAGCCATAATATTTATTGAGTCACTTTGTTAATAATATCAACAACGATTTTAATTACTCTATCAATCTGTTGACTAGTAGTCGCCCGACCAAGGGTTAGCCGTAGACTACGACGAGCATCTGCTTTGGAATAGCCCAGTGCCAACAGTACGTGTGACGGATCAAGCGATCCGGCGGCACAAGCCGACCCTAATGAAGCGGCTACCCCCGCCTGATTAAGATACACCAGCAACGCTTCACCATCAATATTTGGAAAAAATATATTAATATTATTGGGCAGTCGCGGTTCACGGGCACCATTTAGCTCTGCTCCTGGAATTTTCTGAATAAGCTCATCAATTAACTCATCTCGCAATTTGCTCAGGCGTTCACTCTCAGTCTCACGTTCTGCAACAGCTAGCTCTACCGCTAAACCAAATCCGACAATACCAGAAACATTTTCTGTACCTGGCCGCAGGGACTGCTCTTGGTCGCCACCAAACATTAGCGGCTGCAGCTTAACACCACGTTTCACATACAAAGCGCCAACTCCCTTTGGACCATAAATCTTACTAGAATTTAAGGTTAACAAATCAACTCCCAGCTCATCAACATTAATACTCAAGGATCCCGTAGCCTGGCAAGCATCGGTATGAACTAACGTTTTTGGATTTTTAGCTTTAACCGCCTGAACAATTTTAGAAACTGGTTGAATGGTTCCGATTTCATTATTAGCCAACATCACACTCACCAACACCGTTGATTCATCCACCATAGCTGCGACTGAGTGAGCATCAACAATTCCGTTTTTTGGCACCTTAACTATTTTGCGAGTAAATCCTTCCCGCTCAAGTTGCTGACAGCTATCCAAAACGGCAGCATGCTCAATAGCAGTGGTCACTACACTCCCCTGCCCAATAAATCTAGCTGAACCCAAAACTGCCAAATTGGCACTCTCAGTTCCACCGCCGGTAAAAACAACCTCTTGCGGTGAGCAACCTAAAGCTGCGGCTACCTGAGCCCTAGCGTCATCAAGCGCCTGCCGCGCTGAATAACCCAAACTATACTGACTTGAGGGGTTTCCAAATTCTACTGCCTGCCAGGACAACATCGCTGCCGCAACTTCTTCCCGAACTGGGGTTGTAGCAGCATGATCCAGATAAATTATTTCTTTGCTAACAGTATTCATATAACACTACATACCATACTAGGCATTTTTGGCAAAGAAAAGAAGCGCCCCACCAATAGAGCGCCTCAATTCTATTCGATATAACCGCCAGCCTGGAGTTCCCAAAGCTTTTGGTATAATCCACCATGTTCTAGCAATTCCTCATGTGTCCCTTGTTGAACAATACCACCGTCGCTGAGCACAATTATCAGATCGGCCGACATTATTGTCGATAATCGATGAGCAATAATTAGAGTGGTTCTACCATTCATTAAGCCTTTAAGCGCCAGTTGAATTTCTGCCTCTGAGGCTGAATCCAAACTTGAGGTAGCTTCGTCTAATACTAGGATTGGCGCGTCGCGCAGGAAGGCTCGAGCTATGGCAATACGCTGCTTCTCCCCACCTGACAACTTCACACCTCTTTCACCAACCAAGGTATCATAACCTTGTGGTAAGTTGGCAATCAGTTCGTCGGCGTGGGCCTCGCGAGCCGCTGTTTCAATCTGTTCTCGGGTAACAGCCTTAGTACCGTAAGCAATGTTGTAAGCAACCGTTTCATTAAACAGCGCTGTTTCTTGCGGCACAATGGACAACTGCTGCCTCAATGATTGCTGGGTTACCTCGTTAATGTTTTGACCATCAATCGTGATATACCCGCCAGTTGGTTCATAAAACCTATATAACATTTTTATGATAGTTGACTTACCAACTCCCGATGGACCAACCAGCGCAACACTCTTTCCAGCCGGCACTGTGAAAGATAGATCCTCAAACACTCCACTACTTCCCTGGTAGGCAAACTGCACCTGTTCAAAACGGATTAAGCCCTGCTTAACTTCTAATGTTTTAGCTGAAGCTGCATCGGAGATTTCATTCTCCTTTCCAAAGTAGCTGAAGAAGGCGGTTAAATCGGTTAGAGCTTCTTGCAAACGACGAACGTGATGCTGAAAGTCCCACAAGATACCAACAAGGTAACCAAGGTAACTGATCACCAAGACGAAGTTAGCTAGGCCCATATCTCCAGATATAAGTAATGGGATAGCTATCATCAATAGTATTACGACCGAAGAGACGTTAATCAGAATCTGGCCGCTACTAACCCATTTCCAACCGTCCCACTCATACTGCTTGTTGTCTTTCCAAACCTGCCTAGTCTTTTTGAATGACTTTATCTCTTCTTGTTCTTGATGAAAGTACTTAACTACCTCCGCATTCATTAGAGCATCCATCGCCTTTCTTGAACCTTCATCGTCGAACGAATTAGCGGTATCACGCCGATGCTGCATTTTGATAGAGGCGATAATCGTGAAGACACAAAATACAATAGCTTGAACCAACAGAACCAGAGCAATGCGCCACTCAATAACAACGTAGACAATGAATATTACAGTCAAACGAATTAACAACGGTATTAGGTTGAAGACAAAGGCATCCAGAAATGCCTCAATACCATTAACACCCCGAGCAAATTCCTTGGCTAGTTTTCCAGTTTTACGTTCGGAGTGAAACCTAAATGATAAGTTAAGCACCTTACCAACAAAGTCGTTTGCACCATCTCGCATAGCTGAAGCATCCAAGCGATTGGTAAAATGTAACATCAAACCGTTAGAGACAATGACCAACCCCTGCAGGCAAACAAAGCCAATGATTAAGAAGATGGTTTTTTGGATAGCTAAGTCATGGGTAATTTCAAGGGCAAATAACGATTCAAAGACCAGGATGACCTGACGATAAATTAACGGCTCTCCCAGTACCGATAACTCTTTCAGCAAGACAAAGAGAATAACCAGAGCTGACCACTTTCGATATCGCCAAATATATGGCCAAATATAGCGTAAATTAGTTTGTATTGAATTGAATGATTTCATAGTTGTGATTTTAAAAAACCCTCACCGGGGCCGGAGAGGGTTTAATGACTTCTGTTCAATCGTTATCTACGATTGAACGTGATTCACCCTACTCCGACGCGCATCTTCTGCCATAACAGCAGCGGGAACGCCTGCGCTCTGGCCACCTACCATGAAGCGGACCATAGCAAAAACAGCCTGACTGATTCCTGCGTTCATGCGAACCAGGAGCGTCTCTCGGTTGTACTGATAATCTGCCATATGCAGTCGAGGGATGAATTAGATATTACTGAGACTACTTGAAATATTTACTTTGTCAAGCAAGTCTCATTGAGCATCACTATTCATTTGTTTTCCCACACCTGCTGTCCAAGTTGAATCGTGCCACTGACCTATCAAATCATGAGCTGCTTGCGGACCATCCTCACCCGGAGCGTAACTATGCATCGGTAAAGCTTGATCACTCCATGCGTCAAGCACTGGCTGAACAATCCGCCATTGTTCCATGACTTCCTCAGTGGTTGGAAAGAGTGACTGGTCACCAATAATTACATCATGGATCAAGCGCTCATACGGCGAGGGCTGTTCATCAGTAAATTCAGTCTGATAGGTAAAATTCATATAGACCTGCTCAGTCTCAATAGAAAAACCTGGTTTCTTAGCATACAATAATAAACCTATTCCTTCCATAGGCTGTACTCGAATATTTAAGACATTTGGTTCTGTTCTAATGCCGACAGCCTTACAGATATCAGATTTACATGGTGCAAAATGAATAGCAATATTGGTTTCCTTTTGAGCCATCCGCTTACCAGTCCTAATAAAAATAGGTACATCCTTCCACCGTGGATGAGAAGATTTTAATTGCATGGCGGCAAAAGTTTCCGTTACAGAATGCTCAGCCACAGTTTCTATAGCTCTATAACCATCGTACTGAGCTCGCACCGCTGACTCAGCTGGATTAGAATCTAATGAAAAAGTTTGCAACATTTCAACCTTACGCCGATGGATATCAGCCGAATTCAAACTCATTGGCTCATCCATCATCACTAAAGTGGCTAGCGCTAAACAATGACTCTGAATCATGTCACGAAGCGCTCCAGAGCTATCATAATAACCAGCTCGATCCTCTACTCCTATATCCTCAGAGGCGGTGATTTGAATATGATCTATCGCCTCAGGATTCCAAGAATCATTAATAACTGGATTGGTAAATCGAAACAATAATATATTTTGAACTGTCTCCTTGCCTAGGTAATGATCCATTCGATAAATCTGCTCTTCGTCAGCATAAGTCATGACAGCTTCACTTAACTGACGGGCCGACTCAACACTGTGACCAAACGGTTTTTCAATTACTATCTTTCCCTTAATGCCTAGCTCATAACAAGGTCCCGTTAAGCTAGCTTCCTTCAAGTGCTCAATAATCCTGATAAACATCTGCGGAGCCACTGCCAAATAAAATACCGTCTGATGGCCATGGCCACAATCTTTATCTCTCTTGGCAATCTCCTGTCCAATATCAGCGTATGCCTTTGGGCTCTTAATATCACCTTCAACATATGAAAATAGAGCCGCAAAACTTGCCAGCTTGTCTGCGTCTACCTTGCCTTCAGCATAAGTTACGCTTTGCTTAATCATTTCTCCGTAATCACCTAGCGATAAATCCCGTCGCCCTACTCCTACAAAATGAATTTCCTCTGGCAACAAGCCATGACAATACAAGTGATAAATAGCTGGAATCAGCTTACGTTTAGCTAGGTCACCAGTAATACCAAATATAGTAAAAACGGTTGGTAGATAATTTGTGTGAGCTCTTTTACTGACCATAGAATATCATTATAGCAGAAGAGCTCAGTACGTACCTAAAAAAAGAGCCGCACCCCTCTTACAGAGCACGGCAACGTATTTCCCACCGAATCAATTTTCTGAAAACACAACACGAGACCGTGTCTTCAGAGAATGGGTTCTGTGAGCTATGCGACGCTTCTCTTCTCAAGCAGGTCCATGAAGCAAGAGTCATGAGGAATCACGAATCCCTCCAGACGCTCGATGATTTGACCACCATCAGCGCAGCTCCTCCAAGCCCTGATGGCCGTCTCTGTTCTACAGCCCACCATCTGAGCCAGCTGAGTCCGATTGATCTTGATGGGAACGAAGACTCCATCCTCATCTCTCAGTCCAATCGTCATCACCATTTCAGCCAGAACCTGAGTGAAGCGTGCCTCCACAGACTGACCGGTCATGGCCAGCGAGCTGGCCAAACGGTCTCGTTGAGCGATGATCCCGCCCTGCAAAACCGTGGTCAGGTACGATGACCGTCGACACACAGCCCTCACCGCCTCGAGCGGGATGTACTGCACCCTGGTCCTGGTCAACGCCTCGATGTCAGGATCAGACGTTCCGAAGTAGGCCCCAGGATTCATGAACAGCTGAGTGCCCAGGAAGAGAGACCACTGACCAGATCCGCAGGGTTCGCCGTAGCACTCCATGACGAAGCCAGAGCGAACGTAGGCCAGGTGATCGGCCACCACCGGAACACGGCGCCCCCTCGCCACCGCTTCACATCGATCACTGATCGTCAGAAGCTGAGCATCTTCGAACGAGAGGCCAGGGTACGACTTTTGAATAAGATCAAGTAAGGTCACACAACACCTCAACGGCATTACCCCACAAACAGAGTGAGGTGGCCGAAGTATAAATAAACCTAAAAAAAAGATCAAATAATCCACAAAAACAGCAATCTTTAAACAAAAACATCACACTTACCTAGTGTGATGCTGCTCTGGTACCCGCACGGAGAATCGAACTCCGATTACCAGGATGAGAACCTGGCGTCCTAGCCGTTAGACGATGCGGGCAAATTTTCGTGCAATCTATTCTAGCCTGACAGTGTAATATGTCAAGAATATGGTATTTCTATATCAATTTTAATCTTGGCATTGATAATCAAAACAGATTCACTGGCCCAGCCTTTAAGGGGGCACTTGCACGATATAAGACTTCCCAAAGCGACTTGTCCTGATGGGGCCTCAGCGCCAGCATGGGAGGCCAGCTCACCTTTACCGGTGTGTTCGTCTACTAGCACAGGAGCTTCTCAACCGGCTCCAATTTTTTACCAAAAAGGCCCCTCGCCGGGGACCTTTTTAAAAATCAACAAACTATCTTAAAGATCTTTACCAACCTCAACGGCTTGTTCAACAAGTCTATTTGAATATCCATATTCATTGTCATACCAAGCCACTACTTTTACCATATTGCCGCCCACTACCATCGTCAGTGGCAAATCAACCAAGGAAGATAATTTATTTCCAATAATGTCAGAAGATACAATTGGATCAGTCGTTACCCCAAGCACTCCAGCGTATCTCTCAGAATCTGCCGCCTTAGATAAAGCAGCGTTAACCTCCTCCACCGTCACATCCTTTTTTAAAACTGCAGTAATATCGCTAACCGAACCAACTGGCACCGGCACACGAAAGGCCATGCCATCAAAAATACCAACTAGTTCTGGAATGGTTTCTGCAGTAGCCACAGCCGCACCAGTTGAAGTAGGAATTGTATTTATCGCAGCGGCCCGAGCTCTACGAGGATCTTTATGAACACCATCCACTAATCGCTGATCAGCCGTATAACCATGAATGGTTGACATCATCGCCTTCTCAACACCAAACTCATCGTGCAATACCTGCATCACAGGCGCAATACAATTTGTAGTGCAAGAAGCATTAGACAATACCGGATCCTTAGCGGCGTCATGCTCATCATGATTAACACCCATCACAAAAGTTCCCACGGGATCATCACCCTTAGCAGGAGCAGAAATAATTACTGTCTTAGCTCCAGCAGTCAGATGCTTGCTAGCTCCTTCTTTACTTGTAAAGACACCAGTGCACTCAAGGACAACATCAACCTTTAAATCCTTCCAAGGTAACTTCTCTGGCTCCATTTCAGCATACTTTGGCACCTTAACTCCATCCACACTGATAAAGTCATCTCCAAAGTCAATATCATGATCAAATGAAGGGTAAACCGAATCGTACTTCAAGCCTTGGACGGCCTGCTCAGCCGGACCAAGGTCATTAATTCCAACAATCTCGACATTATCTCCATGCTCTTCAAGCGCTATTTTGAAAGCCATTTTTCCAATTCGACCGAATCCGTTGATTGCAATGCGTGTTTTTGCCATGGAATTGAGAGTTAGGTTTAAAACAGTGAGACCACACCAACTGACAGTGCAGTCACGATTATGGCCGCTAGTATAACACCGATTGAAATGAGCGGCAAAGCCCGTTTTGGGGCAATTCCGAAGAGCCAAGAGGCCAAGGCTCCTGTCCAAGCCCCTGTTACCGGCAACGGAATAGCTACAAAAACTACTAACGCAAAGTCACCCCACTTGGCGTGCTTTTCATAAAATTTCTCGCGCGTACGCGCAAATAACCAGGTGAAAAAACGATCAAAAATTGGTACCCGTTGGCGTAAAAAATTAGACACCGGTTCAATCACATATACAATAATTACCACTGGAATTAGATTTCCGATTACAGCGTAAAAGGCTGCTTGTTGCCAACTCAGACCCATCACCAAGCCAGCCGGTATAGCACCACGCAACTCTGCAATTGGCAGCATAGCAATAATCCCAGTAGCTAGCTCTGGTGGAAAATTAACAAACCACTGTACAAAATTAATTCCAGTCATAATGAGTAAAGGTCCAATCTATTAAAGTTTTTGTTGAATTAAAGCGACCATCATTTGAAGGTGTTCCCAGTACGACACTCACTACTTCTCGTTCACTGTTTGGAACTTTTACCTTTACCACCAAGCAGTAACCAGCCTCATCGGTGTAACCTGTTTTTCCAGCGACCACATTAAACTCAGAATCATATAATAATTCATCTGTCGTGAGGACTCTAGAAAAAACACCCTCATCTGCAGTCTCTTGTAGATGTTCAGTCATTCCTGCTGGTTCTTCAATTTCAGGATTATTAAAGGCTGCAATAGCCAGCCTGGCCACGTCGTGAGCAGAGGCTGTGTTCTTATCACTCAAGCCAGTTTGATCCGCAAAAGTAGACTGATCCATTGATAGTGCGGATGCCTTGCGATTCATGGCCAAGATAAAATCATCGTCGCTCATCTCAGTAGTGTGCGCTAAAGCCAGAGCAGTATCATTATCTGATCCTATTAAACTACTGCGCAATAAATCAAAGGCTGTTAGCTGAGCTCCGTGAGGCAGATTTAATTCCTTACCCGCCGGAGTGTCTTCTTCTGGAGCAAAGGTATGCACATGGTTAAAGCCATCAGCCGGCTGATAATCAAACCAGACTAACGCCGTCATCAGCTTAGTAATAGATGCAATAGGTACTACTCTATCTGGATTTTTCTGCCACAGCACCTGTCCAGTTTCAACATCAACCACTATGGCGGTAGTAACCTCCAATGGCGGCCCATACAGGTCACCTCTTGGAACAGGTGGTGCAACCTCAGTTTCTTTTTTATCATCTAACTGCCACTGAAATCGATCAATTGGCAAGTCCCCTCCCTCATGCTCAACGATTCCACTAGCAACAGTTGGTACAATATAAACGTAGTCAGTCTCTTGCAAAGCTTCAGGGATGGATAATCCCATCAGCTGAGAAATTACGAATACAGTTGTAAAAAAATACTTCAACATATCTATATAATATCATTCTCCTGAACAACCTTGGTCCGCCCAGGCGCAAGATTATCAATCGACAACTTCCCTATTCGGACCCTCTGCAGTTTAGTAACCTCAGCGCCAACGGTTTCTACCATGCGACGGATTTGTCGCTTCCATCCTTGAGTCAGAATGATAGAAAAAGAATTACGCGACAATCTAGTCACGTCTGATCCACCTGTAAATCCTTCCGCCAGACGCACACCTTTGGCTAATTTCTCAAGCTCTGTATTAGACAAACTACGATTAGTAGTAACAATATATTCCTTTTCGTGCTCAAAAGATGGATGAGTCAGTTTATTTACCAACTCGCCATCGTTAGTCATAAGCAGCAGGCCTTCTGAATCCTTGTCGAGCCGACCGACTGGCACCAAGCCCTTGGCCCCTGCTGGTATATATTGCGTTATCGTCCGTTTAGCAAAAGGATCAGATAAGGTTGTGGTCACACCTCTTGGCTTATTCAATGCAATAATCACAGTATCAGAGATGGCTTCAACTGGAACACCATCCAGAGTCACCACGTCACCATCCAAGACCTGAAATGAAAAATCAGAGATCGTTTGACCGTTGACCGTCACTCGCTTAGCTGTAACCATCGCATCTGCTCCACGACGTGACGTCACCCCTGCTCGAGCCAGCCATCTATTTACACGCATGGCTTAGGCGTCAGGTTGCTGAGCTGCAGGAATCTCACGAGCCGCGAAAAAATCATCTTTATCAGGTGACGCAGCTAACATTTCCTCTAAGTGAACGTTGGTATTAAGCTCTGTGTAATCGGGTAAATCTGCTGTTTTATTTACACCAAGCAAGGCTAAAAAATCCACTGTTACCCGATAAATCGGCGATCCAGCCTCGGTCTCGCCAAGCTCTTCAACGAGTCCTCTGATCATTAAATTACGTAAAATCAAGCTGCAATTTACACCACGTATCAACTCGATTTCAGACTTAGCGACTGGGCCTCTATAAGCCACGATGGTGAGTGTCTCTAAAGATGGTCTAGTCAGTTCAGCTGCCTCCTGTTCCGCTAGATATTCTGCCACAAAATCAGCATGAGTAGCCGCTGTCATCAATTGCACATCATTGCCCTCTCGCACAACCGTCACTCCCCCACTGCGCTGTTCATACTCTGTCTGCAAAGCCTGAACCGCCTCCTCAACCTCAGCTACGGTGGACCCGGTAACTGAAGCCAATTTCTTCAACGTAAATGGGCGAGATTCCAAGAATAGAATCGAATCAATTTTTCCTTGTAATTCATTCATACGGGAACATTGTACCGTGCAAAACTCAGCCGGTCAAAGGCTAGCTCAATAAGGCGTCATATGTCAGAGAATAAAAAATCAGACCCCTCAGGGGCTGATTTATAACATTACTTCTTTCCTTTAGTTTTAAATGACCGATACGCACTCCAATCTCCCATATCACCGGTATCGTAAAAAGTTCGCGCCCTAACCTTATATCGACGTCCTTTTCTCAAGAATTTCTTGGAAATAATCTTTGTTGAAACACCTTCATACAGATCAGATCGAGGAATAGTGTAGGTTTTTAACCTCTTACCTTTCTTGGTTTTTAATTGAATTTTAATTGAATCTGCCCCCAACCAATAATTAGCATCTTCCCACTTAACGGTAGCGCTTCTCTTTTTTACCTTAACCACTGATAAGGTTCCAAAATCCTGTGCCCAATCTTCATTGTGCAACACGAACGCGTCCGATAATGTGCACATGAATTCACCATCAGCTCTATCATACTGTCCACCGCAATAGTCAGTAGCCGTTGAGAAACCGTAGATAGCCACCCCGATAAAGTGACCAGCAAAGCCCGCATTAATTGACCTACTAGTCACACCGCTAAGATGGAAAGAATAGTCGGCAGCAGGCAACGTTGTGTCTGTATTGTATATCACCGTGAAGCCATCGACTCCCATGTTGGTATCGTAAACCAAATCACCATGATCCTCATCAAAAGTAATGGTGGCATTTGAAAAATCCAAATTACCCCTTGCCTCATCACTACCATCTAGCCCGTCAAAAAAAACTAATTCTGGTGTCGAAGTTGCCTCATTCCCCTCAAAATCAGCTGGGACAATCGGTTCATCAATGGTTATTGTAATGTCATAATCTGCTGACTCAGTAGTGACTACAGATGACTGCTCAACAACTAATGAACTGATTGGATTTGAATCAATTCCCGGTTCAGCCTGAGCCACAGAAAAAAATCCTAAAACCCCTAAGAGACTAACTACTCCAACTACCGTTGAACGGGTCACTAAATTTTGTGTAGGCATATACTTTAGTAACTAATTAACAATATCAAGTATATCAACATTCATGAAAAATACGAACTTTAGCTATTTATAATTGTATTAATTACGAAACTCGCTCTATGACAATTTCTGCCAAGGGCGTTTCTTGTCTAACGTAAATAGATTGCTGTTTTACCAATTCAAGCAGGGCCAAGAATGTTACAACTACTTCGGCCCGATCCGCATTTTCAGACATCAGCTCGGCAAAAACTAAGGTAGCATTATTTTTCAAAAGATCATGAATTTGGGTAAATTTCTCTCGCAAGCTAACAACCTTTTCTACCGCGGATCTTGGTATCCGAACAATTGGCTCCAGACTTTGCAGCACATCAACAAAGTATTCTCTCAATTGATCTGGCCCAACGCCCTCTGGTGGTCTAAACACAACCTCCTGACTCTTAAAAGCCTTGCGCGGATGAAGTACTTTACCAGCAGCCAATAAGTCCTCGATCCCCCTCATGGCATCCACGTACTTTCGGTACATCTTCAGTTGAACCTCTAAGTCTCCCAAGTCTTCCTCTTCATCAACCTGAAGATAAGGCATGAGGGCCTGAGATTTTAACAACAACAATCGCGTGGCTATAGTTAAAAAATCTGCCAACTCATGCGGATAGCGCTCCTCGACCTCTTCCAGATATTGAATAAACTGCTCGGTGACATCAGCCAAGGCAATGTCTGTAATTTGCAGTTCTTTTTGCTCAATCAGTTGCAATAACAAATCAAGGGGTCCGGAGAATTTTTCTAACTGAAACTCTTTATTCATATAGCTGTGAGAAAGAATACCGAATATTTCATCTGCCGTCTATTGATTACCATTTTTTCTAGCCGATCGCTTCTTTAGAGGCAGTGTCTGCTGCTGAGCAATCAAGAGCCTCGCCTCTTTCGTACCTGCTGGTGTTAATGAAACCTTATCAATAAACCACTTCTCCTGAGTACGGTGACCATGTCCAATTAAATAACCACGGTCGATTAATCGTTCTATGCTATGAGTGATAATTTTTCCGCGTAGTTGCTCTTTTGTGTCTCTCTCCTCACCTTCATAAAAAACCAAAAAGAGGGTGCGTCCAACACGCCCACCCTCTTCAAGTGTTTGACTTAAAATATATTGTTGAAGCGCGGATAGACGCACTAGTCTTTCTGAATGATCAAACCAAGTTCATCTAGCTGCTGTTGGCTCACTTGCCCTGGAGCATCCATTACCGCAGTGCGACCTTGTGATGACATTGGGAAAGCCTGTACTTCACGAAGAAAGGTTTCACCCGTCAGATTCATAAGGTTGCGTTCAATACCAAGCGCGATGCCACCATGGGGCGGAAAACCATATGAGAAGGCTTCAAGCATGTGACCAACGCTCTCCTCAGTCTCTGCTTCTGAGTAACCCATAATTTTATAAGTGGCTCTCAGGATCTCTGCCTTATGCGCTCGAATACTACCACCTCCTGCCTCGTACCCATTGCAAACCAAGTCATACTGCTGAGTAATAATCTGGTCAATATTTTTTCCTTCCATCAACCACTCAACATGTTCAGGCTTAGGCATGGAGAATGGGTTGTGACTAAAGGTCCATCCACCATTTTCCGTCTTTTCAAAAAATGGAAAATCAACCACCCAAGCGTAGGCGAGAACACCCGCAGCTTTATCTTCTTCCGTACGTAAGTCAAACTTATCAGCTCCATACTTCTCCATCGACTCCGCATAGGTAATACGAGGAAATGGTTTTTCCTTAATCGTAAATCCCATCGCCTCAACCGTTTGAATCATCATGGCTTCAACCGTGCTCAGGATATCTTCCTGTTCGACAAAGGCCATCTCAATATCGATTTGACTATGCTCATAACCTCGGTCAGCTCTTAGATCCTCATCACGAATAGCTCGGGCAATTTGAAAGTACCGCTCGACTCCCCCACCAACTAGCAACTGTTTATACTGCTGCGGAGATTGAGGCAGTGCATAGAACGAACCTCTAGCATGACGTGACGGGACTAGAAAATCTCGCGAACCTTCTGGTGTTGATTTGGTCAGTAACGGTGTTTCAACCTCAGTAAATCTATTTTCAAACAGGTACTCTCGAGCACTCTGCACAAACTTACTGCGCATCTCTAAATTATTTTGAAGACGCTGTGTTCGAATATCTAGATATCTATATTTCAAGCGAATATTCTCATCAATCTTACTGGTATCTTCAGTCAGTTCAAATGGAGGGGTGGCAGCCTCACTTAGAATTTCCATTGAGAGTGCCTCCAACTCAACTGTGCCAGTGGGGTGATCATCTTTCACCTGTTTTTCTGGGCGAGCGTTCACTCGTCCAGTAATTGAGACAACAAATTCAGATCGTAACGAACTAGCCTGCGCCAATAACTCAGCATAATTCGGCAAAAATACTACCTGAATTAGGCCGGTTTTATCACGAAGTTCAATGAAAATCAGCTTTCCCATATCTCGGCGTACATGCACCCAGCCACTGACTTTTACCTCCTCGCCGACCTGCTCTGTTGTTTCGATTATCCAAGTTCTTTTCATAAATAGTGTTGAATTCTTGTTAGTAGAATAGCATATTTTTTGGTCTGACGTCTGCTCCTAGAAAGAAAACGACCGGCTCCTTAGGCCGGTCCGTCTACTATCTGTCGTGAGTCACTACGACAACGGAACCAGCTGGAGCTGGGTATCGTTGTTGTCATTATTGTTCACGCAAAATTTCATAAAGCGACTCTAACCTATCTAAGCTACGGAGTCAACCGATTAATCATTCGTGGAAAAGGAATGGTTTCACGGACATGTTTTAACCCACAAATCCAAGCTACCGTACGTTCCAGTCCAATTCCAAAACCAGCGTGTGGCACAGAACCATAGCGGCGAAGATCCAAATACCACTCAAATGGTTTGCGATCTAAATTGAACTCAGCCATTTTAGCTACCAACAAATCATAATCAGCAATACGCTCAGAACCACCAATTACCTCTCCATATCCTTCTGGAGCAAGTAGGTCAGAACATAAGACGCGCGAGGAATCTTCTGGGTCAGGCTTCATATAAAAAGCCTTCACCTTGGCTGGGTACTTTTCAATAAAGAGTGGCGTAGTGAACTCTTGCATTAGCATAGTTTCATCATCGGCACCCATATCCTGATCTGGTTGGATATCAGAACCCATGCTCTGTAACTTTGCTACTGCCTCTGCATGGGTCATGCGTGCAAATGGTACTAGGCAGGCCTCAAGTTTGCTAGTGTCTCTCTCTAAAATCTGTAATTCCTGTTGATTGCGCTCGAGCACGGTCTTAATAATAGCTTGCACCATTCTCTCTTGAACATCCATGTTTTCTTTCCAATCAGCAAAAGCAATCTCGGCATCCATCATCCAAAATTCCGTCAGATGACGCCGAGTTTTTGATTTCTCTGCTCGAAAGACCGGCCCAAAATCAAAGACCCGACCAAGAGAGAAAATAGCTGCCTCAGAATACAACTGGCCACTTTGGGTAAGATACGCCTTATCGTGCACGCTCATCTCTGTGCCATCTTCAGATAGCTCTGAGGTACCACTATTTTCCTTTGGGAAATAATCCATTTCAAACAACTCCGTGGTATCCTCACACGAAGTCGGTGTTAGAATAGGAGTATCAAATCGCGTAAACCCTTCGCTAGCCAGATGCTCATGAATCGCGTAAAAAATCGTGTGACGAATCCGTTGAATTGCCCACTGCCTTGGGGCACGTAACCAGAGATGTCGATTATTCAACAAGAAATCCGGACCGTGCTCTTTTTTTCCAATGGGATACTCTTCTGCTAAATGCAAAACCTTCACGTCACGAACCTGCAATTCATACTCTTCCTTTTTTGGGTGCTTTGAGACCACCCCAGAAATTTCGACAGATGTCTCAATAGTCAGCGTGCCGACCGCCTCCCAAACTGGCTCAGGTGCGTCATGTTGAGAAACAATGGCTTGGGTAAAGCCAGAACCATCTCTCAGCTGCAAAAAGGCGATCTTTCCGGAAGAGCGCATATTATAAACCCACCCTCGTACTACTACCTCTTCGTCGACGTGCGCACCAAAATCTTTAATAAATACATGCATAAAACAAATAACTCAATGAATGAGACCCAAGAGTATCACCAGTTTTTCAATTTGACAACGCTCTAACGCGTAGGCAATAAACCTCGTCGTGTCAGCTCTTCAATCACAGCATCGTAATATGATGGCTGCTTAGCCCAATCTCGTTCATTTCCCTGATTGATGGCACGCCATAATTCCCCTACTGTCCATCCATCCATTTGAGCGGCAGCGTGCCTGGTCATCACTCTGTCTGGCCGACGAGCAATGCCACTGGCCTCACGCAAAGCCGCTAAACCGTTTAAGGTAGCAATCAGCCTTTCAAAATCAAATCTATCTTCAGGCGGCACCACCCCTGAGCGCTCTCTTTTAATGCTGGCATCAGGACTCGATTGAGGGTGTGGCTCCGTATCCAACACTGGCTCCGGTTTAGCAAATTCTTCAACATCAGGCTCACCTGGCTCTAAGCGACGTTTTTTCACAAAGTCGAATCGAACAACTTTATCGCCCATATATATTTTGTTAACTTTGCGGCGGAGTTGGTGCAGAATCAGGAATTCCATGATTCATCTCTCTTGCCTCCAGCATTGTGATGGCCTTATCCATAGCAATATTCTGATCCTTCGCCACCTCAAATCTAATTATGGCCAAATGCTCCTCAACCTCATCCACTAATCTTGCCCGTGCTTCTGGTGTTAAATATTGTAACTTAACCTCCTTTAATAAATGAAGTGTTGGATCCATTCTAGTGTCTGCCGATATTGACTTACGAATTCCATACTCTAAAACCGTTTGAGCCTCATTGGCATCATAGTTAGGCTGAAGCACTTTACAGAAACGGTTCATCTCTTCGAGTAAGGGTTCGATTTCATCAAATCTCTCGGCGATTATTTTACCTGGAATAATGTACTCTTTATACTCAGCTTGAACCAAGCCAGGGTCATCATCTTCACCATTTTGAATATCAAATTTGATCTGCTGAATAAAATCATTTAACAAAAAATCAACCAACTCAACACTGACCGTTTCAGCGGCCTCAATATAGGAAAATAAATTAGACTTCACCAAAGGGTTCCTCAGCGACTCTGGAGGGGAAGACAGTAATGCAAAAATATAGGTTCGATCACCAATATTTCGCTCTAGTTCATTGTATTCCAAAATTGATTGAGCTAACTCAGCCACCTTGGTAATCATGCCCTGCTTAACAATTAACTCTTGCAACTGCTTTTCATATTGCTGAATCTCCTGCTGCAACTGAGTTTTAACGTTGAAAATATCCTGTTTAGTAACTCTCATGCCAGTGCTGATCTATTTTTATAATTAGTTCGACGATGTCTTCTATTGAAAATATACTTTATTATCTCAGTTACCATAATTACAAGTGTGGCTATAGTTATAGCTACACCCCAGTCACGCAAACCTAATGGTACTGTTTTCATCAATCGAGATAACGGCGGTACATAGAAGGCTGATAACTGAATAAAAAATGATGCTGCGACGCCCAATAATAACCAACGGTTTTTAAAAATGCCTCGGCTAAACAAAGGTCGGCGTAACTGTCGAATCGAAAATACATAAATCAAAGAGTCTATAGACAAGCTCAGAAATACTACAGAGCGAGATAACTCAAGATTATTGGTCGTCTTCAAGTAATACCAAAAAACCAATATGTTTAAAATTCCTGTCACTACACTAATTATAAAAATCAATATCTTCATCTCATTATTTAAAACTGACTCACGCAACGATCTCGGCGGCTCATCCATGATACCCTCGTCTTTGGGATCAACTGTTAATGCAACACTCGGAAAACCATCACTCACTAAATTTATCCAAAGAATTTGAGCAGCCGTCAACGGCACTGGAAGTCCCAACATTATCGCAAAAGAAATAACCACAACCTCAGAAAAGGAATCCGACATCAAAAATAAAACTACTTTGCGGATATTATCAAAAATACCCCTACCCTCCTCTACTGCCGCTACAATGGTTTCAAATCTATCATCCAATAAAACAATGTCAGCCGCCTCTTTAGCCACGTCAGTACCAGACCCCAGCGCCACTCCAATCGAGGCAGTTTTGAGAGCCGGCGAATCATTCACACCATCACCTGTCATAGCTACCACTTTACCGCGTGATTTCCAAGCATTGATAATATTAAGTTTGTCTTCTGGAGACACACGCGCATAAACCGTAATATCTTCTACTCGACTATTTAACTCTTCCTGTGTCATGGCATGCAACTCATCACCCGTTAGGATATTTTTATCCTCAACCAATAAACCTACTTCAGCAGCGATAGCCTGAGCCGTTAATTTGTGATCACCGGTGATCATCACTGTACGAATACCAGCAGCTTTAGTTTTAGCAAAAGTTTCAGCTATATTAGGACGAAGTGGATCTTTAATCCCCACAAAACCAGCAAAAATCATATCAGTGCAATCTTGCTCAGCTATCTCCTCAGTTGATTCTAAAACATTTTTATATGCTAACCCCAAAATTCTTAAACCCTTGCGAGAACATTTCTCAAACTCATTTTCAAATTTACTCTTCATCTCGTCATCAAAAGCAATCGCCTGCTCTCCGGACCTGACCTGCGTTGACATAGCCACAATTTTTTCTGGCGCACCCTTCATGTAAATACGTTTTCCAAGCTCTGGGTGTTTATGGAGGGTCGCCATAAACTTATTTTTCGAATTGAACGGTATTGTAGATATGCGAGGCTCCTCACTTTTTAATATCACATGATCAATGCCTACGGCCATGCCGGCCCTAAGCAGAGCCTGCTCAGTAAGATTTCCAACTATAATTGAATCTTTCAAGCCAGAATCATTTTCAGTAACATGAGCATCATTACAGAGCATGCCAAGTTGCACTGCAAAAATAAGTTCACTAAGCTCCGTTGGATCATTTCTTCTCACATGATGAAGATCCTGAAATTCTTGCTTGGCCGTAACCACTGACACAACTTCCATCTTCCCTTCTGTAATTGTGCCGGTCTTATCTGTACAAATAACACTCGTTGATCCCAAAGTCTCAGCAGCTTGTAAATTTCTAACCAAGGCGTTGCGCTTTAATATTCGCTGCATGCCAAGAGCCAAAATTACCGTAACCGCCACTACCAAGCCTTCAGGTATGGCTGAAACAGCTACCGCTACTGATATAGTAAATATTTCTAAGGGGTCCATCCCAACTAGCACACCTACAATAAACAGAGCAACACAAATCAAAATAACTGCGATACCAACTCCACGAGCAAATCTATCTAATTTTTTTTGCAGTGGAGTTTCTCCTGAATCAGCTTTATCGAGCAAGGCAGCAATTTTACCAATTTCAGTATTGACGCCTGTGTGTGTCACCACCGCTTCAGCGGACCCTTGTAAAACAGTCGTCCCCAAAAAGACCATATTCACTCGATCCCCTATTACCGCGCTAGCATCAATTTTTTCAAGTGACTTTACTACCTCATTAGATTCTCCAGTTAAGGGAGCCTCATTCGTCGTGAAATCATTTAACTTCAATAATCTAGCGTCCGCCGGAACCTTGTCTCCAGCATCAAGCAATAATATATCTCCCGGTACCAACTGCTCGACTGGAATTAAAGCCTCTTTTCCTCCCCGCCTAACCTTAGCTTGCTGAGCAATCACTCGACGTAAAGCCTCCACTGACTTTTCAGCTTTCCACTCCTGAATAAAACCAACCACCATGTTTATTACTACAGCGACAATAATAATCATGGCATCAGCTGTGTCTCCAAGTATATAACTGACAATAGCCGCAACAATTAATAAAATTATCAAAAAGCTCTTAACTTGATTAAAGAGCAGCACAAACCAAGGAGTGCTAGCTGGCTCTGGAAGCACGTTTCGTCCGTACTTAATCAGACGCTGCTCAATAACCTCCTCATCTAGCCCAACTTCAGTGCAATTAAAAAGCTTCAAGGCCTCTTCAGCTGATAAGTCGTAAAAAGTTTTCATTGAATCACTCATTATCGATCATCATACCATTTCTAGCCAAAAAAATCAAGCGCCGCAGCGCTCACAATACAAATCCAACCAAACCTACTGAGCTCCGCCAGGACCAATTTTAGTTGCTAACTTAGCAAATAACACAACCACTCCAATAAATAAAAAAACTGCGAAAAAGAAAACTGCAAAGGCAACCCCCAGTGCTCGGCTAAGCATAGCTCCCTTGGTGAGATCTTGGCCTAGATCGTCAACCTCATCCATTAAATCTTTGGTTTTAGACATAATCTGCTGAAGAGTATAACAATATCTATCTATAAATTCAACATAAAAGCGCCCGAAGGCGCTATTGTGGGACGTGCAGGGATTGAACCTGCGACCATCAGCTTAAAAGGCTGCTGCTCTACCAACTGAGCTAACGTCCCATATAAAAACCGGCTCTTAACATATCACCCGATAAACTCTATGTCAACGGAATGCACCCGCTGATTTAAGGGGATAATAACGTGGATAACAAAGGGACATCTTGTGACTTGTGACCCTCGCTTCAAACCAGCTTTTTCTGTACAATAAATCTCCTATTACCAAAGGAAAAATGGACACCACAAACCAACCGTCTGCGGAAGAACTCAAGAATGTACCGCCACACAACCGAGAAGCAGAAGAAGCTGTATTGGGCTCTATTTTGATTGATCAAGACGCCATGATTAAGATCGCCGACTTAATCACAGCCGACGATTTTTACGCTGAAAAACACCGCCTTATCTTTGATTCGATCAGTGAACTATACAGCAAACGTGAGCCAGTCGACGCCTTATCACTGGCCGGCAAGCTGAGTGATCGTAATCTACTTGAAGATATTGGTGGACGCGCTTTTTTGGCATCGCTAGCAAATTCAGTCCCAACCGCCAGTAATATTCTTCATTACGCCCGCATTGTTCAGCAAAAGGCCACACTAAGGCGCTTAATTAAAGCCGGCCACAACATCGTTAATTTTGGACAAGAAGAAAATGATTCAGTGGAGAACCTGCTAGACAAATCTGAGCAGTCACTCTTTGGGGTTTCTCAAAAATTCATGCGCCAAAATTTTGTACCCCTGCACTCAGTCCTGACTGACGCCTTTGATAGGCTAGATGAAATTCACCGTAATGAGGGAAAACTACGCGGCGTCCCGACTGGCTTCGCAGCCCTAGACGATATGCTAGGAGGCTTCCAGAAGTCAGACCTGATTGTCTTGGCGGCCAGACCTTCTATGGGTAAGACTGGTTTAGCCTTAGACTTAGCCCGCCACGTCGCCGTGAATGAAAAGGTTCCAACCGCAATTGTATCTTTGGAAATGAGCAAAGATCAACTGGGAGATCGTATGCTTTGCGCTGAGGCTGGTGTTGATCTTTGGAAAATGCGCACTGGCAAGTTACAAAACGACGAGGATTTTTCCAGCATCGGTCGGGCAATGGGTGCGTTAGCGGAAGCTCCTTTGTTTATTGATGATTCAGCCAATATGAACATCATGGAAATTAGGACAAAGGCGCGTCGCCTTCAAATGGAACACGGTATCGGCTTCTTGATTGTCGATTACCTACAATTAATGGAAGGTCACGCTGGTGGTGCTAGCGCAGATAATCGTGTTCAACAAATTGCAGAAATTTCACGTGGTCTTAAATCTATCGCTCGTGAATTGAACATTCCAATCCTGGCTCTGTCTCAGTTGTCTCGTGCCGTTGAACAGCTGTCCCCTCCAATCCCAAAACTGTCTCATTTGCGTGAATCAGGAGCCATTGAGCAGGACGCCGATGTAGTCATGTTTATTTATCGTGAAGAATATTACAAACGAGATAGCGAACGAAAGAATATTGCTGACATTCTCATTGCCAAGCATCGAAATGGTCCAACTGGCCAGGTAGAATTATTCTTCGATGGTGAAAAAGCATCCTTCAAAAACCTAGAACGACGCTTTGGCCCAGGCAGTACTCCTCCTCCCCCACCACCAGAGGCCTTCTAGCCCTGACTTGCAAAATTGGTTAAAACCGATACAATAAGCATCAATTATTCGATAACAGCTGATATGTTTCAAAAACTCAAACAGTACAAAGATTTACGCGATACCGCTAAGACAGCCCAGGGTGTTCTAGAAAAGGAGACAGTACACGCCGATGCCGTAGGCGGCCTTATCGGTGTAGTTATGGATGGCAATCAAAAGATCCTTTCGATCGACATCGATGCCTCACTTTTCTCACCTGAAAATAAAACAAAAGTAGAGGCTGGCGTTAAAGAAGCCATTGAAAACGCCATGAAAAAACTTCAGCGCGTCATGTTACAAAAGATCAAGTCTGGAGAACTCCAAATGCCAGACATGAGTAGTCTCGGCTAAAACAGAAACCGGCTTCACCCCGGTTTTTTTGCCTATGCGTTCAATACCTCTACCAATTCAACGCTTAATTAGGGAGTTTAATAAACTACCTGGCATTGGCAGTAAAACCAGTGAACGTTTTGTTTTTCACTTGCTTCGTCAACCCACTGCAGAAATCGAAGCCTTAGCTCGTAGCCTTCACGAACTGAAGGATACCATCAGACTATGTTCCGACTGCTTCACTGTGTCTGAAAATGATTTTTGTGGAATCTGCGAAAATCCAGAAAGGAGTAAACAAATAATCTGCGTTGTAGCCGAGCCCAAAGATGTCATGGCGTTCGAAAAAACCGGCACCTACTCTGGTGTCTATCACGTACTCGGCGGTGTTATAGATCACGCACACGGCACTGGGCCAGATCAACTCCGCATTAAAGAACTACTAACACGTGTAGCTAGCGGCGGAGTTACTGAAATTATTCTGGCAACAAATCCTGACATGGAAGGTGAAACAACTGCGGCTTTTATCGCGAAACAACTGAAGGATCAATCTTCAATTCAGATTACTAAAATTGCTCGTGGACTCCCAATGGGTGGAAACATTGAGTTTGCCGATGAGATCACACTGGGAAATGCCATGTCTGGTCGCCAAAATATCTAACAAATATATTGGAATTCATTATAAGTTATGGATATTAGCCACAACGCTATATATCAAAAAAATAATTTGTAAACAAAAACTCCCGTCTAAGCGGGAGTTTTTTTGTATCCTGATTTCTAAACAGCAATTTTGGTAATCTCTACCTCAGTATATGGCTGTCTGTGTCCGTAAGTTTTTGAGTAACGACTCTTGGCCTTGAACTTACTAACCTCGATTTTTTTGGCGCGGGCTTGTTTCAAAACTTTAGCCGTGACCTTGGCTCCCTCAAGCGTTGGCGTGCCAAGCTTTACATCAGAACCGTCAGGTTTTGAAACCAACAAAACTTCATCAAAAGAAATATTCTTTCCTTCTTCTACCTCAAGTTTTTCGATTTTCAGGGTGCCTCCCTCAGAAACTTTGTATTGCTTTCCACCGGTTGAAATAACAGCGATCATGTATGTCACATTCAATAATAGACGCGAACCACAGTATAGCTGCACCGTCGATTAGTGTCAAGAATGCGCGAATATTAGCTATATTATTGAAGCTCAACCAAAACCTGGTCTCCTACCTTTATCCCCAAGTCCATTACTGACCCGGCACTAAGTTCAATCACTTGCGTCACTAACCCAGGTGACTTATACAATTCAAGCTCAGCATCACCCACTCCCGGCTGCGGCTGCACGTCTGGAGTAATTCCAGCAACCTTGCCGTCTGCAATCCAAATAAGATCAAGTGGAATTAATGTATCTTTCATCCAAAAATCAGCTGACACTGGTTCACTAAAAATAAACAACATTCCATTCCCATCGGCCAACTCTGCTCTACCCTGTAATCCTCTTGATCGCTCTATAGCTGTATCTGCTACCTCAAGGCTAAATGACCTACCACCAATAGTCACATTAGCCATTTTTTTACCCACATAAAACTGTTGTAAAAAAACAAGCAGCGCGATGCCTAGAACTAACAATATAACTCCAATTACCAAAAAACGTTTCATGAAACGCGCTTCCTTATAAAATGAATTAAGACACCGCCCACAAAAAATACCGTAACTCCCAAAAATACCAAAGCTAACACTTTTGCCCGTGACTGCAAAAATAATGAACTAAGGCCAAATAGTATTGTTAAAACGTATAGTACTATCACCACAACCCTGACTGACAGGCCGCTGTCTACCAAACGCAAATGCAAGTGTCCTCGATCAGCAGAAAACGGTGACCGACGATAAAACAACCGACGCAATATAACCCAAGCTACATCCAAAATTGGAATTCCTAAAATCAGTAATGCTGTCGCAATTTTTCCTCCAGAAATAATTGCCAATACGCCAAGCGAAAAGCCCGCAAAGAGTGAACCAGACTCTCCCAAAAAAATTGACGCAGGATTCCAATTAAATATTAAAAATCCTAAAAACGCTGCTGCCACAATTAAAGACAAAAGTGCGGTTTCTGGTTGAAAAACCGTCGCAGTTAAAGACAAGGCCGCTATAATAAGCGAGCCAATTACAGTAACTCCGGAAGTCAGTCCATCCAAACCATCCAAAAACTTAGTTGTATAGATCATCCCTAACAACCAAAAAAAGGTGAATAAATCTGCCCAAACAGTAATGAAATAAGGCAATCCATTAAATCGGAATATCTCCAGCTGCCAACTATCAAAACGAAATACTCCACCCAGTGGATTTGATATGTAATCGATGCCAATTCCTGACGCCATAACAATCAGCGCTGCACAAACTGGAAAAATAATTTGTCTCTTCGGCGATAAATTTAACCTATCATCTAGCACGCCTCCAACCAGCAAAACCATAGCCGCCGCCAAAAACCCTACCAGATGCTTTGGCAATAGATAACCTCCAATCAAAGAACTCCAGGCGAAAACTAGACCTACTGCTACTGCAAAAATAACCGCGACACCACCTAATAGCGGCGTTGGATATTGGTGTTTTTTTCGATCCTCCTCTGGCTTATCCAAAATATCAAAACGCTTCGCCATTGCTCTAACAAATATTGTCGCGACAATTGACGTCAGCAGCGTCAACCCACTCACCACCAACATGGTCGGCAATTGCTGCATGGTCTACTCTGTTAATGCGTTCTGTTCGTCAAGAAAATTCTGCAAAAGAATTTGCGCTGCCACCTGATCTCTTTCTTCTTTTTTAACCCCTCTAAGTAATTTTTTTGCCATCTCTGTCGTCAATCTCTCATCAGCTGTTTGCACAGGAACCGTCAAATGATTTCGCAATTTTTCAATAAATCGCTCAACTTGTTCCGTCATCGCAGTTGACTCTCCATTCATGTTCACCGGCAATCCTATGACTACGGCCTCAACATCATCATCAATTACTATCTCTTTTATTCTTTCAATCACCTTGTCCTGACTATCTTCCTCGATAGTTTCCTTGAGAACAGCAACGCGCCCAGACACGTCTGAAATAGACAGGCCAGTGCGCTTAGTTCCATAATCCATTCCTAGGTATTTCATTATGCTGTTTTGGTTACAATGTGAGGACCTGCTTCAGTTACGACTATGGTGTCCTCGAAATGTGCGGACAGTGTACCATCGGCTGTTGTCACAGTCCATCCGTCTTTTTCAAAGATGACATCGTCACCGCCTAATGTAAACATTGGCTCAACTGCTAAAACCATTCCAACCTCTAAACGTAGGCCAGTTCCAGCTCTTCCATAGTTTGGGACCGCTGGCTCCTCATGCACGGCGTGACCCACACCATGTCCTACAAGATCGCGTACAATTCCAAGTTTCTCACGATCCCCTACCGCCTGAACAGCAGCGCTAATATCTCCCACGGTGTTGCCAACAATCATTTGCTGAATACCTGCTTGCAGAGCCTCTTTAGTAACCTCAATCAAACGACGTGCTTCGTCAGTGATGCTACCAACCGCCACCGTGCGGGCCATGTCAGTGTACATGCCCTCGAAAACAACTCCGCAATCTACACCAATAATATCACCATCTGCCAAAGTAACTTTACCAGGAATAGCGTGAACAACTTGGTCATTAACCGATGTGCAAATTGTTTTGGTGTATCCCTTATATCCTAGAAATGCTGGCTTTGCACCAAGCTTTCTAATTGTCTCTACAAAAAAATCATCAAGATCAGAAGTAGTTACTCCTGACTCTACTACACTTAACACCTTAGTCACCGACTCAGCCAAAATTCGCCCACTCTCAACCAGGATCAAAATCTCATCAGGTGTCTTAATTAAGCTCATGTTTATGAAAAAAAGCAGCTTTGCACTCTTTCCCAAACAGCATCAATTGAGCCGCGCCCATCAATTCTATGAAGCACTCCACGATCTTCGTATCTTTTGATCAACGGCTCAGTTTCCTGGTGATAGATATTAAGTCTATGCCTGATAGCCTCCGGCTTATCATCATCGCGCTGAACCAATTCGGATCCACAACTATCACAAACACCCTCTACCTTAGAAGGCTTTGATTGCAAGTGATATGTCATGCCACAATTACTGCAAGTTCGACGCATAGAAATCCTAGAAATAGACTCCTCATCAGGAATTTCTATAACAATTACATGAGTCAATGTAGACACCTCATCTAAAGCAACTGCCTGAACTTCGTTTCGAGGATACCCGTCTAGTACAAAACCATCCAAACAGTCTTCCAGTTCAAGCCTCTCCTTGACCAACTGATTGGTAACTTCGTCAGGCACTAATGAACCCGAATTAATTATACTCTCTACTTTCAAACCCAGTTCAGAGCCCTCGGCAACTGCCTGTCTAAAAATATTACCAGGTGATACATGCGGAACACCAAATAGACCTACCAATCGCTCAGCCTGTGTTCCTTTTCCAGAACCCTGAGGGCCAAACAAACAAATTTTTTTCGGTGTTGTTTCGTCAACCATGGCTGAAGATGTTATCAAAACTTGTCGTAATCACGTAACAAGAGTTGAGCTTCAACTTGTTTTACCGTTTCAATGGCTACAGATACAATAATCAACAAACTAGTGCCTCCAATTGCTAGGTTTTGCAATGAACCTGATACAGCCGCTTGCAAGACTAAAGGCAAGACTGCAATTGCTCCCAAAAACAGCGCGCCGGCCAACAAAATTCTATTTGATACCTGCTTTAAATACATCTGTGTATCCGTGCCTGGACGAACTCCTGGAACAAAACTACCTCCACGCTGAAGATTCTCGGCAATTCGATCAGGATGAAAGATAACCGCCGTGTAGAAATATGTAAAAATGAAGACTAGTAAGAAGTAAGCGGCACCGTAAACAATTTGATTATTAAAAGTATCAACTAACCACTGACCAGGACCTACCAACCAGACCACGCCACTCTGAATAGCAAATTGACCTATAAAGCCTGGAGCCAGGACTAAAGAAACCGCAAAGATAATAGGAATAACACCAGCTTGATTTACGCGAATCGGCAGATAACTCTTCTGACCCTCAGCAGAATGGTGGCGCGCGTGAGAGATGGGAATATTACGTTGTCCTTCAGTAATAAATACAACACCAATGATTGTCAGTAGTGCAATAACGGCAAATCCAAGTAATTGAGGCAGTTGAGAGGCATCAAAATTTACAAAAACGTTTTGCAAACTAGATGGCATTCCCGCGATTATACCAGCAAAGATTAGTAGCGAAACACCGTTTCCTATATTTTTTTCGGTAATCAACTCACCAATCCACATTAAAAATATCGAACCAGCAGTCACTACTGTCAAAGCCACAATCCAGTTTAATATCGTAAAATTTGAATCAAGAATTGAAGCTCCAGAAGCGCTTTGTAACAAGGTTATAGTTCCGTAGCCCTGTAGAACTGCCAGGGGCACTGTTAGATAACGTGTATAGGTATTGATTTTATTTTGTCCCGATCCACCTTCCTTCGCTAGATCTTCAATTTTCGGAACGACTAGCTGAAGCAACTGAAAGATAATCGAAGCTGTAATATACGGCCCAACGCCAAGCATGACAATTGAAAAATTCTCCAGAGCACCACCAGAAAATACATTGAAGAGTCCTAATACTTGATTTTGAGCAAATAGAGTCTGGAGAGCACCTGCGTTTACTCCCGGAATCGGAATGTGTGCCGCTACTCGGAAAATAACCATCATAAAACCAACGAACAGCATCTTTGAGCGCAGATCCTTAGACTTCCAAATTTGTTTGAGTTTATCAAGCATGGAGCTCCCCCCTAATTGATGAACGTAACTCTATGAAGCCGATGGCTTCGCTTTGGCTTTTACCTTGGCTTTATCTGACAGTGTTTTCTTTTGTCGTCCAGGCAGTGGAATAGCCTCGAACTCTCCTCCAGCAGCAGTAATAGCCTCTTGAGCACTCTTAGATGCTGCTTGTACTTTAATTGACAGCTTCTTTGTCAACTTTCCATCACCAAGAATTTTGATCGCCTTAAACGGACTAACAACCAAATCCTTCTCATACAATACAGCAGCGTTTACTTCAGCGCCAGCTGTAAAGTGCTTATCGAGCTCTGTAAGATTAACAATTTGAGAAGCGGGATAACGAGGGCTAAAACCTTTTTTCTTTGGAGCCGCCATCATGCTTTGCTTCAAACCACGCAATTTCAAACCACCCTTACCGCCAGAACGGGATCTCTGCCCCTTCATACCGCGACCAGAGTAGTTTCCACTACTTGAATCTCCACGACCAACACGTTTTTTCTTTCGCCCTGGTGTTTTTGGAAGTTGTGATGCGGACAACATACTAGTTCTTTGTTAACTTGGAAATCTCTTCTGCGGTTCGCAATTCATCAAGGGCATTCAATACTGCGGTGAGATTGTTGATCTTATTATTTGAACCCTTCATTTTAGCAACTGCATTATGCACTCCAGCCATTTCAAGAGCTACACGCATTGGACCACCGGCAATAATTCCAGTACCAGCCTTGGCTGGTTTGATTAGTACCTTAGCTCCCTTAAATTTACTTTCGATAGTATGGGGGATAGTGCCAGCAACAATCGGAACATGAATCAAGTGCTTCTTTGCATAATCAGTTGCCTTCTGAACTGCTAATTGAACATCAGCTCCTTTTTTTACGCCCATGGCTACACGTCCTTTTTTGTCTCCGATGATGACGCAAGCCCTAAAGCTCATTCGTTTACCTCCAGCCATCACACGAGTAACACGAGCCAAATCAACTATCTTGGATTCGAATTCCTCCTGCGGCTTATCAGTTCGTCTACGGCGTCCACCGCGTTTGCGATTTCCGCGATCTCCACCATCGTTGCTGCTATTATTGCGACCACCACCTCTATTATTACCTCCACCACTTCGTGGGGTAGCCTGAACAGCCTTGGCTGCTGGTGCGGCAACAGTCTTCTTGCTCTCCGCTGGTGTTGTCACTTTTTTTTCTTCCGTGTTATCTGCCATAATCGTGCTTAAAATTTCAAACCGCCTTCACGAGCTCCATCGGCTAATGCCTTGACTCGTCCATGATATAAATAACCACCGCGATCAAAGACGATGCTTTCAATCCCCTTGGCTTTAGCCACCTCAGCTATTCTCTTTCCAACAGCTAGAGCAATTTCTCGCTTGGTTCCAGTTAAATCACGGTCATCAGCTTGCGCCACGGTTACACCGGACACATCATCAATAACTTGTGCAGAAATATGCAAGTTAGATCGGAATACAGACAGGCGAGGTCGCTCTGCTGTACCATGGAATCGCGATCGCGTTCGATGAGCGCGTCGACCTCGAGACATTCGTTTTTTTTGTGCAATACTCATAGTCTTCCTTATGCGTCACCGCCAGCCTGCTTGCCAGCCTTGCGACGGATCTGTTCATCATCATACTTAATTCCAGAACCCTTATATGGTTCTGGGGTGCGAATTTTTCTAATATTTGCCGCTACCTCACCAACTAACTGCTTGTTGATTCCAGAAATTGTCAGTACGTTTCCTTCTGCAGAAGCATCAATTCCCTCTGGCAATGTAACATCAATTGGGTGTGAATAGCCGGCCTTTACCGTCAGCTTCTTTCCTGATACCTGCCAACCATATCCAACTCCATTAATCTCTAGTTTACGGGTAAAACCATCTGTGACACCAATAATCATATTTCTAATTAAGGCAGCCATAGTTCCCCACATCGATCGTTGTGACTTTTCGCTTAGATCAGCAATGGCGACCTCAACTCCAGCCTCAGTAATCGTTACGGTTGTGCATGAATGAACCGACTCAGATAGTTCGCCCTTCGGTCCTTTAACTACAATCAATCCACCTTTTACCTCAACGGTAACTTTATCTGGGATAGCAATAGGTTGTTTTCCAATACGTGACATAGAGATTAGAACACTTCACAAATTACTTCACCGCCCATGCGCTCTTTACGTGCTTGCTTATTGCTCATTAAACCTTTTGAGGTAGAAATGATAGCAATGCCCAAGTTATCGAAAACATACGGCAGCTTCTTCACGCCTACATAAACTCGACGTCCAGGAGTCGAAATTCTATCGATTCGACGAATAACTGGCTTTCCTCCACTATATTTTAGGCCTAGTGTAAGCATTTTCTTTACACTACCTTCACCGTCGTCCACTGATACCGAGGAAATAAAACCTTCGGTTGCTAAAATATCAGCCAACGTGTGCTTTAGTTTTGAGTAAGGCATCAATACCTCAGGCTTCTTCGCGGCCTGGGCGTTTCTGATGCGTGTTAACATGTCTGCAATTGGATCTGTCATAGCCTGGGGTTACCAACTTGATTTCTTTATTCCCGGAATCGCTCCCTTAGCCGCGAGCTCGCGGAAGCAGATACGGCAGAGGTCGAAATCTCTCATGTATCCCTTATCTCGACCGCACTTCCAGCAACGACGAACAATACGTGTCGAGAACTTGGCGTTCCGACGTGATCGTTGTGATTTGATTATCTGTGATTTCTTTGCCATATATATCTACTTCTTCTTGTCTTCAATCTTTTCAAATGGGAACCCCAACGCCGTCAACAGTGCCTTAGCTTGCTCATCTGTTTCAGCCGTTGTAACAATATTCGCTTCCAAACCAACAATCTTTTCAACATCATCCGTCGATATCTCAGGGAACACATTGTGCTCTCTAAATCCGATTGAGTAATTCCCCTGTCCATCAAAGGCCTTTTGAGAAAGACCACGGAAATCTCTAACTCGAGGGAGCGTAACATTGATCATCTTATCAAGGAATGCCCACATTCGCTCTCCACGTAAAGTTACCTTAGCTCCAACTACCATACCCTGCCTGATCTTAAAGTTACTAATCGACTTACGGGCCAGCGTCTTGATCGGCGCTTGACCGGTAATTCGAGTTAACACATCAACCGCAGCGTCAGTATACGCACTATCTTGAATAGATTTACTCAAACCGGCGTTGATCACGATTTTAGTAATCTTAGGTACAGCAATGGCATTACCAATTGAGAACTGCTCAATCAGCTTTGGGACCGCCTCCTTCTTGTATTTTTCTGCCAATCGATTCATACCTAGAATGTGGCTTTAGATTTCTTACTCTTACGGAACTTGCGGGTTTTCCCATCTTCACCTTTCACAATTTCAGCTCCAACTCGGGTTGGCTTCTGAGTTTCCGGATCAACCAACATGACATTAGATATGTGAATTGGTCCAAAAAACTCAATGCGCTGTCCTTTTTCATCTTTCCGGCTAGACTTCAAGTGCTTCACTCGCTGGTTTACCCCTTCCACAACTACTAGAGCATCCTGGGCTAAGACCTGAGTGACTTTTCCAACTTTTCCCTTATCATCTCCAGCGATGACTTGCACCTTGTCACCAACCTTTATTCTAAATGTGTTCTTTATTCCTTTCATACGCTTAGAGTACTTCTGGTGCTAATGATGCAATCTTATTATAACCAGCATTCTTGACCTCACGTCCGATTGGTCCAAAAATACGCGTTCCTACCGGTTCACCATTTGCCTCAATGATCACACACGCATTTTCCCCAAATCTGATGTAAGTACCGTCCTTGCGTCTCATTTCTTTTCTCTGGCGAACAATGACCGCTCTTTTCACCTCACTCTTCTTCACAGTGGCGTGTGGCTGAGCCAGCTTTACAGTAACAACTATAACATCTCCAATACGAGCATACCGGCGCTTGTAGCCTTTAAGTACCTTAATACACTTCACCATACGGGCGCCGCTGTTGTCTGCTACTTTCAGTTTTGACTCTACTTGGATCATAGTTCTATATCGAGTTTATTCTCCTACCTTCTCACCTGTATAAATAACGCGCCATCGCTTTAACTTGCTCATTGGTCTGCAAGCCATGAATTCCACCTTATCCCCTATTACATATTGGTTCTTTGGATCATGAACATGAAACTTCCGTGATCGGCTGTACAGCTTACCATACAACTTGTGACGCAACCGACGTTCAACCTTCACAACAATAGTTTGGTCATTTACGTCAGAAACCACAACTCCCTTAAAGCGGCGAATCAGCTTTGGTCGTGCCTCAGTTGTTTTCTTATCATCAGTCATAATCGTCAATTTAGGCAGTAGTGGTTAAGACAGTTAGCACAGTTTGCATTCTCGCGATGTCTTTGCGCAGCTTTCGTACACGTCTGACATCTTTTTGAGACAAGTTAGCCACCTCAAATCGCAACTGGCGCAACTCTTCGCGACCGCTTCCAATCATCTTGGCAAGGTCTGCTGGTGTTTTTTTCATCAACTCGTGAGTTTCCATATGCTTAAGATGTATGCTTGCTCAAAAACTTAGTCTTCACTGGTAACTTATGTGCTGCCAAACGCATGGCTTCACGCGCCTGCTCCTCTGTTACACCATCAATCTCAAACAATATTGTTCCTGGCTTGATGTGAGCCACATAATGATCTACAGCACCCTTACCTCCACCCATGCGAATTTCACCACCCTTGAGAGTAACTGGACGCTGCGGAAAAATACGGATCCAGATCTTACCACCACGCTGAACAAACCTAGTCATGGCTCTACGAGCAGCCTCTAACTGACGAGCAGTGATCCGAGAAGCCTCAAGACTCTTAAGCGCGTACTCACCAAAAGCAATGGTCGTCTTGCGTCCAGCAACCTGACTTCCTGTCAGCGGCTTATTATGCCACTTTCTATGTTTAACTTTTCTTGGGATCATCATAGGTCAAAAGTGACTATCAGGAATTTGTTTCTTCACTCGGAACAACTGGCACTATCTTCTCAGCCTTCTCTTTCTCTACATCAACTTTCTTACGTAAAATTGTTGCCGTCTTATCCCCTGCATCTGGCTTATAGGCACTTTTCTTACGCTTTCTCTGCTGTGGCCGTCGACTCTTCTTGGGTTTTACTTCCTCTTCCTCTTCATTTCCAAAACTTTCTCCAGAATATACCCAAACCTTAATTCCGATCACACCATAAATAGTTTTTGCAATACCTCGACTGTAGTCGATGTTTGCTCTCAAGGTATGCAATGGCAAACGCCCCTGAGAAACTTTTTCGGTTCTGGCAATTTCTGCTCCGTTCAATCTACCAGCAATCTGGATACGGCAACCTTCGGCACCTGACCTCATGACACTTTCCAAAGCTCGCTTCATAGCGCGTCGGAAACGAACACGAGCCTCTAGCTGATCACGAATCGATTGTACTATCAACTCAGCACTTTGATCTGGATCACGTAATTCCTGAATATTGATATTAACCTTCATTTTTTCACTGCCAAAGAAAATGCGTTTCACATCCTTCTTCAACTCTTCAATGTTAGCACCACCGCGACCGATAATAACACCCGGCTTCGATGTATGAACAGTTACATTCAAATCTTCTACTGATAGATCTATTTCAATTAGCGCAACTCCACCATCTCGGAATTTGTTGCGAATATATTTTCGAATCTCAACATCTGTCTGCAAATTGCGTGCAAAAACCTGGCGCGACGCAAACCAGCGTGATGCCGACTTGTAGGTCGTTGTCTGACGAAATGCTCTTGGATTAACCTTCTGTCCCATACGTCTGTTTACTTGCTTTCCTTAGTAGTCTCTTTCGCCTTTGCAGTCGAAGAGTTTTTCGTTTCCTTACCTGCAGCCTTCGCTTTAGCGTCAGCCGTCTTTTTCTCTGCCACAATCTCAGCCTTTGGCGCCTCAGCATTCTTCTCAGCCGCCGCTTTCTTCACAGTCTTCTTGCCAGCCTCTCTGGCTTGCTTGGCCTCAGCTGTCTCGGCCAGTACAACGCGAATATGACTTGTACGCTTTCGAATAGGAGTAGCCCGTCCGAACGCTCTTGGCATAAACCGCTTGATAGTAAACCCTTCATTAACTGATATCTCTGAAACAATCAAATCTTTCTTTGCCAAATTACTGTTGTGTACAGCATTGGCAGCAGCAGATCTTACCACCTTCAACACAATTTCAGCACCCTTCTTATTCATGAATTGCAAAATAGACTCTGCCTGAATGACAGATAAACCACGTACCTCATTCACAACCAAGCGCGCTTTACGCGGTGAGATACGGACTGATTTTGCTGATGCTTCTATCTTCATATCGTGAATATCGATTTATGCTGCCTGTGCGGCTTGAACTCTTGCCTTCTCTGCAGATGACTCGGCTGCTGCTTGATCTTTAGCCATTTTACCACCGTGACCTCTAAAAGTTCGTGTCGGAGAAAATTCTCCTAAACGATGCCCTACCATATTTTCCACTACAGTAACATCAATAAACTTATGGCCATTGTGAACCTGGAAGGTAATTCCAATCATGTCCGGGGTAATCTGAGAAGCCCGAGCCCATGTTTTAATTGGACCCTTTCCGCCAGCAGCGTTAACCTTAAGCACTTTCTTCAAAAGCTTTGGATGGACGTATACTCCTTTTTTCAGACTTCGTGACATATCTAGAATTTAGCGCTTACGTTTTTTACGACTACTCACAATATATTTACTTGAAGCTTTCTTCTTATTTCGAGTTTTTACACCCAATGCCGGTTTACCTTGTGGCGTCTTTGGGTGCTTCAAACCAATCGGAGACGATCCCTCACCACCACCATGTGGATGGTCTACTGGGTTCATCACCTTACCACGAACTGTAGGACGAATGCCACGGTAGCGCATACGACCAGCTTTCCCCCAACGGATCTTACCCCAATCTGGATTGCTCACCTGACCAATCGAAGCTCGGCAAGTTTCATTAAACTTTCGGATTTCACCGGAAGCTAATTTCACCTGCACCATACCCGCATCAGCGGACATCACTACAGCGCTTGATCCAGCTGAACGAACAATTGTGGCTCGACGACCAGGAACCAACTCAACATTATGAACAGCAGTTCCAACTGGAATGTGTGATAAAGGCATTCTGTTACCTGGAGTCATATCAGCGGTTCCGTGTGTGGAAACAATTTTCTGATCCACTTCCATTCCATTAGCCCCGAGAATATATTTTCGATGTCCATCAGCGTACTCCAACAAGACAATACGAGCTGAACGATTAGGATCGTACTCAATTGCAATTACAGTGGCTGGCTCATCTAAACGCTCAGACATTGAGAAATCTACCAATCGGTATCTTCGCTTAGCACCGCCTCCACGATGACGAACTGTAATTTTACCCTGATTGTTACGACCAGCCTTCTTACGAATTGGCGCGGTCAATTTCTTCTCTGGATGATTCTTTGTAATATCAGAAAAACTATCACCCGATGAAAGTCGGCGGCCAGGAGAGGTTGGTTTGTACTGTTTAACTGCCATATAGCTTAAGTTCCCTCGTAAACATTAATAGTTTCACCAGCTTCAAGACGAATAATTGCCTTCTTCCAATCTGAGCGCTGTCCTTGCTGACGTTGTCCAACACGAACTTTCTTTCCAGTGATATTCATAACTCGCACAGACTTTGGCTTCACTTTATAAACTTCAAAAATAGCCTTCTTGATCTCTGATTTATTGGCGCTTGGATGAACACGGAAGTAATAAGTGCCGGTCATCGTAGCCTTCTCAGTTACCATAGGAGCCATCAACACTGCATAAGCCCTGCCACCACCAACCACAGGAGCGCTTTTCTTTTCAGAAACTTTCTTAGCGTCTGAAGTTACAACTTCAGTCTTTTCTTCTGTTGCAGCTGGTTTCTTCTTAGCAGTTTTTGCCTTAGTCTCACTAACTGGCTTTTTTGTATCAGAAGAGTCAGGTGTACCGTCAGTTTTTTTCTTAAATCGGTCAAGCAAAGCCATAAGATTAGGAGTATTGTTCCGTTAATACCTTGATGCCAGCGGCATCAATCACCAGATACTGCTTATTCAAAAGACTGAACACATTCAATGAAGTAGCCATTGAAGTATCAATTCTCTGAATATTATTGGCGGCGCGAATCAACTTGTCATTCTTCTCACCAGAAGCTACTAGTACAGACCTTCCTTTAGTAGGCATAACATTCAAGAAATCAACCAACTGGCTCGTCTTTCCCTCGAGGTCATCCCAAGACTCAACAACCACCAGCATCTGTTCGGTCACCTTGTCAGACAACATCATAGCCAGCGCAGAGCGCTTCTCCTTCTTATTTATCTTCATTTCTTGATTACGAGCACTGGTTGGACCAAAAGTTACACCACCGCCACGCCAAATTGGTGATCGGCTGGATCCATGTCGAGCTCGTCCAGTTCCCTTCTGACGCCAAGGCTTGCGACCGCCACCACGTTTCTCAGCCCGACCTTTAGTATTTGCAAAAGGAGACGCTGCGTTGGCTCTCATAGCTCTAGCTACAGACTGAACCAAAACAGGTTGAGCTTTAACAGCAAAAACGCTCTCACTCAGCTCCAACTTGCCAGTCTCTTCTCCTTTTAGGTTGTAAACAGGTACTTGCAACATATAGGTTATTTCTTGCGTGAGTTCTTGGCAGCCATAATTCGCACTACAGAGCCAGCTGCTCCTGGAACAGCTCCCTTTACCATAATTCGATTAGTAGCTGGATCAACTTCAATAATTTCAAGGTTTTTCACAGTTGAGCCAACGTTTCCCATTTGCCCACCCATTCTAGTTCCTTTAAAAACACGCTGTGGCTCTCCAGCTCCAATGGACCCAGGCATACGCAACTGATCTTTGTGACCATGAGATGCTGGGGAACCATGGAAACCATGTCGCTTAACAACTCCAGCAAATCCTCGTCCGATAGAAACTCCACAAACATCAACCATATCCCCTGCTTCAAATACTTCAGCGGTAATTTGCTGACCACGCTCGTAACCAGTCTCGCTACCCTCAGTGCGAAACTCTTGTAATACAGAAAATGGACCTAAGTCCTTTAAATGTCCGAGCACAGGTTTGCTGATATTCTTGGCCTTACGTGTACCAAAACCAACTTGTACAGCTTGATAACCGTCTACTTCAGTGTCTTTAACTTGGGTTACAACAATTGGACCAGCCTCAAGTACAGTAACAGGCACGACGACACCGTCTTCGCGAAAGACTTGGCTCATCTCAATTTTTTTCGCGATCATGAATTTCATATATCTTGCTTGGGATCAAAAAAGCCGTCAATTGCGCTCATCACCACCAGGGGTGTGATTCCAACATCACGGCCGTAATACGTGTGATCGATTGGTGCGCAGATATGTCAGTGGCAAGTGTCTCCTGTATGCTCTCATCGCTTGCTCCGGCCGATATCTCCTGTGAGATCATGTCCGTCCAAACGTGAGAACCTTCGTTTAGTCATTAAATAACCTCGATGATGTTACATCATCTTCATTTCAATGTCAACGCCGGCCGGTAAATTCAGATTCGATAGTTCATCGATCGTCTTTGCCGTTGGGTTAACAATGTCGATCAAGCGCTTGTGCACTCGCATCTCGTACTGATCTCGAGCATTTTTATGCACGAAAGTAGACTTCAAAACCGTGTACTTGGTTTTTTCTGTAGGCAACGGAATTGGTCCAACCACCTGCGCGCCTGCGCGAACTGCAGTATCGATAATAGTCTTAGTAGACTTATCAATAATCTTGTTATCGTAAGCACGGATCTTCACTCGGATCTTGGTTGATACCTGCTCCTCTGGCGCAGTTTCGGTTGTGTTCTTTGTAGGCATGATGGAAAGAGCAGTGGTCAGAAAGCCCGCCCCCGAGGGGACGGGCTTAATGCACTATTATTCAACTATCTTGGTTACGACTCCAGCTCCAACAGTTCGACCACCCTCACGGATAGCAAAACGTTGTTTATCTTCTAAAGCAACTTTCTTTCCGAGGGTTACCATGAATGTGATTGTATCACCAGGCATTACCATCTCAGTTCCCTCTGGCAACTCAACTTCACCAGTTACATCTGTGGTTCTAATGTAGAACTGTGGCTTGTAGCCTTTGGTAAATGGAGTAGAACGTCCACCTTCTTCCTTTGAAAGAATGTATACCTCAGCTTCAAACTTAGCATGTGGAGTGATTGTTCCTGGCTTGCAAAGAACTTGACCACGTTCAACATCTTCCTTCTTGGTACCACGAAGCAAAATTCCAGCATTATCTCCAGCCAAACCTTCGTCTAGCTGTTTGTTGAACATTTCGATTCCAGTAACAACAGTCTTTGTGGTGTCTACCAGTCCAACGATTTCAACTTCCTCATTTACGTTTACCTTTCCACGCTCGATACGACCTGTTACCACTGTTCCTCGACCTTCAATTGAGAAAATATCCTCAATTGGCATCAAGAATGGCTGGTCGATGGCGCGTTCTGGCTGTGGAATATATGAGTCCAAGGCAGCAAGCAATTCCTTAATAGGTTTTGCAGCAGCTTCGTCAGTTGGATTTTCCAAAGCTTTCAAAGCAGATCCTCGAATAATCGGGGTCTCCTCGCCTGGATATTCATACTTGCTCAACAAGTCGCGGATTTCTACCTCGACAAGCATTAGCAATTCTTCATCCTCAACCTGGTCACATTTGTTCAAAAACACAACGATAGAAGGCACACCAACCTGACGAGCGAGCAAGATGTGCTCACGAGTCTGTGGCATAGGGCCATCCGTTGCTGAAACAACAAGAACAGCACCATCCATTTGAGCAGCACCCGTGATCATATTCTTCACGTAGTCGGCATGGCCTGGACAATCAACATGAGCATAGTGACGGTTATCCGTCTCGTACTCAACGTGTGAGGTATTAATGGTAATACCGCGCTCCTTCTCTTCTGGAGCGTTGTCAATATCTTCAAACTTCTTGTCCTGCGCAGTTGCGCCAGACGCATTAGAAACTGCAAGAATAGCCGCAGTTGTCGTGGTTTTTCCGTGGTCAACGTGGCCAATTGTGCCCACATTGACGTGCGGTTTTGATCGATCAAACTTGTCCGCCATAGCGTTTATTAACTCTTTAACGTTTTTTCTAAATAAATTCGCCTAAAATTCGGAGTAGACAGGCGAAAACCCGTCTTAAGACGCAGGGATAAGAATACGACCTTTAAAAGCCCCTGTCAAGACTACTTTTTCTAAGAAAATACCCAATATACTTGACAAAAATACCAAAATATTGTGAAAACATGATTATGAAAGAAAATTGAGCACATTTCAACTCCCCGACTGTTGAGGAGGTGTGGATAAAAACGTCGGCCCGAAAAAAAAATTTGCAGGCCATCCTAAGGTCATCTCCCAATTGACACTGAGCTAGCCAGCCTCTAAACTACTCCAGTTGCCTTTGCAAAAATACAACACATCTTTATATAAAAATATTATTCAAGAATAATGACGACTCCAAATCCAACTCGAGATAATTTGATATCCAAATGGTCAGCTTTTTTTTCGGATCGCTATAAAACAACTTTTTTAATTGTAGTTGCGATCATTATTGCGGGTATTTTTGGCATCTTTAATAACCAGCGCCAAGACTTCCCACAAATTCCATCGAACTACATCACTGTATCAACAGTTTATGTTGGCGCTTCAGCAGAAGATGTGGAACAAAGTGTAACCATTCCAATAGAACAAGCCTTAGGTGAACTAGAGGGTGTTAAGAGTATGCGCAGCACCGCGCAAGACAATGTCGGGTTTACCATTTTGGAAATGAATGATGTAGACGGAGTTGAAGATTCACTCACTAAAACAAAGGAATTAGTCGACCAAGTCAGTCTGCCAACCGGAGTGGAGACCGAAGTTAATCTGATTGATATAGTCGGACCAACATTGGTTTACGCACTGGCTAGCGATGGCGTACCACAAGAGGACATGTTGGCCTACGCAGAAACAGTCAAAACTGAATTACTTAAGCACTCTGGAGAAATTAAGGAGATCACCATCTCCCCTGAAAATGAGTTTGAAATTCGCGTTGAATACGATGCTGAAAAACTCTCTGACAAAAATATATCAAGTCAGGAGATGACGGCTGTAATTAGCTCCTCAATCACTGCGCTACCTGGTGGAGCCCTCTCTCCTACCGACGGTCACACCTTATCTATCTCTGTTAAGCCAGCCACAAAAAACCTAGAAGACTTAAAACAACTGAAAGTTCGCGGAGTAGCTCTTGCAGACGTCGCTTCAGTTTACCGCCAACCAGTTGGGGCCGAAGACAAAAATTATGCTGGATTTATTAATGCCGATGGCAAAGCAGTTTCTACCGAGGCTACCTACCTTTTTGTCTATAAAAAAAGTGACGGTGACGTTATTAGAATCGCTGACGCCTTGGCTGACGCTGAAACTTCACTGCATGATGATGGTGTTATTCCTGAGTCAGTAACTTTTGCAAAAGTTTTTGATAACTCAGCCTACGTTCGTAAACAAATCAGCGCCTTAATTAGCAATGGCGTATTGGGACTAGTCTTGATTCTCCTTGTCTTGATGCTCTTCATTAATCTACGCACAGGTATCGTAGTCGCTCTAATTATTCCACTAGCCTTCTTTGCCACCCTGGCAATTCTGTATGCCATTGGATTCTCCATAAATATTCTCACCCTCTTTGGCCTACTGCTGGTGCTGGGAATATTAGTTGATAATGCCATCGTTATTGCCGAGGGGGTTACTCACGAGATCGAGCGCGGTAAAACCCGTCTCGAGGCGGTTAGTACAACCATGCGTCACCTTGGTCCAGCCGTGACTGCCGCTACTGCTACTACCGTGGTTGTCTTTATCCCCTTTGCTTCAATTGGTGGAATTATTGGCGCCTTCTTGAAATACATTCCATACACAATCATCATCATGCTGGTTGTGTCATTCTTTCTAGCTATCACCATCACTCCTCTACTAGCCCGCTACTTATTAAAGGAAGAAACCAAGGATCAGCGTCGAGCTCGTCCATGGCACTGGTGGCAATTTGCCCTAGTTCTACCAGCCGCCATTCGAGGTGGCCAAAGATTGATTGATTGGCTAGAAGAGATTTATGTAAAGTTTAGCCAGGCTCTGCAAGCTTCAAAATTAAAACAAGCCCTAGCCGTTATCACGGTCCTGATCATGCTAGGCGGAAGCGTTGGCTTCTTTGCTAGCAAGCTTCCTGTCCAACAGTTTCCTGAGGTAGACAGCGAAATTATTACCGTAACGCTTGATCTACCTGCTGGAACAACTCCGGAACAACGCAATGCGGTAATTGAAAAAACCATGCCGAAACTTATTACCACCCCAGAATTCCGCAGTTACTTCTTTCTAGAAGGACAGCTTTGGTTAGTCTTCTCACCAATCGAAGATCGAGCTGATGAACTAACTATTTTTGACATAGACGCTAAGCTCAAAGAAAAATTAACTGACCTAGAGGCGCAGCAGGTTGACATGGGAGTTGCCTACAATAATCAAGTCCAAAGCGCTGGTCCTCCAGAAGAGTCTTACGATGTTGTCATAGAAATAAAAAATAGTGACTTAGGTACTTTAGAAAGCATCACCAACGACCTCGGCTCATACGCCGAAACTTTGTCAGGGGTAACCGTTGTTGAAAATTCCTTTACCGTTCATCAACTTAAGTCCTTGGCAGTGGCACTTGATCAGGATCGCTTGCGTGACAATGGCATTGACCCACTCCAGGCTGCTGGCTCAGTCAATTCTATCTTCAGTAAGCAAACCATTGGAGCTATGACAGTTCGCACAGATGGCGTTTCAGATGATGTTGTTGTTTCATACAGTCAAGAATCTAAATCCTCTATTGATGACTTAAAAGAAGTTATTGTTGGAATAAAGCCAGGTCTATTCCCAACTACTGTTGAACTTCAAGATGTTGCTGATATTAATGAAATCACCAAGCTAGACGCCATTCGTCGATTGGATGGTAGCCGTTTAAGCTCAATTCGATTAAAGGTTGATAAAAATACTGACGCCGCTGCCATTGAGACAACTTTACAAAATTGGCTCGACGCTGATCGCCTAAGTAACTATGGCCTTGATCCAGAAGATGTTCAGTACGGCGGATACACCGCATCCCAAGATGATAACTACAACGATCTAGCCTTGGTTTTTCTACTGGCCATGATTGCTGTATATCTAATCTTAGTATACCAATTTAACTCCTTTGTTCAGCCAGGCTTGATCATGTTCACTATTCCACTCGCCTTGATTGGAGTTTTCCCTGGACTCATCGCCCTAGGAGAGTCAATCAATATGATCTCTGGATTAGGCATCGTGGCTCTAGTTGGAATAGTAGTAAATGACGCTATTGTGTTTGTTGATTACTTCAACAGATTACGTCGTACAAAGCCTGATTGGACAATTAGTGAGCAGTTAGTTGAAACTGGCAGAGCTAGATTTAAGCCAATTCTTTCGACTTCAATTACCACGATCTTTGGCGTGCTGCCACTGACTATCGCTGATCCGTTTTGGCGTGGCCTCGGAGCTAGTCTCGTTACTGGACTTATCTGCTCCACAATTGGAACTCTAATTATCTTCCCAATTCTGCTGCGCTGGAGCGAAGCTATAATGCGAACAATCAAGAAATTTTGCTCTGCTTGTGCCAATAAAACCAAAGGTTTAGTCAAAAAAACTTCTTAGGTAAACTATTAAAAAAGAACCCCGCTCTAGTAAGGGTTCTTTTTTAATTTTATTTAAATGGCGGATCGAGCTGGCAACGGATTCGACAGAGGATCTTCTGCACTCCGTCGAATATACAAACCATTTTCGGTAAGTTTATACTCTTCGGCGGACAGTGTATCAATTAATTGTATAACTCGAATTATTTTGGCCTTTGTAATTTGTGTTAGCTCAGTATTTAAACGTATTGACTCAATGCCATTCCTTAACAGCGTCACTGCATCTTTATATATTTCTGGCCCTAGCGGCAAGATAAGTCGACCTGATTCCAATTCTAATAATGAGTCTAATGGGTTTTCTATGTGCCACTTTAAATCCCCATCAAGAGTTAGAGGTTTATGCTCAGGAACCTCCTTTCCAACAATTGGGGAAAGTAACGTTAGCGCACGGAGACTACGCAAACGTGTAGCCTCTCCCCTCTGAGAATCTTCCATTTCGTTGCAAGCCGTTCGCCAAGAGTTTTGAAAATTTCCACCATTCATTAACTGCCGAACCGGCATGGCCTGAATTATCTTAAGCTGCTGTAAAAAATCTCCTACCAAGGCTGAGTCATTCCAATGATTATTACCATAACGCCAAAAGACAGTCGCTAATTCTTTATCAGGCGCTAGCAAAGGCACGTGAGCATCCCTGCTCCTAAGTTGTTTGTCAGCGGACAACAAGTGTAAAAAGGTTACCAAATCTTCAAGCTCAGCATCTCGTCCAGATTCAATAATTTTACCTACCAATTCCGAAGGATAATCATCAAGCACGGCGTGCAGATCTGGCGTTAGCAGGTCGCGAGCATCAAGCGATTCTAATTCAGGCTCACGTTCAAGCTCATCAGCCCGACGCCTTTCAAAACCTATTCCATGAAATCTAGAGGTTCTCATACCTGATTACGAGCAGGTAACGTCTGCTCGTTAATTTTAACCTCCGACTTTCTATCCTGACATGTCAGCACTCCATTTTTCATCACTAAATCCATTTGCATCATGCACATCAAAAGAAAAGCCTGAGGCAATTTATCTCTTGAACATTTTTCCAATAGATCTTTTGGAGAATATTTTGAAAATATTTCTCTACTTGCTTTTTCGAACATTACTGGATCAATCACCTTCAAATAAAACAGCAGGGTAACTGACTCTAGCGGATATTTTTCTAGGTCACCATTTATGATCATTTCTTCAACTATCGCAACGTCTCCATCTGACAACGGAGTAATCTCCTGACCAACCATAGTCAGGCGAACTTTGCTGCGCCAACCATTCGTATCACTCAAGGATGACTTGTCGTCTTCTTGAACCCTAGCTAAAACTTCAGGAATTTTCATGCTTTTCACTAATGCGCCTGGGTCTAATACGAGATTAGTAGGATCTTGACCATATTCAACCGACATCATTCCATTGGATAGCTCGACCTCAGTTTTAACATTTTCCTGCCACTTCTTTTTACACTCTGGAACATTAAAAGGATGCCAATATCCCAGGGCAGTGCCTTGTGCCAGCATTTTAATTCCCGCAAAATGTCCAGCCTGAATTGGATCACGCACAGATCCATAATGAGAAAAGGCTCTATCGATCTCAAAAGATAGCTTTTCTAAAATATCCGTTTGTTTATACAAATCAAATTCGTAAAGTGGATTTTCCGGCGCCTCATCAAATCTTCCAACCTCAATTGCTCTTGGCCTTCTCTTGAAATCACCCTCTCCAACTGACCGCGCCATTCTCATAGTGCATTTCTCCTTGGAAGATCTGGCGTAGATTCAACCTCTGACCCTTCACGCTTAATAAATAATCCATCTTTCGTTAAGCGAAACTCAGCTGCTGATAGAGCGTCAATGGCAGCTATATACCTCATCTGATAATAAGGCTCGCGCATGGTATCACGAAACTTATTAAGTTCTTCTTGCATTTTCGCTATAGCTGGTGCAAAGCGCTCCGTCTGCACCGGTCGAGGATCAACCAGCCGCAAAGAGATAAGGCTAGTAATAAAGTTTTCTGGATCTTGCAAAGCTTGTTCCCAAACTTGATCCAATTCTTCTAAGTCCGGGGCTCGATACTCCTGACCAGTTATAAAATGTCTAATTAACAAGGCTACATAAGACATTCCTGGCCTGGCATCATGCAACTCACCCAAGCTATCCCACTTGAAATTTAAACCTTTCACAAAAGCCGGATCGCAAATATAAGCCTGAAGCAAAGTGCCATCAGCTGCGAAACGTACATCACCTACTTCTGATAAGTGTGCCTTAAGTGAATGCTTAACACCTATTTCTAGGGCAGTCTTATCAAGCAGGTTCATAAAGTCAGTCTGATCCGACGGGTCGCTGACTGCCTTGGAGCCTGCCAATTGAGTTTCCCAAGATAATTTTTCTGGCACATCACGACCACTAGCATTAGAAGGTGACCGCACATAATCCCACAACTCTGGAGTCATTAAATCACGAGCGTCAGCCGCTTCTAATTCTGGCTCACGTAATACCTCCGCCGCTCGCGGTCTCCTTAATTCCCCACTTGGCCTCACTAATCTCATATAGTTGATCTATTTGGTAATTCATGACTTGGAATGTCATCTGTATACAGAATGCGCGGAGTGCCTCCGGGGCCATTGCAATCAACCTGATCGGCAAAAACTACACACAACTTAGCTGCTCTTTCCAATATATTAGGATTAACCTTCCTCAATTTAACAAGACCTTGCACGTCTAGTAATTGCCTTTGCTCATCTGGAGATAAGGAAATCTGATCATAACGCTCGGGCGCTACCATTCGTAGACCGGCCAACGTAGTTAAAACATAAAACCAAGTGCCTGTTCGCTTTGCGACTTCTAAGTCACCCACAGCACGGTTCCAAATCCTCTCGCTTAATTTAAAGGCGTTAAAGTCAGCAGAGCGCGACGCCACCGCCCATTTGTAGTATTTCTTATGATCATAAATCGTATCAATACGCGCATTAATCAGTGAAGCCAAGAATTTTTTATTCGGTAAAGCGGCGAAGCTTTCTGGAGCTGCAAATATACTTTGCAGCATAACATCTATGGTGGTCTTATCATTTTCAGTAAACTTATGGGCATCCACTGCTTGTAAATATTGAGACAACTCCTCCGTGGACTCAGGTGAAAAAAAATGATCCCTTTTTTCCGGCCAAATCTGGCCTGCATATCTACCAATCCCCATAACTAACTGAAGACCCGTGGAATCATCTGTAACAAAAGCCATCTTGGACGTAGAGTCGACGTAATCACTCAGGGACTGTGGCAGGTCAAAGCGTGGATCAAACAGACTTTTTCGCCTTGGCGCAGCCTCAGCCTGCAGACCAGTAGCTCGTGGGCGCCGGTCGGATCCTGAATATCTAATTGATCTCATGATTTATAATTGCAATCTAAAACCTTGATCATATTACTTCATATTTTACCTGAAACAAGCCATTTTGTCAACTATTGATTGACATAAAAAGAGCCGGGCTAAACCCGACTCTTTTGTTTCCTTTGAGAAATTTTAATCCTCGTCCTCGTCAGCGACAACGCCGCCACGATCTTGGACAACTTTGTCAGAGACATTCTTTGGCACCTGCTCATACTTCTCAAATTCCATTGAGTAGCTAGCTCTGCCTTGTGTCATCGAACGCAGTTCTGTCGCGTAACCGAACATTTCAGCCAACGGCACGAAAGCATTAACTACCTTGGCGTTTCCACGGTCGGTCATTTCCTGAATCTGACCACGCTTTGAGTTTACATCACCCATCACGTCGCCCATGAATTCCTCAGGAGTCACTGCTTCAACTTTCATAATCGGCTCAAGCAGTACTGGCTTAGCGGCTCGCGCTGCCTTCTTAAAGGCCTTTGAACCTGCCACCTTAAAGGCGGCTTCCGAAGAGTCAACGTCATGATAGCTTCCATCAACTAGTCGAACACGAATATCGAGCAAAGGGTAGCCAGCCACGATACCGCGATCAAGAGCCTCTCTAACACCCTTCTCAATAGCTGGAATGAATTCTCTTGGAATAGCACCACCTTTAATTTCATCAACAAACTCGAAGTGCTTAACCTCTTCACCGTCATCAGAGTCAGATTCACTCACCTGCATCGGCTCAACAATCAAGACACAATGGCCATACTGACCACGACCTCCAGTTTGCTTAGCGTATTTTTCCTCACCACGAGCTTCAGCGGTGATGGTTTCACGATAAGCAACCTGTGGCTGACCAATGTTAGCCTCTACTTTGAATTCGCGCTTCATTCGATCAATAATGATGTCCAAATGAAGCTCGCCCATTCCAGACAGAATAGTTTGACCAGTTTCCTCATCAGTTTTTACTCGTAGAGTTGGATCTTCTTCAACTAATCTTCCAATAGCCAAGCCCATCTTTTCCTGATCAGCTTTAGTTTTCGGCTCAACAGCGATACTGATAACCGGGTCAGGAAAGGTAATTTGCTCAAGAACAATTGGATTATCCTCATCAGCCAGCGTCGTACCCGTAACAGTATCTTTCAAACCAACCGCCGCTGCAATATCACCAGCATGAAGTTCATCAATTTCACTTCGTGAGTTGGCGTGCAAACGTACCAAGCGTGAAATACGCTCACGCTTACCATTGCTCATGTTTAAAACATAAGACCCGGCCTTAAGAACACCAGAATACACACGGATGAAAACCAACTTACCGACAAACGGATCAGCCGCTACCTTAAAGGCCAAAGCGGACAATGGTTCGTCATCTGAAGTTTTACGCGTAATAATTTTCTCGGCGTCGTCTGGATCGTGACCAACTGTATCAGGCACATCAATCGGCGATGGCAGATAAGCGGTGACTGCATCAAGCATGAACTGAACGCCCTTATTTTTCAGAGCTGATCCACAAAGTACTGGGATCATGTCTCCTTTAATAGTGGCTGCTCGAAGCACTCTCTTTAGATCGTCAATTGAAGGTATCTTTCCTTCAAGATACTGACTCATCAACTCATCATCATTTTCTACAATAGCTTCAACCAGTTCTGTACGATATTTTTGAACTTCCTCTTTCATGTCTTCAGGTACACCAGTTTCATCCCACTCTTTACCCATGTCGTCCTTATAGATATAGGCCGTTTCGGTAAAAAGATCGATTAAACCTTGAAAGGTCTCCGCAGCGCCAATCGGCAACTGGATTGGAAAAGCCTTCTTGGTTAAACGAGTATGAATACTATCCATGTCGGCATAGAAGTTGGCGCCTGTGCGGTCCATCTTATTGATGAAGCACATACGCGGAACCTCATACTTGTCGGCCTGACGCCAAACTGTTTCAGACTGAGGCTCAACACCAGCGACACCATCAAATACCACTACTCCACCATCAAGCACGCGCAAAGAGCGTTCTACTTCGACAGTAAAATCAACGTGACCTGGGGTGTCGATGATATTAATTTTGTGATCTTTCCAGAAGCAAGTTGTAGCAGCTGCGGTAATTGTAATACCACGTTCCTGCTCTTGTTCCATCCAGTCCATAGTGGCTTCACCTTCGTGAACCTCACCAATTTTATGTGACTTACCCGTGTAATAAAGTACGCGCTCGGTCACGGTTGTTTTACCCGCATCAATATGCGCGATAATTCCAATATTCCGCGTATCTTTGAGCGGATATAATTTTTCTTCAGACATATATTATGTGTATTTACGCGAAGTGAGCAAAGGCGCGATTGGACTCTGCCATGCGCTGTACATCCTCTTTCTTCTTGATTGCATCACCTTCGTTGTTAGCGGCTGCCATCAACTCCTCAGCTAGTCGTCGAGACATAGTTTTGCCAGACTTTCCTCTAGCAGCACCAATAATCCAACGAGACGCCAAAGTGAAGCGTCGTTCCGGTCTAACTTCGATTGGCACTTGATAGTTAGAACCACCAATTCGGCGAGCTCTAACCTCTAAGCTTGGTGAAACATTTTTCATAGCACGTTGCCACACTTCGTAGCCATTCTCACCACTCTTCTTTTCAATGTAGTCAAAAGCACCGTAAACGATTCTTTCGGCTACAGACTTTTTGCCGTTCAACATGATGTAGTTGATGAACTTTGTTACGAGATCAGAACCATAACGGCTGTCTAGTTTGATCTTACGTTTTGGGGCTGGTTTTCCACGCATAGGTTTGCTTGAGTTTCAGAAAATTATTCAGCTTTCGGTTTTTTCACACCGTAGCGAGATCGGGTCACCTTGCGACCTTCAACGCCTTGCGTGTCATACACGCCACGAACGATGCGATAGCGTACACCTGGAAGATCCGGGGTACGACCACCTTTAATCATCACAATACTGTGCTCTTGCAAGTTATGACCTTCACCTGGAATATAGGCAGTCACTTCTTGGCCATTAGACAAGCGAACACGAGCAATTTTGCGAAGAGCTGAGTTTGGCTTCTTAGGGGTTGTTGTTGTCACCTTCACGCACACTCCGCGCATAAATGGTGATCCTTTTGGCAATTTTACACGACGACGGCGCAGTGCATTCATCCGAGTCTGCAAGGCTTGGCTTTTGCTCTTCTTTTTAGAAGAAGTTCGGCCCTTGCGAACAAGTTGGTTAATCGTTGGCATTCAATTTCAGTTTAGTTATGAGCAAGCAGACAAAAACTGGCCGTAATAAACGGTCGTTTTCAAATCTACAATAGTGACATTCTCGAATAAGATCCTCTCAGTTCATTTGAAGATCACAGGCGAGAATAGTCGATTTTCAAGCGTCCATCAGCCATGACGACGCTAAAGTTGGAACCGACAAGATTGTACAATACCAGCCCCTGACGGTCAAGGGCAAAACCATTATTGTCGGTCTCTTCAAAAATAGGTATACTGTAATCCATTCACACCTATGGGCACAGAAATCCTACCATTATTCCTCACTCTAGCTAAAATACTACTAGCCGTAGTTGCCCTCTTTGCTATTTTTACAATCATAGCCGCCGCTCTGCAATACCGAAAAGCAGGTAATGATGAGGTTATTAAAACAGAAATGAAGGGGCACGTTATCAATAGCCTAATTGCAATTGTCATCACCTTGATCACCTATTTACTGCTAAACTCTATCGGCCCAATCTTCCGAGTGTTCTTTTAAAAACACTGTCTGAGTAGTTTTAGTGAATGTCTATGATTCCGCCTGAGGCGGGTTTTTTATTTTGAATATCTTCAGGAGTAAACACTCCCAAGTCTAGTTTAAAAAAAGGTACGGCATTATGGGTGGGGTGGGTCGGTGCTCGCTTGAGCCCGTGTCCACCCCACCTTCTCTACTACATGACCGCCCAGCGGAAGGTCAGCCAGCCCAGGTAGGCCAGCACCGTCACGTACATCGGGAAGGCCCGCCGAATCCACTCCCCCGACGTGGTGTTGAACACCCGCGCGAGGTAGAAGTTGGGCAGGTTACCCGGAATGGTGACGAATCCGCCGAACAGAGCTCCCATGACCACCGACGCGGCCACGAGATTGGCAGACTCCAGCCCGATGACCGGAATCAGAGAAGCCGCGAAGGTCATGAAGACCCGTGAGGCCAGGGCGTTGTCCGCAAAGTGCGAGGTAACAGCGGTGACGAAGAACGTCACCACCGCGATGCCCAGCACCGGCCAGTCGGTGGGGATGAACCCGCCAAGCCAACCGATGAAGGGATCTGCTACCTCCCCGATCACTTCGAGAGCCAGGAGCAAGCTCGCCAGGATCAGCGGCTGCCACTTAGCGGTGAAAGCCGCCTCGTGATCAGCGCTGCCAGCGAACCGCACCTGAGCCATTCGCCAGGAAACGCCCGCCACACCCGCATCGATGACCCAAAGCACGTGGCTCTGAGCAAACAGCAGATGGGCAACCACCAAGAGTCCGAGACCCATGAGCGGTGCGACTTCCTTGAAGGTGACCGGCCCATTCAGCTCGACCTTGGTGGCCGGGCGAATGTACTTGACGAAGCGCGAAGTGCCGATGAGCACATGCGCCACACAGCCACCGCCGACCAGCGTGATGAGATCCCAGAGCGACCACCCGAAGGTAGCGTTCAGGACACCCCACACGATGAGGATCGGCGGCGCCGCGAAGTACATGAGACCACCACCCGACCCGATCGTCAGGGCCAGGCCGGTGGCTACACGCGCCCGGTCCTCCACCTTGCAGCGCTTCTTGAAGTAGTCCCCCAAGAAAACAGCCGCAGCCGGCTCGCCCGTGAACGACGAGAGCAAGGAGCCCCCGACAATCACCAGGCGCGGCCCACCGACTCGTTCGAGCAGACGCATGACCGGGGTCATGTTCCGCACGACGAGATTGGCCATGCTCATGATACCCAGGAGCGTGAACCCCTCGGACAGAGCCAGGTGCACGTGGTGACCCTGACTGATAAGCATGCCTCCGGCAAGCAAACCGACAGCGATGCCGGCCAGCTCACCCTCGTTGGTGATGTGGTGGAACACCCGTAGAACGGCGTGCTCCTTCCACCAAGTCGGGCCTTTGTGCGCCAGCGCCAGCTCGGTCTTCATCAGACCGTTCATGGCACCGATCGCGCCGATCGTGAGGAAGCACCCAGCCATAGCCGCGTCGTGGTGAATGAACGCCACAACCGCGGCGATGAGGGCGAGGCTCGAGACCCAGCAATCACGCAGGGCCTGGGACAGGCCGTTCAGGTTCTCCTTCATGGAGACTCCAGTTTCCGCTTAGCCAGCGGATGGGATAGGTAGGATGGTCGGGAAGAGATTAAGCAGAGACTCTGATGATAAAATGGAAGATACTATGACTACCCCCTCTAATTGGGGGATACACCTCTGTAGAATTGGAGTTGCAGAAAAAGATTACTCTTGAACGCGCGTAATCTTTAGACGCGCTCTGAAGTAATCTCTTTTTACTCACAATTTCTTCCATCCTTGGAATAGTAGAGTAATTCCGTACTGTCAAAGTGCCTGCTATTGAGCTATCTCAGAAGCACCGGTGATATATCCTCGTAAATTGAGCAAATATCGCCGCTATTTCCGTTGCTGAAAGATCAAACAACGTAAAATGCTAGCACAAAAAAGACGCCTAGTCAAGGGCCGTTTTTTTTATCCTGCTCTCACTATAAATCCTCTAAATTTAGCTAAATCAACCTAAAATAGTATTCCCGTAACTACCCCGTACACAGCGTCAAACAACATAGAAATTAAATCTCCAAATAGGAAAACCAACGCCATTAGAAAATAAAAGCCATAACGATCAAGAAACTGAACGATATCAGGACGGCGTTCTCCAATTAGGGCGTACAGAACCTTCGAGCCATCCAGTGGCGGAATCGGAATAAAATTAAACAGAGCCAGCATCAAGTTTATCTGCATCAAAAATACCAAGAAAATAACCAATAGATTATCCGGTGTCAGTAAAGTGAACTGAGCCACTAAACGTAACGCGACCCCAAACAAAACTACCGCCAGTAAATTTGAAATAGGACCAGCAAATGCCACCAACACTGGTCCGAACTTCCTATATTTTAAATTGTAAGGATTAAAGGGAGTGGGTTTTGCCCAACCAAATCCAGCAATCAATAATAATGCGAAGCCAATCCAATCAATGTGTGACAGTGGGTTTAAAGTCAGTCTTCCTTCTAACTCTGCAGTTGGATCACCTTGCAACTTACCGGCCAAGGCATGTGAGAACTCATGAACAGTCAGTGCAAAAATAACTGCCCCCAACCACAGTAGGACTAAGACCGGCTCTTGGAATAAACTGGTGATTAACATATGTGCTATTCTACACGAGACTGTTACAATCGTACAGATTATGCAACAACTTTCCTATTGGCATCACCACACCTCAAGGCCCCCTAGACTCAATAATTTGACCAACTTTTTACCTAGTCAAGCTGATATTATTATTGTCGGAGCGGGTATTTCTGGATTATCCTTAGCCCATCATCTGCAAGAATCTGGAAAAAAAGTGGTCGTACTTGAAGCCAATCAGGTTGGTTATGGCGCAACCGCTTACTGTAGCGGAATGTTGACTAATGAACCGGGTGAAGATTATATTCAGTTGCTGAAAAAACATGGCGTAGCTCATGTTAGACGCGTGTCTGACTCTTTAAAATTTGGCATTAATGCCATTGAGGATTACCTTCTAACACAAGATCATAATACTGACTACAGACGTGTTGACAGTCTTTACGTTGGTTACTCAAATAAAGATACCTTCCATCTAGAAGCCGAGTTTCAGGTGCGAAACGCCGCCGGCCTTCGCAGTGAGATGTTAAATAAAACCCAGCTTACCCAGTCATTCCCCTGGATAAAAGGCTCTTCCGCTATTGCTACCGCTGGTAACGCCGAAATTAATCCCCTGGCGTTTTTATATTCGCTCGCCGATATTGCAATTAACAACGGCACAATTGTTGTCGAGGATTGCTTGGTAGAAAAAATTAAAAAAAATAAAGGCAGCTGGTCTGTTTACACAACAAAAGGAGAAATTAGCTCTCCAGTTGTTTCTATCAACTGTGATGCAGAATTAGAAAAAATTAGTAAGGGGCGCGTACAACCCGTGCTACCAATCAGCGAAGCTATAATAGTTACAGAGCCAGTCTCTGAACTAGCCGACCTAGCCAGTAGTCAATTACTTTGGAATAATTTTGAGTTGTTTGATTACGCTCGGATACTACCTGAAGGCAGGATTATGATGGGCTCAGGTCAAACACTTTTAGTTGGAAAAGAGCTAGAGGTCCTAAAATCTGATGAAGAAAAATTAATGACAGCTCTTCAAGATTTTTTTGAATTAACATCGACACCTAAAATTGAAGATATCTGGCGTAAAAGTTTTGGCGTCACCAGTGATGACCTGCCCTTTATTGGCCCCATCGAAAATAATTTATACCTCGCAGGTGGATACAATGGACATGGCTTAGTATTAGGCTTCTTAGCTGGTGAACTTTTAGCCAGTCATATATTAAACAGGCCACACCCGTACCAAGATCTATTTCATCCACAGCACCGCAAAAACCTTAAAAGTCTGGGATACAAATTTCTAGCCTTACCAAAACTGCGTAGTCTGGCAGCTAGGATTCTAGTTGATAGCATGCGCCGTAAAGATAAGCGAAACAGGGCTTAGCCACGATAAAAAACCACCACACATCAATCTATGGATTTTATCCATTATTGACGTTACGCGTATTAGCGAGTGACAATCAACGCAAGCAAGCTACTAAAGAATCGTAAGCCGTCTGGTCAGGTAATGTTACTGGATTCCCATTTGTCGCGTAATGAACTGATGTATTGGTTTGAAATGATTCACCATCAATACTAATTCGCTGCGGCACAGATAACTCAAATGACCCTGCTTGCTCATAGGCGGTCGAAATTGGCGCACGATTGGCCAATAGTTGGTCGTTGGCTGCGCAGGCCTCAGAAAAATCTTGCCAGTATAACCAAACCTCACCATCTTCAGTTGTAGTCGCCTCTGGAATGCTAGCCTGCTGCACTACTTCCTCAAGCTCACTCCAGTGAATCAGGTCATAACTTGTCGTTCGATAAATAGAACGAGAACACAACTCACATAGCGATGGTCTTTCACAAGTGCTTGAAGCTGGAGAGCCCTTAACAAAAAGGACCCAGGCTCCATCTGACCGATGTCCTACGGCGGTATCGCTAAGTAACAAACCATCGGTCTGAGACTTTTCAAGTACCACAGTCGAATCCCCTACCCCAAGTTCGGCTAAGCTGCTAACTGGCTTATCAAGCACGCACATTGTACCTAACTCTAAAGCCGAGCTATCAGAATCACTCAAATGAGCCAGGTAGACATCGCCCATCACCATGTGAAACATATAATTACCTCCGGTCGCCGGAAACACCTGAGAAGTTTTTCCCATAACAAGCCCTGGGGTTTTTCTACAACCTTCATCAAATTTTGAGCTAATTGAAACGACTTTGGACTCATCAACAAAAGGACAAACCGATTCTTGGTATAACAGGTTAGCCGAGCCGTCCGGATCATTCGGTCCACTCCAAGAGGTCATCGCCCAGGTTCCATTTTGAAGATAAGAAAATACCGGATCACCGTAAGTTCGCGTTGCTTCGCTTCCGAGTGTCCACGAAATCGAATCCTTCCCCGAGCTATTGATGAGCACGCCATCATTTGTTGTGCCAACCCGAACACCATTTTCGCCAACACCATTCTTAAAACCGCCCACGTATTGATAGAAAAAAGCCATCTCAAAAGTATTTTCTTCAGTGACTTCAGAATTTACATCAGAAACCTCCACTGACGTTTCTTCAGCTGATGAGTTTTGATTGACAGCTGGTTCCACGCTCTGACATCCAGCTCCCATTAAAAATAATGAGGCTAAAGCAAAACCAAAGACGATTTTCTTACCCATATGTTTCAACTCTACTTATCTTTACTCTAAGTGTAAGGGTATTTTTATAAGCTGTAAAACCAAATGAGTAACGACTTTCACTTTAATTGAGCGGGATACGGGAATCGAACCCGTCTCTCAAGCATGGGAAGCTTACATAATAGCCACTATACGAATCCCGCTTACAAAGCAATGCTATCAGACTGTATCAAAAAGACAACTGACTATAACACCGCCCGGTCCGGTAATGTCTGAGCACCTGCTGCATCGAATGTCTCGGCTCTGCGCTGAAATACCAAGTGCTGCCGGTCTTCACTTAGTTCAATCCGATCGGCTGCAATGGCTGATAACTTAAACATTAATGGCAACAAGCCATGCACAACATCAGGCCGTTCGCGCTTTGAGGTTAGTAACTCATGAAAAATATCCCAATGCTCCTGAGTTAGCTCAAGAGACTGAGGATCACTTGGATGCATTAATGCATACCTAAAAGCACTCCCTACAACCCAACCTTGTCGTCCGTTATTCCAATGCGACAACATGTCGTCACGGACCCCCGCTGCATTATTTACAGAGAGAGGTTCGTTTGAATTATCTACAATTCTAGCCGCACTAAAAATAGGCGACGGATCATCTTCATCAGTCTCTTCAAGAAAACGTCGCCTCAAGCGCTGCAACTCCCCCAAAGGATCCTTGTGCATGGTGTATCTATCTTGCCTAGACCATAAATCAGCTAAAAAGCCAGGGCGCATGACTTCAACAATTTCTACAAATTCAGCTAACTGTCTCTGCTGGGCCGTACTCATATCATCCGTTACACGACGAGAACCAATATGCTCAAGAAAGCTCACTTGACCGCGAAAGAAATCCGCAATTTTATTCCAATCTTCGATAGTGATATCCGTCTCTAAATTAAAACGCCTCACCTCTATTGGCTCTTTGTTAACATCAAGCTCGGCTGCTCGTGGCCTAGATTTTCTTTCGCCTGATCTTTCAATTCTCATACTACAAGCCTAGCGAAAAAGCTATAAAAACACAACGACCCCACTAAGGGGGTCATTGTGATTGCTCGCCACGTCGTACTTAAGCACCACGCGCGAGTACCCAACTCTCAAAAATCCAATGCTTCCTGGTATGTAAGTGGGCGGCGCTATCATTAAAGTAGCGCGAACTGTAAATGACCGAACTAAGAAGCCGAGGCCTCCGAATCAGTACAAATCAGTTGTCAGCCGCATGGGATCCGCAGCTAATGAAAAATCATGAGCGATATGGATCCGATATTCCACGGTTTTGTGAAACTGGATTTATAGAGAGCAGGCGCCCAAATGGGCATAGTTATTATAAACTCCTGACACTCAAACGCAAACCAAGCGTGCACAATTTCTACACAGAAATATTTGACACTATTTGGTGGCGCTTAAACCTGCCCTATTGTTGGAATAACAATTCGATCGATAAATAATTTGAGAAGGGCAGAAGCATCCGTCGAGCTTTGAATCCTATCTAGCATCCCCTGATACTCTTCCGGACTGTGCGCATAATGATCTTTGTAGTAGTGCAACCGAGCACGCATTTCATCAGCATCTAGCTCTGGATGAAACTGAACCGCATAATATGGCTTACCTAAAAACCGAAATGCTTGATTAGGCACTCGATCACTATAAGCTAAACGAACTGCGCCGTCTGGTAATCTAGTAATCGAATCATTGTGTCCCATCTGCCCATTAAAGGTCGTATCCAGCTCCTTGAATATGACATCTTCGGCGGCTGCCTCGGTTAAGTGAATTGGATAAGTACCTACTTCACTCATTTCTTTTACTCGTTGAACATCTCCGCCAAATTCCAGCGCGCTAAATTGAGCTCCGTAACAAACTGCCAAGGTAGGCAATCCCCTGTCGTAGGCCGAGCGTAACAAAGCCATTAAGTCGGTTTTGTAATAAAGATCGTCATTAGAACTCTCTGATCCGTTCCCAGCAATTACCAAAGCGTCTACACCATCTAATAAGGAAAGGTTTAGTGGTTTTGTTAGGACATCAAAACTAGTTAGTTGATTTGAGTTAAGCCCCAAATAACGAACAAAGCTATCATATTCATTCTTCCTTATAATCGGATCACTGCGAAACTGTAACAAAAGAACTGATGGGAAGAGTTGATTTTTATTATCTTGAGACATCATGAGATTGAAACTATCGTTGAATTGATCCTAGCACACTATTTGATAAAAAAAGGGTGACGTCTCTGCCTGCATCACCGAAGTGAGCAAGTAGAGACGTCAGCGGGACCTCAGCGAGCTGCCGCCTGGAGCTGGCCCGGGGTGAACCGCGCGAGCTCTTCCTCGGCGTAGCCGTGGAAGTTGAGAACCACCTGGTCGATGGCCTCAGCCACCGCACCTGGCCGCATCTGGTTGCAAGCCTGGTGACACTTCAACCGGCCGCTGCTCCGCAGTCCGAGCTCCGCCGCCGCCGCCGTAGCGTCGATGACGCAGCCCTGGCACTGGAGGGCCGCGAACTCGCGGATCTTCTGCTCGCCGATGCTGCCGACCGTGAGGCGGTCTGCCAGCAAGTCGTTGAGGTCGAAGGTGTGCGCGGGCACGAGGTCGCTGGCTTCCATGAGCCAGTCCATGAACTCGGCCCAGGCCACGCGCGTTTCCACGAGCTGCCAGTCGTCACCATGCCGCCACCACAGCTTGCCTTTGGTGCCGTAGCGGTCGACCTCCCGGTGGTTGTAGTTCAGCTTGAACTCGGAGGGTCGCAGCGCGAGGAAGCTCGGGAGCTCCTCCTCGCCACGGTAGACCGGCATGAGCCGGGCCGTGAACAGCTGCATGAGCCCGGCGTAGAGCACCAGGTCCATGATGCCGCAGTTGTCCGGCTCGCTGAACTCGATGGTGGCCAGCCGCATGCGCAGGCTGGTGGCGTTCCACCGTCCACGCAGGCTGGTGATGGCGCCGCTGGCCATCGCCTCCTGGACCTCGCGCAGCTCCCCCTCGAAGTTCCGGAACGGGTCCGAGTCGTGGAGGATCTCGGGGATCACCCCCGAGTTGCCGAGGGTCTTGCGGAGCTTGTTGCGCACGGACGCCAGACCCATGAACTGCCCCCGGTAGAAGGGGCTGTTCAGGGTCAACGCCCGTAGCATCGGAGCGACCCGCACGTAGAGGTTGAAGACGTACGCCGCGAACGGCCCGTCGTTGATGCCGATGTGAACCTGCGAGCCGCCGGACTCGTAGAAGGTCAGGTCACCCCAGCCGTAGCCGGTCATGCAGTGCCGGATGAAGTCGTGTCCGAAGTTCATGGCCAGGGCGCAGGGCACCGGGGGCACCGAGTCCCACAGCTCCATCACCCCACCGCCGAGCACGTCATCCCGGACGCCGCGAACGAGGTGCTCCGTGGAGACCAGGGTCGTCAGCAGGTCATCGAGGCCGCTGATCGGACCCATCGACTTCCGCTCTGCGGTACAGTCGAAGAGCTCGCCACTCGCGACACCGGTCAGACGGGAGTCGCCGATCACGCGGTCCATGGACACCGGGGTCCACATACCGTCACCCTGGCGGAAGGCCCAGGGCTCGCGCTCGTAGCCCACCGTCAGGGGCACGTCTTCGGGTCCCAGGTCGGCCGGGTTGGTCTGGCCGGTGAAGGCCACCGTCACATTCCCCTTCGTCTTGACGTCGGGGATGTTGATGTGTTCGAAAGTCCTACGCATCGCTGTCTCCTCCTTTTGGAGTTCTTAGTCATAGCTATGACATGTTTTATTGTCGAGGGTCCTTGTGGGTCGCCTTACCATAGCTCACAACAAGTGTGAAACTGTGATCCGCGTGTCCGCAATGGGCTCTTACCTTAGAAACCACTGCGCACCTGCTGATCAAAAAACCCGCCGAATGGCGGGCTTGTGTGTACGATTCTTAGAATCTTAGTACCTTTTCACAAAACCCGCCCGTTGCAAAATACGCACAGTAGAAATGCCAATTGTGAGAAACAGATTGTGTGAAACGCTGTTCATATAGATATATTTACGAGAAAGGTACAGAAAAGGCTGCTTAATGTCAAGTGCCAGCTCTGGATAAATTCTCAAGTAAAAAAAGAAGGCCCAGAAACGATTATTATGGCTGTAAATAGCCTACTAATAATATCTCTGAGCCTGAGGCTCTCAAGTCCGCGGGAACAGCCCAACGGTCATGCCACACCAAGGGTTCGCCTTGTTGTAGCCGACGTTCAGCATCTCCGTCTCGGCCAGGCGGCCGAGCACAAAGGCCGGGGTCCGACCCAGACAGAGCACCCGGATCTCCAGGTGCAGGCGCTTGCCAGTAGGCACCAGCACCGTCGGCGCCAGGTGGACGCGGTCCTGCAGGATCCAGGTCCGACCATCGCCGAGAGCGGCGACCATGTCTTCGGCGGTAGGGGCCAGATTGACGCCCTTGCCACCGAAGCCATCGATCGGCTTCAGCACGACTTCGCGACCATCGTCAGCCCAGTCACCCAGGCTCTCAGCCGTCAGCAGTTCGGTGCGGGGCACCAGCTGACCGACCCGAGAGTAGTGTGGCAGCGCCCGCTTGGAGCACCCCCAGAACCATCCCGGGGGCACCACCCAGTTGCGCTCTCCACCGGTGAAGTAGCGAGCCAGGGTGCCGCCCATCTGCGCCAGCTCAGCCTCGAGGGGCACAGTCCGGTTAAAGATGCGCTGTCCGTTGATGCGGTCCACGTAGCCGTCGGTCAGGTCGTGAACGCTGATGCCAGCGAAGTGGCGCAGCACCCAGAAGTCGGTGCGGAAGGTCTGGCGCGCCGTGTCGACGTCGATCAGATCGCTGTCACCAGCCACCTGCTTGAGGTGGTCCAGGTAGTCGCTCCAGCTGCCGTGAGACAGGAAGGGGGTGAATCCCTCCAGGCCTCCCACCGTGGTGAGCAGCTCGCCCCACCACGGAATGACACCGTAGAGGGAGCTGAAGCCCTGACACTCGAGCAGCCGCGGGGCCACACTGCCATCCGGCAGGGTAGCGATCGCGAAGTCGAAGCAGGACAGCGCCGGCAGCTGAGCCAGGGGGTCGCCCGCGCGGTAGACCTCAGGGATCCAACAAGCCGCCTCGCTCTGATAGCCCGGAGTGCCCATCAGTTCGAAGTAGGCCTGGATGTCGCGAACCAGGGCCGCCGCCACCTCTCGCGAGATGAAGACAGGGGTCCGCGACAGCGGGAAAGTGATCGGCTCTTCGGTCACCTGGCCGATGTAGTCTCGAATCTGGTCGACCACATCGGCCGCCAGGGGGTGTCGATCACGCAGGTCAGGAAGCATGGCTCCTCCAGTCTTTTTGATGGGTTAAGGTCAAGGGACGTGAGTCGGAATGGCCCGTGTTTAAACTTACAACACAGTTTGAGATACCAGCCCGCGTCAGGCGACGTAACCCCGTCGACTCACGCTGACCGCTAAAAAACCCGCCATCTCGGCGGGTGTGAACAGTCAGTCTGTATCAATCACTACTCCGCCACTTCAATATCAAGAATCAGGTTGAGTAGAATCAAACCTTGCTGATATTTTGATTGAAAACAGTTTACAACTTTCATATGCAAAATACCCTACGATACCAAAAAAAATATGTCAAACATTTACAGCTTGAATCTGACCTGATAGTCTACCTCGCATATGTCATATCCAACCAAAAAAACTACCCAGCAAGATCTGGAACAACTAGTCCGCTTTAAATCAACCGCTGACCGTCCCGTCGAGCTACTGAAAACCGCCAAATGGTTGCAAGCCCTCATTTCCCGGCAAGTGCAAAGCCAGGTACTGCGCTCTGAGATCATCACTAAAAATGGCGTACCGTCTCTAGTAATGGTTAACAATGGCAAATGGAAAAATCCAGACATTCTTCTAAATGGACATTTTGACGTTGTACCTGGCCAAGTTAAAGATTTTAAGCCGGTCACGACAGGAGATAAGTTATTTGGTCGAGGTGCTGCTGACATGAAATCTGGAGTTGTCTCATTAGTTCATGCCTTTATTTACACGGCTAATCAACGGCCAGACTTATCCCTCGGCCTAATGTTGACTGGAGATGAAGAAACTGGCGGCAAAGACGGCGTAGAATATTTGGTTAAGCAAGGCTGGAAAACCAAAGAGGTTATTTGTTTTGATGGAGGTTACAGTGAACAGATCAGCCATGCTGAAAAGGGTATTTTGCGCCTAGTCTTTGAATCTAAGGGCACCCGGGGTAGAGTACATCACCGCTGGGAGGGTATTTGTGCCCTAGAAGGGATTATTGATAGTTACAAGATTTTAGAAAAAAACTTTCCTAACTGGAAAAAGGCCACAGAAGAAGACAATTGGTATTCCACCTTTACTCCAAAAAGTGTTACCACTGAACCAAACGGTAACAGCATGGTCACCCGAGCTGTTCTCGAAGCATCAGTTCATTTTACCGAAGACATAACTCCGCGCAACCTAGTTGAAAAAATCCGCCGTCAATTACCAAAGAATGTTACGGTTAAAAACCTCATTGAAGTGCCGCGAGTATTTACCGACAAAAAAGATCCTTTCTTGAAGTCATTTCAAAAATCTTACGCCAAGTACCTTGGACATCAACCAAAAATTCGAGCCGAAAATGGTTCCTCAGATGCTCGCTTTTTCTCACACTTGAATATTCCAATCATCATCACCAAGCCAAAGAGTGGCAATCCAGAAATGGATGGTGAATGGGCCTCAATTACATCAACCTGGAAACTATCTCAAGCTCTGATTGATTACCTGTGGAAAAAATAATCTGTGATTCTAATTACTTCAAATAAAATCCTATTATAATAGCTTACCCACAATAGGGTTTGACTTTATCAAGAAAGTATAATAATATCGTTTTACTTATGAATATTTGCCAAGCAACTCAATCAAACGTAAATTCAGCAGTTGGCCAAGCTTGGTTTAGCTATTTCTTTGCTTTTAATAACAAGCGAGAAGCGGCCTGATATAAATTTGGAAATAATCCAAAGCCCGCTCTCGCAGCGGGCTTTTTTGACGGTCCTTTTCAATCGACACACAAGATAGTGTGTACCCGAGAACTATTCTGGATAAATATGCAGCATAGCTCCCGGGAAGACTCCCGGCTTTTTCATTCAACCTGAATGTTTGAGACGACCTTTCACAAAAAGATACCCCACACTACACAGATGGAGGCACGTCATGGCAACGGCACATGAAAACAGGAACGGAACGGAACTTCCCCTGGGACCGGTCACGGAACTGGCGATCAAGTCGTCCCTCAGCCCCTTCCAGATCCTGCTGGAGCACAAGGTCACCTATCCCCCGGCCATCATCAAGGCGCTGGGTGAGCTGTACCTTGAATACAACGTGGCTTTCGGGCAGCTTGTTGACTCTAACAACGAGTGGAGCACGGACTACCAGCACGGCCTGAGTGGTCCAAACAACTCCCCGATGAACTTCGCAGTTCAAGTCGACATGCTCGGTCTGACCCCTGAGTTCATCCTCGAAGCCAGCGATCTCAAGCCTGAGGTAATCAAAGAGCGGATCCGTGGCATGATCTTCGAGATTGAAAACTCGATGGCCATGTACCAGTTCATGATGCGGGGTGGAGGAACTACCCACTTCACCGACCGGTACCTGTCCGTGCTGAAGGAAGTACGTGAACGCCACGGCAGGCCGATTGCCCTACTCGCCGTCACTCAGGACAAGTACCTGGGAATGATGGCAGGTGAGTTTGGCAAACAGCCTGGCGAAACCATCACCAACGAGGATGTTCTGGAGCTGTCTGGCTTCGATCGACTGTTCAGCCCCGACGAGTTCCGTACCTACATTGCAGCCAATGATGGCGAGTGTGAGTACCTGCTCTACGTCCGGTCATCGGACCCGGTCTCACGACTCAAGGACCCACGAGTCATCGTGGACCACCCTCTGCTCAGTGACCCTGAGCTACGGCGAGTCATCAAGGCCAATGCCGTGACCTTCAACGTCGACGCGCCAGGCATGCCATTCGAAAGGCAGATCAACGACACGAAAGGGTACATGCAAAAGATGGGCATCGCTTTCGAGATCAGGCAGGAGAGTGACCTCTACTCTTCCAGCTTCGCTGCTCACCTGAGTCGAGGTGGGTCATTCGCCGAGTTCACCGGCACCAAGTTGTCCGACGACTTCCGTGCCTACCTCAACTCAAGGGGTGTCGACCTGGAACTGGCCGAGTCTGGCGAAATCCATCTGCGAGCCAAGCCTGCCAAAGGTGCTTTCGGGTGCTATGGCCACATCTCAGCACGACTGTGTGATGGAAAGCGGTTCCGCAAGGAGCTGCGCAAGAGCATCGATCAGCGCGGCAGCTACGTCGTACAACCCGAGCTGGAGACGCCACGCGTCACCGACCCGGTCTCTGCTGTGGAGTACACCTACATCGACCGAGTGATGCTCGGAATGAGAAACGGCATGCCGATTCTCATGGGTGGATTCCGGATGCTGCTCCCCATCGACAGTGCAGAAGCCAAGTCGAGGCGAATTCACGGCAACGGCGCAACCCTCTGGGCCGAAATCCGGTCGTGACGCCACGCTTCTCACCCTGAGAAGCGTGGCGCCTTTTTTTAAAACTACCCATTCAAAAAAGTACATGCCATTGATGAAGAACTTAAAACGACATACTATGTATAACAGAATATAATCATCCCACTATGCAAGAAAGAATTCTATCCTTGACTGAACAATTTATATCAATTCGGTCAGATCAAATAAACCGTGCTGCCCTTAAAGAAATACTAAATCTTGCCCTATTGAATCTTAAAGGATATACGATTGAAAAATTCGAGCGGAATGGTGTGTGCAGCGCCTTAGTTTATAATACTTCTAAGCGACCTGATAAATTTACCGTTCTATTCAATATTCACCTTGATGTCATACCTGGCAAGAAAGAACAATACACACCACGAATTGAAGGTGACAAGCTCTACGGTACAGGCTCCATGGACATGAAAGGAAATGCAGCCTGTGCCATTCTTGCCTTCGCTGAAGTGGCGAAAAATATACATAAACCGATCGCACTCCAACTAGTCACAGATGAAGAAGTTGGAGGATTTGATGGCACGCAATATCAAGTAGAAAATGGCGTCCGCTCAAATTTCGTAATAGCAACTGAGCCGACAAATTTTGATATAGTCAATAAGGCAAAAGGAGTCCTCTGGATCAAGATTACTTCACAAGGAAAAACAGCACATGGTGCCTATCCTTGGCGCGGTGACAACGCCATCTGGAAGATGCACGACTTTCTAAGTCGACTCAAAGAAGCCTACCCGATACCAGTCAAAGAATCATGGATTACAACAGTAAATTTAAGTTCAATAGAAAGTAAAAACACCGTCTACAACAAAATACCAGACGAATGCACTGTCTGTCTCGACGTCCGCTTCATACCAGAAGACACGGAAACTATCTTAACAACTATTCAAGCACTGCTCCCAAAAGGCAGTACTACTGAAGTTATTACACATGAACCAGCTCTAGATACTAATAAAGAAAATAGCTTCGTCAAAATTTTAAAAAAAATAAGTGAAGATGAACTTAAAAAAAATGTTACGCTTCGCCCAGCCCAAGGCACATCTGATGCTCGGCACTTTGCTCGTGTAGGATGTCCGGGAATTGAGTTTGGACCTATTGGAGGTGGAATCGGTAGCGATAACGAATGGATCGATATTCCAAGCCTGAATACTTACTACAACATACTCCTAACTTTTTTGAATCAAGTTGATCAATAAAAATGCTGAAGTTAAATTAAAAAAACAGGCCGGAAGTGGCCTGTTTTAAAAAAGTCTAAAATAATCTACGCTAGCTCCTCTTTGGAGTAAACCCACTCAGCGTCGTTCTTATCATATTCCATAACTTCGCTCTCTTCAAAGAATCGAGCGACTTCGGCGATTCCGTTCTCAACCGAGTCTGAAGCATGCACAATGTTAGCTTGCATGCTCATAGCTAGATCACCCCGAATAGTTCCAGCATCTGCTGTACGACCCTTAGTCTCTCCGGTGATTAGACGAACTGCCTCAACTGCCTCAAGTCCTTCCAAAACCATCAGAACCACTGGGGCAGCCTGCATAAATCCCTTCAACTCAGGGAAAAATGGCTTGTCTACATGATGGGCATAGTGCTCCGCTACTTTCATGTCTGAAATCCGTTCCATTTTCATTGCTACGATCTTTAGACCCTTGCGCTCGAAGCGACCAATAATCTCTCCTAGCAAATTGCGCTGAAGAGCATCTGGCTTTACGATAATCAGTGTTCGTTCCATGTGTGTAATAAATTCTTTTAATTTAACTGTCTATTCATATCAAAAATTGCCCGTTCGGGCAACTTTTAAAGTATTAAAATTGTATAACTAGGCCTGAGCTACTCCCCCTGTTGTCATTACCTCTTTAACTTTGTCGACAACTTCCTGAGGAGTATGGTTAGCCTTAATGAAATAGTCGCTAGCACCAAGCTCTTTTCCCTTACGAATATCCTCTTCCTGACCCAAGTTTGTTAACAAAATTACTGGAATATGCTTGGTGGTATCACTCTTCTTCAGTTTCTTTAAAGCCACAAAACCATCCATTTTAGGCATGATAATATCTAGCAAAATCACATCTGGCTGCTCCTCTTCGGCAATTTTAATGCCTTCTGCACCATTATAACCAGACAGGACTTCATACCCCTCTTTCGTAAATTTTTGGGTATACATCGTGTGTAACATCTCGTCATCTTCGACGAGGAGAACTCGTTGGCTAGCCATGGTTATGTCTCTAAAACGATATTTCGAGTAAATCTAATCCTTCGAATTGTATTATATCACTATCTTAAAGAAATGTCCATACGACAATGATTGATATGCACTATTCATCCACAGTAAGCAGCCGATACTCAAACTACCCTTATACCTTTAAATCCGGAGCTACAATATCAGACGATCGCTCTAAAGCAGCCGCAGCGGTAAATAAAACAGGCTCTCCAAACTGAGGCGCAATAAACTGAAGACCTACCGGCAAGTCATTTAGGAAGCCACCTGGCATTGAGATCGCCGACAGTCCAGCTAAACTGGCCGGTGCCGTATAAACATCCGCTAAATACATAGCTAGCGGATCCTGATCGCGCTCCCCTAGTTTAAATGGCACTGTTGAAAAAGTTGGCGTAAACAACACGTCTACTTTTTGGAAGACTTCAGAAAAATCCTCAATGATGAGTGTTCTGACCTGTTGAGCCTTTTTATAATAAGCATCGTAATAACCAGCTGACAAAGCAAAGGTTCCCATCATAATGCGGCGCTTTACCTCTGGGCCAAAACCCTCTTCTCGCGTTTTATAAAACACCTCTTCCAAACTTTTTGCATTATCTGAAGGTTTTCCATATTGCATTCCATCATATCTAGCCATGTTTGAACTAACCTCAGATGGAACTACTACGTAATAGGTTGGAACTGCATATTTTGTGTGTGGCAAAGATACTTCCACAAATTCAGCGCCCTGGCTTTGTAAACGTGCCACAGCTTGCTCAAATAGTGCTTTAATTCCTGGGTCCAAACCTTCCAATTCTAAATACTCTTTTGGTAATCCTATTTTCATTCCCTGCACGCTCTGAGTCAAAGAATCCCGATAATTTGGGACGGGCACATCAGGGGTAGTTTGATCAAAAGCATCCACACCGGCAATTGCTTGTAGCACCATCGCAGCATCCTCAACTGTTTTTGCAATTGGTCCGATGGTATCAAGTGATGAAGCCATAGCAGCTGCGCCGTATCTTGAAACCCTACCGTAAGTTGGCTTAACCCCAACTACATTACAAAAGGACGACGGTAAACGAATTGATCCTCCAGTGTCGGTCGCTAAAGCCACTGGTACCTGTCCGCTAGCCACTGCTGCAGCCGAACCTCCCGACGTTCCTCCAGACACTCTGGTTAGATCATATGGATTTTTTACCGGTCCGTAGGCAGAGTATTCGTTTGACGCACCTTGGGCAAATTCGTCCATGTTTGTCTTTCCTACTAGAACTGCGTCCCCCATTTTATGAATTGCCGTAGCATCATATGGAGGAATATAATCTGACAGTATTTTTGAACCGCAAGTCGTGCGCAGACCCTTTGTGCAAAAAAGATCCTTAGCTGCATATGGAATCCCAGTCAGCGGACCTTGATTGCCCTGGTTAATTTCTTTTTGAGCGTGCTCTGCTCTCAGTTTAACGTGTTCCGTGTTTAAAGTGATAAAACTATTGAGCGTATCGTTCGTCTCGTGAATCCTATTCAAATACTGCTCAGTCAATTCCCAAACTGAAATTTCTTTACTATCTAGCTTGGCGCGCATTTGGCGCAATGTCATATTTTCCATATCAGTGGCTTGGGCTATCACCCGTGAATACTTCAGGCACTCTCAAATTCCCTTCCTCATCAACTGATGGCATAGTCGCCTGCATCTCCTTTGGATCAAAATCATAATTAACCTCATCAGGACGTACAACATTTTGCAAACCAGTCACCTGACTGGTTGGAGGAACATCTGTGGTGTCTAGCTCATTGAGCTGATCAACAAAACCTAAAATCGCTCGCAGATCTTTCTGCAAACTTAGCCTCTCCTCTGAAGAAAGCTGTAACTTAGCGAGCTTCGCTAGGGTGTCTATTTGTGCAGGAGTAATTTCCATATAACTAGCGCATTGTAACAAAGCATCAACCAATTATCAAGGGCCAGATCATCTTATAAGTGAGACTGGCTATCAAGTATTTGTTACTACAACATCCCTAAAAATTCCTTTTCAGTAAGAATCTTTACCCCTAAATGCATTGCTTTTTCTACTTTTGAACCAGGCGCATCACCAGTCACAAGGTAATCTAAATTTTTGCTAACAGCTGATAAAACCTGGCCACCGTTATCACGCACTAATGCCTTGGCGTCATCACGCGTCATGGATGCTAGCGTCCCAGTAAATAAATATGATTTTCCATTTAACTTATTGGAAGCTCCTTGCTGTGGTTTCTGAATCTGTAACTGAGCAATTAACTCATTGAAATATTTCTGTCTAGCAGCATCACTAAAATATTTAGTTAAGCTAGAAGCGGCGGCCGGACCTAAATCATGAATTGTTTCAATTTGCTCAGGTGTAGCTTGCTGCAGTTTTTCAACTGAGCCAAACTGCTTTGCCAAGTCTAGCGCTGTTTGCTCACCAACATGGCGGATTCCCAAAGCAAAAATGAATCGCGCCAATGGAACCACCCGTGCTTTATTTAGAGACTCTATTAAGTTTTCCGCGGCCAGTTCAGCAAAACCTTCCAGGGGCAGAACGTCTTCCTTAGTAAGCTTAAACAGGTCTGCTGGCGTGGTTATTAAATCAGCATCCATCAACTGATCTATTATGCGAGGTCCTAGCCCGTCGACATCTAAACCTTTTTTGGATACAAAATGATAAAACTGTTCTCGCTGCTTAGCTAGGCAATCGTTGTTAGTGCAGTAAAAAGCCACCTCGCCATCTTGCCTGCTAGTAGGCTCTGCGCAGACTGGGCAAGTTTTTGGCATCTTAAAAGGTCGCTCCTTGCCGGTCCGTAGATTAACCATCACCTCCACAATATCCGGGATAATATCACCGGCCTTCTCAACGATTACTGTGTCACCAATTTTTAATCCCAACCGCTTAATCTCATCAACATTATGCAGAGTAGCGCGTTGCACTATGGTGCCAGCTACTCGCACAGGCCTTAAGTGCGCGACTGGAGTCAACACGCCTGTCCGCCCTACCTGTATTTGAATATCTTCCACGATTGAGGTGGCCTGCTCAGCTGGAAATTTCATGGCGATAGCGGCTCGTGGCGCCTTGCCAACCACGCCAAGTCTTTGAAAAAGCGCTGTCGAATTAACCTGCACGACTATGCCATCAATTTGATAATCCAAATTATCTCGCTGTTTTCCAGTTGCTTCAAAAAAATCAAAAACTTCATCAACCTTCTGGCACGTAACTGCCAATGGATCAGTTGCAAAACCAAGCTCCTTGAGTAGTTGATGCTCCTCAGCATGGGTCTCCTGACCTAGATTAGTAGGCAAGGCATAGGCCATAAATCTCAAATTTCTAGCTGCCACTAATTTTGGATCCAACTGACGCAATGTTCCAGCTGCGGTATTTCTTGGATTCATATAAGCTGGCTCACCAGCTTTTTCTCTTTCTAAATTAATCTTATTAAAATCTGTCTTTGATAAATACACCTCACCTCTGACTTCTATTCTGGCTACCTGCTTTGACAATCCTTCACTAGCCAACTGAAGCGGTACTGACTCTATGGTTCTAACGTTTACAGTTACATCCTCACCCACCTCGCCATTGCCTCGAGTCGCTCCTGTTTCTAAAACACCATTTAAATAAACTAGACTAAGGGCCAATCCATCCATTTTTGTCTCAGCAAAAAAATCATAGGCAGCATTAGGATCAACCCGCTTCAATCTCTCCAGCCACCCAAAGACATCTTCACTACTAAAAGCATCATTAAGCGATAGCATCCGCTGGCTATGTTTTACTTTAGAAAACTGAGACGATGGCTCACCAGCTACCCTCTGAGTTGGCGAGTCTGCTGTCACAAACTCAGGAAATTGATCTTCTAATTTAAAAAGCTCGTCTTTAAGTGAGTCCAGCGCCGCTTCAGAAATTTCCTGTCTATCTAGAACATGGTATAAATAGCGGTGATGATTTATCTCCTTTTTTAATTTATCGATCCTTATTTTTGCTTCAGACTTCTTCATATGAAAGCGATTGGCAGTATCTTCATTATTCTTATACTCATTCTAGCTGGGGTCTTTTGGTTTGTGAATAGAGAGCTGATCGCCTTTCCAGAAATTAGCCTGGAGACTGCCAATACAGACGAAATCAAGGCTCCAGACAAAGATTTTGATGGGTGGAGCTTTGCAGTTGTCGGCGATTTGGAAGGTCCAACAACCATCACAGATAAGCTCTTAGATCAAATATCTCAGGAAAATATAGAATTTTTAGTGCAATTGGGAGACGTCGTTGACGCTAATGCTGATGTTGCTAAAAAGCAGTCCAACATGGAGGCGATGCAGGAAGCGCTCGAGCAATTACCTGTTCCAGTCTACCACGTTCCAGGAAATAATGACCTAATCTATGACGAAAACCTGGAAATTCGTACAGCCGCGCTATATCAAGAAGTTATTAATCCTGAGTTGTATTCAACAATAGAACACAACAATGCCAGGATTTTTCTGCTTGATAATTCCTACCGTCGCTATGGCTTTCCCGATGAGGAATTGACTTGGCTGAAACAAGAGCTAGCCACAAATAGTAGTCCCTACACCTTTTTATTTTTTCATCGCCCCATTGGTGTTCCAGGTGAAGATATTTTTGGCGATGACGAAACACCTTTTTCTCGTGAGCAAAATACAAAGTTTCGCGAACTACTAAGCGGCTACTCAGTTAATTTAATTCTCAACGGACACCTACATACAACTCTACAGTACACCTTAGATCAAGCCCCAGTAATAATAACGGGTGGGGGCGGCGGTATTCCCCAAGCCATTTTTGGTGGTGAGGACAGCGCCTTCTACCACTACTATCTCGTACACGTGCCAAGCGATGGTTATACACCTATCGACACGCAACTAGTGCCGCTCAACTAGTGCTGGCTATTTTACAATCTGACTAGCTGAGAACAGTGCAAAGTCTCCAAGACCAGAGGCACTTGGCAACCATTTTGAACGATAAGAAAAACTTCGCTCAGTTTGCAAGCCGCTGCCAACCACTGTCACAAAAGCTTGTGATGGAATTCCAACCTCAGCACCTCCCCCAGCCGCTCCGTTGTCAGCATCATAAAACATGATATTGGCTCCTAGAATAGTACAATCCAGACCCCGTACTCGAACCACATAATTTGTGTTTGGCGCCGGTGTGTTAGAGGTCGCCTGACAGTCCCAACCAACTGGCGGCGACTCAACTCCGCAGGTATATATGTCCTTTCTAACAGTATCGTCAGCTAATCCAAAACTTGTTCCAATAAATTCTTGATAGGTCACCTCAATTCTTGAACTTCCACCACACTGTGGATCATTCCACAAAACTTGCATAGACTCCGCGCTCATTAGGGCAAAAGTACTATCAGGATTATATAGTTCAATTTGAACTCCGGGAAATTCAGACAGGGCTACCGTCAAGGCATTTAGTGTAGAGGTTGTTTTGCTAGCGTCAATATAATACTCGGCACCAGAATTAGGCATTACATAGGGCGCTGAACTTGTGGCCATGTTCTCGACCTCCGTTACTGTGCCAGAAAATGTCGCTGCTGTTTTACGCCCCTCAGTTATTACGTCCAAAGATCGTTCGACTCCTGTCTCAGCTCCATACCAGGTTTGTAATGCGTTATCAACGGTTCGCGCTAGCTTGGTTTCTCTTAATATCAACGATGCCATTACAAAAGCCGCAGTGGAAAGAATTGTTAGGGTAACTAGAGAAAATAATAAAATAGATCCCCGTTGTTCTCTATTATTATCGAACATAAATCCGTGAGGCAAACGCGGTTTCAAATAAAGGGGACTGGCTACCCTCTGGCTGATTTAATTGCATGACAACTTGGACCAATGGAGATTCATTTGTTAACGGAGCACCCCCGCTAATAAAAGGATTATCGTCTGGAAAAACTCTGAACTCACCACTGCTGAAAATGATATCATCGGGATTCATCTTGTGCCACATAGGGTCAACGCTTGGGTCGACAGTTCCTCCCACCGGACAAAAAGAATCTTGCGGAACATCCGAACACCGGTACAGCTGCTTACTGCCACCCGCGTCAGTCCAAAACCAATAAACAGTCTCAATTCCGCTTAAGGACCTTAAAGGTAAAATCTCTTGCATGCTAATTGGATGCCCACCTGGATATACGTCGTACTCAATATAACCTTCAAAAACATGCTCACCAATATCAGCTATCATTTGACGAGCGATCGACTCTGAATACAGAGTCGAATAAGTTCTATTTTGAGCACTAAAATACACCATAATAAGTTGCAGCATTAGAGCTGTCGCAATACTAATCACCGCTGTTGATACCAACACTTCAATGATCGTAAATCCCTCGCGAGAATTAGTATTTCCAGTCATAGAGGTGCTCTTCGATAGTATAGGTTCTATAATCTGTCCTTTCTGGCCAATGCATTTGCACTATGGCGTCAATGCCAACCTGAGACCAAGTCGCACCTAGTCCAGCGCAATTTCCAGTACCACTAATAATTTGTTCTAGACCAGATGATGAATCTCTACAAATTGGATACAGCATTACCAAGCGCTGAAATTTAGTCTCCTCATAAGAAGCGGGCACAAAAGTAATGTCAGTTGACTGAATATACCTGGTCCTAGACGATTCATACCAAATCGATGTGCAATCGTAAACGGTACTACTAGCCCCAACGCAGGTGTCCCCAAAAGAATTTGGCAGAAATGAAAATCTTGTTGAGCCTCCTATCCCCATAGTAACTATCCCGGAATAATCATAAGTGGTTCCAGAAAGTTCATACAAATTATCATTCCAAGCTGCTGTTAATCCAGCATCCATCGCCAACCAATTCGAATCCCGCTGCACACGAATACTTTCCATAGCCTCTCGCGCGAAATTCACTGCCATGAATTCGTCACTTGTTACCTCACCACCAACCAACGATACAATTGCCAATGAAATAATTGAAACGATTCCTATCATAATTACCGCTGTCGCCAAAACACTTTCTAATAACGAAAACCCAAATTGTCGTTGTTTTGTCATGATTAGTTAAGGGACGTTTATCTGACCTGTTGATCTATCCATGTTAATCACAGACTGCACTCCACTAGAAACGTGCTCAAGGGTTATCTGTAAATCACTTGTTTTCGTACCATTTATGTATAGCTCGCCTGAGTTTATTTGGCTATAGACGTCACATTTTGGCGTTGCTGGCGTACATGACTCAAACTGCACTCTACTAATTGAGTCACTATCAATCAATAAGTTTTGAGAAATTACTACATCGCTGCCAGTTGACTGAAACTTCTTATCTCCATCAAATTCTGCATAGATTATATATGCATCGCTACCTGGACTTATCTTGATGCCATAGCCTTCTGGTAAATTACCAGATGACCCCTCTATTTTTCCTGTTTGTGACCAAGTGATCACCTGCCTGAGTTCTGAAGAAAGTAATTTTCTAGCAGCCTCTAGCTCCTGGTCACTGCGCGTGGTTGTTAAACTGACAAATACAATCGTCGATAACACCGAGACCATGGCCACCACCGCTAACATTTCAACCAAAGTAAAACCCTCTTGATGTTTTATCATAATAAAAAAGACAAGTACCAACTCAGTAACTTATCACCAAAAAATAAAGAGACCAGAACAGCCGGCACAAAAAATACTGCAAAAGGAACCTGACTTTTCATGGTTACTTTTTTTGTTGAGAGCATCCCAAGCGCTATGACCGATCCTCCGACATAGGCCAACATCAAGGCAACCAATAAATGCTGCCAACCCAATATCACACCGGCCAGCAAGCCCAACCGAATATCACCCCCTCCAACCCAACGTCCTCGCGAAATTAGATACTGAGCCGCAAAAAAACCACCACCAATCACCGATCCAAGAACCATATCAATCAAGTCAACCCCCAAGAACCAATTCGCTATAAAAGCTATAACAATCGCAGGCAAGGTAACAACATCTAAAACCAGCATGTGCTTGAGATCGTAAATAAAAAGAAAAACCATCACGCCACTACAAGCCGCAAAGAAGATCGCCTCTGGTAGTGACACCGCGGCCAATCCACTCAGTCCAAAAAGCAGCGCTGTTATTAATTCGACTACCGGGTATTGCCAAGAAATTCTTTCTGAACAGCTATAACAGCGACCACGCAATAGGACAAAAGATACCACAGGGATTAAATCGACAACACGCAACTGAATATCACAACTTGTACACTTACTCCTGGCCGCTCTACCACCCACCGTACCCAATGGCAAATTCTTAGCTAACCGAAATTCAGCAGCATTAATAAAACTACCTACGGCTAGGCCGATTAATCCAAGCCAAAGCACTAAAAGACTATTATCCAAAATCATATATACAGTATATCAAAAAAGACCCCTCAAGAGAGGGGCCTTTCTGATAACCTGGTTACGGAGTCGCAACACCGGATAAGCAATAGATAGGATCTGCACAAGACACTGCAGCTCCTGTTGTCACTACGCTGGTTGACGTCAGCTTGTTGTAGTCTGCTGCTATCGTTCCTGCGTTACCGTCAACATCCTGAGCGAGGCCCTGATGTTGATCATTCTCGATGGTTGCTCCAACTACATACTCCTGAAGATACTCATCAGCTGTAGCATTAGAGGCTACACCGTAGAAGTACACATCCGTTGGATGAGTAGGATCAACTGGCATGGCGCTAATAAAGCTCGATAGATCACTTTGGAGTGTTGTCCAAGTTGATGCACCTGTCACCGCTGGATACGACGCGGTTTCATTCCAATACAGCTCCATAGCTGTTTGCATCGCTTTTACATCTGCCACACGCTTCGTATCACGAGCGCGCTGTTGAGCTGATGTTAGCGACACGATTGCTAGGGTTGCTAGCAAACCAATGATCGCGATAACGATCAAAAGTTCAATAAGCGTGAAACCCTGTTTTTTTGTACGTGTCATAGGGCTAAAATATTACCTTATGTCTATTAACAGGCTAATTATACCACACCCAAAAATGCAAAGCAATGTCAACTAGAACTGGGCCGTAATTTGGTAAATAGGTAGTAATACTCCGGAAACCAGAATTAAGGCGCCAACACCTAAAAGAATAATGATAATTGGCTCAACCAAACTAACCAGAGCGCTCGTTAAAGCGTCAACTTCATTATTATAAAACTCCGCTAACTTACCCAGGATTAAATCTAACCGACCGGTCTCTTCACCAACGTTAACCATCTGAGCCATCATGGGCGGAATCTGTGAGTGTTGCGCAAATGACTGAGATATTGATCGTCCACCCTCAATGTCCTCAACTGCTTTAGCCATAATTATCTTAAAGACATTGTTTCCGACCACATCCCCCACTATAGTGATAGACCGATTCACTGGCACTCCGGAGGCCAATAAATTTGAAAGGCTCCGACAAATACGAGCCAAGTATATTTTATGGAAGATGCCACCAATTATAGGAAAACGCAGCTTAGCTGCATCAATCAATTCTTGGCCTTTAGGCTTACCTCTCATTACAATATATCCAGCAACTGCGATAAATAGCAGGAATAATAGCAACCACCAATAGCCCGTAAAAAATGAACTAACAGACAGAAGAATCTTAGTAACCCAAGGCAGCTCAGCTCCACTTTCAGACACGACTCCTAATAATTTTGGAATCACAAAAATCATCATAAAAATGAAAATCGCAATCAACACCACAACAATAAAAGAAGGGTATATCATAGCGCTCAATATTTTAGAGCGGAGCTGGAAATCTTTTTCCTTTTGGTCAGCCAAATAAACTAATACCTCATCTAGTCTACCAGTCGTCTCACCAGCTCTAATCATATAGACAAAAAAGTCATCAAAAACCCGTTTATGTTTGTGCAGAGCTGCGGACAAACGAGCGCCACCATCAACCTGATCAGCGACATCCTGAATTACCGTCTGCAAGGCCTTTGATTCTGACTGTTTCGTTAAAATTCTTAGCGCCCGCACAATAGGCACCGTGGCTGAAATCAACACAGCCAATTGCCTAGCAAAAATCACCACATCTTTGTTTTTTATTCCTGTGCCCAGTATCTCTAAATCTCGTAAACTTTGCGTCCGGTGTTTTTCCAATTTCACTTCGAGCAAAATAAGATTACGCTCTCGCATTATCTCCATTACAATCGCCTCATTCGGAGCATCAATAGTTCCGGCCACCAGCTCACCCTGCTGATTTCTCGCATTGTATTTATAGTCAGGCATAGGCTTATGTGAGTCTTCTTTGTTGCGGCACTAAACGGTCAACATCTTGTCGAGTGATTAATCCCCGTTGCGCGGCCTCTTGCACAGCCAGTGTCATGGTCCTAATACCAGGATCGCCTACCGAAGTCTGCATAGCATTAGGTAGTTGTGCCAGCTCTCCGGTTTGTATAATATTTTTAATTGGATCATTCGGAACCATCACCTCAGCCAACATTACCTTATCACCCGCCACGGAGGTAACTAAACGCTGATTTATTACCCCTGCCAAATTTCCTGCCAACTCGCTCCTGGCCTGATCCTGATCTTCACCTGGATAGCTATGAATAATTGTAGTTAATGCTCCCACAATTGTAGTTGCATTCATAATAGCGTAAATAACTTTTCCTGAACCAGCCACCTGCAGGGCCATCCGCATAGCATCGTGATCAGACAGGTCCGTTACCATAACAACATCCACGTCTTCCTCTAAGATAAATTTTAATCCTTGTGCCACAGAAGGCACGTCTTTGCCAACTTCTCGCTGATCTATAACTGAACGATTGTCATTAAATAGCACCTCAACCGGCTCTTCTATTGTAACAATATGACTTTGCGTATTTTGATTTCTGCTTTCAATAAAACTTGCAATCGTTAGATCCTGCTGAGAACCGTAAGGCCCAATGACCAGCACTAACCCTGAATTCACCGAAGCCAACTGTTGGGCCGCTACCGGTAGGCCTAATTGCTGAACAGTTGGGATGATATCAGGCACCAACATCAGCGCCGCTGAGAGGTGTCCTTGTTGATAAAATACTGAAATTCTAAAACGTTTTTTATTTTCAAAAGTCTTGGCCACAGTGAGATCCTTTTTTTCGTACAATCGCTCTCGGTCATCATCATCTAGCCACGATAATACAATCGTCTCCATAAAACTTGGAGTCAGCAGTGGCTGATCAGGAACCGGCGCCAACTTACCGGCGACTCTCATCATTGGCGGATTACCAACAGATAGATGCAAATCAGTCGCTCGGTAGGTATCTACCGCTGAAAGTAATTTTCGTATTACCAACTCTACAGAAGTGTCCATAAGTTTATTCTTCAGTTCCAGTCCAAACCTCCTCAACCGAGGTGTCACCTCGAAGGGCCTTGATTAAACCATCTTGCTTCATTGAGATCATCCCTTGAGCTCGCAGCTCTTGATCCATCGCTCCCCAATCTTGATAACTTCTCTTAGCAATAATATCCTTTAAGCCTTCTGTCACCTCAATAACTTCCGATATAGAAATACGACCACGGTAGCCAGTATCCTCACACCGTTGGCAACCCTTTCCACGAAATACTCTTAACGGTAACCCGACAAAAATATCTTCCGGTAAAGATTCTTTTGGAATCGCCTGTAACTCCATCATCGCTTTACTCTCCATCTCTGGAGGCAATTGAACTTCTTCACGACAATACTCGCACATCTTTCTAATCAAACGTTGGGCCACAACAACTCTCAGGGCTGAAGCAATTAAAAATGGTTCAACGTTCATATCAGCCAGTCTTGGAATACACCCAATGGCATCGTTAGTATGCAGAGTTGATAACAACATATGTCCAGTTAAGGCAGCATGAATAGCTAGCTCGGCCGTTTCATTATCTCTAATTTCACCAACCATAATAATATCTGGATCTTGGCGCAAAACTGATCTTAATCCCCGCGAAAAAGTCAGGCCAATTTCCGGACGCATCTGTGATTGTGAAATGCCTGGGATGTTATACTCAACTGGATCCTCTAAGGTAATAATATTCCGCTCATCTTGATTTAAGGTTTCAAGCATCGCGTAAAGTGTTGTAGATTTTCCAGATCCAGTTGGACCAGTCATCAAAATCATGCCGTGCGGCTGCATCAAATTGCGCATTATTACTTGTAGATTGTGGTCACTAAACCCAAGTTCTTCCAAGCTGTGTACACCGGCCTCCTTATCCAAAATACGTAAAACCACTTTCTCACGATCAAATAGCGGCAAGGTTGAAACACGAAAATCAATTTCCCGACCATCAATAGTCATTCGAAATCTGCCGTCTTGTGGCAAGCGAGTTTCGTCCAGTTTAAGATTAGCCATTACCTTAATGCGAGCAACTAGAGAATCGTGTACATTTTTTGGTACTTGCAACGACGTGTGCAATATTCCATCAACACGATAACGCACTCTTGTCCCATCGTCGGCCGGTTCGATGTGCACGTCAGAGGCATTTCCCTCTACCGCATATCGTAAAATAACCGAAACCATTTTAGATACTGGGGCATTCTGTGAAGCCTCTTGCGACTCTTCCTTCAAAGTATCATCTAGAGCTATCGAATCATCGTTCCCACCCTCTAACGCCTCAGTCACCTCTCTGGTTAAGTTGGCATATTTTCGCAGCACATAATCCATACTGGTCTCAGAAGTTATGTAAAACTTCATGTGCAGATTATCTCTCCTGGCTACAAAATCAAGCGCCTCAATTGCCTTATAGTCATGCGGGTCAAGCATGGCTATAGCGATCTCGTTATCTTTTCTAGCAAACGGGACCACCTTATAGTTTTCAGCAATTTCCTGATTCAGCACATTTAATACATCTGGCATTATTTCCTTATCTGCCAGCTCAACATACGGTACACCCAAGATCTCAGATTTCGTTTGCACAAGCTGCTCGTCTGGCACAATAGACTCCTCTTCCAAAACAACTAGAGCATCTTTGCCGCTAGTCTGCGCTTTTTGCAATACAGTCTGAACCTGCAAGGGTTGGAGCAATCCTTTTTCCTGGAGCCGTTGAATAACTATTAAACTATCTTGGGGTCGCATACACTCAACGGATCACCTCACCGGTGATTGAATTAACAGTAAATGGTTCAAATGGGCTTGAATTACCTGGAGCCGGTGCTTGAAAATCAGCACTGCTGGCATTGTCAGAGGTATCATAAGACACAACGGTATAGTAATAAGTTTCATTTGGATCAACCGAGTCGTCAATATAAGCAGCCGTTTGATTGGCTTGCACCAAAGCTACCTCCTCTCCCCTGTCCCCATAAATAGATGATCTATAAACTCGAACGTGATCAAAGTCTTCACTGTCGGTATGAACCCATAGTACCTCTAAACTTGTTTTGTCATCCACTGTGGAAGTTCTAACAATCACATTTTGCGGAGCTTGGGGCGGTACCTCATCGCTAGGAATCACGACATCAACCGAGCCCTCCTCTGATTCGTAAACCTTGCCATCGTGCGTCTGCAAGGAAACCACTCTATACTGATAAGCCTCACCATCGGTGACATCTGTATCAACATAAGACTCCGCTGCTAAATCATCAACTATTTTCGTTTCGTTTTTTGTATCCCGTTTCTGTAAACTAACTACCTCCGTATCTTTTATGGCTGTTCGATAGATAGCCACCTCAGACACTCCTTTCGGCAAAGTCCAAAACAACACCACTTCTCCGCCAATCCTACTATTTAATGCACTTAGCATCTCAACTGGAGGTGGATTAGTTGGATCAAAAACCGTTCCGGCCACTTGCTGCTCAACGTGTGACATTTCGCGCAAATCGAGCTCCAAGAAAGGCTCACTAGAAAGAATTGGTGTTCGGAATGAAGTAATCACCGGCAACTCATCCGCCAAGGCAACTCTACCTGGCAACAATCCCAAGGCTGTGTGATTATCTCGCGCCACATACATAGAAAGACCAGCAACTACTGCGACTAAAAGTAATAAAGTTACCTCTTTCAAAAATAACCATCGCCGTCGACTTTTATAGGCGCGTTGAGCTATCTCTTGTTCCTGTGGAGTGCTCATAGACTGCTAGGTGGTTCCAAATAATACGTCACCAATTGCAAAGCAAAGCTGGTTGTATCTGGAGAATAGTTAAGAGTTTGCATATTGAACAGAGGTACATAGGACTGCAAAACATCTAGGAAATATTTCAGGTCATCGTAATTACTCTCATCTTTACTTTCTACATTCAAAGTTACAACAGCTGCCTTCACCAGCGGACTGGTAATTTCACTTTTGACCTGCACTCCAGTTTGATCTGCACTGCCACTTGGCTCTTCTGTTACTGCTGTTTGATTAGAAATGTCCACGCTCAGGATATTCAAGTTAGCCGACTCAGCCAGAGACTGAATTGTATTCAATGCTGAAGTAGATTCAAAACCAACAGGCAAGACTTCATTAATCTGAGCCAGGCGTTCACCCTCAAGATCCTTGTGCTCCTTTTCTAAGTCTTGCAAGCTAAACAAGCGCTCCTGTCTGCTCTGTAGGTTTTCAACTGCCGACTCATAACCCAAAACTCCGGATTCACGGATCGTCTTATATTCACCGTCTAGTAATAAAAACCATCCGAGCATAAACACCAACACAATCACTAGTCCTGCACAAATCCCAAAATGCCTCCCGATGAAATTGTTGACTTGTTCAATGACTTTTTCTCGATTAATCGTCATAAAGATGTTTCTATTTGACGATCTAACGACCTTCTCTCATGTCGAAACAACAACGGCGAAAATTGAACCGTCATAGAAAATGACACATAAGTTTGCTCCGGACTGCTGCTACCAGCAACTGATCCAGGTGATAATTCTGCGGTAGTTTCAGGACCTCTAGATTCCGTATACTGAGATGCTGCTGAGATATTTACACCGTCAACCAGAGCAGATTCGCGAAGCAATCTTGCTTGTGGATCTATTTGGCTATAATCAAGTGCCACAGCATTAAAGGTAAATGAACCAGTTTTTGCCGAACCAGACATCGAACGATAATAAACTGTCGGTAAAGTGCTGGCTTCTAAGTATTCCAAAAATGGAGTCCAATAAATATGCTGATTAAGCACCTCATCAAGCCCAGTTAATTCGTCCTGCAAATCACTGGCACTCGCCTGTAAGCTATCATATGAATTAATTCTCGCTTCCACCTGAGCGATTTGCTGTTCCGTGTCCCTAATGTCAACGTTCAGTTGACCTTGATACCATTTCATTAAACCAAACCCGATAAAAACCGCCACAGCCGCCCCGGCGGCAACAAAAAGTAAATCCTGAATCCGATTACGTGACTTCAGCCCCTCAAGAACCGCGTGCGGAATCAAATTAACATCAACCGATCGACTCTCCCCAGTTTGCTCTGGCGCTTGATGCATGACTCCTCGATTAGGAACCGGCAACTCAGCGTGCTTAACCGGACGTTTGGACTTAAGCGATTTCTTTTCGCGGTGTTTACGTTCCCGTTTAGATTTTTTTGATTCAGACGGCTTGGTTTTAAGTACTGGCCCTGAATTCACCACAACTGGAGCAGTAGTTAGAATTGGAGGTTGTGGCGCAACAGGCTCGTGCAATCCAGCTGGAGCTGGGTCAACAACGTGCTGAGCTACAAAAGGTAAGGCCTGTAATAAATCAGGCGCCTGTCCTAAGCCAACGACCTCTCCCTCATGAACGGCGCTTGGTGCTGGATCAGGCTGTGCAGCCTCAACCACAACTGCAGGCTGACTGGGTATTTTTGTTCTAATTTGCTGCAGTCGTCTTAGCTCATCAGCTCGTCGTCGCCTGTCAGCCTCTTCGTCTTCATAAATTTCACCAGATATTAAATTAGTTGAAAGTCCAGGAGTCACTGTATCTCCCGGTGTCATCTCCGGTAATGTCGGATCCGTTGCTGCCAAACGAACCTCATCTTTTTTGGCCTGATGTTCTCGTCTGCGCTTTAGCCAGGAAGAAAAACCAGATTCTTGTCTTGGCTCAGAGACCCGCGGTAGAGGCTTTGGTTTTGACTCTTTAGAATTCAGCTTTGCACCTTCTGTATATTCAATATCTCCGCCACTTGTGTGTGACCGCTTGTTATCAGACGATGGTATAAAACTAATTCCTTTAGGCATGCAATCGTTAACAAAATGCCGAATCAATTAAGAAATTTCTCGCATTGCCAATCCTACAGACACAGCCATACGTGGCCCAATTTGCTGCAGGACAGACTTCATCTCCATTGGATACATTACACGCGCCCAAGGATCACCAATAAACACCTTAACTCCTAAGACATTACTCAAATACTGCGTAATATTTGGCAGCCAAGCCGACCCTCCAGCCAACACAATCTTCTCTAAACTGGTATTGCCCTGACTCTGATACAAATTCAACACATATCTGACTTCATTGATAATCGATTGCACCATAAACTCAATCCGCTTGGGGATCTGATCAGAGCCACCCTGTGTTTGTGGGGTTAAACCAAAGTCACGCTTAAACTGCTCAGCACGCTCAACATCAATATTAAGGCTATTAGCAATCGCTTTTGTGATAGTTCTACCACCTATGTCAATCGATCGATTTATCAAAGGCACTGAGTCAAGTACGACACTAATAGTTGTTGCAGCCGCACCAACATCAATAATCATGATCGGCGACTTATCATTTCCAATCAACGCTCTCTCCAGGGCAAATGCCTCTGTCTCAAGACTAACCAAGTTCAATTTTGCAGCTTTAAACACCTCCAAATATCTTGACACCAAATCCTTTGGCGCTGCTGTCAAAAGAATCTTCAAAAACTTTTGTTTCTTAGACTGAATCTTAGCCTCCTGTGGCTGGGTGCCGGGTTGACCGGTAAACTGCCCTCCCCCGACCAAAGGTGAAGCATTGGCTGCATAAGATGACTCCATGACATTATCGTCCAGCACCTTCCAATCCAAAATCATCTCCTCCAAGGGCATTGGAACGAATTTTTTGGCTTCCCAATTTACCGCTGCCACCAATTCCTTCTTTGGCATCTCCGGCAAATGGATGATCGAGGTAAAAACCGTATAACTAGGCAAAGCCGCTACCGCATTGGTGGATTTTGTTCTAGCCGTTTCTTGAATTTGAACTAGAGCTTCAATAATTTTATCTTTTGCCTCTTTACTGTTGCTCGTCAAAATTTCACTAGCCTGCTCTAGATATCCATAAGTTAAAAGCTTTGGGCGACCTTTGACATTCTCTAATTCAGCCACTTTTACTGCCGAATTACCAATATCGATTCCCAAATAGCTATTGTGACCTCCAAACAAACTCATATGCAAAGTTTTGGATAATATATATCTCTAAGTTGGTTCAATTATAACATGTTTTACGCTTTCCGACAAGTCAATCTTAAGCCACACAAACTGACAGCACCAAAAGCTTTTGAGCACGTCAAAACCTAAACGATAGACTTACTGAATATGAGGCAACAGTGAAGCGTATTCGCGTAAGCCCGCTGGTGGGTTGGCTAATATCCTGCCATCATAATAAATCAGCTCAGCTGGCTCGTCTGAGCCTGGTGGACCTTGGTAGGTTCGTAAAAATTCAAAACCGCGTGCCATCATCATACCGTACACTACCAACTGAGATGAACTACTCGGCTCTGTCCTAACAACTCCATCACTGACGCCATCTCCGATAAAATCGTCGCCCAGCACAAAGTAAGAACCCACCACACTCGAGACGTTTCCAGAAATAATTAAGTCACCCTTAACAATCCAAGCCACGGAAGCCAGATTCTTTAAATCAACCAACGCCGTGTTGTTATAGAAGGTATTAGCGTCTATTACTAAATCCCCTTCAACTATAATGACACCAGAGCCATCGAAATTGCTTCCCGTACTTGGCGCGGCAGTACCGTTTGTCCAGGTCACCGCCGTAGTCAAATTATGTGACTGTCCCGCACCTGTACCGTCGTCAACCACAAACACTTGTCCGTCTAAAAATGAACTGCTAGTGATCGCTGATAACGACGAGGCGCTGGTTACCGAATTTCCATAGATATTCTCTGATCCCGAAACTACGGTAGTTAACGCATCAAAATCTATTCTGCCCAGTTGACTATAATAATCAGTGCTAGCGTCTGGCAGCTTAAGCGGATCGGAACTCAGATAATTTTCATCAACAAAGTTATTATCACCCAACAACTCACTGTTAAAATTGACAACGGAGCCAACTCCTCCGGAACTAAGAATCATAAAAGTTCCGTTGAATTGAGTTGGTGACAACGTGCTAGAGCCTACTGGGTTAGTAATTCCACCTTGTACATACACATCACCCCGCTCAGTTGATAGATAAGGAGCACCGGTTGTTGGACTAGAACCGCTCCCTCCCGTAGTAAAATCAATCCATCCCAAACCAACTTCATTGGAGTAACCACTAATTAAACTACCCCCACCGGACCAGGCCCATCCTTCAAAAGATCCATTCCTGTAAAGCACACCATACTCAGCACCATCACTGCTATTGTTACCGCGTAACAAAACCCACCCCCAATCGTTTTGCGAGTTGGTTGTACCCAGCTCCTTGTCTCCAGATAGAGCCAGTGATGGAACTCTTATCCACCCAGATAACTCTTGCTGATTAACAGTATCAACCTGTGCCGAATGGCACGGAGTAGATGGATAGAAATCTGGAGCTGGGCAAGTCCCGTCCGTCCAGGTAACGGCAGTTAATGGATCGGGATCAAAATTAACCCAACCAATACTCTTAGGTGTTCCACTAACAACATCAGCCGTCCCAAGCCAGCCCCAACCCGAGACATCTCCGGTATCAACATCAACTGTTACATTAGGATAAAGTCCATCTACCGTGTCGCAATATCCAGCAGCGCTATTACAATTTAGGTGTAAAAAACCAGGACTTGATTCTGTCGAGATTCCAGATAGAGTAGCTACCTGGTCAGTCGGCGTTCCAAGCCAGCCCCAGGCGTCTAGTGTATCAACCCCTAGGCTAGCTGGAGCTGACGACGCATATTGCCAACCTGCCAATATACCAATTACAGCCAAGACCACGGTTACACCAACTCCTAATTGGATAGATTTACCTTTCATCAGCTAATAATACCATAACTCAGGGCTCGATGGACCAAGTTAAATTGCCCTTGGACATTGGCCAGCATGTGCTATGATGCGCCCATGGAAAAAATAGACAAATACGAATACGCCTTTATTCTCGGTTCCCATCCAGAAATCTCATTTGCTGAGCTTTTGGCGGTGCTTCCCCAGACCGATTTGAAATTACAGGGTCCTGTGGCTTTCATGCAAACCGATGAGGCTCTAGACGCAGTGGAATTAATGAACAAGCTTGGAGGAACCGTTAAAATTGTCCAAATGGTTGGAGACTTTGACGAAGAAGCTTTAGTTGACTGGTTGTATGATCGAATCAACTATGAAACTAAATTCCACTTTGGTTTTTCCATGTACTCACTAGGGCCTGTTCTGAAAAAAAATAAAAACGTGGAGACCCTGCTCACCTTGGGACTAGCTTTAAAAAAACAGTTCCGGGCCGACGACATCTCTGCCCGCTTTGTCCAATCAAAGGATCTAGCCTTATCCTCAGTGATTGTCCATAAAGAGCGACTATTAAAAAATGGTGTCGATGTAGTTATCCTGAAAGATGATCACAAACTTCGTTTTGGATACACTTTGGCGGTCCAACCGTTTCAGCAGTTTTCAAAACGAGATTACGGCAGACCGCAACGCGACGCTCGTTCTGGTATGTTGCCACCAAAATTGGCGCGCATGATGTTAAACCTCAGCCAACCAACTATTAAATCGGCTATCCTTGACCCATTTTGCGGTTCTGGAACGGTTCTTCAGGAAGCTCTGCTTATGGGATACACTCATGTCATCGGCAGCGACAAAAGCGGCAAGGCCATAGAAGACACTGCCGCCAACCTCAAGTGGCTAAAGTTTTCTAATGTAGAACTCAGAAAGTACGCAGCTGAAAGACTGGTTAGAGATGGAATTTTTAAACCACATTCGATTGACCGAATTGTTTTTGAGGGATACTTAGGAACTCCAAATCCTCAAGCTCATGACGTAGCTGATCAAACAGCCGAACTCAATCGACTCTATCTTCACGCCTTTGCCGAGTTTGTAAAATTATTGAAACCAGGAGGTCGCATTGTCGCCGCTCTTCCCTTTTGGCATTTGCGCACCGGTGAAAAACATCTTGATGTTAATCACATCATCGGAGCGGCTGGCTTAAAAAAAGTTGGCGAGTCCCTACTCTACCGTCGAGACCAATCTACTGTTGGTCGTGAAATTTGTATTGCCGAAATAGATGCTGCCGCAATTTCCAAAAAATCTAAGAATGACCAATCTAAGAGTGGTGAAAAAGTGTAATGTCTCCGTCCTGAAATTCATACTCCTTTCCTTCCATTCGCACTTTTCCCTTGGTTCGGCCACCGGCCCAACCACCACAAGCAATAAAATCTTCGTAGGTAATTACCTCGGCTCTGATAAAGCCTTTTTCAAAATCTGAGTGAATCACTCCAGCCGCCTCCGGCGCCTTAGCTCCGCGGCGCACTGTCCAAGCTCTGGCCTCTTTTTCGCCCGCTGTGAAATACGTAATCAAATCAAGCGTTTTGTAACCCTGACGAATTAACCGCGTTAAACCAGACTCACCCAAGCCCAAGCCCTCCATCATTTCCTTAGCGTCTGCCTCAGGTAACCTAGCAAGCTCCGCTTCGATTTTGGCAGATATTAACACGGGGCTATAGGGATGCAAAGCCTCTGGAACATCTTCAATAGTCGCACCCTCGTCGGCGTTAGCTACAAACAAAAATGGTTTTCTAGTTAACAACTGAGACTTCCTGGCAATCTCCGCTTCTTCTTCATCAAGCTCCAAAGTGTTGGCTAACTCACCAGCATTTAAAGCCGCTTCAATTTTTTGATAAACGGCTAATTCTGCCACAGCTTCCTTATCCTGACCTCTAGCTTTTTTATCGGCTGCTGCGATTAATTTTTCTATAACCTGCAAATCCGCCATCATCAGCTCCAAGTGGATAGTTTCCATATCATCTTTAGGGTTGGCCTGACCGGCCACATGAATAACATCGGCATCGTTAAAAATACGGACTACTTCAGCAATGGCGTCCACCTCCCGGATGTGTTGCAAAAATTTATTACCCAAACCCTCGCCTTTGTGGGCGCCAGCTACTAAGCCAGCGATATCTACAAACTCAATTGTCGTGGGAATGATTGTGGCAGTTTTAGCCACCTCAGCAATTTTACCAATCCGCTCATCCGGCACTGCCACCACACCAACGTTTGGATCAATTGTACAAAAAGGATAGTTCTCAGCTGGAACTGCGGTACGCGTCAGCGCTTGAAATAGAGTAGATTTTCCAACGTTGGGCAAACCAACGATGCCAATTTGTAATGCCATAGAACGCAGCCTATCTTACTTTGCAGCAAGTGGCAATACCTTTTTGAAAGATTGTATTTTAAAGCTAAAAAAAGAGGACCAGACTGCATCGCGGGGCGTTGCGGTCTGGTCTTGGGCCTTGGTCAGGGCCTCCGGAAGCGAACTAGCCGCAGTCGTCGCCGAAGCGCTGACCGAAGAGGTTGCCGAAGAGCGCCTCGAGCATGTCTGCTTCCACCCACATCTCGGGCTCTCGGGAGGGGCTGGTGTAGCGGTCCCAGCCGAAGTCACCGTAGAAGTGCTCCTCTCCGTCGTAGTAGCCGAAGCCGCCGAAGAAGGTCATGAAATCGTCGGGCAGGCGGAACACGCTCCGGGTGACGACCGGCTCACGCCGCTCAGGAGCTCCTCCCTCCTGCGCGATGATCTCGGTGGTCTGGGTGACCACCTCGATGACAACGTCGCCGTAGAGCTCAGAGCTGGTCGTGATCGTGCTCACCACCTCCAGCTGGCTGCCGACCAGCTGCGGGTGCGCCTGGAGCTGGGTGGAGCGGGTCATGGACACCTGAATGCCATCACCGAACTCGAAGGTGGCCTCGTCGATGACGATGCCGGGCTGGACCGTACGGAGGTAGCTGACCGCGCAGTACTGTGTGCACCCGTCGGCACAGGTGACCACGCCATCACTCCTCTCCTCCATGCTGGAGTCTGGCAGCTGAGCCACGATGGCCTCGAAGGAGGCCATGGCCACATCCTTGGGGTCGATGAACAGGAACCGGAGGGAACGAAACATCTTCTCGCCTCGCAATCGTGCGATCTTCACTGTGGAATTCATCAGCCCTACGCTGATATCCCCCTTTCTTAAATCTAATCTCACTGAGATTAGATCCCAAAAAGCAGAACATTAGCCGCAAAAAATAACTAATTTATTGAAAAATGTCAAGCCAAAACAAAAAGACATATTGGACCAAAAAAACTATTCTGTAAAACCTTCAATGTGGCGCATGGCTCGCCAGGTATTCTGTAAGAGAGCCGCCACTGTCATCGGTCCCACTCCACCAGGCACCGGTGAAATATATTTAGCAACTTCCGCGACTGCATCATAATCTACATCTCCCACTACCCGGCCTTGGCGTTTACTAATCCCTGCGTCAATTACCATGGCGTTTGGTTTAACCATATCGGCTGTGATTAAATTCGGCACACCGGTGGCACTTATCAAAATATCCGCCTGGAGAGTCTGCTTACTTAAATCAGCCGTACTGCGACTACAAACGGTAACTGTGGCGCCCTTATTTAACAAAAGCGTGGCTGTGGGCTTACCAACAATATTACTTTTACCAACTATCACCACGTGCTTACCCGCCACATCCATTTGCACAGACCTAATCAACTGCCAAATTCCCAACGTAGTTGCCGGAACCATGTGTGGCCTACCAATAGATAACCAACCAGTATTTTCGGGATGAAAACCATCAACATCTTTCATCGGATCAATCGCCGCCATCACATCAAATGGTTCTAGGTGATCTGGCAAGGGTAATTGCACTAAAATCCCGTGAATTTTTTTACTGCGATTTAATTTTTGAATTATTTTCAACAAACGTTGTTGTGGCACATCCTCTGGTAATTCAATTGTCTCCAAATACATACCAACTTCCTCGCTGGCTTCAGATTTAAATTTAACGTAGACCTGTGAGGCCGGATCATGACCGACTAGGATGACTGCTAAACCTGGACGAATCCTAGATTGCGAAATTTTCCGCTTTAAATCAGTCCGGATTTTTGCTGCCAACCCCTTACCACTTAGTACCTTTGTAATATGTTCTGCCATGCCTATGAGTAAAGTGGAAATTCTTCAGTTAACTCTTTTACCATTACTCGCGCCTCTTCCTGGACAGTAAGGTCTGCTGTGCTCTTTAACAAACGGACCATCATCTCACCAATCCGAGTCATCTCGAGCTCGCCCATGCCCCGAGTAGTCAGGGCTGGGGTTCCCATTCTAATGCCAGATGGATCCATCGGTTTGCGTGGGTCCCTCGGAATCATATTCTTATTAACGGTAATTCCAACACTATCTAATAAAGTCTCTGCCTCATGACCAGTCAAACCCAACGGCGTCACATCAGCTAAAATTAAATGATTGTCCGTGCCACCAAATAAAATCCGCATACCGCCGCTTTGTAGCGCGGCACACAGGGCTTTGGCATTCTTAACAATCTGCGTACTGTAAATCTTAAACTCAGGGGCAGCGGCTTCTTTCAATGCCACGGCCAGAGCTGCAATTTGATTTTCATGTGGGCCACCCTGAAAACCTGGAAAGACAGATTTATCAATCACCTTGGCAAACTCTGCTTTACAAAGAATGAGTCCACCGCGCGGCCCTCGCAAAGATTTATGTGTCGTGGTTGTAACAATGTCCATTATCGGCACAGGATTCTTGGCCGCACCGCCGGCTACCAACCCACCAATGTGCGCCATGTCCATCATACTAACCGCTCCTACTTCCTGAGCAATTTCGTGAAACTTGGCATAATCTAATTCACGCGAGTAGGCAGAGAAACCAGCTAATACAATTTTTGGTTTATGTTCGTGAGCCAATCTACGCAATTCCTCAAAATCAATCTCTCCAGTATCTGGGTTACAAGCATATCGCACAAAATTATACAGCTTAGCCATCGTGGTTACTGGATGACCGTGTGTCAGGTGACCACCGTGTCCAAGATCCATACCAAGCACCGTGTCACCTGGTTGCAGTAGCGCAAAATAAACAGCTATGTTCATTGGCCCTCCCGAGAGAGGTTGGACGTTGGCGTGCTCAGCCCCAAATAATTCTTTAGCTCTATCAATAGCAGTTTGCTCAATAATATCGACAAACTCCATGCCTCCATAATAGCGCTTTCCAGGGTAACCTTCGGAATATTTATTTGTAGCGATAGATCCCAAGGCCTGCATGACAGCCTCGGACACAAAATTTTCTGACGGGATGAGCTCCAGACCGTGCTGCTGCCTGTTAAGTTCGTTGGTGAGCGCCTCCCCGATAGTCGGATCTTCTTCTCGTAAAAGTGAGTAATCAATCATAGGTGTAAATCATCAAATAAGAGTGGATTCGGGTTGTGAGGCTAGGTTACAACATGATCAGGAGTATAGCACAGCTATTTTAGTTTTTCTTCCAGTGTGCCCATTTTCCAATTTGCTCAGCAAATAATGGTGCAACTGATAATATTTTGATTTTTTGAATACGATTCTCTAGGGGTAAATAAATTGTATCCATTAAAATAACCTGCCTGATATTAGATTTAGCCAAGCGAGACAAGGCCGGCCCAGACAGCACACCATGGGTACAAGCAAAATAAACATTGTGAGCCTTTTTTTCTTTTAGAATATCAACTACTCCCATCAAGGTTCCCGCTGTATTTACCTCATCGTCGATAATAAGTACATTCCTACCCTTCACCTCTCCTTCGAATTCATCAAATTTAACTTCGTCACGTTTTCTGATACTGCGATGTTTATAAACTTTAATCAATGGCACACCAAGGCCATCGGCATATCGCTTCGACTCAGGGATGCTACCTTTATCCGGAGCCAATACCACAAAATGGTCTAGCTTCTTTTTACGTAAGTGATCAATGATTACTGGAAAAGCCCGGAGCTCCTTAGAGATAATTCCAGCTTCCTTAAAATATTTTGCACTTCTATGCTTATGCAAATCTATTGTGAGCACACGAGAAATTCCAGCTGCCTTCATCAGTTTAGCAATTAACTGAAAACTGACCGCCTCTCCTGAAACTGTTTGCTTTTCCTGTCGGCGATATCCAAAAAACGGCATTACCGCCGTGATCTTTTTAGCTTTACCACTTCGCGCTGCGTGCGCCATCAACAAAAGCTGCATGATGTTTTCATTGGTCGGCGCTGAGGTCGCCTGAACAATATAAACATCTCGATTTTTGACATCCGCATGCAAGAGCACGTGAGTCTCGGAGTCAGAAAATGTCGCTACTTCAACTCGCCCCAAGCCTAAACCCAACTCCTGAGCAATTTTTCTAGCAAAGGTCTTACTCTCGGTTCCGGCAATAATAATTGGAGGCTGATCTGACATGGTATGGATTTTGAAGTCGACTACTTGCAAAAGTATACCAAAGAAATTACAGTATGACGAGAAATGAATCGCCACAATATACCCACATGGAGTCACTTAAACAGCTCGGATCTTTAAACGGAACCGCCCTTTACCAAATCAACGGACCTTCTCCGCTTTCCCGCTACATCAGCACTTCACCTCAAACTCGTTCAATCTGTAATGACCCTTTTGTTTTGGGCGTCGATTATACCAACAAGCTACAAGCTGGAATGACGGCCATGCTTGAGCAAATGAAAGAACATAAACAGATAGACGTATCTGAAAAAAATGCCGTTGTCCTTAATATCTTGCGCGGAGGACTAAACTTTGGCTTGCGTGAGGCGCTCGCTGACGCATTTGATTGGAATCTACACGGTTCGGCCTTCTTATCCTCCCAGCGAGCCCAAGATAAATCTGGTCATTGGCACATTACTGAGAATCGTTACGAGAAAATTTCTGTGCCAAAAAAGGCTGATTTAATTGTCGGCGACGTGGTTGCTACTGGCGTTAGCTTAGAACACGCTCTCAATAGAATTATTGAGGCTGCTATTGAACAAAAAACCAGTATCCGCTCACTCACCTTCGTAACCATTGGTGGTAAACGAGCTGAAGAAATTATTGAAACTATAGACGCCACCTGCAAAAAAAGTTTTGAAGATTTTATTGGTAGTTCAGTTATTTACATCGAAGGTAGATTTTCTGTCGCTGAAGAAAATGATCAACGTCTAAAAATAGCCATCGGGGGCACTGACCTGCTGAGACGAGACTCACTACTAGCTCCTGAGTTTATAGACTCTCAAAGTGAGGGCCAGCCTTTTGCGCTTGAGCGCTGTACTATCTACGACGCTGGCTCCCGGGCTTTTCAAATCACCGAGTACCTTGCAGACGTTCATGACTATTGGACTCAAGTTAAAGCCTTAGCCCAAACTGGCACAACCTACGCAACCTATTTAGAAGAACGCTTCCCCGAAGATGCTCGCCTGCAAGACAAGGCTTGGGTAGGAGAACACAACTCTACAGAGGAGCTCGCGAGTCTGGCCGACGGACAAATTAAAAAAGCCACCGAATAACTATGGCCGATACTCCAGTTAAAATCTACGTCCACGGATCACTTGCTTTTGATCGAATTATGGATTTTCCCGGCTACTTCAAAGACTGCATCCTGCCAGACAAAATTCACGATCTTAGCGTCTCTTTTACGGTTGAGTCAGTCAATGAATTACGCGGTGGCTCTGGCGGAAACATTGCCTACAACTTAAGTCTACTTAACGAGCAACCTTATATTATAAATGGAGTTGGCACCGACGCAGAATCTTATCTGACTTTTCTCCGAGAACGTAATATTCCAACCGACCACATTGAGATCCATTCAGAGGTTGCTACCTCATCAGCCTCTATTATTACTGATCGTTCTAACAATCAAATCACTGGGTTTAGCATTGGCGCCTCTGGCAAACCAACTACCTTCAGCTTCCACAACGTCGATGCCGATGCTTCCATCGCCATTTTCTGCCCGGCTAGCAATACAAGTGACTCAATGAAATTAATCAACGAATGCAAAGAGTTAAAGATTCGTTACATTTTTGAACCGGCTCAAACCATCAATGACTTCACCGGTGATCAACTGAAGGCAGCCATCAGTGGTGCCGAAATGTTTACCGTTAACGATTACGAGCTGGAGCTTGCCCAACGTATCACTGGATGGGACGAAGCTCGCATCCTGGAAGAAACTAACGTGTTGGTTGTTACGGTTGGAGAAAAAGGATCGGAAATGCGTACCGACGAAAAAATCGTAAAAATTCCCGCGGCCAATAACCACGAGTTAAAAGATCCAACTGGAGCTGGCGATGCCTATCGTGCTGGCCTCCTAGTCGGCATGGCTAGAGGCCTGCGCCTTAAACACCAAGGTCGCCTCGGCGCCGTAGCCGCTTCGTTTGCAGTAGAACACATCGGCACACAAGAGCACGTCTACTCCATAGATGATTTTCGAACCCGTTATCAAGAAAGCTTTGAGGCAGATTGTCCGATTTAGCTTTCTAACTGCGTCAGCTTAACTGACATAACATGGGAACACTGTCCGACCAATCCAGAAAATTCAGCTCGACCATTAAAAAGATCGCAATCACAAAGTAGCGATCCTTTTTTATCTACAGTTAACACGTGCGCTGAGGTATCCCCCGCTACTCTCCACTCATTATCGGAAAAAATAACTTTAGAACCAGCTACATAAGCTATCGCATTATTAAAAAGTTTGAATACATATTCTAACTGCCCATCGGCAACCCAGGCTGCTGCCCACTGTCGAACTAGTTGTTTCTGCTCTGTCGAAAACAATTCATAATTTTCAGCTTGTTGAGCAGCTGCCAAGATGCACCTTGGTAGGAGGTCACGATTTTCTGAAGTGACAGTTAAGACCATCGTTGACTCATGAGCCTTAATGGGCCTAGCAAAGGCTTCGTCATCATAAACAATCGTTCCAATAATGTGAGCTGGAGAACTAAGCAAGTCATTGACCGTCTCTAAAAAAGATTTGGAAAACGCCTGCATCCGACCAATCTCATCTAACAAAACAATTACACCCAGCTCATTTAATCCTCGCTTAAGTTCTGGAACTACAAATTCATCAAAGCAATTGACATCAACAAAAAATTCTCCGACCCTATAAGTCGAATCTGTAAACATATTCCTGTGAGCAAAGACTCGCCGCCGACCATCTATCGTCACCGCTTCAAAACCAACTCTCTCACCAGACTCGAGCAGCTCTCTGCTGACCACACCAGCTAGCGCGCCATTGTAATTGTCGACTAGATACTGGATCAAGGTGCTTTTGCCAACTCCAGGCTCTCCAGTTAGTAATATATTCATATTTGCGCTAATTTTCGCCAATTTGCCATATTGTACCTTAAATTATAGCCAATAACCAACCAGTCCAGCTAAATGCTTGACAAATGGCAAAAAAACGGTATACTTATGGAAATTTTGCCCATATGATGATATCACACCTAGGTCATAATCCTGCCCCAGGATGCCCAATCTCAGAAACCCGCCCAAGCGCGGGCGTGGGCCCTATTGGTTCCATCCATTCCGTCGTTAGCCGCTGATGTCAGCGGCTTTTTTGTATCTTCTACCCTAAGGAAGATGCCAAAAAGTCGCCGAGATCTAAACTAGATCAACGCGCGCCCTTCGAAAATAGATTCTCACTCATACCCAAACCTCTGAACCGGAGTTACGAGATGACCACTACCCATCGGTGCCCCCGCACCATGGCCGCGGCAGTCGTTCGCGACTGGACCGAGGCAAATGGGCGGCCACCGACCCTGGTGACCTCCTTCGACGTCAACGGCGTGCTGCTGCCCATCGGCAAAAGCACCTTCGACCCACGATTGCGAGCGGAAATGCAGCGGGCTCGGCAGCTGGGCGCGATCCTCATGATCGCCTCGGCCAACAACCTGAGCTCGCTCCAAGACTACCTGCGCTGGATGGGGATCCCTCTCGAGTGGATCACCTTCTGGGGAACCGGCAACGGTCGCAGCCTCTACGGACAGGTCAACAACCACTGGCACATCTACCACAGTGTGCCTGGGGTAGACCTGACCGAAATGCAGCGCCGGATGCACCTGGTCTACGCCGACCTCACCGCCTTCGCGGCGGCGGAAGGCATGGACTGGCGCAACAGCCACCCCACCTGGCGGGACACGCTGCGGCCAAGAAGCGGCCACACGCACGTTCTGGGGGCCGAGCATGAACTGTTCGGTCTCAACATCCAGGTGCAGCGGGTCGAGGGACCCGACGTGATTCGAAGCGAAACCGGAGCGATGCGACTCGGGGGCTTTGCCCTCGATGTTCTGCACCACCGCCGGGTCGTGACGACCTGCGTCGAGATCCACGATCCCAATCCGGGGGTCGTCTACATCAACGTCGCCATCGCTAGGACGCACAAGTGGCAGCACCTCGCGGCCGTCCGCGATGTCCTGCCCGAAGGTGTCACTGTCGCGCACATCGGCGACAGCAGCAACGAGCGTGGCATCAACGGAACCGGAGTCGAGGCGTTCGCGCCTGCAGATACCTGGTTCGCCAGTCAGCCAAACGTCAACGTCACCCAGGCCGCCCACGGAGACGATGGGCGAGCTGCATTCCAATTCCTGCACACGCTCCTGCGTGAGCAGGAGGAGGAGACAGCATCATGAGCACTCACCCCAACGAGCTCCCGGGCATCACCCAGGAGCCGCTCACCGCCCAGGAAATCGCGGCGGTCACTGGTCGCGATGTCGAAGAGGTCACCCGGACCCTGGCGGCGGTTCGTCTCGGCATGCAGCCGGTCGAACGGAAGTACATCGTGACCGAAGGTGGCTACACCCGCACCCGGACCGTGACCCGGACCGGAGTGGGCATGCTGGAAACGCCCTTCGGGGCCTTCTGGCAGATGGACTTCGTCATCGATGATCAGTGGGTGAACTACCACGTGCTGTGGTGCGGAGAGGTCGACATGTTCGACAACTTCGCGCTGCGACCGGGAAGTCCCGACCACGTCATCATGCGAACCGACTCTGGCTGCAAAACGGGCCAGGTCTTCCACGACGCCACCTGTGACTGCCGAGAGCAGCTGCACGCCGCGATGGCACACATCGCGAGCGTCGGCGAGGGTCTGGTCATCCACATCCCCGGCCAGGACGGCCGAGGCATGCGCCTCAACTTCAAGTTGGGGACGCTGACCCTCCAGCAGCTGCTCGGTGTCGACACCATCCAGTCGGCCCGGATGCTCACCACCACCGGCACGATCGACGCCCGGACCTACGACGGGATCATCGCGATCCTGAAGTTCCTGGGATTCGAGACTGGCACTCAGGTGAACCTGGTGACCAACAACCCGCGCAAGAAGGCGGTGTTCGCGGACAACGGCTACCCTCTGGAATCGACGCCCTGTCTGGTCGAGGCGCCCGCGGCCGCACAACGACACATGGTCGCCAAGGAAGCGGCTCTGGGTCACGTCGGTCTCGGCAGCAACGGCAACGGCCGAGCTGAAGGAGAAGAGTAGATGGCCCGGACCTTCATCAGGGACAGCTACTCCGACACCAGAGGTGGTCAGTCCATCTGGATCAACCTCTTCTGCGCCTCATGCGGAGAGTGGCTGGCCCAGTACCAGAAGGACTATGGCGCGCCGGAGCATTCAGGACCCCTCTACCGAGGGTACCTGGACCGGTTCGCCCGTCCCAAAGGGCTGGTCGCCACCTTCCGCCAGATTCACGCGGTGACTGAGCTGCAGCCTCTGTGCTGCGAGGGGTGTGGCGCCACTGTGGCCATCCCCCTGCTCTACACCAAGGAGTCCCGCCTGGCGCTGGAGTTCCAACGCGCCGCTGTCATCAAGCGGACGCTGGACGGTGAGCTGTACGAGCCCACCGACATCCACGAAGAGTGAAAATTCTCCCGGCCCCCGATCGCACAAGCGTGACGGGGCCCTCTTTTTTTATTGACAAAAAAACTCAAAACCGTAAGGTATGAGCGCACGACACTCTTTGGCTCAATGGAGGACAGATGAAGCCCAAGCACACGCGTGAGTTTGACCAACGGTTGGAAGAGCTGGTGGAAATGGCGCGTGCTGCTCAACGGCGCGCTCAATCCTACCGAGGCTTCCGAGTCGGGGCAGTGGCTCTGGCCTTCAACGGTCGCGAGTACCGCGCCTTCGCCGGCATCAACATGAAGCCGCTGGAGGACGGTCCCAAGATCTGTGCCGAACAGGTCGCCGTCGGCGGAGCCATCGCCTCTGGGTACGGAACGGTGATCGGACTCGTCGTTATCGGCGAGCCCCAGCCCAACGAGGAGCGCACCTTGACGCTCCATCCCTGTTGGGTCTGTCGCACCCTGCTGCCGCCGCTTCCGGCCATCAGCCGCGACACCATCGTCGTCACGGAGCAGGCCAGCAACGGCCGCCACCGCGAGCGTCACACCATTGGTGACCTGCTCAAACGACATGGTCAGCACAGCCATTCGTGACTCGGGCAAATCCTCTTAAAGGCCGCGCCCGTCTTTTTTTTAAAGCGGCTTTACCATATACTCATCTTCTAAGGTGTATCCTAATTTGTTGCGAAAATATTCTCGTACACCAATTCCAGCGATCACGGCAATGCGCTTAAAACCATTATCTTGAGCAATACGCTCGGCCTCAGCCATCAGTTGCTGTCCCATTCCAATATGCTGAACACTACCCTTGCCTTCACCAACCTTCTTGAGACGACCATAGGTATGAACCTCACGAATCAAGGCTGTATCTTGTAACACCGGTAACCAATGTTTTGCCAGTTTCTGCAAACGCAAACGTGCAAATGCATACAACATCTGACCATCTTTTGATTCGTAGCTTAAAAAATATTCTGTCCCACCACTAGCTTCATACTCACGCACCACTAACTCAACATCATCAATGGCCACTTCTCTGGCTCCAGGCTCTCGACAGCGAATACACCGACAAGCCACCCCCTTGTCTTGCATCAATTGCCGTAAATTCGTCACCATGTTACCAGCCTGAATCGACTCACTTGGAATATCACGAATCAAACGTTCAATTCGTACCCACTCTGGCACCATTGATTTAATCTCGGCAAGCAAACGAATTAAATCTTCCTGCGCGTACGGCTGGTACTTACCACTCTTCCACCAATGATAAAGCACTGAAGTCTTAATCACCGAGGTTGGATAAATCTTCACGTGATCTGGCTGAAAGTCTGGTGTAAAAAAGGCATCCGCAATAGTTTGAACGTCTGACTGATAGGTCGCACCTGGCAACATTTGCATATAGTGATGGGAAATCTTAAAGCCAGCTTCCTTTAGAATCCGTGTTGCCTCAATCACTTGGGCATTCGTCTGGTCTCTTTTAATTAAATCTAACACTTCTTGGTCAGTGGTTTGAACTCCTAGCTGCACTCGAGTACACCCCAACCAACGTAAGCGCTTAGCCTCGGCTTTGTCTGTGTGGTCAGGCCTGGTTTCCAAGGTTAGTCCAACTACCCGGTGCGGGGCAGTTTCATTTAGCTCTTTTGCCTTATCCAAACTAGCCGACACCTGTTCGTTAAAGGCATCAAAACAGCGTTTGATAAACCAAGTTTGATACTGCTTAGGGTAAGCCGTCCATGTACCACCTAAAACAATTAATTCGCACTTGTCTGTAGAGTGTCCATTAACTTCCAAAGATTTCAATCGTGACTGCACCTGATCAAATGGATCGAACTGGTGTCGCACTGCTCGAGCCGCTCCGGGCTCATTGGCCAAGTACGATTTAGGCATTCTAGCTTCAGTCGGACAATAAACACATCGACCAGGGCAAAAATATGGCTTGGTTAAAACTGTAATAACCGCCACTCCAGAAAGATTGCGGACTCGGCGCTTAGAGAATAAATCCCAAATCGCTTGGTTGCGCTCCAGCTGGCCATCTTTTATCATCTGCTGATACTCTGATAGTATGGAGCTGTTGGGGAGAACCTCAATACCAAACTCCTTGGCCACCTCGGCCTTAACTCGCTTTAGCCCTTTATCGTCAGTTACTGACCGATCAATGGCTCTGCGTATAATTTGTTGAATTGCCTCTTGCATGGAAAAAGAAATAGCCAGTCAACTACTAGAACAGGTTCGCTCTGATTACAATACCATTTCGCAACACTTTGCCCGAACCCGCATGAACCAGTGGTACGAGGTAGATTATTTAGTACAACAATATATTCAGCCTGGCCAGCTCATCCTAGACGCTGGCTGTGGCAACGGCAGGGTAGCCGATCTTGTCACTCAAATCAAGGGTCGCTACCTCGGCATCGACATTTCCCCTGACTTGATTACCATTGCCAAGCGCCTGAGACCCCAGTTTGATTTTCGTGTCGGCAGTATACTAGATACTGGTTTTGCGGACGACACCTTTGAACACTCCCTGCTAATTGCTAGTTTCCATCACGTTCCCGGGCAAGTCTATCGAGTTAGGGCTCTGCAGGAGATGTCCAGGGTTACCAAGTCGACTGGATACATCATTATGACCAACTGGAACCTACATCAGTGGAGACGCACCTGGGTCCGCTGGAAATTCAACATTGAAAAAATACTAGGCCATCACCAAATGGACTGGAACGACACTTTAATACCTTGGTACAATGAGGATAAAGATCTGCAAGCTGAACGATACTACCATGGATTTACTCCTCGAGAAATTAGACGACTAGCCAAGCAAGCTGGACTGGAAGTGGTCGATCAGTACTACGAAAAAAACGGCCTACACGTTCCCATGCGAAAAGGCTATAACCTTGTCAGCGTCCTAAAATCAAAGTAATATCAATACTCAAAGGTGATAAGTAAACGAGATTTCATGAATTTTGACGATATTTTCAAAGCCTACGATATTCGAGGCCGTATTCCAGAGGAATTAAACGACGAGGTTGCGACCAAGCTAGGCAAAGCCTACGCCACCTACGTAAAAGCAGACACAGTCATGATCGGACATGACATGCGGGTAACCTCACCACAGCTGGCCAATGCCTTTGCGGCTGGGGTACAAAGCACTGGGAAAAATGTCAGCTTTCTTGGCCTGATCCCTACCGACGTCAGCTATTTTGCGGCTGGTAAGTTTGAACTACCTTGCGTCATGTTTACAGCCTCTCATAACCCTGCTAACTGGAATGGTTTAAAATTTACTGATGCCGGCGCCGTGCCAATTGGCAAAGAATCTGGCTTACAAGAAATCAAACGAATTCTAGAAGAAGAATCCTGGACCACCAGCGACCAGCCAGGAACTCGCGAAGAGATGGATGTAGTAGACCAATATGTTGAACATGCTCTATCCATGATTCATATCGACAAAATAAAACCATTCAAAGTAGCAGTCGATGCCGGCAATGGCATGGCTGGATTAATTGTACCAAAAGTTTTCCAGCATCTTCCTTGCGAGCTAGTGCCGCTCTACTTTGATCTGGATGGTACTATGCCAAACCACGAGCCCAATCCAATCAAACCTGAAAATGTGGCTGAACTTGTCGAATTAGTAAAACACGAAGGCTGCGACATTGGCCTAGCCTTCGACGGCGATGCCGATCGTGTCTTCTTTATAGATGAACGTGGAAGCCGCGTTCCTTCATCGTTGATAACAGCCATGGTAGCTAAAAACCTGCTGGCTAAAAAACCGGGATCAACTATTATCTATAACGCCGTTAGCAGCCACTCAGTACCAGAAACAATTGAAGAAAACGGAGGTAAAGCCGTCATGGAACGCGTTGGCCACTCCTACATTAAAAAGACCATGAAAGAAACCGGTGCTATTTTTGCCGGTGAACACTCCGGTCACTATTACTTCTTAGAAAACTACCGCGCTGATAGTGGTCTGATTGCAGCCCTGTTTGTTTTAGAAATGTTATCTGATATGGATGTAGAATTTTCTGCCGCCCTCAGTGACTTTGAAAAATACTTCGCCATCGAAGAGACCAATTCAGAGGTAGCCGATAAAGACGCAGCAATTGCTCGCCTGAAAAAAGCCTACAGCACAGCTGAGATTTTGGAATTTGACGGTACAACCTTCACCTTCTCTGATTATTGGTTCAATGTGAGACCATCCAACACAGAACCAGTTCTTCGCCTCAACCTTGAGGCTGACACGCCACAACTACGCGACGCTAAAGCTGCTGAGGTACTCAACATCATCCGCCAAGGATAGGTGGGTTAATCATAGTAATCATGCCTAAACATAAACCACGCGAACTAACTGTGGCACTTCAAGCCGCCCGCGCTGCCGAGACCGTGGTTATGAAATACTGGCGTTCTCGCAACACCGAAAAAACCAAGAGTAACTGGCGTGACCCTGTCACTCAAGCCGATCTAGCCTCCGACAAAATCATCAGACAGATACTACATCGGGCTTTCCCAACCCATAACATCCTTTCAGAAGAAGCCGCTCAGGATGGTTCCAACAGCGACTGGTTGTGGGTGATAGACCCAATTGACGGCACAGTTAATTTTACAATGGGCTTACCAACCTTCACTGTTTCTATTGGCTTGCTACACAAAGGAAAACCATTCCTTGGTGTCATTTCCGCTCCAGCTCTAGATGAGCTTTACATCGGAGTCACCGGCCAAGGCGCTTGGATGCACAGAAAACATGAACCACAAGTTCGACTTGCTACCTCAAAAACTACCTCTCTAAAACAAGCCACCTTTTCAATGGGATTTGGCTACTCAGACGCACAACGTCAATTATTCCTCAAGCAATTCCCTACCCTGTTGTTAAAATCGCGGGCTGCCCGCATTCATTATTCAGCGACCTTTGACCTAATGAATGTGGCACGGGGTGGTTTAGATTTTTACATAAACACTGGTATTAGCTTGTGGGATTACGCCGCCGCTTGGACGATTGTTCAGGAGTCTGGTGGTCAGTTATTGACCACTTTAGGCAAACCGATCACAATGGGTGACGCTAATATTATCGCCATTAATGGACCGATAAAACGCAGTCTTTATAGCCATATTATCAAATGAAACTCTCTAGACCACTAATTTTACTGATTTTAGATGGCTGGGGCATAGGACAGGACGATGCCCACAACGCAATTTTTCAAGCCAACACCCCGACCCTAGACCAGCTACTTGCCACCTACCCAAATGGTCCGATAGGAGCCGCTGGTGAGCACATTGACCTTGGCGCCGGCCACCAGGGTTCTACTGAAATGGGGCATTTAATAATCGGGGCCGGCCGTAATGTTTTAGTGGCTCAAATGCAAATGCAAAAGGCACTTGAAACTGGAGAAATTGAACAAAACAAGGCCTATGTCGAAGCTATCGAACACGCTCGCGATAATAACACCCGACTACATTTAATGGGCCTGCTGTCAGACGCTGGCGTGCACTCGTATGATGCCACGTGTTACTACTTGCTGAAAATGGCTGCTGCCGCAGGACTTAAAAAAGATCAAGTTTTCATTCATATCTTTTCTGACGGCCGAGATACACCGCCACAATCAATTGCTGCCTACGTAAAAAAACTTGAAGAAGAAATTGAGCAAAGTGGCGTTGGTATTATTGCTTCGCTGCAAGGTCGTTACTGGGCAATGGACCGGGATCATCGCTGGGATAGAGTTGAAGCAGCCTACCAACTACTCACCGAAGGACGAGGTCAACGGGAAGCTCAGTCCATTTATGGAGCGATTGAAAAAGCGCGTCGTGCAAACGAAACTGACGAATTTATTAAACCAACCAGCATTGCTCCAGACGGTAACTTTAAAGATGGTGATGCTGTCATTAATTGGAACTATCGCGTAGACAGAGAAATAGAAATTACCAAAGCTTTGATCGAACCAAAATTCGAAGCATTTGAGAGAGCGGTTGTGCGCAATATCTTCTGCGTTGCTACCCTACCTTACTACAATGGTATTCCGTGTAGCTTTGCCTTTGAGCGTGAGGAGCTTAAAATGAAAAACATTCTTCCAAAAATTTTAGCTGACAATAACCTCACTCAATACCGCATTACTGAAACTGAAAAGTGGGTCTACCTGACCAAAATATTTAATGGTATGCAGGAAGAGCCTTTCCCAGGTGAAATCCGCAAACTGATTGACTCAGACAAAATCGCCACCTACGATGAAAAACCAGAAATGCAAGCCATTCCAATCGCTGAAGATGTTGCCTCTCACATCACCTCTGGTGATTATGATACATATTTCATAAATATCTGTAACGCTGATATTCTTGGTCATACTGGCAACAAAGAAGCGGCCATCGCTGGTTGCGAAGCTATTGATAAAGCCGTTGCAATTATTGTGAAGGCCGTCCGTTCTAAAAATGGCATCCTGCTAATTACGGCAGATCATGGGGACGCAGAGATAATGTGGGATCTAAAAAATGACCAACCACACACCCAGCACACCGACAGTTTTGTTCCATTTATTTTAGTTGATGATCTACATAAAAGATCTCAAATTCGTGAAACTGGGGCCTTGCGAGATATTGCACCAACCATTTTGGATTTGCTAAATCTGGATATTCCGCCACAGATGGATGGGAAGTCACTGATAATTCCTGATGCGATTTAGCGCCGTTATTTTTGACATGGACGGGGTCATTATTGACTCCGAACCAATCTGGCACGAAGTCGAGTCTAGTTTTTATGAAGATCACGGAGGTGTTTATGGACCTGATATTCTTGAGAAGTTAATTGGCACAAACGCCATGACGGCGGCTTCCATTATCAAAGAAAGTCTCGACCTTGACTGGGACGAGCAGAAAATAATTGACGTTCGCTATAAAAAATTACGTCAGCTCTATCACGAAAAACTAGAGCTCATTCCTGGGTTTGAGAAACTCATAAACCAAGTACGTGTTTCCAGCATTAAATGTGGACTAGCTTCAGGCGCGACCGACTGGATGATTGACCTCGTGCTTGATCGTTTTAAATTACACGACGCCTTTCAATACACTTTATCAGCTGATGCTGTACAAAATCCAAAACCTGCACCAGACGTCTATCTAGCAACCGCCAAAAAACTCGGAATTCCTCCTAAACACTGCGTAGTTATTGAAGATTCTCCCAACGGACTCTGGTCAGCTAAGGCTGCTGGAATGAAATGTATTGTAACCCCAAATCCTGTACTAGCTGGTTATAGTGACTTCTCCTCAGCTGATTTAATTAGGCCCCAGCTCACTGATGTCACAATTCGTGATATTATGGGCCTACTATGAACAGATCCGACCAAACCTTCACTTTTAAAGGGTACACCCTCGACACCAACCTTGGCGTAGTTCAGTTTCATTTTTCTTTTGACAGTGACCTACGCTTCACTGAGACCTGGGAACTAAAAACATCAATACCACTAACCGCCACTCCTTTAGTAGAGAGAATTCTATTCCACGCCCAGTTTGCTATCGGAGCCAGTTATTGGAAAACTTACTGCCCCAAAAAAATCCAAATTAGTTCTGAAGGACTAACTGATCAACAAGCAGAATTCTGGAACCGCGTTTACACCAAAGGATTGGGTGAGTTCTTTTTTAAAAACCAGATTGATTTTAGAAACCTGGTAAATTTTCCAGTTGATAGAACCCAGGCAGCTCCGGCAATTTCTACAAATAAATCTGGTCGCCTACTTTTACCCCTAGGGGGTGGTAAAGATTCACTTAGCTCCGCTGCTCTGCTAACTCAGATGCATAAATCTTTCGACACATTCTCGCTTGGTAGCTACCCAGTTATTACTCAACAGGGAAACAGCTTCCCTGGTGATCACTTTGTAATTGAGAGAACTCTAGATGGCAACCTGTTTGATTTAAATGATCAAGACGCCTACAACGGCCACGTTCCTATTTCAATGATCTATGCTTTCGCAGCCTTGTTAGTTTCTGCCATCGAAGGACATGAGTATATTGCCATTTCAAACGAACGTAGTGCCAACGAGGGCAACCTTGAGTATCTTGGCAACAATATTAACCACCAATGGAGTAAGTCTTTTGAGTTCGAAAAACTGTTCTCGAATTATGTTGAAAAGTTTATTAGTCCAGATCTTCACTATTTTTCTCTACTTCGTCCATTATCTGAATTACACATTGCCAAGATATTTTCTGAACAAACTCAGTGGCATAATCTATTTACAAGCTGCAATCGTAACTTCGCAAGAACTGCTGCCGGCAAAGTAAGATGGTGCGGACAATGCCCAAAATGTGCCTTCGTCTTTGTCATTCTGGCACCTTTCATGCCAAAGGCTGAGCTTGTTAACATTTTTCAAAAAAACATCTTGGCTGACGGCTCTCTCCTCACCATCTTTCAAGATCTTCTTGGCGAAACCAACCAAAAACCATTTGATTGTGTTGGCACGCCAGAAGAAGTTGTAGTCGCCTTCCACATAATTAAGCAAGGGGGAGAATACAAGAATGATGTTATCATGGAATACGTAGATTCACGCTTGCCAAATGCAAAGGATATTGCCACAATGCGCCAACGTGTTTTTACACCAGAATCAACTCACCTGATTCCAGATAAATTTCAAACCTATTTGAATGACATCCCCACATTGGAATAATAAAAAAGTTATCATTCTAGGAGCCGGCCTGGAGGGTCTGTCAACGGTAAATTTTTTGCAATCCCACTATCCTGAATACCAAATTACCGTTGCGGACAAAGCCGATATCACAAACTTACCAGATAAAGTTTTGTCTCTAACCGGTAATAATTATCCCACTAGCCTAGCAGCTTGGGATTTAGCCATAGTGTCACCTGGCATTCCTCCACACGATCCGCTACTTGCCACCTGTACCCCAGACAAGCTTACAACAGCTACCAACATTTTTTTTGAGGAGTGTCAGGGAAAAATAATAGGAGTCACTGGCACTAAAGGTAAAAGTACAACCAGTAGCTTGATTTCGCATATCTTACAATCAGCTAACTTACCAGCCTATCTAATTGGAAACATTGGCAATCCAGGGCTATCGGAATTAAACCTTCACAACCTAGCTACTGATATTTTTGTCTTTGAGTTGTCCAGCTACCAAGCCATGCGCCTTGAGCAAGGTCCTGATATTTGCGTTATCACTAATCTTTTCCCCGAACACCTAAATTACCACGGTTCACTAACTCAGTATTACCAAGCTAAGATGACCGTAGCTCAAAAACAAGTTGCCGGTGACACGTTAATTTACAACGTAGAAAATGAAGCTCTATCAAATCAAGTTTCAAATCTTACTTCCGATTCAACCAAAATAGCTTATCCTGAAACTAGCGGCGCTTACGTCAAAGACCAATCAATATATTTTGCCGATGAAGCAGTTATTGATATTTCTGATTTACCCCTACTAGGAAACCACAATATCACAAACACTCTAGCTGCTATTACCGCTGTTAAACAGCTAACTGTTGCCACTGACATAATAAATTCCGCCTTACAATCTTTTCAACCACTTGAACATAGACTTCAAGCAGTTGGCACCTTTAAGGGCGTCAGCTTTATCAACGACTCTATCTCCACTATCCCAGAATCAGCTATGGCTGCCCTGGAGGCTATTCCAACTATTGACACCATGATCCTCGGCGGCCTGGATCGTGGCTATGATTTTTCCAAATTAGCCCATGCCTTACAAATTAAAAATGTAGGCACCGTGATCTTGTTTCCAGATTCTGGAGAAAAACTGAAAGAAATTTTTAAAACAATCAACTATCACCCACGCATTTTAGAAACCTCAGAAATATCCGCCGCTGTAGCTTTTGCCTTTGCTCATACTCCAATCGGTAGAACCTGCGCTTTGTCACCGGCCTCTCCAAGCTACAATCTATTCAAGAATTTTGAAGACAGGGGCCACCAATTTATTCAAGAGGTGAATCGACAAGGAGCTGAATAAAGAATAAAAATACCGGGGTCGTCCCGGTTTTTTTATTCTTAAATAATCCAAACTAATAACCCAGTCCAACTGTTTTATAGACCTCGTCTAAAGTTACTTGGGCAATTCGATTAGCTTGTTCAGTTCCAGCTGCCAAAATAATATCTAGCTGCGCAGGATCATCCAAGTATCTCTTCATTTCTAACTGTACTGGAGCTAGCCACTCAACAATCACCTCCGCTAACTCTGCCTTAAAATCACCATAGCCTTTACCAACATAGTCTTTCTCAATATCAGAAACTTCTCGACCCGTCAGCAAACTATAAATAGTCAGTAGGTTCGTCAGAGCTGGCTTATCATCACCAGCGGTCACATCAGATCCCGAGTCAGTCACGGCCTTTTTAACTTTTTTTCTAACCACATCCGCGTCGTCTGAAAAAGAGATAAAGTTTAAATCACTAGGAGCACTTTTACTCATTTTAGCAGTAGGATCATCAAGCCCCATGATTCTGGCTCCACTGGAAGGAAAAACTCCTTCTGGCACCACAAAAGTTTCTGTCTTATAGTAATTGTTGAAACGCTCTGCAATATTTCTAGTTAACTCAATGTGTTGCTTCTGATCATCTCCAACCGGAACTGCTGTCGGTTTATACAACAAAATATCAGCAGCCATCAACACCGGATAGGTAAACAACCCAGCGTTAATTTGACCAGCACCTTTCCCCTTTGACTTGTCTTTGAACTGAGTCATTCTCTCCAACTCTCCCATTTGAGTAAAGGTGGAAAGCACCCAGGCTAATTCAGCGTGAGCTGAAACGCTAGACTGCACAAAAATAGCTGACTCCTGAGGATCAACCCCACAAGCCAAGTAAGAAGCCGCTACTCGTCTAATATTTTCATGCAATTTTTTTGGATCCTGCCTGGCCGTAATCGCATGTAAATCCACAATGCAAAATAAACTCTCGTGAACCTGTTGTAGGCTAATCCACTGCTTAATGGCACCAAGGTAATTACCGAGATGCAGTTCGCCTGAAGGCTGAATTCCAGAAAGAAGTCTTTTACTCATACGGGGCGATTGTAGCACAGCCTCTCCAAACAGAAAAGCTTTTTTGCACCACAAAAAAACCGCCCACTTGGGCGGCTTTTTAAAATAATTCCAATTTACACCTCAACTACAACGGGCAAAACCATTGGCCTACGTTGGATGCGTTTAAATAAGAACGATCCCAACTCATCACGCAGTTTATTTTTCAAATACACTGGATTTGGATGCTCCTTCTTTTTATGTGGTAATAGAATTCGAGTAACCTCTTTTCGAGCCTCATCGATCAAAGCTTGATTTCCCTTCATGTAGATAAATCCACGTGAAATAATATCAGGTTGACCAACTAAGGTTCCGGTTTGCCCATCAATAGTCACAATGACTACGAACATTCCATCTTCAGACAACATTTGGCGATCCCGTAACACAACTTCCGAAACATCACCAACTCCCAACCCGTCTACAAAGACATAAGCAGCTGGCAATTTCTCTTCTGTAATTCTTCCTTCGCCAGCGGCATACTCCATGACTTGGCCATTCTCCGGCACGAAGACGTGATTTTTATCGTATCCAAGCTCATAAGCCACTTTGGCATTATCAACTAGCAAGTGATGATTTCCTTCAATTGGCACATAGAACTTTGGCTTCACCATACGGATCAGTAACTTCAAGTCCTCTTGTTGTGCGTGACCACCCGCATGAACATCCATCATCTGGTAATGAACGATATCAGCGCCTTGTCTTAACAACGAATCTTTTAAGCTTTGTACAGACCGTTCGTTTCCTGGAATGACCGAAGATGAAAAGATAACCATGTCACCCTCTTCGATTTTGAAAAAACGATGTTCGGCTGTAGTAATTCTCATCAATGAGGCATTCTCTTCACCCTGAGCGCCTGTGCAAATGATCATCACCTTGTGCGGTGGCAACTTCATGGCCTCCTGTGGCGTAATGATAGTTTTCCTGTCTACTTCTAAGTAACCAAGTTGCTTAGCGATTTCCACATTTGTTTTCATGGAAAAGCCCTCCAGCACAACATAACGCTCTTGCTCCTCAGCCACCCACAATAATTGTTGTACGCGATTAAGGTTTGAAGCAAAAGTTGCAACTATGACTCGTTTATCAGCTTTCTCAGTGATGCCGCGCAGGGTCTTTCCAATATGAGTTTCTGACATTTGATGTCCTGGCTTGCTCGCATTGGTAGAGTCAGCCATTAAAGCCATAACTCCTTCATTTCCAATGCGAGTCAACTTAGCAAAGTCTGTCACCTGATCACCAATTGGCTCCAGGTCAATTTTCATATCACCAGTATGAATAATAGTTCCTTCTGGTGTATGAATCACAATGGCCAAAGAATCCGGCACACTATGATTGATGCGAATAAACTCAACGGTAAAATCACCCAATTTTAACTGACCATCGATATCTACCTCACGAAGATCCGGACGCGGCGCGTCTGGAAAGTCCTCTTGTCGCTTTGCAATAATGCCAAGCGTCAATCTAGCTGAGAAGATTGGCGGGTTATGTAAGGCTGCTGTAATGTGTGGAATTGCACCAATGTGATCATAATGAGCGTGCGTGATAACAATACCCCTAATGTTTTTCTCCTTACCCTTAAAGTAAGTCATGTCTGGAATGATGTAATCAATTCCAGGCATTTCCTCTTCCGGGAACTGAAGTCCAGCATCGACAAAAATAATGTCGTTGCCATATTCAAACATGGTCATGTTTCGACCAACCTCCTCACAACCACCCATTACGGCAACGCGTAATTTATTAGCCCCGTTGCTTCTTGGAGTGCTGCTTGGACGTGCCTGAGCTGAACCAGCCGGAGCTGATGGCGCCTTTGTCCAATTCTTGGAAATATTCTTCGTAACTCGACTACCTCCACTGCTGTTACCGCCACCTGAACGGCGTCGGCGCTGACCGCCACGACGCGCGCCCTGAGCCTGTCCGCCACTGGAAGTGCCTGATTGATTATTCTGATGCTGGCCACCCTGAGTAGTTTTTCTTCCACCCGGACGACTAGACTGCTGCCCACCGCTATGGGGGGCTGATTTCTTGATTTCTGCTGTCATACTTTCTGTTCTGTTTCTTATTATTTAAATTATTTTTATTTCCACACCTCGTCGGGAGTGGAAAAAAACAGATAATTGATTTTTTCTGGTGCCGAAGGAGAGACTTGAACTCTCACCCCGTAAACGGGACAGCGCTCTGAACGCTGCGTGTCTACCAATTCCACCACTTCGGCAATCTATAAAATAAATTTTGCTTTATACTTATTACTTCCTACTCACAAACTCGAACTTCTAGCTCTGTATATTGAAGAATCATCTAAACGATATTATGGAGTGCTGTCAGTCACTGCTGCATCACTATTGTTATCATTCGAATCAGAGCTGTCATCACTAGCAACTTCCTCGCTTGGAGCATCCACTGCCTCGACATCTTCATCAATCACGCCTACCTCTGTTTCACTCACTGTAGCAGCTGGGGTTTCTACAGTTTCACCATCTTCAGTTGGAAAAAATCCTTCACTTTTGAACTGACGGTCAGTTTTAATGTACCACCCACCTATACCTGCGAATCTATCAGCCGGAACCGTAATGTACTGATCAGAGTTCACACCCTTAACTTTCTTGTGTACTGCGTAAGTATAGTGCGGATTGAACAAGAAAATAGCCTGGACACTGTTTGCAATATTGTTCTGAAAATGAAGATATTTTACTCGACGTTCTTCATCGTCAGTGGTTTTTCTAGCCTCTTCCAGCAATTGATCAATTTCACTGTCTCGAAAAATAGATAGAGCTAAACCTGGATAATCCTGCTGAGATGAATGCCAGAAAGGATATGGATCCGGATCAGTGCCAACAATTTCACCAAACAAGAGCGCTTCATAATCACGCGTCTTTACAACGCTATTCTGAATATCCTGAGCGCTGTATGAGTCAACATTAACCTTAACGCCAATATCCTGCCAGCTTTCCTGCAAAATAGCAAGCGTTTGCTGATACTGTGGCAAATCTACAGTTGAAACAGTAAACTCCAGCCTTACTCCATCTTTCTCACGTGGTGAAAACTCTAATGTCTCATCGCTGTCTTCGCTGGCTTCAGGAAATGTCCAATCGTCCTCCTCGAGCAGACGAATTGCCTCATCTCGATTAAACTCATACTTTTCAACATCAGCATTATAACCCACGTAGCCAGGTAAAATAGCACTGTAAATCGGCTCGCCCTGCCCGTGGAGCACCTCATCGATCAATCGCTCACGATCAACCACCTGAGCTAGAGCTTTTCTAACTGTTTCATCTTTTAGTACTTTATTACTCTGTTTTTGATTAAAGAACAAAGCGATATATTGCGGTATGCGCAGTGAATAAAACTCCAAATCGTTATTCTTCTTCTCCACATCAGCTTGCTGATCGGCTGGATAAAACCCTAGACCCTCAATCTTTTTTGCCTTAAGAGCGTCAACTGCTGAAAAGACATCAGGATAAAACCTAAAATCCAACTCATCCAGAAATGGCGCTGTACCATAATAATCTTCGTTTCTAACCAACTGCAGTTCAGTAATCGTTCCACTGCTTTCACGAACTAATCTTGAAAACTTGTACGGGCCAGTTCCAATCGGCTGAACATTTAACTGAGTAAGTGCGACATTTTGAGCTGGCACGTTAAACCACAAGTGCTCTGGCAAAATACCAAAAGTTAACGATGACAGGAACGGAGCAAATGGCTCAGGCAGCGTCATCGAAAACGAAAAGTCATCAATTTTATTAGTATTTACTCCTTTTAATGCTGATTGCAGGGCACTCTGTACTAATGGGTCCTGAATCTGTGCGATAGTAAAGATAACGTCATCTACTGTAAAATCCTCACCATCATGCCACTTAACACCTCTTTTAAGATAAAAAGTATAGGTCAGTTGATCATCAGAAATTACATAGTTTGTGACCAAATCAGTTTTCAACTCATTGGCATCAGTGGTACGAAATAAGCCAGAAAACACAACTTTAGTCAGATCAGAATCTACATCTGTTAAGGATGATAATAAAGGATTGATGTACTGAGGTGATCCAACCAAGCCCTCTGTATACTTACCACCGGCTTGTGGCACAGCTTCAGTAGCACGAAAATAACCTCGTCCAAATAAGAGAATTAAACCAATTGCAAAAGCCAATAGTGCTGTCCAAAATACCCTTCGCTCAAGCTTATTCATTAAGAAAGGAAAATAACGCAGCTGGGCAAAGCTTGGTAGGCGGCGAGTTTCTTTAGTTGTATAGATGAGTGACTCGGCCGGGACCTCTTTTGAGGTATCTGACTGGCCGGGTGACACGTCAGTTTGATTTTCCATGTATAGAAAACGAAGTCCAAATTATAGGAACATTCGTGAGGCGGCAAGTCCAATAAAGACTGCTGCTAATACTACAGTAATGTTAAATAGCCCTTTTTCGGCTCCACGTCTGGTAATTTGCACAGAATCGCCTCCCGCAAAGGCTGATCCAAGACCACCAGATCGTCCTGATTGGAGCAATACAGCAGCCATTAATAAAATACCGACAACAAGTTGTGAAATATCTAGAAACAGTTCCATAAATAATGCGCGAATATTAGCCAAATTTCTTTTTTGTTCCGCGGGTCGAAGCCCGCGAGTCAGGAAGTAGACTATCATGTGCGTGTCGAAGTGTCAATCAAGATATGGACAATCTCTTAGTTGACAAATTACTTAAATAATGCTATTATAAAAAAATGAAGTACGCGCGAAGGGATCGCCCACCTCAACCACTTAACCGTCAAAGAGCCGCGGAGCTATTGCCGGGACCTGAAGCTACTGAAGATATCACGCCAGAGAGTTTTTTTACTCCAGGCATACTTGAAAACATGTCTGATTTTTTAAAAGGGCTCCAGCTAGACCTTGCGAAAGAGACTGACCCCAACTTCCGACCACTGACCCTAAGGCGCCTGTATGTGTTTATGGCAGGTTTTCTTGATTTTATTCCAGAAGATAAAGTAGCTGAACTTGGCATTATAGATGATAAAATATCAGAATTATTGGAAGAAGCTCGCGTATTTGCAGCTGAAGATCTTGAAAAAAACAAAAAAAAGTGTGAATCAGCGGCCGAAGAAAGTCTTGAGAAAAAAGCAGAAGCCTTGTCCAATTATTGCGTTCGGATTGCAGAAATACGCCACTTATACCCTGACCTTTTCACTCAACATCGAACACAAGAACTGCAAGACGAGCTTCAACAGTGCATAAAGTCTTCTCGAGACAGTTCAAATGCTCTTGCTTTATCGGGCGCTCTTATTGGATCTAACGTGCTTTTCCCCGACGAGCTTATTGCTGAACTAGGTCGAAGCTCCGATTGGATAATGGTCAAACTTTTTCTTGAATCGACTCCTGACGAATCAGGTGAATATAGAGCAACTGCCGCTTTAAGTTTTCCGGAACATCGAGATGAAATCCTTAATTTATTTGAAATGAAAGACTATCTAAAGAGGGATATAGAATCCTCTGTTTATAACAATAAGTATACTTACGTCTTTCAAAATCTAAAGCTTTACTTTATCTTCACCGCACCAAAAGTAAAATATACCCACGACGGTATCGTTTTTACCTACCCAAACAAACCAGAAGCTCAGCCGCTACCACCTCGAAATCAAGTTTAATTACTACCCTGCCTCAAATCATCTAGCTGGGTCCAGAGTCCAAAAAAAACATGTGCTACAATGAGTTGCCATGACTCAAAAAAATACCGTGACCGCGGGAGATCTAATTCTCCGCGAGCTCAACGAACAACAACAAGTAGCCATTCGTGCCAGTGAAGGTCCAGTTTTGATTTTAGCCGGCGCTGGGTCTGGCAAGACCCGCACCCTAATTCATCGCATCGCTTATCTAATTGCTGAAAAGGATGTGCAGCCCTGGAATATTTTAGCTGTGACTTTTACCAACAAGGCAGCTAGAAACATGCAGGAAAAAATGAACGAGCTGCTAACAAATGTTGAGCATCGTCCAGCCATGGGTACTTTTCACTCCATCTGCTCACGACTACTGCGGCGTGAAATAGAGGCCTTAGGTTACGCCTCAAATTTTGTAATCTATGACGACGCCAATCAACAGACGCTCGTAAAGAAAATTATGAAGGATATGGGGCTTGATACAAAACAAATTGCTCCACGAGGAATTCATTGGAAGATTAGTAGCGCTAAAAATCTCTTAGTCACGCCTGATAAGTTCGCTGATCAAGTCGACGACGCTGTGAGTGAAATTGCTGCCAAGGTTTACCCCATCTACCAGGAAGAACTACAAAGAAACAATGCTCTGGACTTCGATGATTTGATTATGAAAACTGTTCAGCTCTTCCAACAATATCCTGAAGTGCTTGAAAAATATCAGAACCTCTGGCAGCACCTAATGGTTGATGAGTACCAAGATACCAATCGTGCTCAATACACCTTAGTGTCACTGCTGGCAGATAAACATAAAAATATCTGCGTCGTCGGCGATGACTTTCAATCAATTTACTCGTGGCGACAAGCTGATATTCGTAACATTCTTGATTTTGAAAAAGATTATCCAGACGCAACTGTCGTACTACTTGAACAGAACTATCGCTCCACGCAAAATATTTTAGACGCCAGTAACGCAGTAATTGCAAAAAATAAAAATCAGAAAAAGAAAAAACTGTGGACAAATCAAATCGCTGGTGAGCCTCTTTTTATTAGTGAGGTCGCCAACGAACAAGGTGAGGGTCGCTACATCGTTGAACAAATTTTAGGCATCAACAAAGACGCTGCGGAATCCGAGGAAGAAGAAATTACATACGACGACGAATACTCTCAACCAGATCCAGAAACTGCCATTAAGCCAGGTGAAAGTATTTTGGAACGTGTCATGGGAGCCAAGTGGAATCAGGCCGACAGAGAATCAAAGGAACTTTCCAGGCTTGTTGAACAACGCCGCAAAGACATAGACTTCTCTCGCTACGTGGCTCTCTATAGAACCAATGCTCAGTCTCGTGCTATTGAAGAATCATTTCTAAAATATGGCGTACCCTATAAAATTATTGGTGGCATTCGTTTCTACGAACGACGAGAAATTAAAGATGTCGTCGCCTACCTACGGTCCATCTTTAATCCATCTGATTGGGTATCTCTTGAACGCATCGCCAACGTGCCGGCCAGAGGTCTGGGCGACCGCACTTGGTTTAACATTGAACAGTTTGCCCGTGAACATAAATTCGATGTGATTGAGGCCGGCAAACACGACATTCCAACCGTGCAAAGCCATAGAATACAAGGGTTTACTGAACTTGCTCTAACTCTCGAAGGAATTCGTGACAAGCTCGAAGAGCTTAGTCCTACTGACGTTTTAGACCTCCTACTAAAGGAGGTGGACTACAAAGAATACCTGCTGACAACCAGTGATTCAAAAGATCAGGGAGAGGCGCGCTGGGAAAACGTTCAAGAGTTAAAAACCGTCACCCAAAAATTTAGAAACTTGCGCGGGCAAGCTGGCATGGAAGCCTTTCTTGAAGACATCGCCTTAGTCACTGACCAAGACGAAGTTGATGAAACAGACAACGCCGTAAAGTTAATGACCATTCATGCTGCTAAAGGTTTAGAATTCCCAGTTGTATTTATTATCGGCATGGAAGAAGGTTTGTTCCCTCACTCACGCGCCTTGTCTGACCCTCACGAAATGGAAGAAGAACGTCGCTTGTGTTACGTTGCGTTAACACGCGCTCAAGAACAAGTGCATTGTATTTTTGCATCACAAAGAATTCGTTACGGAGACGTTCAAGTAAATCCACCGTCACGATTTATTGACGAACTTCCTGCCAAACTTGTTGAGTGGAAACAGTAATTCAAAAAAAAATTTACACGCAAGAAAACTTTTTTATCCACACCTTGGTAATTTTACTCTTCACACAGTTTTTTTTCAGCGTATAATAGATATTGTAAAAACATGGACAGTATTTATCCATGACTTATCATTTACCAAACGTAACGTATGGCAACAGCCAAACGAAAAGTTGCAAAGCGAAAGCCTGCAACACGTAAGCCAGCGAAGCGCAAGGCAGCCCCAAAGAAGAAGGTTGCAGCAAAGCGTAAGCCAGCGAAGCGCAAGGCAGCCCCAAAGAAGAAGGTTGCAGCAAAGCGTAAGCCAGCGAAGCGCAAGGCAGCCCCAAAGAAGAAGGTTGCAAAGCGCAAGAAACGCTAGTTAAAGGAGAAAGGAAAGAACGTGCACATTTGCACGTTCTTTTTTTTTATTGTATAGTCACTGACGATCTCGACGGACCATGAGTCCGATCTTAAAAAGAAAAATACGGAGGACATGGCAACCAAAAAAAATTCCCCATCAACTAAGGCGCTGGATACAAATGCAGTAACCTCAACGCCTGCAACCAAGAAGAAGAAAAGCACCGGTAAAAAAAGGGCTGCTGCATCAAAAAAAATATCGGCAGTTAAAACTACCGAGCCAGTCGCAGAAACAAAACCAGTTGTAATAAAAAAGAAAACAGTCTCAAAAAAGAAGACTGTTAAAACTGTATCCAAAAAACCTGCCTCCTCAAAAAAGAAGCCTGCAGTCTCAAAAAAAGCCACAACTACTACAAAGCGCCAAACTAAAAAAACCACAGCTCCCGCAGCCAGTAAACCAAAATCAGCTATTGTCGTGGCGGCAACCACTGCCACTCACAGTACGGTCAGAAAACCAGAAAGCCATGCAGCTGCTAATCTAGAGACGTCAAAAAAGGTTGCTCCAGTCAAAAAAAATACACAGTCAGATAAAGTTGGCTTCTTCGCACACATTAATCTGGTGTATATCGGTGAGCTCTATCTAATGTTCCTAATGGCCTGTTTAGTTCTACTCAGCATCGTTTACTGGGCAGTGGCGATGTCAGCAGACCCAACCGTTTCTTCAGCCATTACCGGCGCCTCTGAGTTCATGACTCAACAACTCAGCCTACTTTAAAAGCTCTTTACCATAAAATATTCTACACCACCCTAACCGGTGGTGTTTTTACAAAAAAAATCAGGCCATTAAGTGAAGAGTTGCGAGAGGACACTTAATGACCATCAGGTTCTGGGGCTAGGCTCCCCAGGGAGCGTCGTCGGCCAGCTTGGCACAGTTGGCAGCTGAAGGCCGCCCAGTGCGGAGCAAGCGACTCCGCTCGTTGAGATACTCGGCGTAGCGAGCGTCAGGATGAACGACATTCGCTACCAAGGTAGCGCCGGGGGCAACGTTGGCCCCTGACACTACCACCAACGTCACAGACCGCTCTTGCACCCACGCGTTGTAGGCCTCAGCCTCGAGCTTGTGGATGTCGGAGTCGTAGTCCGGCGAGCTGGGATCCTGGGTGAAGCCATCCGGGATCTCAGCCTGCCAGTCGACTCCGAAGAAGAAGCGCTGATGCTGGATGTCCTCGGGCTCGAGAACAACGCGCACCTGGCCGAGAAGTCGGGTGTTTTCCACGTACACAGCGCACGCCGGCACGTCCCCAACCCACCACTGGAACTCGCGTGCCCGCAGGAACGCCGCTCCATCCAAGCACCCGCGGAATTCCACGAGCAGCTCGATTCGGTGGGACTGGGTGAAAACCACCCTGATTTCATCGACCGCGCTCAGCTGAGCGGACCGGAGACGAGGCCGGAGGCCGATCGCAGTGATCGTTCCCATGGCATACTCCCGGTGTAATATCTATGTCCCCCTCAATCCCTACCCCCTTGCGGGGCAGGAGAAGGACTAACGAGCTTACGCCCATAGTATACCAAAAGTCAAGACCTAAGTGTGCATATTGTAAAGATTAAGATAACTTAAACCTATAGCAAGTATATTTATAAATGTAACACAGCACTTGACAAATGGCTTTGACTGGGGCATAATTCTCCGTTATAATACAGCCAATCACCAACTGACTAAAACCATATGGCACCAAGAAGAGAAATGGGCGCTGCAGCCCCACGGTTAGACACTAAACAGGAACCTACTGCTCGAGTTCCTAGAGAAATTCCAGGAGCTAGACTACAAGAAGTTGAAACGACCCCTAGCGATCAATCAGAATTAGTATTACCAACCGATCCGCGCGTACAATCTGCTCTTAGGGCTAAGCTTAGTGAGTACGATTCTCGCAAAATGTCAGCACCTGATGGTTCCGCTCTTTATATAGACAGTATGTACAAGTCTTATGTCTTGCAACAACTACTAGCCAACGAGTCATTAAACATCGCTGAATTACGAGCTACTGTCGTACCTGAAAATACTTTAGGGCCAATTAATCATGGTCAAGTGTTTGATAATGCCGTCCTCTCAATCCAAGATCACATCGATGAGTATAGTCAGTCAGGAAGTGAAGCTACTGCACCAAGCTTAGAAGCAGTTCCTCAAATCGACAACAGTCGGGAGCGCCAAGTTAGAGAAGTGTCCAGAGCCGCGGTTGGACAACTACTTGAACGTATTTCAGAAGCTGCCGGAGATGACGCTGGTATTCAAGGTCGCTTAGACGGCATTACTTTCGAATATATTCCTGGCAACTCAATGTCGGCCACTGAATACGCCGATGGTGCTTTCGAACGCATGATTCTAACCGGCGACGCTCAGCTTGTAACTGGAAATCTTGAGCAACACGTTCAGCAATTTGAGTCAGCTCTTGCCAGCAACCCGCGAGAACTGACCAATGATGATATTGCCCGCGGAATAATTGCAGAAACTCGTCGTCTCATAACTGAAGACCCCAGCACCCGCTTGCGGTATTTTGAATCAATTCAAGATCCTAACGTTCGTCTTACTCAACTTAAAACCTACTTTGGATTAGCTCCCAGCGAGCACATTTCTGCAGACACAGTTAATCGAGCACTCGATCGCAACTTATACCAACCGTATAGTGTGGCCTTAGAAAAATCTGGCTTATCCGCCACAGACAAAGCCGCTCGCTTAGAGCAATATGACGACCAACTGGCCGTTTTAGAAGATTTAGTTTTTCGTACATACAATGAAGCCACCGGTGCCCGCGAGAGTACAAACGACTCCGGCGATGCCGTCTTAGAAATGCCGGGCGACGAAGATTCTGAAAGTGAATCAGCAACTGATAATCCTGAGGAGGACTGGCTATCTGAACAAAATGAAGATGACTGGCTAGATGATGAGCCAACAACAATTACAACAACTGAGGCAGCCCCAGCCGCTGTTGAAGTGATAGACAGGCAAGCCCTTGAAGATAGAATATCTAGTCTCCAAAGCCGATTAGAAAATGCTAAAACAGCTACTGAAAATGAGGAAACTGGCCTGTGGTCTAAAATGACTCGTTTCTTCAAAGATCTAGCCGGAGTAGCCAATCGCCGACGACAACTAACTGAAGCAACCTCACAATTACACGAGGCTGAATTACAACTTCGAACAGGTGACACTGGTGCCGCGGAAAATATACTGCGCACTCTCGAAGACAGAGCTAGCATCGATCTCAAACTACCTGAAGCTAGCATTAATGAAACTTCACCTGATACCACAGAGTTAGAAAGGCGGTTCTTTGGTGATATTGATACTGAAACCAGAGAGGCAAATGTTGAAGTGATGCGTGAACGCTCCCTCCTCGAGCTCGAAAATGCTCTATACAACGCAGAAAAGGAAATCAAAGAACTAACGCCTAGCACTGGTGAAGCTATCTTGTTATATAACCCATCTCCCAAAGACCGTCAGCATCTAGCCATGTTAATGGATCATGCCACGGCTCTACGTAGTGCCATATTATCTGTTGATAGAGACAAAGACCCTTACGATGGCAAAATTTACACCGATAACGAAGTAGCCGAGCGAATAGCTAATCAAGAAAATCGCGTAGCTCGTGCGGTCGAACAACGCGGAAGGACGTCGCTTGATTCAATCATTCGAGAATATGCCAGCATGACACCAATGGAGCTTGAGTCAGAAAGAGAACGGTTACTGCGAGACGCCGGCATGCCTGAAATGATTAAAGAACCATACGCAAATCTTAACCGCTTGGAAGAACGTCAACTCCAAATGATGCGAGAGTACATGGACGCCTTAACTAAAGCTGGCGCCACAGACCCAGAAACTCGTCGAATTGAAGCCGCCGCCTACGACAGAGTATTATCAGAACAGTGGGACAGAATAAATTTAGTTGAAGATGCCATTGAAGAATCTGCTGAAGACTATCAAGGCAGTGAAGAGGAAGCTCCAGTACAAACGCTATCTCCAGGCAGGCGCGTCATGGACAGGCGACAGATTAGAAATGATCGGGATAAAGCAAATAGAAGAGCCGGCGCCGGTAGCACCTTTAGAACATAGCTAAATAAAACCAAAAAACACCGCTCAGATCCGGGCGGTGTTTTTTAAATTAATCCTTTTAGATGACGTTTACGGTAAAAACCAATAGCAAATCGATGTGCCTCATCCCGCATTCTCTGTAATAAATAGTACCCCTCGGAATCTTTGGGTAAACAAATTGGCTCCGCACTTCCTGGCACAAACAATTCTTCCTCACGCTTAGCTAAAGACACAATTGGAATTGTTATATTAGCAGCCAATAAGAGCGAAGATGTAGCACTGAGCTGCCCCTTGCCGCCGTCGATAATTATCAAATCTGGACGTGGCCATGGATCTTTTACCCCCGCCGCACTGTCGCGTTTCAAATGCCTGACCCGGCGATTCATCACCTCTCTTAATGAAGCAAAATCATTCGGGCCATCTACCGTTTTAATTTTAAACTTGCGGTATTGTGAAGACTCCGGTCGCCCATCAATAAATACCACCATCGAGCCGACTGAATACTTACCTTGAAAATTGCTGATATCGTAAATTTCAACTCTGTGTAAGTTCTCCACTTTTTTTCCTAAAGCCTTACCAATTTCCATCAGACCCTGCTGAGAACGGGTCTCCTCTTTTTCAAAACTCGCTTTCTGTTTTTCCAAGGCCTCCCTAGCGTTTTCCTCCCCCATCGTTAGCAGCCGCCTATGTCGACCGCGCCGACTTTCCGTGCTCTTGTAAATTAACTTTGGCTTAGCAACAGTTTGAGAATAATACTGATCAACAAAGGCCTGCATAACTTCTTCATCCTCCATATCCTTTGTATGCTGCAACATAAAAACCTCTTGATGAATCACCTTGCCCTGCCTAACCACAAACTGATTTACGGCTGCTACTCCAGACGATCCACCAGCGCGCAGTAAAGATAGATAGTCCGCATTTTCCTGACGCGTTGATACCACTTTCTGCTCATGCATCATACTATCAATCGATTGTAACTGATCGCGAAACCTAGCTGCAACTTCAAATTCCTGCTCCTTAGCTGCTTGAGTCATGTCGTGTTCTACTTGATCACGAATTGCCATATAATCCCCCTCCAAGAAAGCTGAGATATGATTAACGACAGCCTGGTATTCTACTGGAGTCACCGCATTAGCACACGGCCCAACACATCGACCCATGTGATAGTCCAAACAAGGACGCTTAGGATAAATAATCTCTTCCCGCTTGGTAATTGGCGGTTGTAAACAGTACCTAAATAAACGACGTAATAAGCCCAGCGTCCGCTTGATAGCATAACCAGATGTATACGGCCCATAGTAACGCCCACGACGCCCAGCTAGAGGTAATGTCCGCACGATCTCAATCCTAGGATAAGCGTCATCGGTAATGTGAATATACTGAAAGCTCTTATCATCCTTCATGACCACGTTGTACGGAGGCTTGTGCTTTTTGATTAGTGTAGTTTCAAGCAACAGTGCCTCTGGCTCACTATCTACTACAGTAAATTCAATCCGCGCAATCATCGACACCATAAACTGCTTAGCGCCAGACAGTTCTGTCGAACTCCGAAAGTAAGACTGCACTCGCTGTCTAAGTTTGGTCGCCTTACCTATATATAATAACCTGTCATTTTCATCGTAAAAACGATAAACCCCTGGTTTTAAAGGTAATTGGGCAACGGATTTTGCTAAAGGTGTCTGATTCGTCATTTGCTATATTGTACCATCTTCGAGCTCTCCAATCAGATATTGACTAAGACTAAAATATAATGTACCATTGGTCATCAGTTTATAAAAAGTTAACTGGGGAACAATGGATAATGCTATCAAGATAAAAGGAGCTCGAGTCCACAATCTCAAAAACATTGATATTGAAATCCCTCGTGACAAGTTAGTTGTTATTACCGGTCTATCCGGATCCGGCAAATCATCGCTCGCTTTTGATACTATCTACGCAGAGGGCCAACGCCGATACGTAGAATCACTTTCAGCCTACGCCCGTCAGTTTTTAGGGCTCATGGACAAGCCAGACGTCGATCAAATTGATGGTCTATCCCCCGCTATCTCAATTGATCAAAAAACCGCTAGTCATAATCCACGCTCGACCGTTGGAACAGTTACCGAGATTTATGACTATCTCCGTTTGTTATACGCACGTATTGGCGTACCACACTGCCCGCATTGTGGAGATATTGTTGAAAGACAAACCATCCAACAAATGGCTGACAAGGTGGTCGGGCTTCCGCTAGGCACTAAATTAATGATCGTCTCGCCAGTCATTAGAGATAAGAAAGGTGAACACCGAGCTGTCTTTGAAGAGTCTCGCAAGGCAGGATATGTTCGAGTTAGAGTTGATGACCTACTGTACAGCATGGAAGAGGCTCAAGAGCTAAATCTTGATAAACACAAGAAGCACAATATTGATATTATCATCGATCGTCTAACTATTGATGGTAAAATTGATCGACAACGCCTGCACGAATCTATTGAAACCGCCGTTGACCTATCTGATGGACTAGTAATTATCCATGATTCAGGACAAGAAAAAGATACACTGCTTTCAGAACGCTTTGCTTGTAACAATTGTAATATAAATATCGATGAGATTGAGCCACGAAATTTTTCGTTTAACTCTCCTCACGGAGCCTGCACCCGTTGCACCGGACTTGGCACCAAACTCGAGGTTGATGAAGACTTAATTCTTCCAAACAAACGTTTATCAATAGCGGAAGGTGCCATTCGTCCATGGTCAAGAACGTCATCTAACCAAACCTGGATGACTCGTGTACTTGAAGCAGCAGCTGGAGCCAATGGCTTTTCTACACTAACGGCTGTAAAAGACCTCACCAAAGAACAATTAAAAATTGTTCTTCACGGAGCAGGTGATCAGCAATTTGACGTCAACGCTTCGGCCGAGCAATCCGGCAAAGTTAGGCAATTCATGGCCAGCTATGAAGGTGTTATCCCAAATTTAGAACGCCGCTACAAAGAAACCGATTCGGAATATATCCGCTCAGAAATCGAACGCTACATGCGTATTTTTAAGTGTCCAAGCTGCGACGGTAAACGACTCAAGCCAGAAGCCCTAGCCGTGACTGTCAATGATGTCAACATTGCTACTCTGACGAATCTTTCTATCGACGGCATTACCGAGTTCTTCTCGACTATCAAGCTTGGTAAGAAAGACAAAGAAATAGCCAACCAAATATTAAAGGAAATTGGCGCTCGCTTATCTTTTTTGCAAAACGTTGGACTATCTTATTTAACCCTAGACCGCGGGGCCTCAACTCTATCTGGTGGAGAGGCTCAACGCATTCGACTCGCCACTCAAATTGGCTCACACCTAGTTGGCGTGCTTTATATTTTAGACGAACCTTCCATTGGGCTACACCAGCGTGATAATAGTCGTTTAATCGAAACCCTAAAACAACTCCGAGACCTGAACAACACGGTAATCGTTGTTGAGCATGATGAAGAAACCATCGCTGAAGCAGATTACGTTATCGACATAGGTCCTGGGGCTGGCAAGCATGGAGGAATGGTTGTAGCTCAAGGAACACCATCCGAAATTAAAAAGAATCCAAAATCAATTACTGGTAGGTACCTTTCTGGCAAAGACACAATTGATCTTCCAAAGAAAAGGCGGCAAGGAAACGGTAAGCGCGTGGCCGTACTCGGAGCCACAGAGCATAATTTGCAAGACGTGAGCGTCGAAATTCCTCTTGGAACATTTACCTGTATAACTGGAGTTTCTGGCTCAGGCAAATCAACGCTGATGACAGACATTTTATCTGCTGCCCTAAAACAACACTTCTATAATTCTAAAGATGTCCCGGGAAAACATAAAGAAATTACTGGCCTAGAACACATCGATAAGGTTATTGATATTGATCAATCCCCTATCGGCCGAACCCCCCGTTCAAATCCAGCCACCTACACCGGCGTATTTACTCACATCAGAGATCTTTTTACTCAAGTTCCTGAGGCTAGAATGCGCGGTTACAAAGCTGGACGCTTTTCTTTCAATGTCAAAGGTGGTCGCTGCGAGGCCTGTCAGGGAGATGGGGTCATTAAAATTGAAATGCACTTCCTACCTGATGTATACGTTGAATGTGATGAATGTCATGGCAAGCGTTATAACAAGCAAGCTCTTGAAATTCACTTTAATGGTAAAACCATCGCAGACGTTCTTGAGATGACAGTAGAAGAAGCCTACGAGTTTTTCGAAAACATTCCAAATATTAGAAAAAAAATGGAGACTCTACGCGATGTTGGTCTAGGCTATATTCACCTAGGACAAAACGCTACCACCTTATCTGGCGGAGAGGCTCAACGCATCAAACTAGCTACAGAGCTATCGCGCCGAGCTACTGGCAAAACTCTATACATCTTAGATGAGCCTACAACGGGACTGCATTTTGCTGATGTTAAAAGATTACTCCACGTCTTGCAGCAACTGGTTGATATGGGCAACACCGTTCTAGTCATTGAACATAATTTAGACGTCATTAAATCTGCTGATTGGATTGTAGACCTTGGACCAGAAGGTGGTGATAAAGGTGGAGAAATCGTAGCCTTTGGAACACCAGAAGAGGTAGTAAAGGTAGCCAGAAGTTACACCGGGCAGTACTTAAAACCTATGTTGAGTAAGAGCTCGTCAGCAAAGAAATAGTACTTCCAGATTAGCCAAAAGGTGTTGACAAACAACACCTTTTTTGGTTAGGTGAGCCAGCTATGGCTTGCAAATCGGCTCGCCAGTGCACCTGAACACAACTCCCGGCAATCAGCGGGAGAAACGAGGACAGAGATGACTGTTGCATCTTTAGGAACCCAGGTGAGCCTGGGCGCAAGTGCTGGTCGAGTTTCGACCAGCACGATCGAGGCCTGGATCATCAACCCGGGAGCGATCGATGGCCTGCACACCACGCTCCAGCTGAGCGGGGAGGCGGTCAAGACCCTGCAGCGGGCGATCAAGCGCAAGCAGATCACCGGTCTGGTGGGGTCCTCCCACCTGCTGACCACCAGCAGCCGGGAGATCATCATCGTCGGCTACGGGTACAAGCCCGGGGATGGCTTCCGCCCCTTCCAGAACACCGAGATCGCCATGATGGACGCGATCGGACAGGCGGTGCAGGTTGCCAGGAGCCTGCCGGACATCCGGCACTTCCAGGTCCACGCTCCGCTCGCTACGCTCGAGCTGGTGCAGATCGCGGCTGAGGCGGTGGTGCTGGCCAACCATGTCCACGAAGGTCACGGCATGGTCAAGCTGCCCGAAGGGACCGGCCCCCTCGAGACCGTCAACCTGGTCATGTTCGGAGGAAGGGAGATCACCTGAACGCTCTGCACGCGGGGACCGTGGCGGCCCGCTGGCAGAACTGGGGACGGACCCTGGTCCAGCTCGACTCCTCGGTGATCACCCCCGTGGAGCTCATCGATCGCGCCATCCGCGCGGCCGAAGGGCTCAACAGGGGCATCGTCGTGGACCGGATGGACGAGGCCGAACTCCGCACCCGCGGATACGACCTGGCCATGGCCGTCAACCGTGGCAGCACGGTGCCGGCAGCTGGAGTCGTGCTGGAGTACCGGGGTTGCCCGACCTCCAAGTCCGTGATCGACCTGGTCGGCAAGGGCGTGACCAAGGACAACGGTGGTGAGGCCCTGAAGCCCGCCGCCTCCTCCGCCGAGATGCACATGGACATGGCGGGAGCGGCCTCCGCCTTCGCCATCTTCCTGACGGCTGTCGAGCTCGGTCTCAAGGTCAACCTCCGGTGCCGCGTCATCGGGGTGCGGAACGTGCTGGGGAGCAGCTCCTACAGCAACGGCGATGTGATTCACTCCGGCATCCTCGGCAAGGACGTCCGGATCATCAACACCGACGCCGAAGGGCGCCTGGTGCTGATCGAGCAGATCGCCGCGGCCCGCAAGGACAAGACCACCTTGATCATCGACCTGGCCACGCTCACTGGAGCAGCCTGTGTCGCGCTGAAGGACATGACGGCGATCTTCACCAACCGCCACATGCTCGGACGCAGCGTCATGGTCATGGCCATGGCCGCTGGAGACCCCGCCTGGGAGATGCCCTCCAACCAGGCCCTGCTCAAGGAGCTGCTCGACGTCGCCGACGGAGCCGACATCGGCAACAGCGCCCTGGGCAAGGAAGGCGGAGCTGGTCGCGCCGCTGAGTTCCTCTTCTGGGGCAACGCTGGCGAAGCCCATCTCCACCTGGACATCGCCCCCCAGCTGGCCAACGGCAAGACCACCGGATGGCGGGTCAAGGGTGGAGAAGCTCCCCAGGTCCGGACCATCGTCCGCCTCCTGGAGTTCATCTCCCACAAGGGGCAGGACCAGTGGGTCAGGAACCACCTGGTCTGACAAGCCAAAGTAGCGCAAGGTCTGCGCTACATCGCTCGAGTCAATTCCCCTCCCGGGAGTCGCTCGAGTTCTTTTTTTTCTCAAAAACCGGTACACTACTGAACATGACCACACTGACCCAGCAACTCCACAGCACCGTGCTCTATTTTGATATGTTTGATTTTGCACCAACCTTACTAGAATTAGAGCGCTGGCTGCTAGCTTCCCCCAACTCAACCGACAAAGCCGTAGTTTCACTGGGTGAAATAGCTGGCACCTTGGCAACTGACCCTAGAATCACCTCAGCCGAGGGATTTTATTTTCTTACTAACAGAATGGATCTGGTTCGTCTAAGAAAAGATAAATACAATAACGTTGACAGTAAGTGGAAACACGCTAAACCATATTTGCGCATCTTAGCAATAATGCCTGGCATAGAAGGAATTTGGCTAACAAACTCAATGGGCTGGGGCAATGCTCGTAAAACCAGTGATATCGATCTATTTATCATCACTACCCCAGGAAAAATCTGGTCCGCCCGCTTCTTCACTACTGCCTTCATGAAAATATTTAAACAGCGACCACACGAACAATCAGAAGAAAAGGCTATCTGTCTATCAATGTATTTAAGTTCTGACCACCTCAATGTTAAAACCTATAAAATTGGTGCTGACGATATCCCATTTACCTTTTGGGTCAACCAAATCTACCCAATCTATGACAACGGGCATTTTGAAAAATTTAAATCGGCTAATGAATGGATCTCAGCGTACTTCCAACAAAATCAATGGCTAAAACCAATCAATCGCAGACTGATCAAACCAACCCGCTTTGAACTTGGCATTAAAAAATTTCTCACTCTAATCTCCGTTGAGTCCCTAATGCGATCGCTGCAGTTGAGGATGTTACCACCCATCTTAAAAAACATGGCCAACGAAGATAATCGAGTGGTTATTAATGACAAAATACTAAAACTGCACACGAACGACCGACGAGACCGACAACAGCTCAAGTGGGAACGAAGACTCCATGAAACAGCTTAATCAAACCATTGTAGAGCGCGGAGCCGAATGGCTATTGTTAGCTCTAGTTTTTTTACTCCCCTGGCAAACCCGCTGGATTGCTATTCCTGGACTGTTAAACGACAGCGCCTGGGAGTACGGCTCCGTCTCCCTGTACGCCATTGATATCCTAGTGGTTGTATTTCTCCTATTCGCTGGAGTTCACTTACTGGCAGAACGTAAAAACTACCGCCCAACCATCAGTCAATGGCTCGCTATTCTACTGGTGATTATTGGTTTTTTCTCAATAGCTTTTGCTGATAATCGTATAAGCGCGTTATTTTGGTGGGCAAAACTAGCCGAAGGAGTTGCTTTATTTATCTTTATTCCTCAGTTACATCTTCAAACCAGACGGATCGGCCTAGCCTTGCTAGCCAGTGGTACCATTCAAAGTCTGTTGGCGTTTTCCCAAGTCATTATGCAAAGAGTTGTAGGAACAAAGTGGCTCGGTATGGCCACACAGGATCCAGCCACCCTTGGAGTAACCGTTGTAGAAAGTAATGGTGAACGACTTTTGCGCGCCTATGGCTCCCTGCCACACCCCAATATGCTAGCTGGCTTCCTGGTCGTGACTCTACTAATTGGACTACTGCTTTACATGCAGGAAGAGCGTCGAATGTGGCGTCTCGTTATAGCCATTGGAATTACTTTTTCCAGCGTCGGACTTTGGACGACATTATCAAGACAAGGAATTCTCGCTCTCGGTCTGGCTCTGGGCTTATTCGTTTTATCGACCTTTCTTACCTCTAAGCATTTCCCGCGCCGAGCCGCACTGGCAGTCACTTATGTACTACTTCCTTTTTTCACCTTTGCTGTTATTTTTCCTCAAATCACCCTCACCAGAACCTCTGGGGACACCCGCTTGGAACATCACTCGGTAGCCGAACGTAAGCTGTACTTACAACAAAGTGAGTCGCTACTGCGCACAGACTGGGTCACTGGTGTAGGCATTGGCAATTATACCGCCGAGCTGCAAAAGAGAGATGACGAAGATAACATCACCAATCCATCATACTCTTACCAGCCAGTCCACAATATCTATATTTTAACTTTTACTGAACTCGGAATTTTTGGATTCATCGTATTTTTATGCTTCATTCTCAGCTTAACCTACCGTAGAGATTGGCTAGACCCACAAACCAGGTATTATGGCTTTGCTGTGCTGGCAGTCTTGATTATTGGAATTTTTGATCACTATCTATGGACACTCCACTTTGGGATATTGTTATTTTGGTTAACTGCCGCTCTCTTTGAGCACACCAACCAAAGGCGGGCCACATAAATAATTCAGCCACTAAAATAGTCCAAAACTGACGCCAGTGGCCATTTTTAATACCTGGACTTGACGTGATTTTTCCCTTTGTTTACAATGAGTTTCGCGGCAAACTTGGCACTCTCAAATGGCGAGTGCTAAATAACTGTCGCAAAGAAATTTATTCAATAATCTAACGAGGTAAACGGTATGAATATCCAACCACTTGGAGACCGTGTGCTGATCAAAATCCTCGAGACCGAGGAAATCACAGCCAGCGGTATTGTCCTGCCTGATTCTGCTAAAGAAAAAAAGGCAGAGGGTGAAGTTATGGGTTTAGGCGAAGGCGAAAAACTAGCAAAGCTTAAGCTTAAAGTCGGCGACATTGTCTTATACGGAAAGTACTCAGGAGACGAAGTCGAGATTGAAAAGGAAGATTACAAAATTTTGAAGCACGATGAAGTGCTCGCGATTGTAAAATAGCTAACGAGAAAAACAAACTATGGCAAAGCAAATTTATTTTAACGAAGAAGCGCGCCGTGGGTTAATGAGCGGAATTACCAAACTGGCCAGTGCAGTTAAGGTAACCCTTGGTCCCCTAGGCCGAAACGTAGTGCTAGACAAAGGGTACGGCGCTCCAATGATCACTAAAGACGGAGTCACCGTAGCCAAGGATATTGAACTTGAAGACAAGCTAGAGAACATGGGAGCAGAGTTAGTTAAAGAAGTTGCCAGCAAAACTAACGATGACGCTGGTGATGGAACTACTACCGCTACTGTTTTGGCAGAAGCTATCGCTCGAGAGGGATTGAAGAATGTAGCGGCCGGTGCTAACCCAATCAGCTTGAAAGCAGGAATCGACAAAGGTGTTACGGCAGTTGTCGCTGAACTCGCAAAAATGGCTAAGCAAATTGAGGGCAAAGAAGAGATCGCTCAAGTGGCATCTATTTCAGCCAACGATCCAGAAATTGGAGAAGTCATTGCTGAGGCTATGGAAGCTGTAACTAAAGACGGTGTCATCACCGTTGAAGAAAGCCAGAGCCTTGGTATCAACAAACACGTTGTGGAGGGTATGCAGTTTGATAAAGGATATGTTTCCGCCTACATGGTAACAAATCCAGAACGAATGGAAGCTGTCTTCGAAGATGCTCATATTCTGATTACCGATAAGAAAATTGGATCAGTTCAAGAAATAGTTCCCTTGCTAGAAAAGCTTGCCCAGTCTGGTAAAAAAGAACTCGTTATCATTGCTGAAGATCTTGAAGGCGAAGCCCTGACAACCTTGGTAGTAAACAAACTACGCGGTGCTTTTTCAGCGCTAGCTGTAAAAGCTCCTGGTTTCGGAGATCGCCGTAAAGCCATGCTTGAAGATATCGCTGCTTTAACTGGAGGTAAGCTAATCTCAGAAGAAATTGGCTTAACTCTAGAAAATGTAACCATCGAAGACCTTGGCCAGGCCGCTAAAGTTATCGCCACCAAGGACACTACGACTATTGTTGATGGCCGTGGCGAAAAGGCTAGCATTGAAGATCGAATCAAACAGATTGATCAAGAGTACAACAATTCAGATTCAGATTTTGACAAAGAAAAGCTAGCCGAACGCAAGGCTAAACTAACTGGTGGAGTTGCGGTTATAAGCGTTGGAGCTGCTACTGAAACTGAAATTACCGAGGTAAAACATCGCGTTGAGGATGCTTTAGCTGCTACTAAAGCTGCCGTTGAAGAAGGTATTGTTGTGGGTGGTGGTGTGGCCCTGCTACGAGCTGCCAAAGTTCTAGACGACATGAAACTAGAAGATGAGGAGATGTTTGGAGTAAAGATTTTGCGCCGGGCTCTAGAAGAACCAGTGCGCCAAATTGGAATGAACGCTGGTCAAGATGGTGCAGTAGTTGCCGATAAGGTACGTAGCCTATCTGGTCATGAAGGCTATAATGCACGCACAGGAGTCTACGAAGACCTGATGGCTGCTGGTATTGTAGATCCTAAAAAAGTTACTCGATCTGCCCTTGAAAACGCAGCATCGATTGCTTCATTGGTTCTAACAACCGAAGCTGCAGTAACTGAGATTCCTCAGGACAAGGACGACGCCAGTGCGGCCGCTATGGCAGGCGCCATGGGCGGCGGCATGCCAGGAATGATGTAATTATAATCTATAAAAAGCCCCCATCTGGGGGCTTTTTATATTATATGGTCAGGTTGAAAAACACTGGAAACGCCTGTATACTTAGCAGACTATGGATCAAGAAACACCAATTCAACCAGCCTCACCGACCGACGGGGAAATCCAGCCTCAATCGACAGTTGAATACTATGTTAAACATCTTTTGTGGCCAACTTTAATCGCGGGAGTTTTTCAAATCGCAGCGATCTTTCAAACAAACCAGTGGGAATGGGTAGCGATAGCCAATGCCACTTTGGTCATTCTTACTGTAATACACGTCTGGCGTGTAACTCATAACTGGCGCATTAGTGGTAGCGTTGCGGCACTTAGTGGAGGAATTGCCACCTTTATCGCTCAAACAGCTGAACTTATTTTCCAGCATAATACTATCGCTGTCTTTAAACTATTTACACAAACTCTCACGATTGCAGTTTTTGACGCTATTACCGCTAGTTTGTTATTCCTATTAGTTCAAACCATACATGCATTCAATAAGTCGAATGCTACCCAGAAAGGAGGTGACAACAATGACTGAAGAAAACAAAACACATTCAACCGAGCAAGACGTAAAGGAAAATCAAATTCTAGCCGCCATCGGCTACCTAGGATTGCTTTGCTTTGTTCCACTACTACTGAAACCAGATAGTGATTTTGCCCAATTCCATGGCAAGCAAGGCCTCTCGATATTTATCGTTGAGGTAATCGTGGCAATACTAGCAATCATCCCAATACTAGGTTGGATTATTTCCTTCCTTGGATTTGTTGTCTGCGCCTTAGCGTCTATTTACGGCATCATCCAAGCAATGCAAGGCAATAAGACAGAGGTTCCCGGATTCTCAATGGTCCGAGAGAAATTGAATCTATAAATTAAAAAACCCCGTAGCCAAGCAAATCTGCCAAACTCGGGGTTTTTTGTTACCTTAAACTATGCCGCGCGTTCCTGCTCGTAAGCCTTAATAATCTCACTTCTAATTTCCTTCATCAGTTTAGAATTTTCACGCAAGAAGTCTTTGGCTGCCTCACGACCAACTCCAAGCTTATGCTCTTTGTAACTATATGAGTTGCCGCTCTTATCAATAACTTCAAATTGAATGCCTGTGTCCAACATATCCCCTGCAATTGATATACCTTCGTTGTACATGATATCAAACTCTGTTGTACGAAAAGGCGCGGCTACTTTATTTTTAACTACTTTAACTTTAACTCTATTTCCAACCGTTTTATCTCCCTTCTTAATTTGAGCTGCCCGACGAACCTCTATACGAACTGAGGCGTAAAACTTCAAAGCCATGCCACCAGTAGTAGTCTCAGGATTACCAAAAACAACTCCAATCTTCATACGCGTCTGGTTGATGAAGATTACACAACAATTCGTTTTAGATATTACACCTGCTAGCTTACGCAACGCTTGACTCATGAGCCTAGCCTGCAGTCCCATATGCGAATCACCCATATCACCTTCAATTTCAGCTCTCGGTGTCAGCGCAGCTACCGAATCGATTACAATTACATCAACAGCATTTGATCGAACCAGAGTCTCTAAAATCTCCAAAGCTTGCTCACCAGTATCTGGCTGGGATACAAGCAACTCATCAATATTTATCCCGATTTTTTTGGCGTACTCTGGATCCAATGCATGCTCTGCGTCAATAAAAGCAGCCGTTCCGCCCATTTTCTGAACCTCTGCCACAACGTGTTGGGATAGCGTAGTTTTTCCAGAAGACTCTGGTCCGTAAATTTCTACAATTCTACCTCTTGGCACACCTCCTATGCCAAGAGACAAGTCCAAAGACAGGCAACCTGTAGGAATGGCGTCAATTTTCATATTTTTTGTGTCCCCCAAGCGCATAATGGAGCCAGCTCCAAAGCGTTCGTGAATCTGTGAGATTGCAATCTCAGCTGCCTTCTGCTTACCTGACTCATCCTTTTTACCAATAGTTTTACCCTCGGTCTCTTTACTATCTGTGTTTTTAGTTGCCATACTTTCTTAAGTTAGTTTTGTGTTTCTTCAGCTTCCTTAGAATACCCGAACAAAAACCGAAGGTCAATCTTCCCTGTGGATAACCGAATAAAAACCGAACAGCCATTATTTAGTAATAGCTCCATCTTCTACTCCAACACTCTCCGGCACCGTTCCACTAACCGGTAATAACTCTGGTCGATCTGAGTCAGCTTCGGCATTATAATAAATATTGCGAATTACTCCGCGGGCACGACTCTGCTTTGATCGAGCAGTTATCTGAATAGAATTTAGGCCTTCATGTAAAAATACCTCTTCAGCAAAATGACCTTGCGGGTCCACGGGCGCTCCCTGGCTATTGATCTCAACGATTGCCTCCGGTTCAGTCATGCCCTCCACGATAATTTTCTGCGTAATCACTATCTCATCAGCTGATGGGCTACTGATAATTAAATCAGGCGGACTCAACAAGCGGATAATTTCCCAAGCAAAGTAAACTACCATTACCGTTACCACAATACCAACAACCCCTATTTTTAATAATCCAGGAATTTCTAGTGCTTTGCGCTGATGCGCCCCAGATCCACTACTAATTGGTTTCTGTGATTTAATTTGAGGCTTCTTTTTATCAACCGACGCCGCAGGCCCCTGACGACGATATACATTCATCTCTTGCAAAAACTGCCCTTCAATTTTCTCCCATGACATACCGAGCGCAGCAGCATATCTCTTTAAAAAATTTTTGATGTAAACCGGCGATGGCATGTCATTGTAACGACCACGCTCCAGCGCGTCTAAATATCTATCCGAAATTCTCAACTTCTGTGCCAAATCTTTTCGAACAATCTCCCGGGATTGTCTAGCAGACCTCAGCTGCTCACCAATAGTTTGACGTTGTCGGATCGGTTGTTGTTTAAAGGTGGCCATTTCACTAACCCTGATCGTCAGTACGGCTCTTCTCATTTAAACTAAATCCATCATCGTCCTTCACGACCTCTCCAGTGTACATACCATCTTCATTGTCATCAATATAATCATCTGGCACTTCACCAACTTCTACTTCCGTAGCCAAAACTTCGCGTGGCTTGGCACCATCAGCTGGACCAATAAAACCTTCCTCTTCTAGGATATCTAGAATGCGAGCCGCCCGTGCGTAACCAACCCGCAAACGTCTCTGCAACAGTGAGGCCGAGGCTTTACCAGCGCTAACTATTATTTCTTTGGCTTCGGGAATTAGATCATCACCGTCCCCACTATAATCACCTCCAGAAAAACCAGGTACGCTCACGCTCTGCTGATCTGTTACATCATTATTATAATCAGGGTCACTCTGCTCCTTCAAGAAATTTACCACGGCGTCAATCTCCTCGGTCGAAACATAAGCACCTTGCAAACGCTTTGGTTTACTGTGCTTAGAATCTATATACAACATGTCACCACGACCGATTAACTTTTCCGCTCCAGAAAAATCTAGAATAGTGCGTGAATCAACTAAAGAAGTTACAGAAAAAGCTATTCTAGCTGGCATATTGGCCTTAATCAGGCCTGTGATAACATTAACTGAAGGGCGCTGTGTCGCCAGCACCAAATGAATACCAACCGCTCGAGACATTTGTGCCAACCTCACAATCGCAGCCTCAACTGAACTGGCTGCTACCGACATCAAATCAGCTAATTCATCAATGATAAAGACGATATATGGCATATGGTCATCGTCATCAACAAAGGTATTATATTCATCAATATTTCTTTTTCCAGCTGCTGACAAAACTTCATATCGCCTATCCATTTCTGCTACAGTCCACTTCAGAGCGTTAACAGTCTTTTCAACATCGGTAATAACTGGCGTTAACAAATATGGAATTCCGTTGTACATCGACAACTCAACTCGCTTCGGATCAATCATAATCATCTTCAAATCATCCGGGGAGTTCTGGTACATCAAATTCAGAATCACACTATTTATACAAACTGATTTACCAGAACCGGTCGCTCCAGCTATTAGTAGATGAGGCATTGACTCAAGACCTGTGATGTAGGCTTTACCTGCTACATCTTTACCTAAGGCTAAAGCCAGATTATTTTCTCGCTTCTTAAACTGCTTACTAGTAAGCACCTGCTTCAAAGTTACTACAGCAGTCGCTTTGTTTGGCACCTCAATACCTACCAATGACCTACCTGGAATCGGTGCCTCAATTCTGATGGGGTGAGCCGCCAAGGCCAACGAAATATCATTATTCAGAGTAGTAATTTGTGTAAGCTTTACACCATCGGCAGGCTTTAGCGTAAACTGTGAAACCATCGGTCCAACACTGACGTCACTCATTTCAACCTCAATACCAAAACTAGCCAGTGTGTGACGTATTTTTTCTTTGTTAGCCTCAATGTCTCCGCTGGTTGGCTTCTCCGCTCTATCGGACAACAACGACATCGGAATATCAATATTAGGCCTCCGTCGTCTGGTTTTCTTTGGCACCAACTCCATTTGCTCAAGATCATTCTGGTCTTGTCCACCAACCTCTTCGACTAATTGATCAACTTCTTTTTTAGTAAAGGCCGGTTCCTCAACTGTTTCGTCATCGTCTTCCTCAGTATCCGTTTCATCATACAATCCGTCCTCAGCATCAACGTCCTCATCTCGCGCCACTTCATATCCATTCAAGCGAGAGTGTAAATGACGCTTGGCCCAGGCAGCCGCACCTAAAGACGGTGCGCTTGCCCAGCGCATCCTCGCTAAAAACTCTTTAAGTGACATGTTAAACATTATCAAAAACGAAGCCACAAAGAGCGCCAACAGCACAATAATTGTGGCCCAGACGCCAGTAAACCGAACTAATGGATAATTCAACACCACCCCAAGAAAACCTCCTCCTCGCCCGCTACTCGGTGCACGTAAGACGTCTGAAAACGGAACTGACAAGTGGAGCATTCCTAATCCTGACAACAAAAATAAAGCGAGTCCAATATAATTCCACTTGGTCATGGCATATTTTTCTGGATGCAATAAGGCATAACCAAGACCAAAAAAGACGAGCCAAATCATATATCTGCCCCAACCAAATATCCATCCCAAGATTTGATCAACATGCTGCCCCAATGGCCCGGCGGCATCTACATAACTTAAAATTGATACAGCACCTAATGCAAATAAAAGAATCACGATTAATCCTTGCTGTGGACCGCCATCTTGATCGTCCCAGGAAAAACGCTTGCTGGTTTTTTCAGGGGTTTCAGATGCTATTTTTCCAGTCGATTGTTTTCCGCTAGATTTACCACGCTGCTTGGCTGCTGTGGCCGGTGTTTTTCTTGCCATACGGAAGAGTATACCACATATTTAATAACATTTCACGCCTTTTTTGCCAGCCTTAGCCTACCAATTAACTCTTTCAAACACTGACTACTAAATAATAGTCCAATAAAAATAAGCTGTCCCTAAATAGATACTCGAGGCGGTAGCTCAAAACTCTCTTCACCCACCCTACCAGTCTGGCCTAGTTTTATCTGATGATTCTTGTCTACTCGCGGAGGCCCCGCCGTAATCATAGCTATAATTGAAGCCGTATGTATTTTTCTAATAGCAGTCACGTGAAAAGGATCTTCCTTCCAATAATAAAGGCGCTGAGCTTCATCACAATCTTCTTCATCACGAATCTCATGCTCGATGGCTTGTTTAACCGACTCATCTAAACCACGGCTCGTAATTATGCTAATGGCATCAGGAAATAACAACGCATGAATTGCTGCGACATTAATTCTTGCTTCAGCTGGCCTAGAGCTAGTTTGCTCTTGGCTATCGGTATATAACTTAAGGCGTTTTTCTGTAGTTGGAAGTAGCGCCTGAATTTCGGAAAGACGATCGGGAAATATTACCAGAAACGCTTGAGCTATCAGCAAAAAATTACTCGGCTTCTGACCTGCTAAAGCTCTTTCAGCGGTTAGTAATATTTCATCACCAAACTTACCCTCTAAATTATCTGGCACCCTACCAGCCACAGCTACATAGCGACTTACTTCATCTATATATTGAAGTGACCATCCTCTTTTATCATCACCTGATTGAACCCCAGCAATAATCTTATTTATCCGCGATTTTTTTCTATTATGAAACTCAGCAAGATCTTGCATAGCTAATGCGATATCAGGATACAGGATTTTCAGCGCTTCAAAGGTTTGCAAAAAATATAACCCATTGTCTGACTTATCCCAATATGCTTTATCCCTAACCACCGCCTCCACGCCCCAGCGTGGCGCCACCTTTCTAGCTAGCTCCAGTCCGGACTCAGGTTCAATTTCAACTTCTGCTTGTAAAGAAGTCGCCCTTTCCCGAGCCGGAGTAATTGGAGCAACAAAATCACGAGAACGTCTACGCATATTCCTTAATAGGTTGTTAAAAACCAATACAGACCACCAACAAAAATGGTGATAACTATAAGCATAGAAATTTTAAATGGGAAGGTAGCGTGCTGTTGATGTTTTTTCATATGATATCTAAATTTTATAATTTTAATTAAATAGCGCTGCGGTCTGGCAATTTTTGAACAAGCAACTCTGGCGCAACTACCCCCACCCGAACTCGATGGTTTCCATCAACTTCTAAGTGTCCACCAAATATAACTGCCCACGGTGCTTGTATGTATAACAAACGCACGACCTCTGCTAGATTTTCTCTAGACAATCCTTGCGCTTCTAACTCCTTTAATCTCTCAGCACTTCTCTCACATCCATCATATATTTTCTTCAACACATCATCTTTGAATCTATCTATCTTGTGATCTGGAAAAATGATTCTAAAGTCACTAAGTCTATCAGCCAAAGTCGCTATTCCTCCAAATCCCCCCCTAGCTGAAGCAAGCAACTCCTCCTCTCCAATTCCACGAGCAGTTTGTTGCAACTGGTTAAGCAGGTCTGGAAACGCTCTAACGGCAGTGCCCGCCAATAATAAAAACCACTCATTGTTAGTGCCAGCGGCCTCTCTAATATTAGCCAACAAATGAAGTCTTAGCATCTCTACATCTTCTGTTTTAGGTGGCGACGGGGCGATTAAAGCTTTTAAGCGATCAACAATAGTAGGAACAGGTGGCGCAGGCCTCTCCGGAAACTCAGTCACAATTGACAGGTGTCTGGACAAAAAACCACAGGCAGAGGCAACAAAAGACTTGTCTGACTCAATTGCATCAAAGAGTGACCCCACCCAAACAGTGGATCTATCTTTAACCAGTTGAGTTAAAGAGTCAGGGAAAACCCGATCAGGGCAAACCAGTGCAATTTTTTCAAATAAACCAACTCTACCGGCATCGCCTCCAAATTTTGCCATCTCGGCAGCCCCCTCCGCAGTCTCTATGTAGTTCAGCAAAGCATCGGCCACTTTTTTTGGGAACCACTTCTCGGTTAAAGAAACAGGCTCCTCTGGCTCCACTAGCCCAAGGTCCACTGCCCGTGGTCGACCCTCTCTTATTGGTGATGGTTCGCGCACTCTCCGCATGTATAGACTATTCCCACTCAATCGTGGCAGGTGGTTTATTTGTCACATCAAAAAATACTGCATCGACACCATTAATTGCCATAACTTTATCGGCAATCTCAGTTAGGATTGATCGATCAATCGGATAAAAATTTACCGTCATAGCTTCTTCAGATTCAATCGGACGCAACACAATCGATTCTCCTCCATTATAAGACAGTGGCACTAGGATAACCGGGAATTGCCAAATAGAATCGTACACGCCCCTCTCACGCACCACAGCATCGACCACAGCATCGACTTCGCGCAGTAAATCTAAACGATCTTCAGTTAAATAGCCTTTTACTACTTTAGGATGCGACGGATCCACTGGGCCAGCCACTTGCAAAACAACTCTATTAACATCTCCGATCGCATTTGTCAGGGTAGTAGAAATATTATTCAGCTGTTCCCATGCCAAATCAGCCCCTCCCCACAAGATAGCTGGGTGCTGATAAGATCTTTGATCACCTTGAACACCAACACTACGGATTGGCAAAACCGCCCCTTGTAAGTCAGTGCCTTCTAATAATTCTATAATTTGTTCATTAACCTGAGATTCGTTATCAGCTGGTTCAGGAGAACCGTCAGAACACAGGCAACGGATCGACAAACCCGGACCTGGAAATGGCCACCTGTTAACCAACTCGTCTGGAAGGCCTAATTCACGACCCAGCGCACGCACCTCGTCTTTGTACAATTGAGACAACGGCTCAACCACCAGGCCTTTGTTAATCATCTCCACAATTTCTGGAATCCGGTTGTGGTGCGTTTTAATTGTATCCGAGGCATCAGTGCCACCACTTTCAATTGTGTCTGGATAAATTGTCCCCTGACCTAATACCCACTCATGCTCGTTAAAGCCGAGCTCTGCAAAAACTTCCTTTTGGACCGTTAAAAAATGTTTTCCAATAGCGTTACGCTTATCTTCTGGTTCAACCATTTTAGCAACCTCTTTCAAAAAACTTTCACTAGCGTCAACTACCTGTAGATTATCAAAACCAGCCTTCGCCAGAGCCTCCTTTACTAACATGGATTCACCTTTACGCATAAATCCATTATCTACATGAAGACCGTAAACACGATCTCGACCAAAGACTTCCTCCAACATGGCAAAGGCCACTGACGAATCAACTCCTCCGGAAACAAATAAAAATACCTTTCGATTACCAACGTCCTTTTTTAGCTCATCTTTTAGCTCAGCAATATACTCTTCCATGCTCCAGTTTGGGGTGGCCTGACAAATATCCAAAACAAAATTCTTCAGCATCTGCATACCATTTGGTGTGTGCTGCACCTCCACATGAAACTGCAAACCATAACGCTTCAACTCGTCGTTAGCCATGGCGCTCACCTTAGCAGTATCGGTGTTTCCAATGATACGAAAACCCTCCGGCACTTCCTCAACTGAGTCCCAGTGACTCATCCAAACCTGCTCATCATCATTCAAGCCAGAAAATAAAGACCCTTTATCCAAAATATGAACTATAGCCTCACCATATTCACTTTGATGCGCCTCTTGAACTCTACCTCCGTAGTGATGAGTCATTAGCTGGTGTCCATAACACAAACCAAGAATAGGTACCGGTAAATCGAAAATTCCCGGATCATACGGGAGTTTTTGAGCATTAACCGATTGTGGTCCACCAGATAAAATAATACCAACCGCATCGTGCAAGTCATGTGCATTGACATCGGTGGGATAAATTACCGAACGCACACCCAATTGCCGAACACGCCGTGCAATCAAGTGCATGTACTGCGAACCAAAGTCTAGGATGGCGATGTGTGGGCCTATCATCCCCTAATTCTAGCACTTTTTCGACTAAAATGCAAGCTATCATTTATAGAATTAACCAGGATATACTTCCTGCTTAGCCGCGCCTGCCAAATAAAATTTAACTCACTGAGAAGCCGTCACGCATTGCCCTCGGCTCGATTTTTCCCTACAATAAGAGGAACACTAACTACCCTTCTATGGCAAAAGTTTTACCAATCCGCGAAGCGCTAACCTACGACGATGTTCTGCTGGTTCCACAATACTCATCCATTTTGCCAGCGGATGCTAACTTATCTACTAAGTTGGGGCATTTATCATTTGAACTACCGCTTGTTAGCGCTCCAATGGACACCGTCACGGAGGCAACTATGGCTATCGCTGTCGCTAAAGCCGGAGGCTTGGGAATTATCCATAAAAATATGAGCGCCGCTGCGCAAGCTGGTCAAGTTAAAAAAGTGTCTGGTAAGGGTTATAATGTTGGAGGAGCCGTCTCAGTCGGCGATGAACAGTTCGATCGCGCACTCCAATTGGTATCCGCTGGCGCCACCGTTCTGGTAGTAGACTCAGCTCACGGTCACTCGGCCGGGGTTATAAATCAGGTAAAAAGACTTAAAAATAAATTCAAGAAATCAGTTGTTATTATTGGTGGAAACGTAGCAACCGCCGCTGGTACACGCGCCCTAATTCAGGCTGGTGCAGATGTAGTTAAAGTAGGCATCGGCCCAGGATCTATTTGCACCACCAGAATTGTCGCTGGCATTGGCGTTCCTCAACTCACTGCCATTATGGACTCAGTAGCCGAAGCTAAAAAAACCAAAACTGCTATTATCGCTGACGGTGGCATTAAGTATTCCGGTGACATCGTTAAAGCCTTAGCCGCTGGATCAGCCGCTATTATGGCCGGTGGCTTATTTGCCGGAACTGATGAGGCTCCAGGAGATGTAGTGACAGTCGATGGTGTAAAAATGAAAACCTACCGTGGCATGGGGTCAGAAGCCGCTATGATGCAAGGCTCTAAAGATCGCTACGGTCAAAAAGGTACTACTGACAAGAAAAAACTTGTGCCCGAAGGTGTAGTTGGCTACAAACCATATAACGGCAAAGTAACTGACGTCATCTACCAACTAGCCGGCGGCATCCGTTCTGGTATGGGTTATAACGGAGCAAAAGACATTGCCACCCTACAAAAGGTCGCGGAATTTGTCAGAATCAGTAACGCTGGCTTGGCTGAATCACATCCCCACACACTAGCCGCTATGCAGCAATCGATAAACTACCAGAGCAAAAAATAACTACTCTAAATGCGATACCTCTCTGCGCTTCCGGGAACATTCATTGCTCTAATTGTCATTATTTTCGCTGACTTATTTTTACCAAAATTTGGAAATTCTACCGATGTTGAAATCATTCTAACACTAAGCACATTCCTCTTTGCCATATTGTCAGGATTTGTCATTTCACGACTAACCTCACGCTACGATGGTATTAGAAATAATGTTGGGTCAGAAGATAGTATTCTTCTATCTCTCTACAAAACCAGTCAACACATAAGCAAAAAACATAGCGGCAAAATGGCAGAACTGATAGATAAGTATTACATATTATCTTACGATTTTACGCTATCAAACGCTCATCTAGCATACAAAAAAACTGCCCCGGTATTAATTGAAATGTGGGATGAGCAAATGAAAATAGATATTCAAAAAAACTCTTCGGCATACCAAGTAATTGTCACGCAACTCACAACTCTCGAGGACAAAAGAAATATGGCATCTGTAACATCTGCAGAACGACTAGGTATTGGAAATTGGATTATCCTACTAACACTCGCGATGATCATTCTCGTCAGTGTGTTCTACATTAGAGCAGACTTACTATACACGCATTTTATTACTATCGCTCTATCAACTGTTCTCGTATTGATAATACTCATTATTCGTGATCTGCAAAACCTAATGCTAGGGGGGACAAGCCTGCTTGAGGAGTCTGGTCAAGAAGTATTAAATATTATCGGTAAGCCACGATACTACCACGAATCATTTGTTCGTCGTGGTATTGCAAAACCACCAAAAGGAACACCTTACCGATTAGGTCATCACGAACCTGGCACAGAGCCATTTAATATAGAATTTGTAAAGGGTTTAGGGGAAAAATAGAAGCTATTCTCTAAACAGAGCCTTGAGGATTTATAGTCACTTACAGAAAATGGAGACTAAAAAATCAAATTCGGTTACTAAAATAGAGAAATGCACTCACTTTCTCAGTGCTTTGTTACCTTGCGATATTTTTTCGGTACTCTTTTTCTAAGCGCTTGATGTTGTGACTGGAGGCTATCCAACAATGATGTTTCGCTAACAATATTATGGATGCGGTTGGAAATAATAAACTGTCCGTTGATCATTAAATCGCGCACATTACGACCACCGTGCGTAATCATGTTGCCAATAATTGTAGCGGGATTATTCTCATCGTAAGGAATAAAGCCACGGTCACGCACCTTCCAAAAAGCTAAGTCAGCTCGATAGCCTGGCAACACGCGTCCGCGATCATTTAAATGCAGCATATCAGCAGCATTAGAGGTCATCATTTTGAATAAATCCTCGTAAAAAATAACGAATCTCTCCTGATGCATAATTCTAGCCTGCAATGCCTCAGATAAAATATCTAAACTGTTTTTTGAGATGACACTATCAGTTCCAAGAGCGATTCTATCGGTCATGCCATATTTAGCGTACAAAGGATATGGAAAATCTCCACTCCTATGTAATTTATTTGAAGTGGGAAGATGAACTACCCCAATCTTGTTCTGAGCAATAAGTTTAATTTCCTCTTCTGTAAAATGAACTCCGTGCGACAGAATGGTCCTCGAATTCGCTAATCCATATTTTTTTAGTGTAGTGATAGTTGGCGAACCGTGCATAGCCAACTGGTCAATCAGTACCTGCTTAGTTTCGGCGGCATGAGTGGTAAACAAAGCTTTATACTTCTTAACTATCTCTGCAACTTTTTTCAAAACAACCGGTGATGCCTTGTGCGTGTAATGAATAGCTACCGCCACCTGAGTAGTATACTTATCTCTATTTTTCAATAATTTTTCAACATAAGCGGGAGTGTTTTCCGGGTGAGAGTTAGATACAGCTGACACAGCGTTGATCACATTTTGTTTCACTAGCTTTGCGGCCTCCTCAATCGGATCAAACACGGCATAATGCGATAGCGTAGTAGTAATACCGTTCTTTTGCTCTTCGGTTAGGTCGCCAATAGCTGACACCGCAAAATCGTCTTGCGTCATACAGTTCTCCAGGGTGTACATATCCTTGAGTGACTTTTCCAAGTTCTCACCCTTTTCGAGCATCAAAGATGACCGCAAAAGATACATCGGCGGATGAGCGTGAGCATTAATAAATCCGGGAGTTACCGCTAGTCCACCGCGCTTCCCAGCATCAAACACTAAATCGACTTCACTGAAGTCTACCTTCTTTTTGTTCGAATCAAAAACTTCTTTGATGACACCATCTTTAATCAAAATAGAGTGGTCTTTGACCACCGTCACCTTACCCTTTTCATTTGTCGTCATGATGAACTTTGCCTTGTGCACCAGAACAGTCCGCGCTCCTCCATTAAGGTTCACGTGGGTATACCGACTGCGTTTCTCTTGCAGTGGATATGGCAGCTCTCCCTCCTGCACGCGCCGAATCGAATTGATCATTGCGTGATCGTTGCCAACTTTCATGACTAGAGTATACCAAAAAAAAGTCTTTTTGTCTAGAGTGGCACCTTTGAAAAAAAGAGGAGCCCCGCACGCCGCCCGAGTGGATGTCCTCGGGTAGCGTGCGGGGCGGACACCAGCTGGGGGTCAGTGGATCCCCAGGCGGTGGGCGGTGTAGACCTGGTCCACACCGTTCATGTGCTGATCGACGGTTGCACTGCCGCAGATCGGGTAGTGCTCGGGCGAAGTGCCCCAGGCCTTGGCCGGGAGACCGTTGGCGCAGTGCGAGGCGCCCGGCAGGTCACGCCCGGACTTGGCGGGCCGCTGGTGGTGGCGCGGCGGCGGGGCCGGACGACCACAGACGACGGAGGCGCCGCGGGGACTGACCTCGACGTGGCAGTTGCCGGTGCTGACGCCGACACGCACCGCCACGGGCTTGGCCTCGGCGGAACCAGTGGAAGCCAGCATGGCAACCAGGGCCAGCAGCATCAGGGGGGTCTTGGACATGGGATCCTCCATCACTCAAGGCAGAAACTTCCGCCTAGGTTCACATGCATTTCGAGCTATGCGAACGCGCAATAATAGCAAAAAAATGGTCATTTGTCAATACCCTCTTAAAAGAAACTCTTAATAACAAAACACCGCCCAAGGGGGCGGTGTTTATAAAATTGACTTGAAAACTACTTGTCTTCGCCAGCGCTATCGGCTGCCACTGCCTGCTTTTTGGTCTTATCATGCACTCCAAATCCAGTACCTACTGGAATTAGCTTACCAATGATAACGTTTTCCTTAAGGCCCTGCAGACGATCGATCTTTCCGGTCACGGCCGCATCAATTAAGATACGAGCCGTTTCCTGGAATGAAGCTGCTGATAGGAATGAGTCTACCGATAAAGAAGCCTTAGTGATTCCTAGCAGTACTGGCTCAACCACAGCTGGCTTACCTTTACGTCCGACTGCATCACGGTTGGCGGCGTGGAGGGTTTCACGAGAAACCACATCGCCCACTACCAGATCAGTATCCTTGGCGTCTAACACCTTAGATCGGGAGAACATCTGTCGAATGATTACCTCAATATGCTTATCGTTCAACTTCTGTCCCTGTGAAGAGTAGATGTATTGAATCTCCTTAATGATGTACTTCTGAACGGCCTCAAGCCCCTTCAGTTCAAACAATTGATACAGATCAAGCGATCCTTCAGTCAACTGCTGACCAGAAGCTACTACCTCACCCTTCTTCACCCAAGTACCATATCCAGCAGGAATTGGATATTCCATGATTTGATCCTCAGCTCCAAATAGGTTCAAGGTTTTTTCTTCTAGCTTCACAGTTCCAGCTAAGCGCGCTGTTACCTCACCATCTTTCTTGCTGGTGAATAATAATTGACCACGCTTTACCTTATCGCCATCCTTGATTTCAAGTACATCTGATTTCTTAATGGTGTACTTCTCATTAACGTCTGCCTTATGTTGAATCTTAATGACACGCTGTTTACCATCCTCAACAATATCGGTAACCATTCCATCTATATCAACTATAATTGCAGATTTCTTCAGTGGACGTGCCTCAAACAATTCTTCAACTCGCGGCAAACCTTGAGTGATATCAGCTCCCGCCACACCTCCAGTATGGAAGGTACGCATGGTCAACTGAGTACCCGGTTCACCAATTGACTGAGCCGCAATGATACCAGCCGCTGTTCCCAGCTTGCCAACATCGTTACTACCAAGGTCATAGCCGTAGCATTTCTGACAAACTCCGCGATCCATTTCGCAAGTCAGCACAGAGTAGACTACCGCCTCTTCAATTGTTTCACCATGTAATTTTTCAACATCCTCTGTTGATACCAAGCTATTCTTGTTCAGTAAGACATCACCCTTGTCGTTACGCAGCGTGTCGTTCAAAACTCGACCCCACAGACGATCAACTAAGTCTTCGTTCATTTCCTCAGACTCTTTAGAGGTAATTGTAATACCATTGCTGGTTCCACAATCCTCTTGAACAATGACTACATCTTGAGCAACATCTACTAAACGACGAGTCAGGTAACCGGCATTAGCCGTTCTCAGAGCGGTATCGGTCAAACCCTTTCGAGCTCCATGCGTGGAGATAAAATACTCCAACACATCAAAGCCCTCTTTAAAACTAGCCTTAACTGGCAGCTCGATGGTTTCACCGGACGGGTTAATCACCAATCCCTTCATACCCATCATCTGGGTTGTCTGACCCCATGAACCACGAGCACCGGAATCAATCATGGCAAATACCGGACCGTCCTTTGGCAACACCAACTGACATTGTTCAGTGATGTCAATTTTTGCCTGCGTCCAAACTTCAATGACTTTAGTTCGACGCTCATCGTCTGTCAGTAATCCAGTAGTATAGTGACCGTAAATTTCATCAATCTTTCCTTCCGCTGCTGAGATGATCTCCTTCTTTTTCTCTGGAATCATGATGTCATCCATACCCCAACTCATTCCTGATTTGGTGATATATTCAATCGCTAAATCTTTTACATCATCCAGCAATTGGACGGTACGAGCAGTGCCTTCCTCTGCGAGCGTTTCTGCAATCAAGGCTTTCAGGCGACGCTTATCAACCACCTCATTCAGATACTGTAAGAACTCAGGCAAAATTCGATTGAACATCAAGCGACCGGCAGTTGTATCGATGATCTTATCGCCAACTTTTACCTTAATAGGAGTTTGAATGACCATGCGACCAGACTGATAGGCAAATAATGCCTCATCAGAATTAGCAAAGGCCAAGAATCTTTTATCCTTAGGCTCATCAATAGTGGTCATATAATAGGTACCAAGCACGATGTCCTGAGACGGGGTAACAATAGGTTCTCCAGTAGCTGGCTTCAACAGATTCTTGGATGACAACATAATTTCTGATGCCTCCTGACGCGCCTCTTTTGAAAGTGGTACATGAACGGCCATTTGGTCTCCATCAAAGTCAGCGTTAAAAGCTGGACAAACCAGAGGATGAATCTGAATAGCCTTACCCTCAATCAAGATTGGTTGGAAAGCTTGAATTCCAAGTCTATGCAGGGTTGGAGCGCGATTCAAGAGCACGAAAGATGCAGCAATTACCTCTTCCAAAATATCCCAGACTTCTTCACGGTTAGATTCAATAAACCGATTAGCTGATCTGACATTGTAAACCAACTCTCGTTCAATCAACTTAGCGATTACAAATGACTTGAACAGCTCCAAGGCCATTTTCTTTGGCAGGCCACACTGATTAAGTTTCAGATGAGGACCAACCACAATTACTGAACGACCAGAGTAGTCAACACGTTTTCCAAGCAAGTTCTGACGGAAGCGTCCCTGCTTACCTTTCAACATGTCCGCCAGAGATTTCAACTGTCGCTTCTGACCAGTCGATGCAGTTACAGTTTTACCATGCCGGGCGCTATTATCAATCAGAGCGTCGACTGCTTCTTGCAGCATTCGCTTTTCATTTCTTTGAATTACTTCAGGCGCATTTAACTCCTGCAAACGCTTTAAACGATTGTTTCGGTTAATGACTCGTCGATAAAGGTCATTCAAATCAGAGGCTGCAAAACGACCACCATCCAACTGCACCATTGGACGCAAGTCCGGTGGAATAACTGGCAATGCATCCAGCACCATCCAATCTGGACTAATGCCATTCTTTATCAGATTCTTTACCAACTTCAAACGACGTAATAGTCGGAAGCGCTTATTTTTGCTAGCACCAGACAACTCAACTTCCAAATACTCTGCCATCTCTTCCAAGTTGATCTTTGAGAGCAATGATTTCATTGCCTCTGCTCCAATCATAGCTGTGAAAACGTGGCCGTATTTAAGAGAGAGATCGAAGTACTCACTTTCAGAAACAATATTCAATGGCGCTAGACCCTTTAATTCCTTACGGGCAATGTCAGAAGCCTCGTCAAGATCTTTGAGCTTCTCATCACGCATAACAGCAGCGTTGACCATCTCTTGCTCAAAAGCCTTTTCAGCATCTTTCTTCAACTTACCAGCAGCCTCTTGCTCTGCGTGGTCACGACGTTGCTTGATATCACCCATCTGTTGAGTGATTTCATTTCGAATCTGTTTTCGTTTTTGATCAAGTTCTGCATCAATTTGCTCCAGGGTCTGTTCGCGCAGTTTTTCGTTGACTTCAGTTATAATGTAGTTCGCAAAATAGACCACCTTTTCCAAAGATTGCGTAGACAGATCAAGCAACAGACCAATCTTACTAGGCACGCCACGCAGAAACCAAATATGGGTTACCGGAGCGGCTAAGTCGATATGAGCCATTCGTTCACGACGAACGATAGATCGGGTGACTTCTACACCACATTTATCACAAACAATTCCTTTGTAACGAATGCGCTTGTATTTGCCACAGTAACATTCCCAATCTTTGGATGGACCAAAAATCTTTTCGCAGAACAGGCCATCTTTTTCAGGTTTTTGCGTGCGATAATTAATTGTCTCTGGTCGAAGAACTTCGCCATGAGACCAGGTACGGATTTGTTCGGGTGAAGCAAGCTTTAACCGAATCGCTTCGAAATCCGTAGCTTGAGTTGCGTTATCGTAGAATGACATATGTGTATGGTTTCGGTTAGCGACTTAAGCTGCGTCTTTGTCTACTCTGATGACACCTTCTTCATCAGAAGATTCGTTGGCGCGCTCACGATATTCGAATGGGCGTTCATTGCGCTCAGCTTTCGTTGCGTCAATATCAATCGCCTTATCGTCACTATCGAGCAACTCAACATCAAGACCAAGTCCCTTCAACTCACGAACCAGCACGTTAAAGGATTCAGGAACATTTTCCTTGATAATATCCTCTCCCTTAATGGTAGCCTCGTAAGCCTTTGAACGTCCTGGAACATCATCAGATTTAATCGTCAACATTTCCTGAAGAGTATGAGCGGCTCCATATGCCTCAAGTGCCCACACTTCCATTTCTCCAAAACGCTGTCCGCCAAACTGAGCTTTACCACCCAGTGGCTGTTGAGTTACCAAACTGTATGGACCAATCGAACGTTGGTGAATCTTGTCTTCAACCATGTGATTAAGTTTCAGCATGTATGAAACACCACACATAACTGTTCTATCAAACTTCTCACCGTTACGGCCGTCGTTCAACTCAATCATTCCATCTCGTGGGAATCCAGCACGTTCAAGTTCGTCACGAATAGTATCGTCTTTTACTCCATCAAATGGCGGAGTAGCAACTTTGTACCCAAGGGTACGAGCCGCCAAGCCAAGATGAGTTTCCAGCACCTGTCCTAGGTTCATACGAGATACCACACCGAGTGGATTCAAAATAATATCAATCGGCGTACCGTCGTTCATGTAAGGCATGTCTTCTACTGGAACAATACGTGAGATAACACCTTTGTTTCCATGACGACCAGCCATCTTATCACCAACTTGGATCTTACGAAGTTGAGCGATAGTTACCTGAATGGTTCTAGTTACTCCTGCTGGCAACTTATCGCCGTTCTCCTTGCTAAAAATTTTAACGTCAATAACTTTTCCATGCTCACCGTGAGCCAAGTATAAAGATGAATCTTTCACGTCCTTAGCCTTCTCTCCGAAGATAGCACGAAGCAGTTTTTCTTCAGCTGAAAGTTCAGTCTCACCCTTTGGTGTGATTTTTCCAACCAAGATATCACCAGAATAAACCTGAGCGCCAATTCGGATAATACCGTGCTCGTCTAAGTTCTTCAGCTTCTCTTCAGAAACGTTAGGGATATCACGAGTTACCTGCTCAGGCCCAAGCTTGGTGTCACGCACATCAACGCTATAATCTTCGATATGAATAGAGGTGTAACGATCAGCTTCAACCAAACGACTAGAGATCAAAATAGCATCTTCATAGTTACCACCTTCCCATGGCATGTATGCCACAGTTACGTTTTGTCCAAGCGCTAACTCACCACCATCGGTAGCTGAACCATCAGCTAGAATCGCTCCAGCTTCAACTTTTTGACCTCGGTCAACAATTGGCCTTTGGTTAATAGAGGTAGAAGCGTTAGAACGAACAAAGCTCTTCATTGGATACTCTCGAATGCCTAGCTTGCCTTTAATCAAGACACGATTGGCGTCTACTGCTTCTACAGTTCCAGCCTCTTCCGAAACCACAACCTGTCCAGAATCTTTAGCTGAACGATGTTCAACGCCCGTACCTACCACTGGGGAGTCAGGCTGAATGCAAGGCACCGCCTGTCGTTGCATGTTTGTTCCCATCAGGGCACGAACAGCATCGTTATGCTCAATAAATGGAATCAGCGCCGTTGAAATCGAGATAATCTGCTTCGGCGATACATCCATGTAATCAATTTTTTCAACACCAGCCACAATCGGTTTCATGTGCTCTCGAACCTCAGCCCGCTCTGCCACAAAGTATCCGTTCTCATCAAGCTCTGTCGTAGCAGCCGTGGTTGTTAGTTTTTCTTCGGTAAAGGCATCAATATATTCAACATCATCACTAACACGAGGCTTAACTGGGACAGCCTCAAGCTTCTGCATTTTCTTAGCTTGATCCTTAGTGATTTTATCACCGGCCTTTGCAACAACTGAACCGTCGACCTCGATGTCTTCTCTGGCAATCTCGCCCTCAGCCTCAGCTGGAATTGGATCGTGCACAACTTTTCGGAAAGGAGTCTCAATGAAACCAAAATCATTAATCCGAGCGTAGGAAGCCAAGTGACCAACCAGTCCAATGTTTGGACCTTCTGGAGTAGCAATCGGACAAATACGACCATAATGAGTGCGGTGAACATCTCGAACTTCAAAACCAGCGCGTTCACGAGACAAGCCGCCTGGACCCATCGCAGATAAACGACGTTTATGTTCAAGCTCTGCCAGAGGATTGGTTTGGTCCATGAACTGCGACAACTGTGAGCTCATGAAAAATTCCTTCACTGAACCAATCACCGGACGAGCGTTGATTAAAATTCCAGGAGTCAGAGTTTCAACATCCTTAGTAGACATTCGATCTTTTACGATACGCTCCATTCGGGACAAACCAATCCGGAATTTGTTTTGCACCAATTCACCCACTGCTCTCACGCGTCGATTTCCAAGATGATCAATATCATCTGGTTCTTCCTGAGTGATGTTTAAACGAATAACTTCACTAACAATTTCAACTAAATCTTCACGGCGTAAAACACGAGTGTCAGGAGTATTAGGAATGTCAAAACCAAAACGCTTGTTAATTTTATATCGACCAACTCGACCAAAGTCATATCGATCGAAGTTAAAGAACATGGCGTGAATCAAAGAGCGCGCATTATCAACTGTAGCTAGATCGCCTGGTCGAATACGTTTGTAAACTTCTTTTAAACCTTCCGCTTCTGATTTAGCAACGTCTTTCTCCAAAGTAGCAGCAATGTACTGATTGTTCGGATCAATATCAACATCCTTAAATAGTTCCAGAATTTCCTCATCGGTGCCATATCCCAAAGCCCGCATCAAAGAAGTTACTGGAACTTTACGCTTACGGTCTACCTTCACATAAATAACATTGTCATGATTTGTTTCGATCTCAAGCCAAGCACCACGGTTTGGAATAATCTTGGCACCATAATAAATGTTGCCCTTCATGAAGTCTGAGGTGAAAAACACACCAGCCGATCGGATTAACTGAGACACCACAACACGCTCAATGCCATTAACCACAAAAGTTCCTCGATCAGTCATTAGCGGAAAGTCGCCCAAAAATACTTCCTGCTCCTTAACTTCATTAGTCCGCTTGTTAACCAGTTTCGTGTTCACCCGCAGTGCTGCCTCGTAGGTCAGATTTTTGTCCTTGGCAATTACCTCATCAAAACGCGGTGCGTCCAAATAATAATCCATGAAGTGCAGCTCGAGATCACGACTGGTAAAATCCTCAATCGGCGAAATCTCCTCAAATAGCTCCTTTAGACCAGTTTCCATAAACCAGTCATAAGATGTCTGCTGAATCTTGATCAAATCTGGAAGCTCGATAGCCTCGTGGCTAGTCGTAAAGTACTTCCGCTCTTGAACTTTATTGGGCATATGCGGTCCTCTTAATATATAGAACTGAATTAGTAGAATTGGAACTGAAAATCGTGCCTCCTAGTCAGAGCTATGTAAAATCCACCGCGCACAGACAGACTAAAAACCCCACGTCCTTATGTCTATTAGGGACGAGGGTCACTGCTACCTTACAAGTTGTACGGGAGAGTAGAGATGGACACGCCGATTTACAGGCTTTCTGCCAAAATTTGACAGAATCAGATTGTTTGCATCACGCCATCACGAAGTCAGGAAAGTCGGGAATTAGTGTACAAATTTTTGGAGCCCCTGTCAAGAAACCTAGTATTACCTGTCAAGAGGTCCGTAATCAGCATTTTTTATGCTAATATTAGCGAAGAACGAGTAAATGAATTTTTGCAAGTGATTTTCTATCCTCATTTGTTCACGAAAGTTACCCACATTCTCCACAGTTTTGTACACAGGGCAGTTTAGATCATTTTTACCTTCCGCATCGCCTCTCGTGCCACCTCCCTGTCGTCCCAATTTATCTTCTTACCTCCAGCTAAACACATCTTTTGTTCAGCTCCTTTTGCCGTCAAAATGACCACATCTCCAGGCTTAGCTAAAGCACAAGCCTTAACAATAGCCTCAGATCTGTCCAAAACACGCCAAAAAGTCTCACCTTCTACCTTACCGGCCTTGAGCACACCTTCCGCCACCATATCTATAATCACTTGTGGATCGTCATCATACGGGTCCTCGTCTGTCACGATGACATAATCACAGAGCTCGCCCGCCACCTGACCGTTTGGCGCTCGTCTACCAACGTCACGGCCGCCGCCAGTTGAACTTATTAAAGTAATTAATTTGTTGCCTGATTCAATTCGCGCCCGACAAAACTCATAAAGCAGTCGCAAACTCACCGGTTCATAAGCATAATCAACAATCACTGCATAATCCTGCCCCTCGTCGACAAACTCCATACGCCCCGGCACCGGCTCAAGTTCCGCCACAGAATCTATCATTTCTGGCAGGTTAATTCCCACAGCCGAACCAATTCCCATGGCCATCGCCGTATTCATAACATTCCATTTTCCCAACAAAGGAATGCGAGCTGGCCTACAATCAACTTGGAATTCCGTGCCATTGATCTGTTCTCTAATATCAGTCACATAAATGTCATTTGGCTCTGTTGTGCCAACTCTCACTTTAAGGTGATCACCGATGGCTAAAAAATCCTCAGCAAAATCAGAATCAGTATTGATAACACTGGCCTTCTCTATCTTCTTTCCGTTAATCACCTTGCTTGGCAGAGCCGACAAGTGGGTGAATAGTTTCAATTTTGCAGCTTTATAATTATCAAAACCACCGTGTGACTCCAGGTGTTCTGGTGAAATATTTGTAAAAGCGCAGACATCAAAATGAATACTGGAGTGCCTATATTGTTTAATTCCCTCTGAAGTTGTCTCAACCACGGCTACATCACAACCCTCTCGCCACATTTCTCGTAGTAAACGTTGCATTCGAAAACGACCCAGCATCGTCATTTTGGTATCGTTCAACTTTTGCTTATTGCCAATTCTAAAATTAATAGTTCCAGTAACACCAACCGTATGCCCGGCGTCAGTCAAAATCTTCCAAAGAATATTACTGGTCGTCGATTTTCCTTTAGTTCCGGTTACTCCAATCACAATCATTTTACGAGATGGGTGCTGGTAAATAACCGCTGCTAGCCACGCCACCGCTCGATAATAAAAGTCCATCACTTGAGATGGAGTCAACTTCCTAGCTAATTCTTTTAAGCGGTAAAACATAACAATTAGTCCTCTTTGCCCTGAACTGGAGGAATCAGATGCCCCAACAAATATAATACAATCATCACCAGCGCTGTAGAAACTATGGCTGTCCAATACCACCCGACACCAACCGCCATCCCAATCGCAGCGCACAGCCAAACACTAGCCGAAGTAGTCAGTCCCCGAATTTTATCATCACGAAAGACAATCATGCCGGCACCAAGAAAACCTACCCCCACCACAATCTGGGACATAATCCGAGAAACATCTACCCCCGACTGAAGTTCGTGACCTGAAAAACCATACAGTGAGATTAACGTAAAAAGAGTGGACCCCATAGTTACTAAGCCCAAAGTACGCGGTCCGGCCTCCTTTTTATCAGCTCTGCGCTCAAATCCAACAACACCCCCCAGCAGCAGTGCTAAAGCAATTTGAGCAATATAAATAAGTTCCTGATTCATAACTTCAGTATAAAGGAATCTCACTGAAAATCCAGCTAGACCTGTTGTCGAGGCGGTAAGGCCTCTACTGCCACAACAGGGCTTGGCGGGTAAATAATCTGTAGATCACCATCGGGCGTGAACTGCGCCGATTCTGCTCCAAGAATATATTCAGCCAAGGCACGTCGTGGGTCAGCCAAACGAACCTCCGCCGGACCGTCGCTAAAGATTTTAACCCAATCCTCTTGTGAAAGTGGTCTTAACTTAGCATCATCAACCAATAATCTAATGCCGGCCATGGCCAACAGTCTGTCAGAGACCTCATCACCGCTCCCCCAATCACCTTCCCGAAAATTAAACCATTGCGCATTCCAACGCATCTCATTCATCTCGGGAGTAATGTACTTCAAATGAGCCGGGTCAAGCCGTGCGACCGAAAAAATAACGCGCCATTCATCACTCATAGCACGCATCACTCTTTCTAACACACTGGGAAGGTTAAACTCCTCGGCCATTCGCTGTAGTTCAGGACGGCGCTCTGGCTCTTGTATAGTTATTGCAGCCAGCCACTCAAATGTTTTTGATAACTCATATAGCGCACTCATTTCTTCAGCTGAATGCCCAGTAGTATTATTTTCAAAGCGATTCGCATCCCTGACGCGAGCCTGCAAAGCATCTTTAATATCTTCATCACTTGATTGCGGCACTTCTCCAACAGAGGTGCCGACAAGCTCCGCGTAACAAGACAGCATGAATGCCTCACGAAGAACGCCAATATTCCTATGATCTTCAATAGTTACGCGCTGTAGGGCTCGCACCTCAGGCGTCAAATCAACCAGCGGATCAAAACCAAAACTACGGCGCTCTGGCACGGTTTCACGATTACGGAGCAATGAACCTGCGCGCTCCCGACCGACTTGTAACTGACCATCTCTTCTTCTCATAAGTTTGTTCGTGGCGGCAATGACCTCTCTTTAACCACCTCATTAAGAAAAGTGCACTCAACGCGACCACTAGAGCCAACCCGAACAGCGTCGGCTGTTAAAAGAGCTTTCAAAGCTAAAAGTTCAGTGAGAATAAAGGCCTCTGTCGCAGTATTCGTAGCACCACCTGAGGCAACCTCATTAAGCTTTTCCTGCAACACTTTTTGCTGCTTAATAATTTTTTCCTCAAAACTCCGCATTGAAAAACCACCTGTTTCCAAATCATTAATCAAATCCCTCTCTGGGTGAATCATTCGTAAATACATCGCAGTCGGACAAGACAGTGCAAACAGTGCAAATTGATCACGAACCAACTCGCGATAGAGGCCAGAGTCATCACAAGTAATAGGCGGCTCCTCCGGAAACATAATTCGATGCATCAAAGCTAGCGGCAGCTCACTTGAATGTGACCGCAAGTGACTGCGCGATTCTCTTAAGCGCTTAAGAGGTGTTGATTCCAAAAGCGTCCTCCGTTCCATTGCTGAAATCGGTTGCCCAATTTGAGCCCAGGACAACATTAGATCATAATCTTGACTATGAAACTGTCCTCCACGATTCAACGCTCTCGCAAAAGTGCCAAAAGATGTCCTACCAAAAAAATCTTTTTCTACCTCCTCCAACCTATCTGGCAACACTAATGACACCGCAGCCAAATGCATGCCCTCATACTGCATATCATTAAATCTGCCCGAAGCGTGCACATTAAACTCAAGAACTGCGCGTTGCTGGTCTTCGGTCAATCCATGTTCAAATTTAACCTCTTTAGCTGGCTCAGGCTCAATAGCAAGCTCCGTAGCTCGCAGTCTAATACCTTCAATTCTACTACTACGATTGGCTCTCATAAAATTACTTAATCACACTTGTGGCCGCGGCGGCAAGGCTATAGTTTTCTCAACTGCAGGCACCTTCCAACACTGCACACCATCATCATAATGAATAAGATCAGCCGCGCGGATTCTTCCTGATAAATTTGTCTCTCCTGTTCTACGCCTCATAAAATACAAACTTATTTATATAATATTTGCGCGATTGCTAATTAACCCACCCACTAGCCACACGCACTGCAAACGTACCGGAACCAAAAGGGAAAAAAGTGTGCTTTTCTTCACCCTCTTTAGTAAAAACTGAAACTGCTGACTGAGTATCTCCGTTGGTTCCAGCAATTAATCGATCTTCTTTCTGTTGATTTAAATCACCTCCACCCACAGTAGCTCCTGCCGTATATGACTCAGTAAAAACAGAGAAGCCTGGACTTATGGCTACTAACTGATCCTCATTTTTTTCAAACATCAAAGTATGTGATGAACTACTAACTGGAGTGACTGCTAAAACATCATTACCGCTACCAAAGTTAGTTCGCGCAACCCTTACGCCTCCATGAAAAGATTCATCGTAAACATTCATATTAGTCAGCACCGCTCCAGTGCGACCGTTGTATACCATAACCTGAGGTCCACCGCCTTGACCGGCACCAACTACGATTTCATCAATACCATCTCCGTTCCAATCAAGTCCCGTCACGTAAGTGCCGCCAGTAAAAACCCCATCCAGAGCCATAAACGACAAGATTTCTGAACCATTTTTTTCAAAAACACGCACGTGCGGTGACCCCCCTTCTCCCGGCACAGTCACAATTTCATCTAAACCGTCACCGTCAAAATCACCTGTCCCTACTCGTACGCCACCACTAAATCCTGGGTCATAAGCTAAAAATTGTTCGAGTCGCTCACCGTCTCCGTCAAACACGCCAACCAGAGGTAAGCTACCAGCATCCAAAGCTACTACAACTTCATCTTTTTTATCTGCATCAAACTGACCCACTGCCACTTCAACTCCCGTCCGCAAGTTCTCGTCAAAAGCATACCAAGTTTCTTCAAACGATCTATTTTTCAAATTATAAATCCTAACCTGCGGCGCACCGCCCGGACCAGCTCCAACCACTACCCGTTCACGTGGATAAAACTTGCGGGTATTTTTCGTGGAGGTTGCTACGTTAGATAAATCGTCCTTGGCTCGCACTCGATACTGATACCGCTTGTTCCGCTTCACACTCGAATCGGTAAAAGCTGTATCAGTGCTAGCTACAGAACCAATTTTCTTAAAATCACCATTGGCACTTAAATTTTTTCGCCTTACTATGTAGCGACTAACATGCTGGCCTTTGACTTTATTCCACTCAACCTTAACGCCGTCAGAGACCAGACTGGTTGTCACTCCTTCTGGCTCAGCCACCTCAGTATCAATAATGTACTCGTGCGTCGACGCTGTAACTGTCACATCATTCGCATTATCCAGAGACTTTAATCTCAAATAGTAAGAGACATCGTCTCCACTAATTTTACGACTTGGCTCAAACGATCGTGCGGTTTGAAAAGTTCCCTCCAACTCCGGATCAGCCTGCGCATCCGTTCCAAAATATACATAGTACCCGGCAATACCATCAGGATCAGATGGTTCTGACCAGGAAAAATATGGCTTTCTGTCAGCCTTTCTAGCTCCATCGCTATAGGTTTTATTTAGACTAGCTGCGTTATAAGCAGAAATAGTAGGGGCCGGTGGATTATCCAACACTTCCAAGCCTGCCAGAGCGGTGGCAGCGTCTACTCTACCAACTCCATACTTAGATTCCAGTCCAGTATCAACAGCACTACTAGTAAGTACGTCATAAAATTGTGAGTCAGTAATGTCAGAACGTTCTGCTTTCAACAAAGCAGCTACTCCCACGACTACTGGAGTGGCCATAGAAGTTCCACTCATGTAACCATAGTCTGTCGTAAAATCATTGGTTGGATCATCTGTGTACAAAGTTGAATAAATATTCTCACCAGGAGCGGCAATATCCGCGCAATCAGTTCCATAGTTAGTGAAATATGAGGCCTCCCCATCATAGCCCACTGAGGTCACTCCAATTACATCATCATAACAAGCTGGATAAAACCCCAAGTCATTTACACTAAGACCGTTATTGCCTAACGCTGAAACGACTAACACGCCATGACTTACGGCATATGCCACAGCGCTCTCCAGCGCCGAGGTAGTACCAAAACCACCCAAGCTCAAATTAATAATGCTAGCTCCATTGTCCACGGCATACTCAATACCCTCAGAAATTTCAGCATCACCCCCTGCCCCTTCGTCGTCCAATACCTGAACCGCCATAATCGACACCTGCCAATTAACACCTGCTACACCAATTGAATTATTCCCCACTCCACCAATAATTCCAGCCACGTGTGTACCGTGAGTGGTGCCACTGTCTACACCATTGTAATCATCGTCATTACTACCATTTGGTGAAGGTGTCGGATCACCATTGCCGTCAACAAAATCATATCCGTTTACATCATCAACATAACCATTGCCGTCATCATCAATACCGTTTCCGACAACCTCTCCCTCATTCACCCAAATATTATCGGCAATGTCTTCGTGATCAAGATCGACTCCAGAATCAATCACCGCCACGACAACTTCGCTAGATCCGGCCTGAGTGTCCCAAGCTGTCTCCGATGAAATACTGACATCATCCTGATAATGATGCCATTGAAAAGCATACTTGGCATCGCTTGGCGTAGCCGTTGCTCGTCTGATTACCTCACGCTCAACTGTCAAAATAGAGGCGTCGCCCGCTAATTGCTCAACATAGGATTCTGCACTAACCTCCGCTGGAATTGTAACTGATTCAATTTCAGAAATACTAGGCTGCTCCCCCAACATAAATGCAGTCCAATCATTGATTGTAGGAGCGTAACGCACCAGGACAACATCTTCTGAGTATTCTGGAGTCGGAAAATTATCAGCCAAGACCGGTGAAATTCTAAAAAAAACAGCGCCCATCACGCCTGGAAGTAGCAACCATCGCCACTTTTTCACAAAATGAATCATCAACTAACTTGTTTTTTTGTTTTCGTACTTTAACATTCTAACATTTTTTGACCATTTTGGCAAGGTCTTATGGCTTGGTTTTACAGTACGCAAATTTTAAAAACTTACCCAAAAAAAATCACAGTGGGATCACCCAGTTATATTAATTTTGACAATATTAGCAACCATACGGTAAAACTCAACGACCACTTGAGGAATCCTCCCTAAGTGCCACCGGAGCCCGTATGATCAATGCAACTCGGTATCTAGACAGACAAGTCGTACATCCAGTGACCCTGGCCGCCAAGCTCCAAGCTCTGGCGGAAGTCACTACCAATACAGCTCCCCTGAGCGTCCAGCACCTGCTGGCCGATCTGGATGACTGTTCTCTGGACACGAGTCCGCGCACCGTCCATCTACTGGGAGACTTCCTGGATGATTCCTTCCCAGGAGACTCCAAAGCAGCACAGGCGCTGGCCGCGGCGCAAAAGCTGGTAGAGCTGGGGCAGGTGCCATACCTGGCTCGCGAGCTCTGGTTGACTGTCATGGGACAAGAGGGCGACAAGCACATCGGTGATTGGTTCGCCTACTGGCAAGCCCACTTCTTCACCAACGAAGCGCTCGTCCACGACCTGCCGCACCCCGGCGTGGTGAAGTGGCTCCAAGGCCTAGACGCCAACTTCCCCAAAGTGGGATACCTGACCGGTCGACACCGACCCAACCCTAGCAGTCGACACCCATCTGGGATGGAGCTGGGCACCATGGCCACGCTCTGGAAGCATCGGTTCCCCCTGGGACCCCTCTACATGAAGGGCCAGTGGGGAGGAGACGACACCGCCTACAAGCAGGGCCTCTTCCAGCAGCTTCTGGCTGCAGGGGAAGTCTACCCCCTGGGCTACATCGACAACGAACCCAGCTGTGTCATCGCCCACCACGAGGTCATGACGGCCGCCTCCTTGCCCCACCTCTCGGTTTGGTTCAAGGGAGTCTGTCAGAAGCCAGCTGATCTCCCGCCGGATATTCTCGTGCTCGAATCTTTCGAGTAGACCAGCAATTCGAGTCTGAAGTAAAAAACCAAGACTTAAGTTGCTTACTCTGAATGATTCGAGTTCTTTTTTTAACAACAAATTCGGTTTTTCTTCGGTTATCCACAGGGACTATTTGACGTTCGGTTTTTCTTCGGGTATCTTGTCTCTATCACCAACCAACAGAAATTTATGACGAAGGTCCTTCCTAAAAAAAAGCGTGAGATTCTCTCCTTCCTAGAAGATTTCATCTCCGACCGTGGCTACGCTCCCACCCTCAAAGACATTGCTGATCACTTTGGCCTCTCCTCTACTGCAACTGTCCACGAGCATATTGCCTACCTAGAAGAACATGGCTTCATAACAAGAGACGACGGCGAGATTGGTCTAGCACTCCAGAGACAAGCCCAAGATGACAGCGATAATTACCTAGCTGGATCTGCCTTTCAACTACCCATTGTCGGACTCATTACAGCCGGCGCCCCGATAGAAGCCATTGAAGATCGCACTGCCATGCTAACCGTGCCTCGCGAACTAGCTAGTCGTCCAGATTGCTATATTCTCAAAGTCAAAGGCGACTCAATGGTTGAAAGCTTGATTGACGACGGTGATTTCGTGGTCATCCAAAAACAAGATTTTGCTAGAGATGGAGATATCGTAGTAGCTCTACTTGAGGATGGCGGCGCTACCCTCAAGGAATACCATAAAGAAAGAAATTACGTTCGCCTCCAACCAAAAAATAAGAAGTACGATCCTATTAAAGTAAAGAATGTTATCATTCAAGGAAAAGTTGTTGGCATCATTCGTCAGTTCTAAAGCTAAGACTATGAGTTTCGCATCAAATACACCTGTTCACTTTATACCAGGAGTTGGCCACCGCACCGCCAAGGTGCTTCATAACCTAGGACTACATACCGCTGGACAACTCAATAGCGTTCCAGAACAACTCCTCATAGAAATATTTGGCCCAAGCATTCGCACGGTCTTGCAGACCTTGCACCTTACTACCAGAAAGAAGGATCAAAAATACACATCCACCTCTGTCCAGCATGCAACAGTAGAAGTTGAAAAATCAAATAAGAAATCGTTGTCATCTAGAATCAGATTTGCCGCCCAGGTGCTCAGTCTTAGTTAACCAAAAACAGGAGTAGGAAAGGGAGAGCCTACTCCTTTTTGGATTTGCTATACTATCAACATGACTAATCTCACGCCAAAGATATTTTGTATTGGCCTGTCTCGGACCGGCACCACTACATTAACTCAGGCCCTTCGAATACTTGGATTTACAGCGTTGCATTATCCGCTTGGCTGTTTCGAAATACAAAGAGACCAGCTTTTACCTATTCCTGAACGATTTGCTTCAGCTGATGCTTTTACTGACACTCCGATTGCCCTGACCTATCAAAAGCTTGATAGATTATTTCCAGGATCAAAATTTATCCATACTATAAGACCCATAGAAAGTTGGCTCAGCTCCTGCGAAAAAATTATTGGGCGACCCATTACAAAAGAACAGCCTCTGTGGTGGAGAGATGAACAAAATGGTCTATGGGAAAATGATGGCCCAAAAAAAATGATTCTTATTAGAGAGCAACTATTTGGTTCGCCACTTTTCGATAAAGAAAAATACCGTCAAGCGCATTCTCGTCACGCCAGTGAAATCGCTGAATACTTTACCGGTCGCTCTCAGGATATTCTTAATATAAGTATATCCCAAGGTGATGGTTGGGAATTGATCTGTAAATTCCTCAATCTTCCGATTCCAAGCGAGCCCTTTCCTCACTTAAACAGCTCGATCTAAAATAATTGCCCCTGGTGGGCATATACCTGACCAGTTTCATGTATAGCCCAGACATTTGAAACTTGAAATTTATCCTTGTTGTTCATCTGAACACAATAGGCATCAAATCTTTCACCATCATAATCTAGGATCTCTACATTCAAAGTGACCACCTCTTTTTTGTTTAACTCATCTACCTGAAAATATTCTATCTCCAACGATTCGTGTTTTTTAAAGGCCTCAGCCAACCTATCAGCAATAGACTGACTGCCATCCGACCACTTTACTGGAATTGGCTTTCTTTCACCGCCAGATGGATAAAATATACGCCCGTGCTTTAATCCGTATTCATAAACATCTCTTGTCACCTCAACATCCATCAGGCAGTACTTGGCCAAAGATTCTAAATCTCCAGAACGATACCAACGAATTGCATCCAAACCATCGCCAGACTTTCCCTTATACAAAGTTGCCTGCGCCACATTATCTAGTTTCACCCGATGTCCAAGTGTATTATTTATCTCCTCCAAAATATCTAGGTGCGGCAGCGCAGCCAGGTCTATGTTAGGAAAATAAGGCTGCATAACAGGAACATCGAAATTCTTAGAATTAAACCCGATTAACATTGGTTTCTCATCTATCAATATTTTTTCAAGCATTGGCAGCTCGTCCTCTAAAAAGCCGAACATCTTATTCTGAGAATAAGAATATACACCAATATAGGAGATGCCCAACTGTTCTTTATTATCATACCCGCCAACTTCATCGAAAGTTTTCTGGGTCTCTACGTCGAATACGACGCGATTTGATGAAGTGTGATCTAGCATTACCTTAATGTATACAAAATATCGACAAGCGTGAAGCCCTAGGCTTGCTCGTCCTGCAACATTAATTCTATCTGCTGCTTGGCCGGACAAATTGATAGGTAGTCGCAATTCTTACAATATTTGTTTGGCGTCGGACCAAACTCACGTTCTTTTTCAATTTCAGCTACTCGTTCCTTAACAATTTCCACAGCTTCATCAGCTTCATCTTGAGATATCTCAACCGTATGCCACTCCCAGGTTGGCAAATACAAATAACTAGCTTTCGTTACAGGTTTCTTTTGGTTTGCTGAAACAATTAACGCATACAAAATAAGTTGCAATGTATTTACATCGTTAGGGTCAAACTTGCCTGTCTTATAATCAATCACATGCAGTGACCCATCCTCCAGCTCATCAGCTCGGTCAATCCTACCAATAATTTTCAGTTGGGGGCTTACCTCTACATCATAGTAATCCTCGAGCATAGCCGGTGTTACAGAGGTGTCCATTCTATGAGCAAATAATCTAAGCATGCTTAGCGCCTTCACTCCCCACTTAGCCTCATCCTCTCTATTGGCAAAGCCCTCCCTATTTTCACGCCACCTCCGACGCAATATCATTTCAAGATTTTCGTAGGTACGGTCCGACACATCAAGCTGCTGATAAAAATCATGCAAAGCATTGTGGACGTGAGCCCCCATGGTCAAATATGGTTTCGGCGTTTTATATTCCTTATCAAGATGATCAATGTACGTAAACTTATACTGCTGCGGGCAGAGTTCAAACATATTCAATCTAAACGGAGAAGCTCGGAACATGCTACCGAAAGTGCTCATCTACAATTAACTTCAACTCCTCCTCATCGGCGACCCAATAATACAAGTCTTTTCCGAAGTCCGGCGTATAAATACGAGCACTGGCACCAGGCACCTCGCCTTCTTCTATTTCACCGATACTAACATTACCTCGTCTGGCAATGCCGGCACCGACTAAAAAGTGCGTCAACCTAGTTTTACTGTAAGTCAGTCTTGCATCATTTGAATCAGCGAAAAACTGCTGCAAAGCCTTAACCTTAGCAGGCTCCTTAATCTTGGTTAGTAGCGAGCGAAATATTTCACGACCATCAGCCTGGCGATCAAAATCTGATCTACCATCAGTAAATCTGTCACGCACCACGGCTAAGGCGTCAGCGCCATTTACATTTTTACCGTTTAACGTCGCTCCTCCGAGTGAATCAATGATTTCCTCAAAGCTTCCAAAGGTGACCTCCAAAGTGGCGTCAACTTTTATATCAAGTAAATCCTCAACAACGCTAGTAGTCAGAGTGTAATTTCCAAGTAGCTTTCCGTCATCTGACCGATCGCCTAGTGCATAAAAATGAGTAATCTTTTGCATTCCCCATTCGTCGTGATCAATTTTAGTGTCGCGTGGTATTGTTAAAAAATATGGTTTCTCTTTGCCTTTTTTTGGTATGGACACAACAAACAAAACATCTGACCTAGCTCTCTCGGTTCCTCTCTGGTCAGATCCAATTACTAGCACATTATACCTATCTGGTGCTGACACATATAAAAAAACTACAAGTGCGCCCGCCAACACAAACCAGCTAAGCAATAGACCAATAATAAATGCCAAAAATCGCATAGCCCGTATTCTACAAGCTTAATTAGTTTTTGACGAGGGCAACTTTAAAAAAACTCTTTATGGACGAGCTCAAAGCCAAAATACCCTACTAATTGTACCAATCTATCTCCAATTACCTATCTAGAAGTTTAGAGAAATATTCCATATATGATCTCTGCATTTGTGCGGTTTGCTTCTCGTGTCCTGGGGGAAAATAGATCATAGGCTTACTATTTATCTCCACTAAATATGGACGGCCGCGTTCAAAGAAAAAATCAACTGAAAATAGTTTGTCTGGATATACAGCAAAAGACCTCAATACTCTCTGAACGTAGGGCTTGAGCACCTTTGGAATTTTAGAAATAGGCACAAAAATCACACCTCCACCAAGAGACATATTACATAATTTTGTACCCGGAGCCGCCGTTCTAATATAAGAAATAATTGGCTTGTCACCTGCAAAGATTATTCTAAAATCATGAATACCTCGATACAATCCAGGGACTCCGCCTTGTGTATCAACAAACCTCTGCACTATTGTTAAACCACTAATATTAACCTGTCGAGCTTTCTGCTTAGAAATAATCTGTACTCCGTCACCTCCATATCCCAAACGCGGCTTCATAACAACCTCAGCTGACGGAATCTTTTTTAGAGCCTCGTGCAGATCAGTTTTCGTACGGACTAAAAATGTTTCCGGCGTAAAATCTGCAAAGCTGGTTGCCGTTAGCATTTTATCAGAAGAAATCAAATCTAGCTCCCAAGCATTTACCACATGAAAGCGCTCATTTATTTCCATTTTTTTTGTGAGCGTGGCATAGCTGAGTGTGCTCTTGTCCATAATCACATCAGGTAGAATCGGCTTACGCAGTTTTATCCACCGACCACCTTTCCATCCCCACGCCCGCGTAAATGAACCATCTTTATACCACTGCTGTGAAAACCTGACTGGCTCCATTCCATATTCATCACGTGCCAAAGTAAAAAATGACTCATACGCCTCTCGTTGATCCGACTTCTTATCGGAAAAAGGTAGCGGCTGGTTCCAGTCGCTACCGGGGTACATTACTCCAAATATCTTTCGCTTAGCCATAAAAAATTACTTAAACATGGCTCTTACTATCTGACGTGACACATTGCGGGCTTTTCCTTCTTGTGGAAAATGATGCATAGCAAAGTCAGGATGCTGATTTAACTCGAGAACAACGCCATCAGTATGGCGTACTGACTTGCTAATGTCAGTGCACAAAAAATCAAGTCCAGCCAAACGTAAATTCATCACCTTGCAAATTCTCAGCGCCAGCTCCACATTTGCCTTGCTGATCTTGTCTGTGACATCGTGAACTTCACCACCAGCACCGAAATTGCAAACGTTTTTTAACATTACTCGTCTATCCGCTGACGGAATAGACCGCATGTTCAATCGTTGTGACTTTAACTTATTTTTTAGCTCAGCATCAATGCTGATAGGCCCAAGCTTTATCTCGTGAACCTGCTTTCGCTTTTCATTCTTTTCTCTGATTAAAGCTCCAATATTACTCACACCGTCACCGACAACATAAGCAGGAATTCTATGTAAAACACCGATTACCTTGTTATCCAAAACTAAAACCCGATAATCATTTAAATCCTGATGAAACTCCTCAACCAAAATACTTGAGTAGGTCTGGAAACCTTTCTTCAAGTATCTCATCAAGTCGCGCTGCCCAGAGATATTTGTAACGACGCCAAGACCCTTTAGCGTGCCGTAGGTAGGTTTAACCACCAATGGAGCTCTTAGACCACTAACACTCCAATCTCCCTTGGCAAAAGACTTTTTCTGAATTCTAACAGAGCGTGGTACCGGAATTCCAGCATCTCTCAAAATTGAGTTAGTATAAAATTTATGATCCGCAATGTCAGCTCCTACGTAGTTATTCAAAGACGTAATAGCGCCTCTGATAAAATGACTCTGTCTCCCACAGGAAACTCTGAATATATTTAAATCTTCATAGACATCAACTCGGTACTTCAGATCAAGAGCCTCCTCTGCAAGTAAACGCGAGAGTGGTCGCAAATTACCAAGCAAACTTTGAGCGTTGTCTTTGGTGATCCGGATAAGTGAATTCGACATAAAAAAAGTATTAGTCAACAAAAACCGCTTTCATTAATTCAGGAATCACATCAGTCGGCCCTCCTGCTCTAGGAAAATAATGCAGAACAACACCTGGAGATGCGTTAACTTCTAAAATACCACCATTGCCTGGACCTATCGGTTTTGTAATATCATGGCAAAGCACGTCTACACCAGCCAAGCGTAACCCCATGGCTTCTGTAGCTCTGACCGCAAAATCAATATTAGCTTGTGCTACTTGATCGGTGCAATTAACAGAGTAACCACCGCTTGATAAATTAGCTACATTCATTAACCGAACATTAACTCCATTTTCTGGAATATCCGCAATACGAAATCCCTGTTCCGCCAAGGTTTGATGCAACTCACGGCCCACTCTAACAGCTCCAAATCTAAGCTTCCACTCCTTACGTCTTTTGGCATTAACCGCATGAATCAATTCTTCTATAGTACTTGTACCGTCACCAACAACCTCTCCGGGATGACGCTGCGCAGCTGCCAATAACTTGCCGTCAAGCACCAACAACCGATGATCAGTCATGCGGCCGTAATATTCTTCAATAATAACTGATCCATACAATTCAAAAGACTCATCTAGAACATCAAAAAGAGTTGGCTCATCAACAATGTTTGTCACAACACCTTGACCCTTAAGAGTTCCCACCTCTGGCTTAACCACCAGTGGAAAAACATCCGGTCGTGAAAAACCAAGCGCACTAACAGTTCGACTTGTTAGTCTTCTATACTCAACTCTTGGCAAAGAAATACCACTTGGACAAGGCACGCCCTCCTGAGCAAAGCGCTCCTTCGCCATACCCTTGTGGTCAGCTAGATAAGTTGCAGATCCATCATTCAATGGAACAATTGCATCAACTACTAAAGCTGATTTACCCTGATGAGACATTCTGAATACTCGCTTTGGGATAAGATATTCTACGGAATATCCCAGCTTAGTTGCCGCCTTGGCATATTCATTATTCATCCATTCCCAAGACAACATGACCGGCGGATCGTTTGCAACGTCGTCCAAAGCAATAATAGAATTCATGTAATCTTTTTTCTAATCTTCGGTTCTATATCTCTCCTTCAAGCTATCTATAGTATTTTCGACAGTCTCGAGTGTTTTTTTCAATTCCTCCGCTAATTGCAGTCCTCGCTCAAATCTCTTTAACCCTTCGTCTAGCGAAACCTCCTCTTCATCAAAGGAGGCTACAATTTCTTCAAGCTCAGTAAACTGCTTCGCAAATGATTGAGCAGCCACAGCTTTTGAGCCGGCCTTCTTACTCACAGTTGGAATGGCTTTTTTTGCGGACATAGTAGTCACATTGTACTATTTTTTCGACGTTTCGTCAATGGTTGATCGCGCCGTACCATCAGCAAACCTTAATTCAACCTGCTGCCCAGGCGTCAGCCGCTCAACTCCTGAAATAATCTTACCATCCACCCCCAATACCATAGAATATCCTCTTTTTAGAACTTCCTGGGGATTGAATGACTGAAGTAATTGAACAGCGTGGTCCAAGCGCTCCCTCGACACAGCCACCGAATTTATAAATCTCTCAAATCCTATTCTAAGACGTCTATCTAGATCAGCTGTTTGAGTTAACTGTAAACGAGTCTGCTGATCCAATTTATCAACGGCGCTAGCAACAGAATCTTGTCGTCTTCGTAAAATTTCGCGTAATTGACGCTCCAAGCGATCAGTTATCTGCGCAAGCTCTAGTGTCACATCACGCTTATCTGGAACCATTATTTCAGCAGCGTTAGATGGTGTAGAAGCCCTCACGTCAGCCACTAAATCTGCCAAGGTCACATCTCGTTCGTGCCCTACTCCAGAAACTACTGGAATGTTACAAGCAAAAATCGCCCGAACAATTTCTTCAGAATTAAAAGCTTGCAAATCTTCTAGGGAACCGCCTCCGCGAGTAAGCAAGATACAATTCAAATCTTTTTGTTCTTCACTCATTTGCTGCAGCGCCTTAACAATTGAAGGTACTGCTCTGGCTCCCTGTACGCTAACGTTAGCATGAAGAACTTCAAGTCCCGCCCAACGATTCTTTAATACTCTTAGAACGTCCGTATATGCTGCGGCGTCACTACTTGTTATCAAGCCTATTTTTCTAGGAAAACGTGGTAGCTGGCGCTTTCGTGATTCATCAAAAAGACCTTCCTGTTCCAATTTACTTTTTAAAAACTCATACGCCTGTTTCAAGCCGCCCTCCCCAACTAACTCCACTTGTCTCGGACGAAAAACATATTGCCCTTTTTTAAATGTTGTTGGTGACCCCACTAACCGAACTTCCATACCATCTTTTAACGATACCTTTAACTGAAAGGCCATCATGAAACATTGAACTGAGGTATCTTCATCAACCAGTGTAAACCACACGAATCTATTCTGAGAAACACGAAAGTCAGAAATTTCACCTTGAACAGCTACTGTTACTTGTCCTAGCAGCTCATTAATTTCGTCTCTAAACTCGGAAACAGAGTAAATGTGCATTACTTATGACGCAATTCAAAAGTCCACTCTGATTCTCTGTAAATATGATAGTACCTATCATCTGACAATTTCACTGCCCTGAATTCACCTCTGGGAATTTCTAATATTTCTACCCTAAGCTCCTCTGATGAATGCAGGCCTCGATAGAGTCTTTTTAGCTCCTCCTCTGATATCCCTTCACCAGCAACTAGGTGATAAGTTACCTCAGCCTCACCGGGAGTGCTACTAAAATGAATATTCATAAAACTAAACCTAATGATAATTCATTTACTTCTTCAGTGTACCACTGACAAGCCTCATCAACATATGGGGTACCCGTTCGTCGAAGCCAAATATATTTAGCCTGAGGCATGGCACTATACATAGAATCAATCTCAGAACCTCGATCATTTATCACTATCACCTCTCGTCCAGCGTACTGTTGAATTGATTCTGCCTTATCACCATCCGTGGTAATGACATGGTCAGCAAAAACCCCAACGCCTGAGTCTCTAATTTTACGATCCTGCCAGACAGGCGATCCAAAAGATAAAATAGTAACATCTGCTTCTTGAATGTTTTTCAAAAATGGCCACACATCAGGATATACAAACTGCTCTGCATTTTCCAATACTTTCATGGAAGTTTCAACCAACTGCTCTATTGCGCCTCCCTTTGCTAATAAAGCCAGGTGAGCTTCAAGCGTATACAACCCGTCAGCTTTAACCTGCCGCTCAGTATCACGGTACCAACCTTCAGTAACACCATAACTTGCTAGCGCCTCTATCAATGCCTGGCGCATTGCTTCGGTGTTAAATAGTGTGTAGTCAAAATCTAGAATGTAGCGCATAGTCGTAATAGTGCCTGAGCTGCTAGTAAACCGTCAACTCTACCTGGCTTATCTGAAGTAGCAAGCGCCACCGCAGTCCAACTTGGACCAGCAGCAGGTTCATATTTAACAATTTCTACATCCTGTGAAGCTGGGACCGAATTATCATCTGCGATAACGTGCGTTAAGATCGCTGGACTTAGGTAACGCTGAATCTCATTGGCAAAGTCACCACTCGAAAAACCATGTGTTTCACCTTGCTTGGTAGCTCGGTTACAAATATACACAACCGGCATGCCAGCCTCAGACAAAGCTTGGGCCATGCCATTTACTAACAGGTTTGGAATAATGCTTGTGTACAAATCTCCCATGGTTAAAACAACAACATCAGCTTGCTTAATAGCTAGTCGCGCCGGTTCATATAAATCCACCGGTGGCTGAATGGTCAGTCGCCGAATGTGCAAATTAGAATCATGCCGTGGAACATCAATGTGAGTTTCACCGTGAACAAGAGTCGTGCCATCATTATATTCAGCTATTAGGCCAGACGGATTAATGGATACTGGTAATACTCGATGGGTTAAATTTAACTTGGACTCCAAACTCACAAGACCCGCTCCGATGTCACCATTATGCTCCTGAATAGACTTTAGTATTTCTAAATTTCCAATCGGATCGCCGTTTGCGTCTCTCTCATTCCAACGATCGTACACGGAATCATCTGGCGCTAAAGCTGCGAGATTCCGTCGTAAATCTCCCGGTGGCACAATTCCATGCAGTTCTCTCATTTTTCCACTAGAACCTCCATCATCCATCACTGACACAATAGCTGTAAGTCGGTGACCACTATCTCGCAGTGCTCGTAATAATGTCGACTGGCCCTTACCGCCACCAATAGTAACAATATTCATATTACGTAGCTTACACCAAGTTATGACGATGCAAAAATGACTCCACTAAAGGTACGTCCTCTGGTCGACCAAGGTCAACCCAATCCCCCTCGAACTCATGAACACGGACACGCTGCTGCGCTGCTAAGATATTGATCGCGTCAGTCAACTCATATTCTCCACGAGGAGATGGGGCCAAAGTCTTCACCGCTGAAAAAATATCAGGCTGAAAAGAATATACTCCAATATTAATTAGGTTACCCAAAGGCTCTTGAGGCTTCTCTACAACCTTTTTCAATAATCCATCATCATCTACGGACAACACTCCATAATACTGAGGCTCGGGATGCCTCAAACCAACAATGTGACTTAGGCCATCATCTACTTGCACCGATTGCAACACATCACTTGTCATCAATGCGTCTCCATTAATAAACACAAAGGAATTATTACCCACCTCCTCAGCCACTGCTTCAACTACAGCTGCCGTACCATACCGCTCATTCATTTGTTCACCTTGATCTACCAACAGGTAATCGTCTGCCTGATTTGAAAAAAAATCTCTCATCTGACTAGATTCATGTCCAATGGTTACTATCACTCGTGAAAACCCAACTTCACGCACTATCGACAAAAGGTAATGTAAAAAAGGTTTCCCCAAAACTGGGATCAAGTGCTTGGGCGTATCTGGATAAGCATCCTGTAAACGAGTGCCTCGTCCAGCTGCTGCTATAACAATTGTTTCAATTTTTTTCATCGTAGTCGTCTAACAATATCATACAAGGCGTACCAACGAGTTTTTAATGGAAAATCAACTGTCCCAGGATACACAAACTCAGCACCTCCAAAACCGCTTTTAAACCTCGTCACACCTGACAACTTATGCTTGGACATATCAGCCGGTGCCACTCCGTACATGTCATACCAATGATAACCAGCGACCTGTGCGCGTTCTATCGCCGCCAGCTGAAGTGCATACGGCGCCATGACCTGCTTATCATTTTCTGTAGATGCCCCGTGAACATAAGTCATCGTATCACCGCATCCTATCATCAAATTCATCGCCAACAACTGACCGTTATACTCGGCCCGAGCTATTTCTAAAATCCCTTCTTCACCAAGGTCTTGTATCATCGCCACATAATATTCACGATTGTGGTGACGAATTCCGTGACGCTGACTTGTTTCCGTTAATAATTTCCAAAAATCCTCGGCCTGCTTGTCCCAATTTGGTTTACCCAAAGCTGATACGAAAGAAACCTTAACTCCCTTTTTTTCCGCCAACCTGCAATTGTAACGAGTCTTTTGCTTCATGCCAATCATAACCTTATCCATACCAACCTGCAGATCAAGCATCTGTGTGACCGCTGGCTGAACATCTGGTATTGATATGGCAGACTGAGGCATTTTCCCGCTACTTGGCTCAAGCCTCCAAAACAATAGGCCTTTATATTTACTCAATCGTCTACGAACAAGCTCATACACCTCTGATTGGCGATTAAAATCTGTAGACCAAACCGGTCCCCGCGGAGAAAAAACGTATGACCGCCCCAACGGAAGCTCGTGAGTAACAAATTGAGCGGCTCCCAATATTCTATCTTCCTCAACAAATTGTAGCCGCTCTATTGATCGCCCAACCTCTTGCTGAAAAGTTCCCCATTCCCACATCTGTAAAAAGGACGACCTAGGTAACGAAGCTACGTAGTCATTCCACACATCTGAATTATTAATCTCAACTATGTTCATGGGTCACCTAGCCACCTTTTTCAACGCAGCCCGCACTTGTTCCTCCACTGATAGATCCGCGTCCAACCCTTGCAGAGCTTCAACGGCCTCTGCCCGATTGTAGCCTAAGGACATCAAGGCATCTATGGCCGTTAAAACGGCTTCAACCTCACCGGAACCTCCAGTTTCAATCTCTGCATCAACACCAATAGATTCTTTTAAATCAAACACAATCCGCTCCGCCGTTTTTTTACCTACACCACTAATACTAGTTAACACAGAAACATCACCGTGAATTATGGCTCGCTTTATTACTGGGGTTTCAAGTTGTGACAATACTGCTAAAGCCAGCTTAGTGCCTACCCCCGAAACTTTAATAAGCTGACGGAAAAAAAGTAGATCCGAACGTTCAGTAAAACCATATAAATCCAAGGCGTCTTCCCGAATGTGCTGATGAGTGTGCAGAGAAACATCCTGACCCAGCTGCCATTGTTCAGTTAACCTTTCAGGCACTGAAACCATGTACCCTAAACCATTAATCAAAACAACCACACCTTCTTCATCGATATCCTGTATTTTTCCCTCAATATAGGCAATCATTGGGCTATTGTATCACTGAGAGCCCAACCCGACTAGCTTACCTTTTTGGA